>JAESGM010000670.1_pt1 | contig 18350 bp, 16 predicted proteins | sample 9269721 | NCBI WGS metagenome assembly JAESGM01 (sample SAMN15720920, study PRJNA650825) | algae metagenome | isolation source: Komarekiella atlantica HA4396-MV6 and co-occurring heterotrophs from... | place: USA: Theobald House, Kauai, HI | collected 2009-07-29 | reverse complement strand
CCGGCGTCAGGCCGGGCCGCTTTGATAGCCGCTCCCGCTGGATCGCAGCCGGCGCGCTGACGACGATGACGACGTCAACCAGTTTGTCCGCGCCGGTCTCGAACAGCAGCGGTATCTCGAGCACCGAAACTTTCGCCCCGCGCATCGCCTCGGCATTGAGGAATGCCTGCTCGGCCGCGCGCACCAAAGGATGCACGATCGCCTCGAGCACCGCGAAGCCCTCCGGATGCGCCACCAATGCTGCGCTGAGCTTCGCCCGATCCACAGCGCCGTCCCGCGTGGTGCCGGGGAAGGCTTCTTCGATGCGGTCGACAGCTTCTCCACCGGCGTACAGGCGATGCACCTCGGCGTCGGCGTCGAACACCGAGATCCCATGCCTGCGCAGATGTGCAGCAGCGGTGGACTTCCCCATGCCGATCGACCCGGTGAGGCCAACGATCAGCATATTTTGCCCTCGATGTCGGCGACGACGAGCGCGCGCAACTCGTCGGTAACCTGTGGGCGAACGCCAAACCACTTTGCGAACCCGGGCACAGCCTGGTGCAACAGCATGCCCAGCCCGTCCACAGTGCGTAGTCCCGCGGCTTCTGCAGACGCCATCAACTCGGTTTCCAGCGGCACGTACACGATGTCGGAGACGACGCAGTCCTCATTGAAGCCGGCGAAGTCGATGTCGAGACTGCCTTCGCCTTTGAGCCCGACCGCAGTGGTATTGACCAGCACGCATGCCTCGCGCGCGCCGTCGCTACGCACGTCCCAGTCGAACACCTTCACGCGCGGACCGAAGTCCTCGGCGATTTGCTCGGCGCGCTCGCGCGTTCTGTTGAAAACGCGGATCTCGTCTACGCCGGCTTGCAGGAAGCCATGAACGATGGCACGCGCCGCGCCACCTGCCCCGAGGATACATGCCGGCCCATCATGCGCTTTCCAGTCTGGGACGACATGATCGAGGTAGGTCATGTAACCGTAGGTATCGGTATTCGCAGCGCAGAGTTTTCCATCCTCCAGCCACAGGGTATTGGCCGCATGTACCGCGCGCGCCGATTCATCGCGCTCCTCGGCCAGCGCATACGCGGCCTCCTTGTGCGGCACCGTCACGTTGCAGCCCGCCAAGTCCCGTTCCGCTAGCGTGCGCAGAAAGCCGGCCACCTCAGCCGGCGGCACAGCGACCTTCGTATAGCTCCCGTCGATGCCGTACTTGCGCAGCCAGTAACCGTGAATGAGCGGTGAGCGCGAATGCTCGATCGGCCAGCCGATGACACACGCGCGTTTCATTTTGTGATGTTTCCGCGGGCGCGCAATTCGTCCAGCACCGGCAGCAGCGGCAGACCGAGAATGGTGAAGTAGTCGCCTTCGATACTTTCGAAAAGCTGCACGCCAAGACCTTCCAGCTCATAGGCGCCGACGGTCTGGCCCACGCGGTCGCTCGCCCTAGTCAGGTAATCTTCGAGGAAGTCGTCGGAGAAGTCGCGCATCTTCAGCTTCGCGGTGGCGACGTGCGCCCAGGTCAGCTCGCCGCCTTCGACGAAGGCGACTGCCGAATGCAGCTCATGGGTGCGCCCGCGCAATTTCTTCAGCGCCGCGCGCGCCGCGTCCACTGTTGCCGCCTTGCTCAGCAACTCCGGACCCAGCGCCAGCACCTGGTCGGCACCGATGATGAGCGAGTTCTCCGATTTCGCGCTGACATCGCGGGCCTTGGCCGCGGCCAGAGTCGCCGCCACCTTGCGCGGCTCGATGACCGGATCTTCCGCGAACATGATCTCGCGCAGCTTCGGCTCGTCCACATCGGCGGGAAGCACCGTGAATGGAACGCCCGCAGCGGCGAGCATCTCGCGCCGCGCCCGGCTCCCGGATGCCAGGACGATCTCGCGGGTTCCAGTGCTCATGGCTTGGATCTAACCATCGCTGACTTCATTCTCCTCTTCGACGCGAGCGTCGCGATCGTGCAGCAACCGCAGGATTTGCGCAGCCGATTCCTCTACCGACCGCCGTGTCACGTCGATTACCGGCCACTTATGCTGCGCGCAGATCTTGCGCGAATAGGCCAGCTCCGCGGCGATGCGGTCGCGATCTACATAGTCACCCAGGTTGCGGTCGGCGAGCATCATCGCCCTGTGCCGCCGCACCTCCGCCAGTCGATCCGGGCTGGCGACTAGGCAAACGACGAACGCTTTGTGCGGCTTGGTCAGCTTCTCGGGCAGCGCAATGGTCGGCACTAACGGCAGGTTGGCCGTCTTGTAGCCGCGCTGGGCGAGATAGATGCTCGTCGGCGTCTTTGAAGTTCGCGAGATGCCGAGCACGATGATGTCGGCGTCGTTTAGATCGTCCGGCAAGTGCCCGTCATCGTGCGCCATGGTGAAATTGAGCGCGTCGATGCGGCGGAAATAGTCGGCATCGAGGACGTGCTGCCCGGCGACGGTCGGCGTACGGGGCGCTCCCAGGTATCCTTCGAGCACCTGCATGATCGGCTGCAGAACCGCAAGGCACGGCACCTTCAGCTCCACGCAGCGCCGCTCGAGTTCTTCCGACAGCTCTTTATTGGTGATCGTATAGAGCACGATGCCGGGGGTCTGTTCGATCTCCTGCAGCACACGCTTCAACTGGCGCTGAGTGCGCACCAGCGGATGCACGTGCTCGATCGGGCGCACCAGCGCGTACTGCACCGATGCCGCCTTGGCGATGGTAGTCAGCGTCTCGCCGGTGGAATCCGACACGAGATGCAGATGAAAGAAGCTTGGCAGACCGCTTGTCACGCCTGGTCGTTCCGCTGGGATGCCCTGTTGAAAAGGGGGCAAGTTATTAAGACTGGCGATGCAACCAGGCAGGACCCTGTGCGCACCTCGTCACGTCATCCACGAGACTGCCCACATCGAGCGCCGCTGGGATTGCCCGATGCTGTAACCGCCTCTCCTTGAGGATTGGTACCTTCTGGTCGACTAGTCCAGCGCCTTTCAACAGCCGCGGCCGTCGCCTTGCAGCACCCTTCCGGCCGCTAGGCCCTTGTTTCATCGCCGGTTCGAGGTCGCTTGTAGCTCGGCGCGGCTTGCGCCACTAGATCGGCCGCCCCGACCGTGCCCCTGTGCGCAGCCGCTGGATTGGGTTAGGACAACCGACGAATTCTCAGAACCCACGAGGGTAAGAGAATAAAAAACAAAGAGTCTCAGATTCTAGATTGGTTTAAGTGCAGATGCGTTCCCCGGCCGAGGTCCTTCCGAAAACCAGCGCGCAGCGCCGCCTGCTGAGCGTGCTCTCCGGCAAGGCACTGTCGCCGCCGCCGGTATGGCTGATGCGCCAGGCGGGGCGCTACCTGCCGGAGTACCGGGAGGTGCGTGCCTCCGTCAGCGGCTTCCTCGAGCTGTGCTATACGCCGGCACTTGCCGCCGAGGTCACGCTGCAGCCGATCCGCCGCTACGGCTTCGATGCCGCGATTTTATTTTCCGACATCCTCGTCGTGCCCGACGCACTTGGCCAGGACGTACGCTTCGTCGAAGGCGAGGGTCCGCGCCTCCACCCGATCACGACGTCTGCAGGTCTCGCCCAGCTCGACCTCGCGGCGACCGAGGAGAAATTCTCGCGCGTCTACGAAACCGTGCAACGCTTGCGCCAGGATCTTCCGACCGAGACGACGCTTATCGGGTTCAGCGGTGCCCCGTGGACGGTGGCGACCTACATGGTCGGCGGGCGCGGGTCGCCTGACCAGGCGGCAGCGCGCACCCTCGCCTACTCCGATCGCGCAACGTTTACGCGCCTCATCGACATCGTCACCGAAGCATCGATCGAATATCTCGACGGCCAGGTCCGCGCCGGCGCCGATTGCCTGCAGATCTTCGACAGCTGGGCCGGAAATCTGCCTGACGAAGAGTTTGCTGCCTGGGTGGTGGCGCCGACGAGGCGAATCGTGACAGAGCTGAAGCGTCGTCACTCGCACGTTCCGATCATCGGATTTCCGCGCGGCGCCGGCACGAATGCTGCTGACTACATCGATGCGACGGGGGTTGAAGGAATAGGATGCGATACGGCGATGCCCCTGGCGCAGATGCAAGCGTTGGCAAACCGCGGCGACGTGGCCGTGCAGGGCAATCTCGATCCGCTGCTGCTGGCGGCGGGCGGTCCTGGCCTCGACAAGCGTGTTCGTGAAATCCTCGACGCGCTGCGCGGCAAGCGCCACATCTTCAACCTCGGCCATGGGATTATTCCGCAGACGCCGCCCGAGCACGTAACCCGCATCATGGAGATCATCCGCGCCGAGGCTTCGGAATGACCTGTCCACTGTCATCCCGGCCAAGCGAGGCTAGGGCCGAGCGCAGCGCCGGGATCCAGCGTAACAAGCAATTTCGAATTTTTGAGGCTAGAGCCGCTTCTTTTGCTGGGTCCCGGACAGCCGCTCGCGCTGCTCACGGCTTCCGGGATGACAGACCAGGGTGGGCGTAATGCTCTGGCTCAAGGCGTTCCACATCATGGCGGTGATAGCCTGGTTCGCCGGGCTCTTCTATCTGCCACGGCTATTCGTCTACCACGCCGATGCCAAGCCGGGCTCGGAGCTCGACGCGACGTTCAAGGTCATGGAGCGGCGTCTCTATAATGCGATCATGCAGCCGGCGATGATCGCCGTGTGGGTGACCGGCCCCCTGCTCGCTTATATGATGGGTGTGCTGACTGAAGGCTGGCTGATCGCCAAGTTCACGCTGGTCTTCTTCCTGAGCGGCTTCCAGGGCGCCCTAGGCACTTGGGTGAAGACCTTCGCCGCCGACCGCAACACCCGCTCGGCCCGTTTCTACCGCGTCGCCAACGAGGTGCCGACCCTCTTCCTGATCGCCATCGTGCTCCTCGTGGTGCTCAAGCCCTTCTGACCTTAAAACTTGACAGAGCCGCTTTTCTCTTGCTTTTCCATCTGCTATACACGAAGTGAATTCCGCAACGACTCTAGGCCGCTCAGGCCTGTGAGTTGGTCGCCAATGCCCCGTCTCAAAGGGCAAGGCCGACCACCCCGTGGCGCTGGCCACACTTGCAATCCCCCACCTTCCGGCCGCGGCAGCTTTCCCGCCCCAAAACCCACCGTGGCCCTCCGGAGCATTCCATGAAGGAAATGAAGCTCGAAGACCTCAAGCTCAAGACGCCAACAGAGCTCTTGAGTTTTGCGGAAGAGCACGGCGTCGAGAATGCCAGCACCATGCGCAAGCAGGAGCTGATGTTCGCGACGCTGAAGCAGCTCGCCGCGAAGGAGGTTGAAATTACCGGCACAGGCGTGGTCGAGGTACTGCAGGACGGCTTCGGCTTCTTGCGCTCGCCCGACGCCAACTACCTGCCGGGCCCCGACGATATCTACGTCTCACCCTCGCAGATCCGCCGCTTCGCGTTGCGCTCGGGCGATACGGTCGAAGGCGTCATCCGCTCCCCCAAGGAGGGCGAGCGCTACTTCGCTCTGCTCAAGGTCTCGAAAATCAACTTCGAGGATCCCGAGGCGACGAAGCACAAGATCCATTTCGACAACCTGACGCCGCTCTATCCGACCAAGTGGCTGAAGCTCGAGACCGAAGATCCCACCATTAAAGATTTCTCGCCGCGGGTCATCGACATCGTGGCGCCCATCGGCAAGGGACAGCGCGGCCTCATTGTCGCCCCGCCGCGTACCGGCAAGACGGTGCTGCTGCAGAACATTGCCCACTCGATCTCGACCAACCATCCCGAGTGCTACCTCATCGTGCTGCTCATCGACGAGCGCCCTGAGGAGGTCACCGACATGCAGCGCTCGGTGAAGGGTGAGGTCATCTCCTCCACATTCGACGAGCCGCCTTCACGCCACGTGCAGGTGTCCGAAATGGTCATCGAGAAGGCCAAACGCCTCGTCGAGCACAAGCGCGACGTGGTCATCCTGCTCGATTCCATCACGCGCCTGGGACGCGCCTATAACACCGTCGTGCCGTCATCCGGCAAGGTGCTGACCGGCGGCGTCGACTCCAACGCTCTCCAGCGTCCGAAGCGCTTCTTCGGCGCCGCCCGCAACATCGAGGAAGGTGGTTCGCTGACCATCATCGCGACGGCGCTCGTCGACACCGGCTCGCGCATGGACGAGGTGATCTTCGAAGAGTTCAAGGGCACCGGTAACTCGGAAATCATTCTCGACCGCAAGGTCTCCGACAAGCGCGTGTTCCCGGCCATCGACGTGGCGCGGTCCGGCACCCGCAAGGAGGACCTGCTCGTCCCCAAGGATCAGCTCAAGAAGGTCTACGTCCTGCGCCGCATCCTCAATCCGATGGGCACCATGGACGGCATCGAGTTCCTCATCGACAAGCTGCGCTCGACCAAGACGAACGGCGAGTTCTTCCAGTCGATGAACACCTGATCGCGCCGAGCGCGTATTTCACATGAAACATCAAGGGCCGCGGTGACGCGGCCCTTTTCGTTTGCGCTGCTCCCTGACCCGTCATGGCCGCGTAGGCGGCCATCTACGCCTATTCCGCAGCGTCGACGATGCGGCGGGCTTCCTGCGCCGGAGTGATCGGCGCCGGCTGGTCCTTGGGCCTGTAGCGCTCGGGCTCGCCCTGCCCCGGCTTGTAGTGCAGCGGCAGGAACAGCTGTTCCAAGTAGCTCTTGGGGAAGTGCGGGATCTCGTCGACACCGAGGTCGCCCGCCTTGATCTCGCGGGGCGGCTTCTCGTGGAAGGTGCCTAGCATGCGGTCCCAGCATGTCAGCAGCAGCCCGAAGTTGCAGTCGCCCTCGGTGCCCCAGTTGACGTGATGCAGGTGGTGCACGCGGCCGATCGACAGATGCTTCTGCAGCGGTCCGAGGCGGGCATCGACGTTCGAATGCTGCACGATCAGCGTCAGGCTGATGGCGAAGCCGAGCAGCACAGCGACCGGGATCGGCATGCCCATCAGCACGAGCGGCAAGCTGCCGACGACCATGTCGATCACCTGGTGCAGCGGATGGCGCATCACGCCGTTGAAGCCGTAGAGGCGGCCAACACCGTGATGCACGGCGTGCAGGCGCCACAGCGGCGCGTAGCGGTGGCTCAGGTAGTGCATGAACATGAAGACGAAGTCGGAGACAATGTAGGCGATCAGGAACTGCACCCACAGCGGCCACTGCGTCGGCCAGACGTCGAAGTCGAACGGGAAAATCCAGACGATGAGAGGAATGAGCAGCACGCCGTTGATGCTCTGCATCTCGTAGACGAGCAGATGCAGGAAGTTGGTCGGCGTATCGCCGTGCTCGTGGTGGTCGTTCCACTCGTCGAAGAAGGGCGCGATTTTCTCGGAAGCGAACGCCGTCGCATAAGCGAGCGCCAATAGGGGTGCCAGCCACAGGTAAGCCCAGGGATTGTCACGCGCGACGGCGAGCTCCGCGACCACCCAGTAGGCGGCGGCCATGATGCCGAGCATCATGAAGGGGGCGTAGCCGTAGCGCACGAGTGCACGCAGTGCTGGCATCAATTTCTTCTCCGGTCCGATGCGTCTGATAACGGCAGCACCCGATCTAGCGGATGCCATCTCACTCGAACAACTTACCGATGCGTTACAAGTGCAGGCTTCGCTGTGCCATCAGCGCCTTCCCCAGTTCCGCGGGGTCGGTCAGGGCCGGCGAGCATTGGGGTCCGACGCAGACATAAGCTGTCGCACGTCGGTTAACAGCCTGCTTATCGCGAAGCCCCGGCAGATCGGAGCCATTCGCCAGATCAGTCAGACCGTATTGTAGCGCCCCAGGCAAAGAAATAGTTCTGATGACCTGGATCAGCCGCGCCCCGCCTTCGAGATGTTCGCCCGCAACAACCACTTGCTGCGGGGAAATCAGATCGAATGTGCTCGATAAGAGCCCCGTGTGTGCGACAATGTTGCGCCCTATCTGGCCCGCGTAAACGTCGAGCAATTCCTGCGCGCGGTCGAGGAATGCGCCGTCTCCCGACAGCGCCGATAGCGCCACGAGGTTAGACATCATGATCGCGTTGCCGTTGGGCGTCGCATCGTCGGTGCCGGGGCGGAGCCGCACGATGACGTCGTCCGTATCGTCGGCGGAAGTTGCATATCCTCCGCCGTCGACCCAGTAGTGCTTGTCGAGGACGGTCGTCCACGCGATCGCCTGCTCGAAGTAGTGTCGGTCGCCGGTCGCTTCGAACAGGCGCAGCGCCGCCCAGATCATGTTGGCGTAATCGCTGGCCGTAGCAGGCGCGCGCGTTTTTCCAGCGCGATATGAGTGCTTCAGGCGGTCGCCCTCGGTCATGTGCTCGGCCACGAAGGCAAACGCCCGCCGGGCGAGTTCCAGCCACTTGGGTTCGTCGAATACGATCGAGGCGCGCGTCAGAGCTGCGATCATCAGACCGTTCCAATCGGCGAGAACCTTGTCGTCCCAGCCGGGACGCACGCGCTTGTCGCGTTCGGCGAGAAGCTTGCTGCGCCTCGCGGCGAGCCGGTGCTCTTCCTCATCGGACCCGAATTGCATGTGGTCGAGGCGGTTGAGGATGTTGTGGCCTTCGAAGTTGCCGTCGCGCGTGACGTCGTAGATTTCGGCGAAGTGCTTGCCGTCCTCTGCGCCGAGAATGCGGATGACGTCGTCCAGCGACCAGACGTAGAACTTGCCTTCCTCGCCCTCGCTGTCGGCATCGAGCGAAGCTGCGAACCCGCCGCCATCGGCGATCATCTCGCGCTCCAGCCAGCCGGCCGTCTCGGCGATGCGCGCGCGGTAGAGCGGCGACCCGGTCTCGCGATAAACTTCGGTCATCAGGTCGATGAGCAGCGCGTTGTCGTAGAGCATCTTCTCGAAGTGCGGCACCAGCCAGCGCTCGTCGACGGAATAGCGCGCGAAGCCGCCGCCGAGATGATCGTAGATGCCGCCTTGGCAGATGTTGTCGAGCGTGCGGATCACCGCGTCGCGCGCCGCCTTGTCGTCGTAGCGAATCCCGCCGCGCCACAGCAGCCAGAAGAAGCTCCATTGCGGAAACTTCGGTGCGCCCTGCAGCCCGCCATAGCGGGGGTCCACTGCCGGCGACATACGCGTCGTCAGGTCGCGAAGCAGCTTGTCGTCGATGGTGGGCGCGGTGCTCGCAGCCGGCGGATTGGCCAGCGCCTCGGTGAGCGCCTCGGCATTCTCCGTGACCTTTCCCGGCTCTTCGCGGAACACCGCAGCGACTCGTTGCAGAACGTCTACGAAAGCAGGACGCCCATGCCGATACCCCTTCGGGAAATACGTGCCTCCCCACACCGGCCGCGCCTGGCTGTCGAGGAACATGGTAAGCGGCCAGCCACCTTGCTCGCCGAGCGCGTGCAGGGCGCCCATGTAGATGGCGTCGATATCTGGACGTTCCTCGCGGTCGACCTTGATGTTGACGAACAGCTCATTCATGACCGCCGCGGTCGCTTCGTCCTCGAAGCTCTCGTGCGCCATGACATGGCACCAGTGGCACGCGGCGTAGCCGACCGAGAGAAGGATGGGTTTACCGGTTCGTCGCGCCTCGGCGAGCGCTTCCGGCCCCCATGCCCACCAATGTACGGGGTTGCCTGCATGCTGCAGAAGGTAAGGGCTCGTCTCCCGGCTCAGCCGGTTCGTGCTCATGTTTCTGTCCTGGCTTGTTGTGCTCTGTCGCCGGTTGCTCCGGCTTAACATGGTGGCTTAACGCGCGAACGGCTAGTCAGACGCATGGCTGAAGCACCTACAATCTTTGCACTGTCAACGGCCCCGGGGCGTGCCGGCATTGCCGTCGTCCGCGCCTCGGGACCCCGCTCCGCGGATCTCATCGATACCCTGGCGCCGCCGCTGCCGCGCAAGCGCACAGCAGCTCTCCGGCGGATCCGCGACCCTGAGACCGGCGAACCCGTCGATGACGGGCTGGTCCTATGGTTCGCAGGACCTCGTTCCGAAACGGGCGAGGACATGGTCGAGTTTCACCTTCACGGAGGCCCTGCCATCGTCAACGCGATGCTGGCGTTGCTGGGCCGGCAGCCCGGATGCCGCCCGGCTGAGCCCGGCGAGTTCGCCCGCCGCGCCTTCGCCAACGGAAAGCTGGACCTCGCGCAGGTCGAAGGCCTGGCCGACCTAGTATCTGCGGAGACGGAGGCCCAGCGGCGGCAGGCGTATCAGCAGATGCGCGGCAGCCTCTCGCAGCTCTACGAGACCTGGCGCGCCGATCTCATTCGTGCCGGAGCGCTGGTCGAAGCAGCCATCGACTTCAGCGACGAGAACGACGTGGCCGAAAACGCCTTCGAGGTGGCGCGCAAGATGATTGGCTCGCTGCATGAGGCCATCGCGGCGCATCTCAATGACGGCAACCGCGGGGAGATCCTGCGCGACGGCTTCCGCGTGGTCCTGGCCGGCCCACCGAACGCCGGCAAGTCGAGCCTCCTCAATGCGCTCGCCCGGCGCGATGCAGCCATCGTTTCGGAAGAAGCCGGCACGACACGCGATGTCATCGAGGTGCGGCTCGATCTGGATGGCTTGCCCGTCATCGTCAGCGATACAGCCGGCATCCGCGACCAACCCCAGGGGGCGATAGAGACGGAAGGTATCCGCCGCTCGCTCGAGCATGCCCGCGGCGCCGATCTGGTGCTGTGGCTGCGCGATGCCACGGCGACAGAGGGCGGCTACGCGCCGGACCTCGGTTCAGGGCAAGTCCTGCGGCTGGCGACCAAGACCGACCTCGCCTCGCCCGTCGTGCCGGCCGGGGTGCTCGGCATCTCGGTGAGGACGGGAGAGGGGCTGGCCGAGCTGGCACGCCAGATCGCCGCCAGTGCGCGCGAACGGATAGGTCCTCTCGATAGCCCTGCCATCACGCGCGAGCGATACCGGGAGCACTTGAAGACGTGCATGCATGCGCTGCAGCGGTTCGTGCGCGAGGACCAGTCGGTCCACGAGCTGCGGGCCGAGGACTTGCGCGAGGCGGCCCAGGCGCTCGGCCGAATAACCGGCCGGGTCGACGTCGAGGATCTGTTGGGGGAGATCTTCGGCCGCTTCTGCATCGGCAAATAGCCACGTGTTTCACGTGAAACGGTCCGTTAACCTACCCACTGGCCTTTGATTTGGCGGGGCCGAGCAGCTAGTTTCCGCCCTTGAAGCGCGGAATTCCAGAGAATGACAGACTTGAAGTTCGACGTGATCGTAGTGGGCGGCGGCCATGCCGGCTGTGAGGCCGCTGCGGCTGCCGCGCGCATGGGCGCCAGGACGGCCCTCGTCACGCATACGTTCGCGACCGTCGGCGAGATGTCGTGCAATCCGGCCATCGGTGGGCTCGGCAAGGGCCACCTCGTGCGCGAGGTCGATGCCCTCGATGGTCTGATGGGCCGCGTTGCCGACGCCGCAGGTATCCAATTCCGCTTGCTGAACCGCTCCAAGGGCCCCGCGGTGCATGGCCCGCGAACCCAGGCTGACCGCAAGTTGTACCGGCAGGCCATGCAGGCCGCTATCCGCGACACGGCTGGGCTTGAGGTCGTCGAAGGCGGTGTCGAGGACCTGATCGTCGTCGATGGACGCTGCCAGGGCGTCGTTACCGGAGACGGGCGGAAACTCATAGCCGGTGCCGTGGTGCTGACTACCGGCACCTTTCTCAACGGCCTTATCCACCTCGGCGAGCAGCAAATCCCGGCGGGACGGTCCGGCGAGGCCCCGGCGCTCAAGCTGTCCGAGCGCTTGTACGGGTTAGGACTACAACTCGGCCGGCTGAAGACAGGCACTCCCGCCCGCCTCGCCAAGTCTTCGATCGACTGGGATGGGCTGGAGCAGCAGGCCGCCGACGACCCGCCGGTGCCGTTCTCCTCCCTTACGGATCGGATTACGACACCGCAGATCACCTGCGCCATAACCCGGACGACGCCGGCGGCGCACGCGATCATCCGCGAGAACCTGACCCGCTCGGCCATGTATTCGGGCCAGATCGCGTCTACCGGACCGCGCTACTGCCCGTCCATCGAGGACAAGGTCGTACGTTTTGCCGACCGTGAGGCGCATCAGGTCTTCCTCGAGCCCGAGGGCCTGGACGACGACACCGTCTACCCTAACGGGATCTCCACCTCCCTGCCCGCTGAAGTGCAGGAGGCGTTTATCCGCGCCATGCCCGGGCTGGAGAACGCCATCATCAAGCGGCCGGGCTACGCCATCGAGTACGACTACGTCGATCCGCGGGAGCTGACCCCGGCGCTTCACGTGAAACGTTTGCCGGGCCTGTTCCTCGCCGGCCAGATCAACGGGACGACGGGCTACGAGGAGGCGGCTGCCCAGGGCATCGCCGCCGGTATCAACGCGGCCCTGCTGGCCGGCGGCGCGGCACCGGATTTCGTCGTTTCGCGCGCCGACGGCTACCTAGGCGTCATGATGGACGATCTGGTCACCCGCGGCGTCACCGAGCCCTACCGCATGTTTACGTCCCGGGCCGAGTACCGGCTGCGGCTGCGCGCCGACAATGCCGATCAGCGACTGACCCCGGTCGGGCTGGCGATCGGCTGTGTTGGTTCAGCAAGGCGAGCCGCCCATGAGGCCAAGGAGCGCGCCCTGTCCGAAGCCACGGGGCTCATGCGCAGCCTCTCGCTGACGCCGAACGAGGCCAGCCGCCACGGCTTGGCTGTTAATCGCGACGGACGACGGCGCTCCGCGTTCGATCTCCTGGCTCTCCCCGACGTAGACATGGCGCGGCTCGCCGGTATCTGGCCGCAAGTTGGCGCCCTTAATCCGAAAATTGCGGCCCAGGTCGCCGTCGATGCCCGCTACGCCTCCTATGTCGAACGGCAGGAGCTGGACGTGGCCGCCCTGCGTAAGGACGAGGCGCTGGCCATCCCAGCCGGGTTCGATTTCGCCGGGCTTCCCGGCCTGTCCACCGAGGTCCGCCAGAAGCTCGAAAAGCATCGGCCGGCCACGCTGGCGCAGGCCGCCCGCATCGACGGCATAACGCCAGCCGCCCTGCTACTCGTCCTGGCCCACCTGAAGGCCGCGCCTGGCCGGAAGTCGGCATGATGGGCGACCAGCCCGCACCCATCGACGGCCCCGAGGCCTTTGCCGAGCGTTTCGCTGTTTCACGTGAAACGATCGATAAACTATTAGCTTACGAGGTCCTGCTGCGGCAGTGGCAGAAGACCATCAACTTGGTGGCGCCGAGCACGCTCGACAGTATCTGGTCACGGCACTTCGCCGATTCGGCACAGTTGTTAGCGCTCGCTTCACCAGATGCCCTGCGGTGGGTGGATCTCGGCTCCGGTGCCGGCTTTCCGGGAATGGTGCTGGCCATACTGCTCAGCGAGCGCGACGGTACCCGCTACACGCTGATCGAGAGCGATACGCGCAAGGCCGCATTCCTCTCCGAGGTCGGCCGTCGCACCGGCGCGCCTGTGGACATCCGGCCGGAGCGAATCGAAAAGGCCGCGACTCAATCTAAGCTCGGCGCTGTCGACGTGATCACCGCACGCGCGTTGGCGCCGCTGCCCCGCCTGCTCACGCTGGCGGGGCCGGCCTTCTCTGCCGGCACCACCGGGCTGTTCCTGAAGGGCCGGGAGGCCGAGGCAGAACTCGACGCGGCCCGGGAGCGGTGGGCTTTCGACGCGACGCTGCATCCGAGCCTGACGGACGCAAGCGGCCGGATCATCACAGTTCGCGCGTTGCAGGCCAGGACCATGGAGGGTCAATCGCGATGAGCGCGACCAGGACATTGGCAATCGCCAACCAGAAGGGCGGCGTCGGCAAGACGACCACCGCCATCAATCTCGGCACGGCGCTGGCATCCATCGGCGAGCGCGTGCTCGTCATCGACCTCGACCCGCAGGGCAACGCTTCGACGGGGCTCGGCATCGCCATCGAGGGTCGCCCGCGAACGAGCTTCGACGTTCTCACCGGCGGCGCCGGTCTGCTCGACTGCGCGCTGCCGACCGCGGTGCCCAATCTCTATGTGGTGCCGGCGAATTCGGATCTCGTGGGCGTCGATGGCGCCCTCACTGATTCCAACCGCCCCTATCGGCTGCGCGATGCCGTCTCGGCCATGTCCGCCCGCCAGCGGTCGCTGCCGCCGGAAGACGTCTTCCGCTACGTGCTCATCGACTGCCCGCCCTCGCTCAATCTGCTGACGCTCAATGCGCTGTCCGCCGCCAACGCCGTGCTGGTTCCGGTGCAGTGCGAGTTCTTCGCGCTGGAGGGTATTTCGCAGCTCAAGGAGTCGATCGATCAGATCCGCTCGACGCTCAACCCTGCCCTCGAGATCCAGGGCGTCATCCTCACCATGCACGACGCCCGCACGTCGCTGTCTAAGGAAGTGGCGCAGGAAGTCCGCGCCTTCTTTGGGCCGAAGGTCTACGAGACCATTATCCCGCGCAACACGCGCGTTGCCGAGGCGCCTTCGCACGGCAAGCCGATCCTGCTCTACGATTTCGACTGTGCCGGCAGCCAGGCCTACATCAAGCTCGCGACCGAGATCATCGAGCGCGAGCGCCGCCAGGCTGCCTGATAGCAACACGAGCACCTCACAGGACCTCAGAGGATCCATGAACGCACCCCTGCAAAAGAGCCGTCTCGGCCGCGGACTTGCCTCGCTCATCGGTGAGCCGGTGCAGGGGCGTCCCCAGCTACCGCCGGAAGGCGAGCAGCGCATGGTGGCCACCGCCGACGTGCGCCCAAGCAAGCTCAATCCTCGCAAGGACTTCCGCGACGAGGATCTGACCGAGCTGACGGAGTCCATTCGCTCCAAGGGCCTCGTGCAGCCGATCATCGTCCGCCCGGGCGAAGATGGCGGGTACGAGATCGTCGCCGGCGAACGCCGCTGGCGCGCGGCGCAGAGGGCCGGGTTGCACACCGTGCCGGTCATTGCACGTGACCTCACGGACAAGGAGGTCCTCGAACTCGCGATCATCGAGAACGTCCAGCGCGCCGACCTCAACGCCATCGAAGAAGCTGCCGGCTATCGCGAACTCGTCGAGCGCTTCGGCTACAGCCAGGAGCAGCTCTCCGAAATCATCGGCAAGAGCCGCAGCCACGTCGCCAACACGCTGCGCCTCCTGAAACTGCCCGAAGGCGTGCAGACGATGGTGCAGGACGGCCGCCTCACCGCCGGCCACGCCCGTGCCCTGATCGGCCGCGACGACGCCGAGGGTATGGCCCAGCGCATCGTCGAGGAGGGTCTCAACGTGCGCGAGGTGGAGGCCCTGGTGCAGAGCGGGGAGATCATCTCAGGCGGCACCGTTACCCGCATGCCGCGCGAGAAGGACGCCGATACGCGCGCCTACGAGCGCGAGCTGTCGGAGGTCCTCGGTGGCCTCAAGGTCGAGATCAAGAAGGGCTCCGGCGAGAGCGGGCACCTCATAATCAAGTATGCCAACTACGAGCAGCTCGACTACTTCCGCTCGCGGATCGTCCGCAACTGACAGCCCCGCCGACTTGACGGCCGGGGCTCCATGCGGCATCTGCCGCGGGCGCACAAGTCCTTGCGCCCGCTGAGGATCGGCCCATGAGCGACGTGCTCCTGCAACTTGCTGCAACGATCAGCGCCCGGCGTGCCGCGGCGCCCGACAGCTCCTACACGCGCCAGCTCCTGGACGCCGGGCCGGTCCGGTGCGCGCGCAAGCTCGGCGAGGAGGCGATCGAGACGGTGCTCGCCGGTGCCTCGCAGGGGGACGAAGAGCTTAAGGCGGAGGCCGCCGATCTGCTCTATCATCTGCTGGTGCTGCTCGAGAGCCGCAGCGTGTCGATCGCCGATGTCCTGCAGGTGCTCGAGAAGCGCAGCGGGACTTCCGGCCTGGCGGAGAAGGCTGCGCGCAGCACGCGGTGACGAGAGCTGCCGAGCGAGACGGCGATGACCTATCCGGCGAACCTGCAATTCTCACCCTACCGCCTGTTCGGGCGCGAGGAGTGGGCTCGCCTGCGCGCCGACACGCCGATGACACTGAAGGAAAGCGAGCTCGAACAGCTCTCCGGCCTCATCGAGGAGCTGTCCGTCGACGAGGTCGAGCAGATCTATCTGCCGATGTCGCGCCTGTTGAATCTCTACGTCGCGGCCTCGCAGCAGCTGCATCAGGTCTCATCGAAGTTCCTCGGGCGGACCGACGGCAAGGTGCCCTTCATCATCGGGGTCAGCGGCTCGGTGGCGGTCGGAAAGAGCACGACAGCCCGCGTGCTCAAAGCACTGCTGGCTCGTTGGCCGGACCATCCGCGCGTCGACCAGATCACGACCGACGGCTTCCTGCTCCCCAATGCCGAGCTGGAACGCCGCAACATCATGGACCGCAAGGGCTTCCCCGAGAGCTTCGACACTGCGAGCCTCTTGAACTTCCTCGCGGCGGTCAAATCCGGCATGCGCCGGGTGGAGGCTCCGGTCTATTCGCACTTCCACTACGACATCCTCCCCGATCAGAAGACGGTGATCGAGACCCCGGACATCCTAATCGTCGAGGGCCTGAACGTGCTGCAGCCGGCGCGCATGCCGCGTGGCGGAGAGGCGATCCCGTTCGTGTCGGATTTCTTCGACTTCTCGATCTATCTCGACGCCGAGCCGGCGGTGATCGAGGAGTGGTACGTGACGCGGTTCATGCGCCTGCGCACGACCGCATTCCGCGATCCGGCGGCATACTTCCACCAGTATGCGGGTCTGTCGCCAGAGGCTGCACGCAGCCGCGCGCTGGAGATATGGCGCAGCATCAATCTCAAGAACCTCGAAGAGAACATTCTGCCGACGCGCCAGCGCGCCCGGCTCATTCTGCGCAAGGAGGCCGACCATCACGTGGCCTCGGTCGCGCTGCGCAAGCTGTAAGCCCTGACCTCAAAAAAAAAGGGACCGCCTGGGGAGGCGGTCCATGAAGTGTCTTGCTCTTGCTAGATGAGGTTAGGTTGGGGAGCCGCTCAATGCAGACGCGGCTTCAGAGGTTTGCGCGGAGAGCAAACCGCCACGACGAAAGCGCCGACGGCGAGTTGTCCACGTGCGGCCGCCACCAGTGGCGGTTGTCGCAGCCAGTGCTCGGTCAGCACCGCCTGCTGCTCTAGCGTCGTACATACGGTCCACAGCCCAAGCGCAAACCAGGTGGCCAGCAGCGGCGGCTGCTCGGCCGACAGGGGTGTGGCGACGACGTTAGATTCGGTTGGCGACGGGGTGTTCGTCGCGGGAATTGGCGGAGGTGCAGCGTTGGTCTCGCTGCGCTTGATGTAACGGCCGGTAGGCGCGCTTAACGGCGCGCGAGCGCCGCGGCGGGCATCGGCCAGCAGCCGGCCCTGATCCATATGAAACTTGTCGCGGAGGCGGCGAACCACCGAGGGGTCGTGAATGCCGAGCGAGCGGATTGCCGTCGTCGGCTTGAGCTTCGGGTTCGCTACCAGCAGCGCCGCCATGCTGGCGAGCTGGCGGCTGTCGTCGATGCCAGTTCCCTTCGGACGCCCGTAGCGCGCGTTCGTGGTCCGCATGCAATCGGTCCCCATGACCTTCGAGTTCGGCTCGAATCGCTTAGGGGATTATGTCGGTGGCTCCGGTGCTTACCAGGGAGAATAAATGCATTGCATCAGCTAGTTGGTGCAATCGGCGGTTATTGTGTCTCAATTGCACTTCGGCTTGTAGCTGGCATCCGCCATGAACCCTCAACGGGCGGGAAGAAGGCCTTCTCGTTGGGCGATTTCCGCAAGCGGCCGCTCGGGGCGCGCGCCGATGTGGCTGATGATCTCTGCCGCTGCGATGCTGCCAAGCCGTCCGCAGTCGGGCAGGCGCAGTTTGCGCGTGTAACCGAAAAGGAAGCCGGCCGCATAGAGGTCGCCAGCGCCCGTTGCGTCGACAACCTTGTCCACCCGCGCGGGGCGCACGCTGATCGTCTCCTTCGGCGTCACGATGACCGAGCCGTCCTCGGAGCGGGTCAACACGGCGAGCTCGCACTCGCGGCGCACGGCTGCGACCGCGTCGTCGAAGGAGTTCACTTCGTAGAGAGCGGTGATCTCTTTTTCGTTGGCGAAGAGGATGTTGATGCCGCTCTTCACGAGGGCGCGGAAATCGCCGCGATGACGATCGACGCAGAAGGCATCGGACAGCGACAGCGCGGTCTTGCGGCCGGCACCTGACGCGATGCGCACTGCGGCGTGGAACGCCTGCTTGGCCTCGGGCTTGTCGAACAGATAGCCCTCCAGATAGGTGACCTGCGCAGAAGCTATGACCTCTTCGTCGACCTCGTTGGGTCCGAGTTCGGTGCTGGCTCCGAGGAAGGTATTCATCGTGCGCTCGCCGTCGGGCGTCACCAGGATCAGGCACACCGCGGTGGGCAGGCCGCCGCCGGCGGGCGTGGTTTCGAAGGCGACGCCAGTGGCACGGATGTCGTGCCAGAAGATCTTGCCGAACTGATCGTCGGCCACGCGGCCGATGAAGGCGCCGCTGCCACCGAACGAGGCTAGCCCGGCGATGGTGTTGGCGGCCGAGCCGCCGGAGC
>JAESGM010000669.1_pt1 | contig 18384 bp, 15 predicted proteins | sample 9269721 | NCBI WGS metagenome assembly JAESGM01 (sample SAMN15720920, study PRJNA650825) | algae metagenome | isolation source: Komarekiella atlantica HA4396-MV6 and co-occurring heterotrophs from... | place: USA: Theobald House, Kauai, HI | collected 2009-07-29 | reverse complement strand
CCGGCGTGGTGCACCTGCCTGAGGGCACGGAGATGGTGATGCCGGGCGACAACATCGCCATGGAAGTGCACCTGATCGTGCCGATCGCGATGGAAGAGAAGCTGCGCTTCGCCATCCGCGAAGGCGGACGCACCGTCGGCGCCGGCGTCGTCGCTACCATCATCGCGTAAGCTTCGGCTCCGCGATACATACGAAAAGGGCGGCGGCAACGCCGCCCTTTTTGATTCCGGTATTCCTCGACCTGTGGGTCGAGAGGGGGGGGCTGGCGTCATAGGTCGTCCCGTGCCAGCTTCCTGTATCTTGCATACGGACTGGAGATCGCGATGAGTCCCCGCCATTCGCTCGCCGACAGGCTGCGCCAACCAGGCCTTGTCGTCGCACCCGGCTGCCATGACGCCATCGGCGCGCGGGCGATCGAGCAGGCCGGGTTCGAGGCGGTCTACATGACCGGCAACGGGCTCTCGGCGAGCCTGATCGGCGCGCCCGATATCGGCCTCCTGACCATGACCGAGATGGTGGCGCGGGGCCGAGCACTAGCCGCGGCGATCAAGGTGCCGCTGATCGCCGATGCGGACACCGGCTATGGCAACCTCAACAACGTCGCCCGCACCGTCGCCGAATACGAGGCCGCCGGCGTCGCCGCTGTTCATCTCGAGGACCAGGTCACGCCCAAGCGCTGCGGCGCGATGAAGGGGCTGGCGCTGGTCACGCCGGAGGAACATGCTGAAAAGATCCGTATCGCCTTGGCGACCCGGCGCGATCCCGACTTCCTGATCATCGGCCGCTCGGATGCAAGGCTGCCGCTCGGCCTCGACGAGGCGATCGCGCGCGGCAAGGCCTATGCAAAGGCCGGCGCCGATCTCGTGCTGTTGGAGATGCTGCAATCCGAGGAGGAGATGAAGCGGGCGCTGGGCGAGATCGAGGCGCCGCTGATGTTCAACTATGTCGAGGGCAGGGTGCCGCCGCTGACGGCCGAGGATTTTGCCCGGCTCGGCTTCAAGCTGCTGAGCTATCCGGTCGCCTCGACGCTGGCCTACGCCCATATGATGGCGGCCTTCGCGCGCGAGCTGAAGCGCTCCGGCACGACGCGCGGGCTCGAAGGCGCGATGCTCGACCTGCCGAGCTACGAGGCCTTCCTGGGACGCGAGCACTATGCCTGATCTCAAGGTCGAGCAGCCGAAATCGCTGGTCGTGATCGTCGAGGAGCGTCTGCGCAACGCGATCGTCGATGCCGAGATGCGCCTTGGCGAGACGTTGTCGGAGGAGGCACTCAGCGAGGCCCTAGGCGTCAGCCGCACGCCGGTGCGCGAGGCGCTGGCACGGCTGCAATTGCAGGGGCTGGTGACGATCGTGCCGAAGAAGGGCACCTTCGTCTTCGCGCCGACCGAGGAGGACGTCGCCGAGCTCTGCGTCTTCCGCTACATGCTGGAGACGCAGGCCCTGCGTGAATGCATGAGCAAGGCGCGGGCGGCGGCGCTGGCCGCGATGAACGATGCACTCGCGGCGATGGAAGCGACGCAGGCCGGCGGCACCCGCCGCGACTATGCCCGGGCCGATACCGTCTTCCACGAGGTCTTCTTCCAGCATTGCGGCAACCGCTACCTCGGCAACGCCTATCGCGGCGTCTCCGGCCGCGTCGCAGCGCTGCGGACGCATCTCTCGGTGCCACTGGAAGGCGAGCAGGAGCGTTCCATGGCCGAGCATCGGCTGATGGTCGAGGCTTTCGCCGCCGGCCGCCTGGCTGATCTCGATTCGATCCTGCACCGGCACATCATGCGGGCCTGGGACGCCTATGCCGACGTGTTGCGCAGCGGCGGCAGCTCCAGCTGAGCGGAGCAGAGCGGCTCGCTGAGGCCGCCTGTCAAATCATCTTGCATACAGTGTCCTAGAGATTATGCTCACGAGCCAGAGCCGGGAACGGCCGTCGAACATCGGGAGGAGCGCCATGACTATCGCCCTGAAAGCTGCTGCCCTGTCGCTTGCACTGGCGGCGACGCCGGTCATGGCGCAGGACAAGGTCAAGCTCGTCACCATCGCCGAGTTGTCAGGACCGGGCGCGACCGCCGGCACCAATTGGAAGAGCGGCATCGAGCTCGCAGTCGAGGAGATCAATGCCAAGGGTGGCATCCTCGGGCGCAAGATCGATCTCGTCGCCTATGACACGCAGACCAATCCCGCCAATGCCCGGGCCGCGGTCCAGCGCGCGATCGACGAGGGCACCCATGCGGTACTGGGGCCGGTCTATACCGGCTCGATTATGGCCTCGATGCAGATCGCGCAACGGGCCGAGATCGCCCAGCTCGCCGCCGGCGACGGCACGGCCTACACCGCCCAAGGCAACCCCTTCATCTTCCGGACCTCGCTCAGCCAGTCGGCGGCAATGCCGAAGATCGCCGCCTATCTCAAGGACCAGGTCAAGGCCAAGTCGGTCGCCGTGGTCTGGGTCAACAACGACTTCGGCAAGGGCGGGCACGAAGCCATCCTGAAGGAGCTGAAGAGCCGCGGCATCGAGGTGCCCGTCGACCTCTCGACCGAGCAGGGCCAGGCGGATTTCGCCGGTGAGGCGATCAAGGTGAAGAACGCTGCTGTCGACGCCGTCTTCGTCTATCTCAATGAGGAAGAGAGCGCCCGGCTGCTGGTGGCGATGCGCGACCAGAATGTCGGCAAGCCGGTGATCGGCGAGACCACGATCCTGAGCCAGAAGGTGATCGAGCTGGCCGGCAAGGCGGCTGACGGCGTGCGCGGCCATGTCGGCCAGACCGTCGATGCGCCGATTCCCGCGCTGCAGGAGTTCGGCAAGCGCTTCGAGGCGCGTTTCAAGTTCGTGCCCGACCATAACGGCATCAAGGGCTACATGGCCGTGCATGCGGTGAAATGGGCGACGGAGAAGCTCGGCAAGTTCGAGCCGACCAAGATCGCCGCGACGCTGCACGGCGCGACGATCAAGCTCGAGCAGGAGCCCGGCATCCTAATGGAGACGACCTTCGACGCGAAGGGCGACGTCCAGCGCGAGAGCTTCCTGGCCGAGGTGGTCGACGGCAAGCAGAAGATCATCGGCCGCCTGCCGAAGTGAGCCACTGACGCTGCTGAGACGGGGCTCGGACGGGCGGCGGCAGCGCCGCCCTTTCTCGTTGCGCACAGGTGCTTGCTCCGGGCGCGCAAGGCAATATCCCGCTGCGCCAAGGCCTTGGCGCAGCCGGCTGACGAATTGAGTCAACTTCCGACATCGCCGTGACGATTTCGACTTGAAAAGCCGGCAGGGTTCAGGCTAAGCAACCGGCGCTACAGGGGTGTAGCTCAGTTGGTAGAGTACCGGTCTCCAAAACCGGGTGTCGCAGGTTCGAGCCCTGCCGCCCCTGCCAGCCGTCCGTTCGATCTACGATGACCCAGAACATCTACGACGACGCCGGCTTCTTCCAGAATTACAGCCAGTTGCCGCGCTCGCAGCGCGGGCTCGACGGTGCGCCGGAATGGCTGGCGCTGCGCGCTTTGCTGCCGCCGCTCGCGGGCAGCACTGTGCTCGATCTCGGCTGCGGCTTTGGCTGGTTCTGCCGCTTCGTTGCTGGCGCGGGCGCGGCCGACGTCGTCGGCGTCGATGTCTCCGAGCGCATGCTGGCGCGGGCGAGGGCGGAAACGAGTGCTGCAAGCATCCGCTACGCGCTTGCCGATCTCGAAGCCTACGAGCCGCCGGCCGGGCGCTTCGACCTGATCTATTCCTCGCTCGCCTTCCACTATCTCGTCGACCTGCCGGCGGTGTTCGGGCGCGTCGCACGGGCGCTGAAGCCGGGCGGGCGCTTCGTCTTCTCGGTCGAGCATCCGATCATGACGGCTCCGCGCCACCAGACCTGGGGCGAGGATGAATCGGGGCTGCCGGTCTGGCCGGTCGGGGGCTATCTTGACGAGGGCCGGCGCGTCACCGACTGGCTGGCCGAGGGCGTCGTCAAGCAGCACCGGACGCTGGCGACCTATCTCAACCTGCTGATCGAGCTCGGGCTGAGCGTGCGGCATGTCGAGGAGTGGGGACCGACAGCGAAGCAGATCGCGGCCGAGCCGGACTGGGCCAGGGAACGCGAGCGCCCGGCCTTCCTGCTGATCGCGGCCGAAAAGCCCTGAGCCGGGCCCTGAGTCAAAACCGCTTGGCGAGCGGGCTTTCGCGTTGTAAGAAGCGCTTAACGACGGCGCGCGGCTCCCTGAGCCCCGCGCCGCGAATCTTTCAGGACCACCGAATCGCAGCGTCAAAGCGAGGATTCGGAACCGAGGTGACGAGCCCGATGGCGAAGACGAATCCCTTCCAGTTCCTTCAGGAAGTGCGCAGCGAAGCCAACAAGGTGACCTGGCCCTCGCGGCGCGAGACGCTGATCACCACCGGCCTGGTGCTGCTGATGGTGCTGATGTCCAGCCTGTTCTTCCTCTTCACCGACACGGTGATCCGTTGGGGTCTCGGCCTCATCCTCGCGCGCTGAACGGAAGCAAGAACGTGAGCACACGCTGGTACATCGTCCACGCCTATTCCAACTTCGAGAACAAGGTCGCGCAGTCGATCAAGGACCAGGCGGCGCAGCGCAACCTGTCCGACAAGTTCGATGAGGTGCTGGTCCCGACCGAGAAGGTCGTCGAGGTCCGCCGTGGCCGCAAGGTCGACACCGAGCGCAAGTTCTTCCCGGGCTATGTCCTGGTGAAGTGCGAGATGACCGACGAGGTCTATCACCTCATCAAGAACACGCCGAAGGTCACCGGCTTCCTCGGCGCCGACAAGGCCAAGCCGATGCCGATTCCCGAGCATGAGGCGATGCGGATCAAGGGGCAGGTCGCCGAGGGCATCGAGCGTCCGAAGCCGACCGTGGTGTTCGAGGTCGGCGAGCAGGTGAAGGTCGCCGACGGCCCGTTCGCCTCGTTCAATGGCGTCGTCGAGGATGTCGACCACGCCCGCGCCCGCCTCAAGGTCGCGGTCTCGATCTTCGGCCGCGCCACGCCGGTCGAGCTGGAATACGGCCAGGTCGAGAAGCTCTGAGGCTCAAGTAGGTTGCGAGAATGCCAAAGGGTGCCGGATACGGCACCCTTTTTGCGTGTTGTCGTAGTTAACGCCTCCTTCAGGCGTGTATGAGATTGTCCGCGCCGTCTCTCGGACGGGCGGGCATGTTTCCCAGAACATTCAAGGCGACGGTCGGACAGCGCCTGGCGCTGTGGGGCGTGCTGCTCGGCGCGCTGTCCTGCCTCTATGTCGCGACCGAGCTGGTCGGCTCGCGCAAGCTCAACGGCTTCACGCAGGCCCTGGCAGCCCAGAGCGATCTCGCCCGGCGCCTCGAAGCGACGACGATGGTCTTCGAGCGGATCAGCATCGCGATCTTCTCAGGAGCGCGGGCGGAGCCCTCCGACCTCGAGGTGCTGGCGATTGGCGCCGAGGACATCGCCACCCGGCTCGAAGGCAAGCTGCAGGCCGATACGCAGGCGATCGCGGCGCGTGCCCTGGCGATGCGCGAGGCTGCCGATGTCGCCACGGCGAGGGCCGAGCTCAGGGTGATCGCCGACAAGCGCTCGGCCCTGCGGCGCGGGCTCGGCGAGGAGATCGGCCATCTCAGCGCGAGCCTGTCGCAGCATGTCGAGAACGCGCATCAGAACAAGGTGCTGCTCTCGCTGCTCGGGCTGTTCAGCCTCGTTTTCATCGTCGTGCTCGAGCATCGCTGGCTGGTTCGGCCGATCACTGGCATGGCGCGGGCGCTGGCGGAGAACCGAAAGGATGAGCGCGGGCTCGACCGGCTCGCCATGCGCCGCGACGAGATCGGCATGCTCGGCCGGGCCCTGCTGGCGCGTCAGCGCGGGCTGCAGGCCGAACAGGAGGCCGCGCAGGCGCGGGTGAACGCGCTTTCGGGCGAGGTTGCACGCCAGGAAGCCGCCCAGGCCCGTAATGCCGCCTTCCAGGATCAGATCGCCGCGATCGCCCAGGCGCTGGAACAGCATGGCGCCCGCCTGTCGCAGGCTGCCGGCGAGTTCGCGCAGCTCTCGGGCGTCGTCGACGAGCGGGCCGGGGCGGCGACGCAGTCGACGCAACGCGTCTCCGGCCATGTCGATCATGTCGCCGGCGCGATCAGCGAGGTGTCGTCGTTGCTCGCCACGGCGGCGAGCGAGGCGCAGCGCACCTCCGAGGTCGCCGATGCGGCGAAGGGGCTGGTCGACGAGGCGACCGCCGATACGGTCGTCCTGTGCGAGGCGGTCGGCAAGATCGTCAAGGTGATCGACATCATCGGGACCGTCGCCAGCCAGACCAACCTGCTCGCGCTGAACGCCACGATCGAGGCGGCGCGCGCCGGCGAGGCGGGCAGGGGCTTCGCGGTCGTCGCGGGAGAGGTGAAGCAGCTCGCGCATCGCACTGCCGAGGCGACCGACGATGTCCGCAAGGGGCTGGACCAGATCAACATCGCCGCCCAGCGCATCACCATGCGGGTCGGGGCGCTGGTCGCCTCGGTCGAGAAGGTCGACAAGGCGGCGCTCTCGATCGCCGAACTGACCGCGCGCCAGGATGTCGGCTCGCGCTCGATCAGCGAGACGACGACGCGGACGGCAGGCGATGTCAGGCTCGTCGCCGAGCAGGTCGAGCGGCTCGCCGGCACGCTGGCGAGCTGGCGCCTGACTGCCGGCTCGGTGACCGCGGCTTCGGCCGACCTCGACAGGCAGGCAGCAGAGCTGCGGCAGGCGGTCGACGGTTTCATCAAGCGCAAGGAGCTGATGAGCGCATGAGCATCGCGTTCCCGCAGATCGAGGCGAAAGCCGCCGACGCGCCATCGCTGCCGATCGCCGCTCAGGCGCTGCATTGGCTGACCGCAGCTTTGGTGCTGGGGCTATTCGCCACCGGCGTACTGATGAAGCAGCTCGGTGAGGGGCCTGCCGCCGATATCCTGTATCTCTGCCACAAGACCACCGGCGCGCTGTTGCTCGGCCTCGTGCTGATCCGGATCGCCTATCGTTTGTTCGCGCATCTCACCGCGCGCTGGCAGAAGGGCGTTGCAAGCCGGCCGGTGCATGCGCTGCTCTATCTCGTCCTGCTGATCGTGCCGCTGCTGGGCTGGGCGGGCGCCTCCAGCTTCGGCGCACGCCAGCTGCTCTTCGGCCTCTCGCTTCCGGAGATCTGGTCGCCGGAGGCGGGCCATGCCGATCTCCTGCTGACGAGCCATGCCTGGCTCGCCTTCGGGCTGATCGCGCTCGTCATCGTCCATATCGGGGTCGCGCTGGGCGACTATCTGACGCGCGACTCCAGTGCCGGCTGAGCTGTGTTAACCGGTTAACACCCGCGCCGCTTCCGCCGCGCCTATCCTTCGGTACCCGCAGCCGGGTGCCAGGGAGGACAATAATGAGCGGCAAGCGCATTCTGATGATCGTCGGCGATTTCGGCGAGGACTACGAGATCATGGTGCCGTTCCAGGCCCTGCTCGCGGTCGGCCACAAGGTCGATGCCGTCTGCCCCGACAAGGCGAAGGGCGACAGCGTCGCGACCTCGATCCATGATTTCGAGGGCCAGCAGACCTATTCGGAGAAGCGCGGCCACAATTTCGCGCTTAACGCCAGCTTCGCCGCTGTCGATGCGGCGGCCTATGACGCGCTGGTGCTGCCGGGCGGGCGGGCGCCGGAATATCTGCGCCTGAACAAGCAGGTGATCGCGATCACCAGGCACTTCTTCGAGGCGAACAAGCCGGTCGCCGCGATCTGCCACGGCGCACAGATCCTCGCCGCCGCCAATGTCCTGAAAGGTCGGAGCTGCTCGGCCTATCCGGCCTGCAGCCCCGAGGTGGAGCTCGCGGGCGGCCGCTATGCCGACATCGCGATCGATGCCGCGACGACCGATGGCAATCTCGTGACAGCGCCTGCCTGGCCTGCGCATCCGGCTTGGCTCGCCCAGTTCCTGGCGGTGCTCGGAACGCAGATCAGCCATGGCGAGTTGCGTCAGGCCGCTTGAGCCTGGCCTTTCGGGCCCTAGAGTGCTTTGCGGAGCGCCGCGCTATGATGCGCCGCGGTTGCGCGCGGGGAGGGCGCCATGTGCAAGCTCTTCATCAATGCCGATGCCGATCTCTGGCGCACGCGCCTGAAATCGGTGCGGCTCAACGGCTTTTCGACCAGCGTGCGGCTCGAGAACCTGTATTGGCGCGTGCTCGAGGAAATCGCGGCACGGGACGGGATGAGCCTCGGTCAGCTCCTCGCCAAGCTCCATGGCGAGCTGATCGAGACTCATGGCGATGGTGAGAACTTCGCCTCCTTCCTGCGGGTGTGCTGCGGGCGCTATCTGATGCTGCAGCTCGCCGGCGACGTGCCGCGCGAGCTCGACCGGCCGATCCGTGATCTCGACGCCGATCGCATCCTGGCGCGCGAGGCACAGCGGCTTTCGCCTGCGACACGCCGTCCGCAGTTTGCGAGTTCGCCCGGGGCTTCCCTTTCAGGTCGTCCTGTGCCATAGGGCGGCCCTCACATGCGTGGGAGGCGTGCCGGTCAGCCAGCCGGAGGTTCTCGTCGCACCACGCCCTGCAACACCCCGATCCGGAGCGATAGCAGCTCGCGGACGGGGCGTCGTCGTTCCGGTCGGCACCGGGGCGGACGACTGGAGCAGCCATCATGGCAAAGAAGATCACGGGCTACGTGAAGCTTCAGGTTCCGGCGGGCGCGGCCAATCCGTCGCCGCCGATCGGTCCTGCGCTGGGTCAGCGCGGCCTCAACATCATGGAATTCTGCAAGGCCTTCAACGCGAAGACCGCGCAGATGGAAAAGGGCATGCCGATCCCGGTGATCATCACCGCGTATCAGGATCGCTCCTTCACCTTCGAGATGAAGCAGCCGCCGGTCTCGTACTGGCTGAAGAAGGCCGCCGGCCTGACCTCGGGCTCGAAGACCCCGGGCAAGGGCGGCAATGTCGGCAAGGTCACGACTGCTCAGCTCAAGGAGATCGCCGAGAAGAAGATGGCCGATCTCAACTGCGACAGCGTCGATTCGGCTGTGGCGATGATCCGTGGCTCGGCCCGTTCCATGGGCCTGGAAGTCGTGGGCTGAGGGGGAACTGACAATGGCACATGTCGGAAAGCGCGTCGTCAAGGGCCGTGAAGGCATCGACCGCATCAAGCTCTACCCGCTCGCCGAGGCCGTCGCGATGGTCAAGGCCCGCGCCAACGCCAAGTTCGACGAGACCGTCGAGATCGCGATGAATCTCGGCGTCGATCCGCGTCACGCCGACCAGATGGTCCGCGGCGTCTGCAACCTGCCGAACGGCTCGGGCCGCACGCTGCGCGTCGCCGTCTTCGCTCGCGGCGCCAAGGCCGAGGAGGCCAAGAAGGCCGGTGCGGACATCGTCGGCGCCGAGGATCTGGTCGAGACCGTGCAGAAGGGCGAAATCAACTTCGACCGCTGCATCGCGACGCCGGACATGATGGGCCTCGTCGGCCGCCTCGGTAAGGTGCTCGGCCCGCGCGGCCTGATGCCGAACCCGCGCGTCGGCACGGTCACCATGGACCTGACCGCCGCCGTCGCCGCCTCGAAGGGCGGCTCGGTCGAGTTCCGCGTCGAGAAGGCTGGCATCGTCCACGCCGCCGTCGGCAAGGCCTCGTTCGATGCCGACAAGCTCGGCGAGAACATCAAAGCCTTCGTCGATTCGGTCTCGAAGGCGAAGCCGGCCGGTGCCAAGGGCACCTATATCCAGCGCGTTGCGATCTCGTCGACCATGGGTCCTGGCGTCAAGATCGAGCCGAACACCGTCCTCGGCGGCTGATATCACGCAGCGGCTGCCCGAGCGGCGGCCGCAGCCCCACCTTGCGCTTCGGCGCGGGGATTACCACTTGGCAGAAGCCGGGGGAGGGTCTATAGCCTCCTCCGCGTTTCCATGAGTGACGGGGCTTCCGCGTGCTTGGCACGAGGAGGTCCATTTCGCGTTTTTCGGCGGTTCGCCGCTGAAGAATGGGTGTTTTGGTCGAGGAGAGCGATCTCCGAAGGCCGGGCATCCAGTCCTGTCTGAGACTGCAGGTGCGCCTTTGGCTCCGGCCAGGGGGCATAATTTCGCCAAGAGGCCTGCATAGACGGTGCAAGAACTTTTCCGGCACGAAACGTGCCGAACGAGGTTCGAACCATCTCGCCCGATCACGGCTTCGGCCATGGCAGGGGACAGGGCACTGAGCGTCGCTCCGGCGAGGGGTCGGTGTCAACCGGTCACTTTTCGAGAGCGGCACGTGCAACTGGCGGCGGGCCTCAAAACCTGTCGCCTACCGGAGAGAGCCCAGTGGATAAAGCGGCAAAATCTGATGCCGTCGCGACGCTGAACGATGTCTTCTCGAAGACGTCGGTCGTTGTCGTGGCCCACTATGCGGGCTTGACGGTGGCCCAGTTCCAGAAGCTTCGTCGCGAGATGAAGGCCAATGGCGCCACCGTGAAGGTCGCAAAGAACCGGCTGGCCAAGATCGCTCTTGAAGGCACCGACGTCGCGTCCATCAGCAAGCTGCTGACGGGTCCCACCCTGATCGCCTATTCCAGCGATCCGGTCGCGGCGCCGAAGGTCGCCGTCGCATTCGCCAAGGAGAACGACAAGCTCGTCATCCTCGGCGGCGCGATGGGCACGACCGCCCTGAACCCCGATGGTGTCAAGGCTCTGGCCACGATGCCCTCGCTCGACGAACTGCGCGCCAAGTTGCTCGGCCTCCTGCAGGCTCCTGCGACCAAGATCGCCCAGCTCTCGACCGCGCCTGCTGCAAAGCTCGCGCGCGTGTTCCAGGCATATGCCGACAAGGACGCTGCCTGAGCAGCCGACAACCTTTAATCGTTCGAACCTCTTACATCAGGAACTTAAACCATGGCCGATCTCGCCAAGCTCGTCGACGAACTCTCGTCGCTCACCGTTCTCGAGGCTGCTGACCTCGCCAAGATGCTCGAAGAGAAGTGGGGCGTCTCGGCCGCCGCTGCCGTCGCCGTCGCCGCTGGCCCGGCTGCTGGTGGCGCTGCCGCTGCCGCTGCCGAAGAGCAGACCGAGTTCACCGTTGTCCTGGCCTCGGCCGGCGACAAGAAGATCGAGGTGATCAAGGAAGTCCGCGCCATCACCGGTCTTGGCCTCAAGGAAGCCAAGGACCTGGTCGAGGCCGCTCCGAAGCCGGTCAAGGAAGGCGTTGCCAAGGACGAGGCCGAGAAGCTCAAGAAGCAGCTCGAGGGCGTCGGCGCCAAGGTCGAGCTCAAGTGAGCTGGGCCGGCTGATGCCGGTCCGCATCTAGTCGACAAGGACAGTCCCGGGGCGGCTCGCCGCCTCCGGGGCTGTTGCGTCGTTTCCGGCAACCGGAGCGACGTTTTTGCAGGGCCTGCCACGATGCAGGTCGATCCAGTTCGAACGTCGGCGCGCATGAAGCGCCGAGCGGCTCACCCGGCGGCCCGTTCCGCCCGCGGCCCGGACCCCCGGGTGAGCCGTCCGAGATTGCGAGGAACATGATGGTAACTTCCCTCCAGGGTCGCAGGCGCGTCCGCAAGTTCTTCGGCAAGCTCAAGGAAGTGGCGGAGATGCCGAACCTCATCGAGGTTCAGAAGGCGTCCTACGACCAGTTCCTGATGGTCGAGGAACCCAAGGGCGGCCGTGGCGACGAGGGCCTGCAGTCGGTCTTCAAGTCGGTGTTCCCGATCGGCGACTTCTCGGGCGCGTCGCTGCTGGAGTTCGTCAAGTACACCTTCGAGCCGCCGAAATACGACGTCGACGAGTGCCGCCAGCGCGGCATGACCTTCTCGGCGCCGCTCAAGGTGACCCTGCGCCTGATCGTGTTCGATATCGATCCGGACACCCAGGCGAAGTCCGTCAAGGACATCAAGGAGCAGGACGTCTACATGGGCGAGATGCCGCTCATGACGGACAACGGCACCTTCATCGTCAACGGCACCGAGCGCGTCATCGTCTCGCAGATGCACCGTTCACCGGGCGTGTTCTTCGATCACGACAAGGGCAAGACCCATTCCTCGGGCAAGCTGCTCTTCGCCGCCCGCATCATCCCCTATCGCGGCTCCTGGCTCGACATCGAGTTCGACGCCAAGGACATCGTCTACGCGCGCATCGACCGCAAGCGTAAGATCCCGGTCACCTCGCTGCTGTTCGCTCTCGGCATGGACGGCGAGGAGATTCTGTCGCGCTTCTACAACCGCGTCGACTATGTCCGCGACAAGGACGGCTGGCGCGTGCCCTACGACGCCGAGCGCATGAAGGGCTTCAAGGCGACCGTCGACATGATCGACGCCGACACCGGCGAGGTCGTGATCGAGGCCGGCAAGAAGCTGGTCGCGCGTACCGCCCGCCAGCTCGCCGAGAAGGGCCTGAAGTTCCTGCGCGCCACGAACGAGGATCTCGTCGGCCAGTACATTGCCGAGGATCTCGTCGACCCCAGCACCGGCGAAGTTCACGCCGAGGCCGGCGAAGAGCTGAATATGGCCGCGGACCCGAAGACCGGCGAGGTCAAGGGCAACCTGATCGACCTGATCAACAAGGGCTACACCGAGATCCCGGTGCTGGACATCGACCATATCACGGTCGGTCCCTATATCCGCAACACGCTCCAGGTCGACAAGAACTCGCGTCGTGAAGAGGCGCTGTTCGACATCTACCGCGTGATGCGCCCGGGCGAGCCGCCGACGCTCGAGACCGCCGAGAACATGTTCCAGTCGCTGTTCTTCGACTCGGAGCGCTACGACCTCTCGGCCGTCGGCCGCGTCAAGATGAACATGCGGCTCGACCTCGACGCTGCGGACACCGTGCGCATCCTGCGCAAGGAGGACATCTTCGCGGTCGTCAAGGCGCTGGTCGACCTGCGCGACGGCAAGGGCGAGATCGACGACATCGACCATCTCGGCAACCGGCGCGTGCGCTCGGTCGGCGAGCTGATGGAGAACCAGTATCGCCTGGGTCTCCTGCGCATGGAGCGCGCCATCAAGGAGCGCATGAGCTCGGTCGACATCGACACGGTGATGCCGCAGGACCTGATCAACGCGAAGCCCGCGGCCGCGGCGGTGCGCGAGTTCTTCGGCTCGTCGCAGCTCTCGCAGTTCATGGACCAGACCAATCCGCTCTCGGAAGTCACCCACAAGCGCCGTCTCTCGGCGCTTGGCCCGGGCGGCCTGACCCGCGAGCGCGCCGGCTTCGAGGTGCGCGACGTCCACACCACGCATTACGGCCGCATCTGCCCGATCGAGACGCCGGAAGGCCCGAACATCGGCCTGATCAACTCGCTCGCCACCTTCGCGCGCGTCAACAAGTACGGCTTCATCGAGAGCCCGTACCGGCGCATCCGCGACGGCAGGCAGACCGACGAGATCATGTATCTCTCGGCCATGGAGGAGGCGAAGTACAACGTCGCCCAGGCGAACGCGGTCGTCGACAAGGAAGGCCGTCTGACGGATGACCTGATCGTCTGCCGCCGCGCCGGCGAGGTCATCGTCGTGCCGGTCGACAAGGTCGACTTCATGGACGTTTCGCCCAAGCAGGTCGTCTCGGTCGCCGCGGCGCTGATCCCGTTCCTTGAGAACGACGACGCCAACCGCGCGCTGATGGGCTCGAACATGCAGCGCCAGGCGGTGCCGCTGGTTCGCGCCGACGCGCCGTTCGTCGGCACCGGCATGGAGGCCGCGGTCGCCCGTGACTCTGGCGCTGCCATCGCGGCCCGCCGCGCCGGCATCGTCGACCAGGTCGACGCGACCCGTATCGTCATCCGCGCCTCGGACGAGATGGACCCGACCAAGCCGGGCGTCGACATCTACCGTCTGCAGAAGTTCCAGCGCTCGAACCAGTCGACCTGCATCACGCAGCGTCCGCTGGTGCGCGTCGGCGACGTCATCAAGAAGGGTGACATCGTCGCCGACGGCCCGTCGACCGAGTTCGGCGAGCTCGCTCTCGGCCGCAACGTGCTCGTCGCGTTCATGCCGTGGAACGGCTACAACTTCGAGGATTCGATCCTGCTCTCGGAGAAGATCGTCTCGGAAGACATCTTCACCTCGATCCATATCGAAGAATTCGAGGTCATGGCCCGCGACACCAAGCTGGGCCCTGAGGAAATCACGCGCGACATTCCGAACGTGTCGGAAGAGGCGCTGAAGAACCTCGACGAAGCCGGCATCGTCTATATCGGCGCGGAAGTGGCGGCGGGCGACATCCTCGTCGGCAAGATCACGCCGAAGGGCGAGAGCCCGATGACCCCGGAAGAGAAGCTGCTGCGCGCCATCTTCGGCGAGAAGGCTTCGGACGTGCGCGACACCTCGCTACGCGTGCCGCCGGGCGTCCAGGGCACGATCGTCGAGGTCCGGGTGTTCAACCGCCACGGCGTCGACAAGGACGAGCGCGCCCAGGCGATCGAGCGCGAGGAGATCGAGCGTCTCGCCAAGGACCGCGACGACGAGCAGGCGATCCTGGACCGCAACACCTTCGCGCGTCTGGCCGAGATCCTGACCGGCAAGACCGGCCTCGCCGGTCCGAAGGGCTTCAAGAAGGACACGCTCATCACCCGCGAGGTGATGAGCGAGTTCCCGCGCTCGCAGTGGTGGCTGTTCGCCACGGCGGACGACGCCCTGATGACCGAAATCGAGGCGATGCGGAAGCAGTACGACGAGTCGAAGAAGCGCCTCGAGCAGCGCTTCCTCGACAAGGTCGAGAAGCTGCAGCGTGGCGACGAGCTGCCTCCGGGCGTGATGAAGATGGTCAAGGTCTTCGTCGCGGTGAAGCGCAAGATCCAGCCGGGCGACAAGATGGCCGGCCGTCACGGCAACAAGGGCGTGGTCTCGCGCATCGTTCCGGCGGAGGACATGCCGTTCCTCGAGGACGGCACCCATGCCGACATCGTGCTGAACCCGCTCGGCGTGCCCTCGCGCATGAACGTCGGCCAGATCCTGGAGACGCATCTGGGCTGGGCTGCCGCCGGTCTCGGCAAGCAGATCGGCAAGGCGATCGACGCCTATCGCAAGGCGCACGACTCCAAGGCCCTGCGCGCCTCCTTCGACGCTGTCTACGAGGACAACGAGATCATCGCCTCGATGGACGACGCCGAGCTGATCGAGATGGGCCAGAACCTGCGCCGCGGCGTTCCGATCGCGACACCGGTCTTCAACGGCGCCAAGGAGTCCGACATCGAGCGGCTGCTGGAGCAGGCGGGTCTGCACTCGTCCGGCCAGTCGACCCTCTATGACGGCCGCACCGGCGAGCCCTTCGACCGCAAGGTCACGATGGGCTACATCTACATGCTGAAGCTGCACCACCTGGTGGACGACAAGATCCACGCCCGCTCGATCGGCCCGTACTCGCTGGTCACCCAGCAGCCGCTCGGCGGCAAGGCCCAGTTCGGCGGCCAGCGCTTCGGCGAGATGGAGGTCTGGGCGCTCGAAGCCTACGGCGCCGCCTACACGTTGCAGGAGATGCTGACGGTGAAGTCGGACGACGTTGCCGGCCGCACCAAGGTCTACGAGTCGATCGTGCGCGGCGAGGACAACTTCGAAGCCGGCATCCCCGAGAGCTTCAACGTGCTCGTCAAGGAGATGCGCTCGCTCGGCCTCAACGTCGAGCTGGTCAACACCAAGCCGAAGCAGGGCGATGTGCCCGCCGAGGCGGCCGAGTAAGGCGTCACGCCCCTCAAGGGCGCGACGGCGTTCGTTACTCATGCCGGCGGCAGTGGCGCCGCCGGCCGATGGATCAAAGGTCGGGCAGGGCGGTTTCCCTTGAAATCCCACCGGCCATAGGAGACAGGCTATGAAGCAAGAGGTTATGAACCTTTTCGGCCAGCAGCCGGTACAGCAGGCGTTCGACGCGATCAAGATCTCGATCGCCAGCCCTGAGAAGATCGCATCCTGGTCGTTCGGCGAGATCAAGAAGCCCGAGACGATCAACTACCGCACGTTCAAGCCGGAGCGCGACGGCCTGTTCTGCGCCCGCATCTTCGGGCCGATCAAGGACTACGAGTGCCTGTGCGGCAAGTACAAGCGCATGAAGTTCAAGGGCGTGATCTGCGAGAAGTGCGGCGTCGAGGTGACGCTGGCACGGGTCCGGCGCGAGCGCATGGGCCACATCGAACTCGCCGCCCCGGTCGCGCATATCTGGTTCCTGAAGTCGTTGCCCTCGCGCATCGGCCTCCTGATGGACATGCCGCTCAAGGACCTCGAGCGCATCCTCTACTTCGAGTCGTATGTCGTGCTGGAGCCGGGCCTGACCCCGCTCAAGGACCGGCAGCTGCTGACCGAGGAAGAGTATGTCCGCGCCCAGGAAGAGTACGGCGCCGATACCTTCACCGCCCAGATCGGCGCGGAAGCCATCCGCGAGATGCTGCGCGCGCTCGACCTCGACCAGATCAACGCCGATCTGAAGCATGAGATTGCGACGACCACGTCGGAGCTCAAGCCGAAGAAGCTGATGAAGCGCCTCAAGATCATTGAGGCCTTCCAGGAGTCGGGCAACAAGCCGGAATGGATGGTGATGACCGTGATCCCGGTCATCCCGCCGGATCTGCGTCCGCTCGTGCCGCTCGACGGCGGCCGCTTCGCGACTTCTGACCTGAACGACCTCTATCGCCGCGTCATCAACCGCAACAACCGCCTGAAGCGGCTGATCGAGCTGCGCGCGCCCGACATCATCATCCGCAACGAGAAGCGGATGCTGCAGGAGTCGGTCGACGCCCTGTTCGACAACGGCCGCCGCGGCCGCGTCATCACCGGCGCCAACAAGCGTCCGCTGAAGTCGCTCGCCGACATGCTGAAGGGCAAGCAGGGCCGCTTCCGGCAGAACCTGCTCGGCAAGCGCGTCGACTATTCCGGCCGCTCGGTCATCGTCGTCGGCCCGGAGATGAAGCTGCACCAGTGCGGGCTGCCGAAGAAGATGGCGCTCGAGCTGTTCAAGCCGTTCATCTATGCGCGCCTCGACGCCAAGGGCTACTCGACCACGGTCAAGCAGGCCAAGAAGCTGGTCGAGAAGGAGAAGCCCGAGGTCTGGGACATCCTGGACGAGGTCATCCGCGAGCATCCGGTGTTGCTGAACCGCGCGCCGACGCTGCACCGCCTCGGCATCCAGGCCTTCGAGCCGGTGCTGATCGAGGGCAAGGCGATCCAGCTGCACCCGCTGGTCTGCGCCGCGTTCAACGCCGACTTCGACGGCGACCAGATGGCCGTGCACGTCCCGCTGTCGCTCGAGGCGCAGCTGGAAGCGCGCGTGCTGATGATGTCGACCAACAACATCCTGCACCCGGCGAACGGCATGCCGATCATCGTGCCGTCGCAGGACATCGTGCTCGGCCTCTACTACCTCTCGATCATCTCGGATGGCGAGCCGGGCCAGGGCAAGGTCTTCGGCGATTTCGGCGAACTCGAATACGCGCTGCACGAGAAGGTCGTCACGCTGCATTCGAAGATCAAGTATCGCTGGACCGGCGTCGGCCGTGACGGCCAGCCCTACACCAAGATCTACGACACCACGCCTGGCCGCGTGATCCTCTCGACCGCGCTGCCGGAGCATCCGGCCATGACCTTCGACGTCGTCAACAAGCTGATGACCAAGAAGGAGATCTCCAACATGATCGACGCCGTCTATCGCGGCTGCGGTCAGAAGGAGTCGGTGATCTTCTGCGACCGCGTCATGGGCCTCGGCTTCAAGCACGCGTTCAAGGCCGGCATCTCCTTCGGCAAGGACGACATGGTGATCCCCGAGAACAAGTGGGAGATCGTCGATGCGACCCGCGTGCTCGCCAAGGATTACGAGCAGCAGTACCAGGACGGCCTGATCACCCAGGGCGAGAAGTACAACAAGGTCGTCGACGCTTGGGCGAAGTGCTCCGACAAGCTCGCCCAGGAGATGATGGCCCGCATCTCGACCGTGAAGAAGGACGATGCCGGTCGCGACAAGCCGATCAACTCGATCTACATGATGAGCCACTCGGGCGCCCGTGGTTCGCCGGCGCAGATGCGCCAGCTCGCCGCCATGCGCGGCCTGATGGCCAAGCCGTCGGGCGAGATCATCGAGTCGCCGATCATCTCGAACTTCAAGGAAGGCCTCGACGTTCTCGAGTACTTCAACTCGACCCACGGCGCCCGCAAGGGCCTGGCCGACACGGCGCTCAAGACGGCGAACTCGGGTTACCTGACCCGCCGTCTCGTCGACGTGGCGCAGGACGCGATCATCTCCGAGGTCGATTGCGGCTCGGACAACGGCATCAAGATGCGCGCCATCGTCGATGCCGGCCAGGTCGTGGCCTCGCTCGGCATGCGCATCCTGGGTCGTTCGGCCGCCGAGGACGTCACCGACCTCGACGGCAACGTCCTGGTTGCCAAGGGCGCGGTGATCGAGGAAAGCCACATCGCCAAGATCAACGCCGCCGGCGTCCAGGAGGTGAAGATCCGTTCGGTCTTGACCTGCGAGACCAAGAACGGCGTCTG
>JAESGM010000668.1_pt1 | contig 18392 bp, 22 predicted proteins | sample 9269721 | NCBI WGS metagenome assembly JAESGM01 (sample SAMN15720920, study PRJNA650825) | algae metagenome | isolation source: Komarekiella atlantica HA4396-MV6 and co-occurring heterotrophs from... | place: USA: Theobald House, Kauai, HI | collected 2009-07-29 | reverse complement strand
TCATCGGCGACGCCAACGACATCACGGTGATCTTCGGCAACGGCCTGCGGCTCAAGGCCGAGGTGGTCGGCAAGGACGCCAAGGTCGATCTCGCGGTGCTGCGCGTGAAGCACGACAAGCCGCTGCCTGCGGTCAAATTCGGCGATTCCGATGCGATGCGGATCGGCGATCCGGTGATGGCGATCGGCAACCCGTTCGGCCTCGGCGGCTCCGTGTCCTCGGGCATCGTCTCGGCCCGCAACCGCGACATCAGCCAGGGCCCCTACGACACCTACATCCAGACCGACGCCGCCATCAACAAGGGCAATTCGGGCGGGCCGCTGTTCAACATGGCCGGCGACGTGATCGGCATCAACACTGCCATTCTCTCGCCCACGGGCGGCTCGGTCGGCATCGGCTTCGCCGTGCCGTCCTCGCTGGCGACCAACATCGTCGACCAGCTTAAGGAGTTCGGCGAGACACGGCGCGGCTGGCTCGGCGTTCGCATCCAGAGCGTCGACGACGCCACGGCCGAGGCGCTCGGCCTCGGCGCGGCGCGCGGCGCGCTCGTCGCCGGCATCGACGACAAGGGCCCGGGAAAGCCGGCAGGGCTCGAGATCGGCGATGTCATCGTCAAGTTCGACGGCAAGGACGTCAAGGATTCCCGGGACCTGCCGCGCATCGTGGCCGCCACCCCGGTCGGCAAGGACGTGCCGGTCGCGGTGATGCGCAAGGGCAAGGAGCTGGTGAAGACCGTCAAGCTCGGCCGGCTCGAAGACGGCGAGAAGGTCCAGCCGGCATCGGCGCGGACCCCAAACGAGCCGCCCAAGCCGGCGGTCACCACCGCGCTGGGCCTCGAATTCTCGCCGCAGACCGAGGAACTGAAGAAGCGCTACTCGATCAAGGAGGGGACGAAGGGCGTCGTCATCACCAAGGTCGAGCCAAACTCGAACGCGGCCGACAAGCGCATCTCGGTCGGCGAGCTGATCGTCGAGATCGGCCAGGAGGCGGTCAATTCCCCCGAGGACGTGACCCGGCGTCTCGACGCGCTCAAGAAGGAGGGCAAGAAATCGGCCCTGCTGCTGGTCTCCAACGCCCAGGGCGAAGTCCGCTTCGTCGCGGTGGCGATGAACTGAGCCTGTCCGGGCTGATCACGAAGCCGATCGGAAAAGCGGCCCCCGTGGCCGCTTTTCTTTTGGCTTGACGTTGCGTTCGCAGCGCGGGAATACTTCTATAGGTTGCAATCGGCACTAGGCGCCCGAGTATCGGTGAAGCGGGCGCTGGTCCAGTCTTGGCGAGGTCAAGATGGTCGCGACTGACGAGTCTGCCGGCGGCGCTCAGCCTGCGGCTCCCGCGCATGCCAGCGAAAGCGAGGCTCTGTCAGGATATCGACGCGCTCTTCTCGTCGTGGTCGGATGCCTGGCGATGGCCAGCTATTTCGTCTGGCCGACTCGTCCCATGGAGCCGGAAGTCACCGCCGATACGTTGGCCAAGAGCTGGAGCGACAGTATCGCCAAGCTCGGATTGCTTCCGGTCTTCCCGCCTGAGGAAGATCTTCACGTCGGCGACGTCTGGGCTGTGATCGCGGAGGCAGATGAAAAGCCGTTGCTCGGGCGAGGCGTCCGCATCGCCCATATCGATCTGCGCGACGAGATGGCGGAAGAGACGCTGAGACAGCCTCTCTTCGAAAAGACCGTTCTGCAGTCCGGCGAATCCGGCTTTCGCGATCATGGCGATCAAGAAGAGGGCACGCCCGATCCCAAGCGACGCATTCGCGTTTCGCTCGCTGCGTTTCCGGGCCTGACCATCACTCATGGCCAGCGAGCAGCCGGCGAGGCACGCACCGTATGGGGCTGGCTTGGCCTGAGCCGGGAGCAGATCGAAGTGGAGCAATTGCGTATTCCCGTGGCGGAAACCTACGGCGTTTCCGCGCGCGTCGCAGCCAGAGAACTCGCCCTGTGGTGTGGGCGCGAGGAAACGCGCCTGTTCTGCAGCGACGCTTATCTGCGACGGATCGTCGGCCTGACCGTCGGTGACGTGGTGTTGACCGTCAAGGACGGCGCTTACCCCGTCAAGCTCAAGCTGCAACTCGTCAATCGCGTCTTCATGGCGCGGCGCATCGAGCATCGTCGAGGCAATGAAATGTCCCTCGGCGCTGGTGGCGGGCAAGGGTTGGCGCTCCCGGCTCCAACCCAGAATCCGGCCCCCGCAGCCGATCCCGCCATCGCAGCCTCGCCCGAGGCTAGGCTGGCCCGCGCCACCGGCGCGGTCGCTCCGACCGGCCTGACGCCGGGCGTCGGCGTGCAATATGGTCAGATCGCCACGAACGGCATTTCGTTGACCGAAGTCTTCCGCCGACCGGTCGTGTTCGGTTTCCGGGCCATATCGGTCGCCATTCCGCCTTCGCAGCCTGAGACAAAGCGATGAAACTCCCGATTCTGACGGTTGCCGTCTCGGCTTTCATGATCAGCCAAGCGGCGTCGCAGCCGACGCCGGCTCCCCCGGCCGACGCACCCGCTCCGGTCGCATCGCCGCCCCTGAACGCGCAGACCTGCAAACCGCAGCCCGACTGCGTGGTCATGTTTTTCGAGCTTCTGCCCGCCGCGCCCGGCGGCGGGCTGAAGGCGCAGGGCCGCGTGCGGACCGATTTCGACAATCTGCTCAGGGCGGACCGGGGCTTGTTGAACGACCCCAAATCCCTGCGCCTGCCTGATGCGCTGCGAGCCCCGCAATATCAGAGCTAGTCAGCCCTGGACGATCTCCTCGCCGCGGTAGCCCTGTGCGTAGAGCAGCGCCGTCAGGTCGGCATGGTCGAGCCGTGCATGCGCTGCGGCCGCCACCGCCGGCTTGGCGCGGAAGGCCACGCCCAGCCCGGCTTCCCCCAGCATGGCGAGATCGTTGGCGCCGTCGCCGATGGCGAGCGTCCGGGCCGGACCGACGCCGAAGCGCGCGCTCAGTTCGAGCAGCGCGTCGCGCTTGGCCTGCTTGCCGAGGATCGGGTCAGCGACCTCTCCGGTGAGGATGCCGCCCTGCGCCAGCAGCGTGTTCGACCGGTGCTCGTCGAACCCGATGATCGTGCTGATCGGCCCGGTGAAAACTGTAAACCCGCCCGAGACGAGAGCGGTATAGCCGCCATTGGCGCGCATGGTTCGCACCAGCGCGCTGCCGCCCGGCGTGAGCGTCAGGCGCTCGCGGATGATCTCGTCGACGACATCCAGCCTGACGCCCCTCAGCAGCGCGACGCGCTCGCGCAAGGCAGGCTCGAAGGCGATCTCACCGCGCATGGCGCGTTCGGTGATGCCGGCGACGAGGTCTTTCAGGCCGACATAGGCGGCGAGTTCGTCGATGCATTCCTGGCCGATCATGGTTGAATCCATGTCCGCTAGAAACAGCGACTTGCGGCGGGTCGCGACGGGCTGGATGATGATGTCGATCGCCGCCCCGTCCAGAGCCGCGCGGATATCGGCTTCCAGCACGCGCGGATCGTCGGCCTCGCAGAACAGGTCGGCGGCGATCTCGCCGTCCAGGCGCATCGAGGTGGCTCGCACGGCTTGCCTGAGCGCAGCGAGCAGGGCATCGCTCAGCAGGGCCTGACCATGGGCGGAAACCAGCGTGGCGACGCGTGTCATCGGAACCTGAAGAGAACAACGGGACGGAAGCGGTCAGGGCCGTGCTCATCGCAGGTCCGACCGCGAGCGGCAAGTCCGCGCTGGCGGTCCAGGTCGCGCGGCGCTTTGGCGGGACGGTCGTCAACGCCGATTCGATGCAGGTCTATCGCGATTTGCGCGTGCTCAGCGCCAGACCCGATGTGGCCGAGGAGGCGATCGTCCCGCATCGACTCTACGGCCATGTCGACGGGGCCGTGAACTATTCGGCGGCGCGCTATGCCCGGGATGTCGCCCCGCTGGTGGCCGAACTGTCCGGGGCGGGCTCGCTGCCGGTCCTGGTCGGCGGCACGGGGCTCTATTTCAAGGCCCTGACAGAGGGCCTTTCGCCGATGCCGCCGGTGCCTGACGATGTGCGATCGGCGTTCCGCGCCCGCGTCGAAGGATCGGAGACCGCGTCGCTGCATGCCGAACTCAGCCAGCGCGATCCAGACATGGCCGGTCGGCTGCGGCCGAGCGACCGGCTCAGGATCATGCGGGCGCTGGAGGTCGTGCTGGCGACGGGGCGTTCGCTGGCGAGCTTCCAGGGCGAGCGCGAACCTGGCCCGCTGGCGCAGGGCCGGCTGCTGCGGCTGTTCGTGATGCCCGAGCGCGCGGAGGTGCGCGCGCGCATCGACCGGCGTTTCGAGACGATGATGGCGCAAGGCGCGCTCGACGAGGTCGCGGCTTTGCGCGAGCGCGGGCTCGATCCGCTGCTGCCGGTGATGCGCGCGCATGGCGTGCCGGGGCTGATCGCCCATCTCGACGGCAAGATCAGCCTGGCGGAGGCGGTGGCGCGCGGGCAGGCGGATACGCGCGCCTATGCCAAAAGGCAGGTCACCTGGTTCCGGCACCAGATGGCCGGTTGGCAGGCCGTCGCGCCGGAGGCGGCGCTGGGTCTGGCGCTTGCAGCCCTGGACCGTTAGGCCGCGACCACGAGAGCGTCCGCCTCCGCCAGGCAGATGCGGTTGCGGCCTTCGCTCTTGGCGCGATAAAGCGCGCGGTCGGCGCGCTCTATGAAGGCGGTGAAGCTCTCGCCGCCAAGGCGGGTGGTGACGCCGAGGCTCGCCGTAACCTGCAGCGCCAGGGTTTCCGACACGGGCAGCTTCCGCCGCGTCAACTCGTCCTGGATGCGTCGCGCCATCCGCAGCACGGCCGCCGTGCCGGCGCGCGGGACGAACACGGCGAATTCCTCGCCGCCGAAACGGCCGACCAGATCGCATTCAGGACGCGCGATGCCGAGCAGAAGGTCGGCGAAGGCGCGGATCACTGCGTCGCCGGAGGCGTGCCCATAGCTGTCGTTGACGTTCTTGAAATGGTCGAGATCGACCATGATCAGCGCGGTGTCCTGCCCGGCCGCGTCGCAGTCGGCGATCGTCGCACTGGCCTTCTCGATGAAGGAGCGCCGGTTCAGCAGCGCCGTCAGCGGGTCGGTCTCGGCGAGGCGGCGCAGTTCCTTCTCGCGTTCCTCGCGCTGGCCGATCTCCTGCGACAGCGCCCGGCGCGTGGCGCGCTCCCGCCCGATCTCGAGCGCCAATGTCGCGGCGCGGCACTGCAGAGTCTGGTTGGCGACCATAAGATCGGTGACGTCGGTCATCGTCATGACGAGTCCGTCGCCGAGCGGCGCGATCGCGATCTGCAGCCAGATCGTCTTGTCCCCGAGCTGATAGGATGTTTCGACCATGTCGGCGCGGCGCAATTCTATGGCGTAGAGACAGCGCCGCCAGATCGTCTGGTCGGCCAGGAAGGGCAGGGTGTCGCGCGCCTCGCAATCGAGCAGGCCTTCATCGGCCCGCCCGGCCAATGCGGCTGCACGGCGATTGGCCGTGATGATGATGGCGCCCTCGATGTCGCCGTCCTCGTCTCGCAGCGCGCGCAGGGCGACGATTCCCGAGGGCGAGGTGTCGAGCACCGTGGTCAGCAGCTCCTCGCGGAACTGCAGGGGCCGGCTGAACGCGACGAGGAAGCGCTCGCCATTGGCGGCCGTGGTCGGCATGAGCAGCCGCTCCCACAGGCAGACCCTCACGGTCTTGAGCGAGCGGTGGACGGTATAGGCCGGCTTGCCGTCGGCCAGCGCCTGATCGAATGTCGCGATGCTGAAGCGCGCAACCTGCGGCGACATGCTCGAGATTCGTTGGCCCTGACGGTTGCCGCCGACGTAGCGGATGATCTCGCGGCCGTAATGGAGATAAGCGTAGTCGCCGTCTCCGGTCGGTTTGACGATCATCAGATCCTGACCGAAGACCGGCATCACTTCTTCGAGGAAAGCCTCGTGCGGCGCGCCGGACGCCGCGTCCTGGGCATGCCGCAGAAACCGGCCGAGAAGATCGGCGATCTCCGGGGCATGGGCACGCGCCGGAATGTTCTGCGTATGCACTTCCTGATACATCGGGGCTCCGGAGCGAGGCCATGCATCCTAGTCGCCCGACATTGAGAAAGCGTTCCCTTCGGGCAGCGGATTTTTCGCAGGTTGCCGCAAAGGCGGTTCAGGACTGGCGCCAGCTCCGTGCCCCAGGGAGCGATGCTCTTGACCGGGCACCACTGCTCGTTTAGCGTCCGCAACATCTGAAAAGGGCGTCGGGCGCAATGCGCAAGCTTATTATCGTACGGGTGCGCTGGTAGGGGCCGGTTCCGCATAGGAGCCGTGCGTCCCCGACGCCAGCGCACGTCCAGGCCCCTCGGAGGGCCTTTTTTATTGCCCGCTTTCCACCGAAACAACAGAAGACATGCCGCAGGAGACCGTTATGAGCGAGATGATGACCGGCGCCGAAATGGTCGTCCGTGCGCTTCAGGACCAGGGCGTCGAACATCTGTTCGGCTATCCGGGCGGCGCGGTGCTGCCGATCTACGACGCGCTGTTCCAGCAGGACAAGGTCAAGCACGTCCTCGTCCGGCACGAGCAGGGCGCGGTTCATGCTGCCGAGGGCTATGCCCGCTCCGCCGCCGGCAAGGTCGGCTGCGTCCTCGTCACCTCGGGCCCCGGCGCGACCAACGCCGTCACGGGGTTGACCGATGCGCTGCTCGACTCGATCCCGCTCGTGGTCATCACCGGACAGGTGCCGACGCATCTGATCGGCTCGGACGCCTTCCAGGAATGCGACACGGTCGGCATCACGCGCTCCTGCACCAAGCACAATTATCTGGTGAAGAGCATCGCGGACCTGCCGCGCATCCTGCACGAGGCCTTCTTCGTCGCCGCGAATGGCCGTCCGGGGCCGGTCGTCGTCGACATACCGAAGGACATTCAGTTCGCCAAGGGAAGCTATTCGCGCCCGCGCGACAACCAGCACAAGACCTATCGCCCGACGGTCAAGGGGGATCTCAACAAGATCAGGGCCGCCGTCGAATTGATGGCGAAGGCGCGCAAACCGGTGTTCTACACCGGCGGCGGCGTGATCAATTCCGGGCCGCACGCGGCGGCGCTGCTGCGCGAACTGGCGCGGCTGACGGGCTTTCCCGTCACCTCGACGCTGATGGGGCTCGGCGCTTTCCCGGCGGCCGACAAGCAGTGGCTCGGCATGCTCGGGATGCACGGCACCTACGAGGCCAACCTCGCCATGCATGACTGCGACGTCATGATCAATATCGGCGCGCGTTTCGACGACCGCATCACGGGGAGGCTCGATGCCTTCTCGCCCGGCTCGAAGAAGATCCATGTCGACATCGACCCGTCCTCGATCAACAAGAACGTCAAGGTCGACATCGGCATCATCGGCGATTGCGCCCATGTGCTGGAGGACATGGTCCGCATCTGGCGGGAAACCTCGCCGCAGCTCGACAAGGCGGCGCTGACGGCATGGTGGACGCAGATCGAGGGTTGGCGCGGCCGCAACAGCCTCGGCTACAAGAACACGACCGACATCATCAAACCGCAATACGCCGTGCAGCGGCTCTACGAACTGACCAAGGATCGCGACACCTACGTCACGACCGAGGTCGGCCAGCACCAGATGTGGGCGGCGCAGTATTTCCATTTCCAGGAGCCCAACCGCTGGATGACCTCGGGCGGGCTCGGCACCATGGGCTACGGCCTGCCAGCCGCCATCGGCGTGCAGATGAAGCACCCCAAGGCGCTGGTCATCGACATCGCCGGCGAGGCCTCGATCCTGATGAACATGCAGGAGATGTCGACGGCGGTGCAGTACCGCCTGCCGGTGAAGATCTTCATCCTCAACAACGAATACATGGGCATGGTGCGGCAGTGGCAGGAGCTGCTGCATGGCGGGCGCTATTCCGAGAGCTATTCGGAATCGCTGCCCGATTTCGTCAAGCTGGCGGAAGCCTATGGCGGCCACGGCATCCGCTGCTCGGACCCCGCCAAGCTCGACGACGCGATCATGGAAATGATCGATACGCCCAGGCCCGTGATCTTCGACTGTCTCGTCGCCAAGCAGGAGAACTGCTTCCCGATGATCCCGTCCGGCAAGGCACATAACGAGATGATCCTGCCCGATTTCGAGGGCGACACCGGCGAGATCATCGACGCGCGCGGCAAGCAACTGGTCTGAGTCGTCTTCCCTCAACCTCATCCTGAGGAGCAGGCGGAGCCTGCGTCTCGAAGGATGCTCCAGCGCGCACTGGATGATCCTTCGAGACGCGGACTTCATCCGCTCCTCAGGATGAGGGCGGTGGTAGAATGAAGCGGGGGACGGCATGACGACCATCGGCCTGATCGGCGGGATGAGCTGGGAATCGACGGCGGTGTATTACCGCCTGCTCAACGAGGGCGTGCGCGCCAGGCTGGGCGGGCTGCACTCGGCCGATGTCCTGCTGCATTCGCTCGACTTCTCTCCGATCGCGGAGATGCAGGCCAAAGGCGACTGGGACGCGGCAGGCGACGTGCTGGCCGGCAGCGCGCGTCGGCTGGAGCGGGCAGGCGCGGGCTGCATCGTGCTCTGCACCAACACCATGCACAAGCTCGCCGACAGGATCACCGGCGCGACGCTCGTGCCGTTCCTGCATCTCGCCGACGTGACCGCCCGCGCGATCAGGCTGAGCGCCTCGCGCAGACCGCTGCTGCTGGCGACGCGCTTTACCATGGAGCAGGCGTTCTACCGCGACAGGCTTAGCGCCCATGGCGTCGAGGCGCTCGTTCCCGGCGAGGCGGAACGCGCCGAGATCCACCGCATCATCTACGAGGAACTCTGCCGGGGCGAAATCAGGCCCGGCTCCAAGGCACGCTATCTCGCCATCATCGCGGACGCCGCCGCTACCCACGGTGCCGACGGCGTTATCCTCGGCTGCACCGAGATCGGACTGCTGATCTCGCAGGCGGATACGGCGCTGCCGGTCTTCGACACGACCGCGCTGCATGTCGCGGCGGCGCTGGATTTCGCGCTGGACGCCGAGAGTCAGGCTGCATGAAACTGGTCATCGCCAACAAAAACCATTCCTCCTGGTCGCTGCGGCCCTGGCTGCTGCTGACGCAGTTCGGCGTTCCGTTCGAGGAGGTGCTGATCCCGTTCGGCCAGACCTTCGACGATCCCGCGTGGAAGCGCGCGATCTCGGCCTTCTCTCCGGCCGGCAAGGTGCCGGCCCTGATCGACGGCGAGATCCAGGTCTGGGAGTCGCTCGCGATCCTCGACTATGTCGCCGATACGCGCCCCGACCTCGCGGTGTGGCCGCGCGACCCGTCCGCCAAAGCGATGGCGCGCTCGATCTCGGCGGAGATGCATGCCGGCTTTCCGGCCTTGCGGAGTGCCTGCCCGATGAACCTCGCCTGGGTGCACCCGCCCAAGGATCGCGGGGCGAAAGTCGCGGCCGATATCGCCCGCATCGGCACGATCTGGCGCGAGGCGCGGGCGCGCTTCGGCGCTGGCGGGCCATTCCTGTTCGGCGAATTTTGTGCCGCCGATGCGATGTTCGCGCCCGTGACGGCGCGCTTCAGCGGCTATTCGATCCCGCTCGATCCGGTCTGTGCGGCCTATGTCGAGGCCGTGCAGGCGACGCGCGGCTATCAGTCCTGGCGGCTCGGCGCATTGGCCGAGCCCTGGATCATCGCCGAGGACGAGGCGCAGGAGCCCGTCATCACCGATTTCCGCCTTCATCTCAGCCGAAGCCGAGCCCTGACATGAACACGACGCATTATCCGACAGCCCCGCAGACCCAGCCGATCGCGCGCCATACGCTCGCCGTCACCGTCGACAACGAGCCCGGCGTGCTGGCGCGCATCGCCGGGCTGTTCTCGGGCCGGGGCTACAACATCGAGAGCCTGACCGTCTCCGAGACCGAGCACGAGAAGCACATCTCGCGCATCACGGTCGTGACCTCGGGCACTGAAAACGTGATCGACCAGATCAAGGCCCATCTCGACCGGCTCGTCCCGGTCCACCGCGTCGTCGACCTGACCTTGCAGGGCGAGGCGCTGGAGCGGGAACTCGCGCTGGTCAAGGTCGTCGGCAAGGGTGAGCACCGTGTCGAGGCGATGCGGCTTGCGGCGGCCTTCGGCGCGCGCACGCTCGACGCCTCGCTGACCTCCTTCGTCTTCGAACTCACCGGCTCGACCGACGAGATCGAGCGCTTCATCAAGCTGATGACCGTGGTTGGGTTGACGGAGGTCTCGCGCACCGGCATCGCCGCGATGAGCCGGGGGCCGGAGGCGATGTGATTGCCGGATATCCGAGTCTGGCCTATACGGATATCCAGATAGGAGGCAGCGATGAAGGTTCAGGTCGCGAAATGGGGCAATAGCACTGCAGTGCGGTTGCCAAAAGCTGCGGTCGAGCAGCTTGGGCTAACCCCGGGAATGACTGTCGATGTCTCCATCGAAGACGGCAAGATTCGGCTTGCACCTTTGGTCGGCCAAGGTGAGGTCCAGCCGCCACCGGGTCGGCCGGAGCCTTTTCCCGTCACGATGGAATGGATGATCGAGGAAGCAAGGCGTCTTGGCGGCATCGAGAATGCACCCAAGGACGATGTTGACTGGGGACCCGATGTCGGTTCCGAGGTGATCTATGACGATTATAACCCGCGCAAGCGGGCATCCTGAGCCCGGCGAGGTCTACTGGGTTGATCTCGATCCGGTCCTCGGCTCGGAGCAGGCCGGCCGGCGACCTGTCATCGTTCTTTCCAACAGTTCGCTGCATGAGTTCTCGTCACGCATTCTGATCTGCCCAATCACATCGAATCCCCGGCCCTGGCCGACAAAAGTCGAGATCCCGTCGGGCTGCGTGGTTCGCGGCTTCGTGCTGGCCGATCAGGCCCGCATGATCGATCGTGATTTCCGCAAACTTCGCTTGATCGGGCGGCTTCCCGAAACGGTCACGGTGCGCGTCCAGCACCGCGTCGCGGCCTATATGGGGGTCACCCCTCTCATCGACTCGTCCCAGCCATGACCCTTGAACAGATCGCCCTCGCCCTAGGCATTCTCGGCCTCGGCTGCTTCGCCTGGCCGATCCTGCAGCGCTTGAGCGGCAATGCACCGCCCGAGACGACCGGCAGCGGCAGGAGCCTGCGCTCGCCGCTCTGGTGGGCCGGCTTCGTCCTGACGGCGGCGGCGCTCTTCCTGCAGCGCATGGCGAGCCAGCAGGCCGGCGGCTGACGGCGCCGCTCAGCCGCGAAAGCCGCCCTCGTCGAGAAACTCCTGCTCCCGAGCCGTCGTGTCTCGGCCGAGCACCGGGTTGCGGTGTGGGAAGCGACCGAAGTCGCGGATGATGTCGCGGTGGATCACAGCGAACTTGACGCCCTCGGGATCGTCGGACGCCTCGCAGAGCGCGATGCAGCGCTCCTGATGCGCCAAATCCTCGGCATGCATGAACGGCATGTAGATGAAGCGGCTCTCCGGCGGTCGGAACGCCTTGTCGAAACCCCGCGCGATGGCGCGCTGGGCGATCGCCAGCGCCTGCGCGTCGGTGGCGAAGGCTCGGGGCGAACCGCGAAAGAGGTTGCGCGGGAACTGGTCGAGCAGGATCATCAGGGCATACACGCCATCGGGCGTGTCTTCCCATGCGCCGAGTTCGCCGCGCGCGGCGGCTTCATGCGTCGCGCGAAAGCGCGTCCGGATCTCGGCATCGAAAGCCTCGTCCCTGGCGAACCATCTGTCGGGGCCGGCAGCGCGCCAGAAGGCGAGAACATCGTCGATGGTGGCGGTTGTCGGCATCGTCTGATCCTTTTCGCGGGCCTGCGCAGGTGATGAGCGACATGTGGTCGCGCCAGCGCGCCCGCAAGGCTCTTGCGCTCGCAGCGGCCGCGCGCTATTGGGCCGAACCGTAACGTACGGTACGGTCAATTCCGGCGACAGATGCGATGATGGCGGCGACGCTCAAGGCCCGCGACAACGAGACCGAAGAGCCGACGGCCCGCCAGGAAGCCGTGCTCGAAGCCGTGCTGTCGCTGATGGTGGAGGAAGGCGACGCGCTGACCATGAATGCGGTCGCGCGCCGGGCGAGCTGCTCCAAGGAGACGCTGTACAAATGGTTTGGCGACCGCGACGGGCTGCTGACCGCGACGGTGCGCTGGCAGGCCGCGCGTGTCCGGGCGGGCGCTTACGATCGCCAGAGCCTCGACATCGCGACCTTGCGCGACAGCCTGAAGGATTTCGCCGCGAACTGGCTGAGCGTGATCTCGAGCCCGACCTCGGTCGCGCTCAACCGGCTCGCCATCGGCCATGCGGCCTCGCGGAAAAGCAATCTCGGCGGCATCGTGCTGGCGAATGGGCGCTTCGCCATCGGCGAGCGGCTGCGGCCGGTTCTGGAGGCCGGCCGCGAGGCGGGGCTGCTCGCATTCGACGACGCCGAGACGGCGTTCCGGACCTTCTTCGGCCTCGTCGGCCGCGACGTCCAGGTCAGGCTTCTGCTCGGCGACGGCCTGAGGTTGAGCAAGGCCGAGATCGCGCGCGACGCCGCGCGCGCCACCGACCAGTTCCTCGCCCTTCACGGTGCGGGCCAGCCCTCGACGTAAGACCTGGCCGCTCCGAAAGCCTGAAGAAACCAGCTGAAAACCCAAGGAAGGACCACCACAATGCGCGTCTATTACGATCGTGATGCCGACATCAACCTGATCAAGGGCAAGAAGGTCTGCATCGTCGGCTACGGCTCCCAGGGCCATGCTCATGCGCTCAACCTGCGCGATTCCGGCGTCAAGGACGTCGTCATCGCGCTCAAGGCCGGCTCCGCCACGCGCAAGAAGGCCGAGGAGGCCGGCTTCACGGTGATGACGCCGAGCGAGGCCGCCAAGGTTTCGGACATCATGATGATGCTGACGCCGGATGAGCTGCAGGGCGACATCTATCGCGACGAACTGCACGGCAACATGAAGGAGGGCGCGGCGCTGCTCTTCGCCCACGGCCTCAACGTGCATTTCAACCTGATCGAGCCGCGCAAGGACCTCGACGTGCTGATGGTCGCGCCCAAGGGCCCCGGCCACACCGTCCGCTCCGAGTATCAGCGCGGCGGCGGCGTGCCGACCCTGATCGCGATCCATCAGGACGCGACCGGCAACGCCCATGATCTCGGTCTCTCCTACGCCTCGGCCAATGGCGGCGGCCGGGCCGGCATCATCGAGACCACCTTCAAGGAAGAGTGCGAGACCGATCTGTTCGGCGAGCAGGTCGTGCTCTGCGGCGGCCTCGTCGAGCTGATCAAGGCCGGCTACGAGACGCTGACCGAGGCCGGCTACGCTCCCGAAATGGCCTATTTCGAGTGCCTGCACGAGGTGAAGCTGATCGTCGACCTGATCTATGAGGGCGGCATCGCCAACATGAACTACTCGATCTCGAACACCGCCGAGTTCGGCGAGTATGTGACGGGGCCGCGCATCATCACAGCCGAGACCAAGGCGGAGATGAAGCGCGTGCTGGCCGATATCCAGTCGGGCAAGTTCACCCGCGACTGGATGCTGGAGAACAAGGTCAACCAGACCTCGTTCAAGGCGACGCGTGCTCGCTATGCTGCCCATCCGATCGAGGAGGTCGGCGCGAAACTGCGCGACATGATGCCCTGGATCAAGGCCAAGGCGCTGGTCGACAAGACGAAGAACTGAGCCGGTTTCAAGCTTTGCCAATGAGAAGGCGGGCGCCGCGAGGCGCCCGCTTTTTCATTTGTGGTGGCTCCGGGGCAGGCCGACGGAACCCTTGGTTAATTGGGGCGTTCCCATGGCCAGAAGCAGACGGGCTCATGCGGGAGGCGACGATGAACCGGGAGCAGGACCTGACGACGCGGGAGCGGGCAGCGCGCGAAGCGTTGCTGGCACATGCCCAGGACGAGACGCGGCGGAGCAGAGCTCTGCAGCAGGATGACGGCGAAGACTGGCCGTTGCTGACCTTCCTGCTCGGGGGGCTCGCGCTGGCCCTGCTTTTCAACACCTTCGTCGGGCTGACGGGCTGACACGCCTCGGCGCGACGCCACCCGTTCCGGGAGGCCGCCGGCGTCGGCGCAATCTTCGCAAGGACAAAGGGAGTATCGATCATGATCGATCAACAGCAACGTCCCGTCGACTCCGCGCAGGGCGGCCCGAGCCACAATACACCCTCGACGCAGCGTCCCGTCGTCGAGCCGAGCCAGCTCAATCAGGTCGATGACGGGCCCACGGTCGAAACGCCGGTGGAGGCGCGGGGCGGATTTCTCGGCAGGCCGGTGGCGCTGGTGCTCGGCGTCAGCCTCGTGCTGGCGGTGCTGGCCGGCATATTGGTCGGGGTCATTCCGCTCTGAACGATTCAACGGGTGCAACTTGAGGAGGGTGTCATGCCGCATCTCAAACTGCTCGATCCCCAGACGCTCGCCTGGTTCGCGATGAGTTCGTCCTTCGCGCTCACGGCGGCCGTGATCGCCGGGCTGGTCCACTTCTGAAGCGGGCGAGCCGAGGCGATATTGAAATCGAAACGGCCCGGCGGAGACATTCGCCGGGCTTTTTCATGGTGGTCAGCGGGTCATGAACTCGGCGAGGCGGCCGGCGCCATAGAGCAGGCTGAAGCCCCAGGCGGCCGAGGCCGTCCAGTTGGCGATCTGAAACGGCCAGAACGGCATCTTCACGATGCCGGCCACGATCGCGACCACCGCGCGCAGCGGCCCGAAGAAATGGCCGATCAGGATGCTGAGCACCCCCCATTTCTCGAAGAAGGCGTGGCCGCGCTCCAGCATTTGCGGGTTCTTGTTGAACGGCCAGTAGTCGGAGACGCGCGGGCCCAGGATCAGCCCGACCCAATAGGACACCCAGAACCCCATCGCCGCGCCAGCCGTGGCGGCCAGGGATAGCGGGATCAGGCTCAGCCCGGACGCGCCGGCGACCGCGCCGAAGGCGGTGAAGAACACCGTCGCCGGCACCAGCCAGGACAGGACCGCGACGCATTCGGCGAAAGCGACGAGGAAGACGATCGGCAGCGCCCATTCCTGGTTGGCGCGCATGAACTCGACGAGCCACTGCATCCAGAGTTCGAGTTGATGCATCGGCGGGGAATCCTCGGTGGCTGCGAGGGCTTATCGCTGGCCCGGAGCCATTCCGCAATCGCCCCGCGGGCCGCCTGCGACGAATTTGCGGTTCCCACGGCGACGCCTCCTGACTATCCTGCCGCCCAAGAGCAATCGAAAAAGAGTGGCCGACGCGGCGAAAGCCGGGCCGCCGCCGGCGGGGAAACGGATTTCATGGCGTTGCAGGACAACCCGCATAGCACAGCGGGTGCAGGGAACGCGTCTGTCGCTGCGCCGGCCGTGGCGCTCGGCCGGCTCGACATCACCTTCCACATCGAGGGCAGCCCTCCCTACAAGGCGGTCACCGGAATCGAACTCGCCGTCTCGGCCGGCGAGTTCGTCTCCGTGGTCGGGCCGACCGGCTGCGGCAAGTCCACCTTGCTGAACGCGGCGGCCGGCCTGCTGACCCCGTCGGCCGGCACGGTCTCGATCTTCGGCCAGCCCTTGGCCGGCCTGAACCGGCGCGCCGGCTATCTCTTCCAGGCCGACGCCCTGATGCCGTGGAAGACCGCGCTCGAGAACGTCAAGGTGGCGCTGGAGCCGATGGGCGTCTCGGATGCGGACGCAGACAGGCAGGCGCGGGACTGGCTCGCGCGCGTGGGCCTGCGCGCCTTTGTCGATCGCTATCCGCACATGCTCTCGGGCGGCCAGCGCAAGCGCGTCGGCCTCGCCCAGATGCTGATCCGCGATCCCGAGATCCTGCTGATGGACGAGCCCTTCGGGCCGCTCGACGCACAGACCCGGCAGATCATGGGCAACCTCCTGCTCGATCTCTGGTCGAAGGACCGCAAGGCGCTGATCTTCGTGACGCATGATCTCGAGGAGGCGATCTCGCTGTCGGACCGCGTCGTCGTGATGTCGGCCGGGCCGGCCGCCGGCATCGTCGCCGATTACACGGTGCCGCTGCCGCGCCCGCGCGACATCGCCGAGATCAGGCTTGAGAAGTCGTTCCACGAGATCCATCGCGACATCTGGGCCTCGCTGCGCGTCGAGGTGCAGAAGGCTTATGCGATGGGCGACGGTCGCGAACTGGTCGAGGGAGCGGCATCATGAAACGCGTCAAGCTGCTCTCGCTGCAGATCCTCGTCATGGTCGTCTTCCTGCTGGTCTGGCACGTCGTCACGGCCTATCCGATCATGGGCGACGTCAAGACGATCCAGTTCTTCTTCTCGACGCCGGCCGCCGTCATCGCCCGGACCTGGAACCAGCTCACCGGAACCGAGATCTACTGGCATATCGGCATCACGCTGACCGAGACGGTGCTGGCCTTCGTCATCGGCTCGGCGGCGGGCATCTTCTTCGGCTTCACCTTCGCGCGGCGGGAGCTGCTGGCGGCGGTGTTCGACCCCTACATCAAGGCGGCCAACGCGCTGCCGCGCGTGGTGCTCGCGCCGATCTTCGCGCTCTGGTTCGGTCTCGGCATCTGGTCGAAGGTGGCGCTCGGCTTCACGCTGGTCTTCTTCATCGTGTTCTTCAACGTCTATCAGGGCGTGCGCGAGGTCTCGCCGACGGTGCTGGCCAATGCCCGCATGCTCGGCATGAACGAGCGCCAGCTCTTCAAGCACGTCTACTGGCCCTCGGCGCTGACCTGGATGTTCTCCAGCCTGCACACTTCGGTCGGTTTCGCGCTGATCGGCGCGGTGGTCGGCGAATATCTCGGTTCGTCCGCGGGGCTGGGCTACAAGATCCAGGAGGCCGAGAGCGTCTTCGACGTCACCGGCGTGTTCTCAGGGATGATGATCCTGATGATCTTCGTCATCGCGATCGACAGCCTCGTGACGCTGGTCGAGAAGCGGCTGCTGGTCTGGAAGCCGGGCCAGAGCGCGACGACCACGACGTGACGGATGCGGCGTCATCCCGCACGCGCTGCGGCACGCAGTGCTGCCGCGCAGATGCGGGACCGTCCTCAGAACGGGCCCCGGCCCGACATGCGGTCGCGTGTCTGCGCAGCGGCGCTTCACGCCGCAGCGCGCACGGGATGACAGTTGCTCCACTCCGTCGATCTCGCCTATCGTCACGACGAAAGCGCTCCGCAGAAGCGCAAAGCCCATTCAACCGGAGGAATGCCCGATGATCTTCACCCGCCGCACGGCGCTGGCCGCGCTCGCCCTCACCGCCGCGCTCGGCTTCTCGCCCCAGGGCGCAATGGCCCAGAACGCCGAGAAGCCCGACGTCACGCTCGGCGTCGGCGGCAAGCTCCTGCTCTATTACCTGCCGCTGACGGTCGCCGAGAAGAAGGGCTTCTTCAAGGAGCAGGGTCTCAACGTTACCATCAACGATTTCGGCGGCGGCGCGAAATCGCTGCAGGCGCTGGTCGGCGGCTCGGTCGATGTCGTGACCGGAGCCTATGAGCACACCATCCGCATGCAGGCCAAGGGCCAGGACGTGCGCGCCGTGGTCGAGCTCGGCCGCTTTCCGGGCATCACCATTTCCGTTCGCAAGGACCTCGCCGACAAGGTCAAGTCGGCGGCCGATTTCAAGGGCCTGAAGATCGGCGTCACGGCGCCGGGTTCCTCAACCTCGCTGACGGCGCAATACGCCATGGTCAAGGCCGGACTCAAGGCCACCGACGCCGCCATCATCGGCGTCGGCGCGGGCGCGAGCGCGGTCGCGGCGATGAAGAACAAGCAGGTCGACATCATCTCGCATCTCGATCCCGTCACCTCCAAGCTCGAGGCCGACGGCGACGTCGTCGCGCTGATCGACACCCGCACCGAGGCCGGCACGCGCGCGGTGTTCGGCGGCTCCAACCCGGCGGCCGTGCTCTATCTCAAGGGCGATTTCGCCGAGAAGAACCCGATCACGACGCAGAAGCTGGTCAACGCCTTCGTCAAGTCGCTGAAGTGGCTGGAGACGGCCAAGCCCGACGACGTCGCCGATCTGGTTCCGCCCGAGTACCATCTCGGTGACAAGGAGCTCTATCTGCGCGCGGTGAAGAACTCGCTGGAGAGCTACTCGCGCACCGGCGTCTCGACGCCCGAGGCGCAGCAGAGCATGTACGACGCGCTGAAGCTGCTCGATCCGGAACTGGCGACGTCGAAGGTCGATCTCAGGACGACGTTCATCGACACCTTCGCGAAGAAGGCGGCGGCGGGTTCCTGAGCACGCGCAACTTGCGGAGGCCCGACGCGGCAGCGCCGGGCCTGATGAATGTCCGTGTGATGCCCGTTCGTGCTTGACTTTATGCTCAATCCTGACGATTAGGGCCGCCCAAGGACAGGCGGGCTTTCTTCATGGCTAAGAGCCGGATTCAAAAGTTCACGCGGGTTTCCAATGTCTTGCGATGCGGCGTGTGAGCATGCGGATGCTGGCGATGTGAGCGAAGGCGGTCGCGCTTTCGATGGATTTCTCCCAGTCCTTTGCGAGG
>JAESGM010000667.1_pt1 | contig 18402 bp, 23 predicted proteins | sample 9269721 | NCBI WGS metagenome assembly JAESGM01 (sample SAMN15720920, study PRJNA650825) | algae metagenome | isolation source: Komarekiella atlantica HA4396-MV6 and co-occurring heterotrophs from... | place: USA: Theobald House, Kauai, HI | collected 2009-07-29 | reverse complement strand
TCGAGGGCTCCGCCATGGCCAAGGCCGTGACCATCAAGATCAAGCTCATCTCGACCGCGGACACCGGGTACTTCTACGTGACCAAGAAGAACTCGCGCACCATGACCGAGAAGATGTCGAAGAAGAAGTACGACCCGGTCGCGCGCAAGCACGTCGAGTTCAAAGAAACCAAGATCAAGTGAGGCCAACGGCCTAACTGATTGGATTTCCTTTCGAAAAGCCGCCCTGCTTCAGGGCGGCTTTTTCGTTTTGGCAGAACGAGACTGAGGCGATCGGGGACGCCCTCGGCAGAGAGGTCTCTTACATCCAGCCCAGGCGCTGAGCCGTGTTAATCAGGACGGCCTGCAGTTGCGGATCGAGGCCGTGGCGGCGGCTGTTGATCTCAATCCCGTTGGCGATGGTATCGTGGCGATAGGGCTCGCCCGCAGCCTTCCAGTCGCAGAACATCTCAACGAGATCGAACAGGTCCATGCCCGCGATACCGCGCTCCCCGTAGAACTCGGGATGATGCGAGTTGACCGCGTGATGGCTCGCAATGGCCCGCTTCATCTCCTCGGAGTGGATATGCGGATCGCCGAAACGATGCTCGAAATTGGGCGGGTTGGCGTCGCGCACCGGCTTTTCAGCCGGCCCGAGCTTGCTGGCGTCATGGACTTCGCCGCGGCGGACGAGTTCGGCGGCGAAGGCCGCGAGCAGCTCTTGAACCCGGCCAATATGGCGCAGCGTGTCGGCGGTGGAATCGTAGCTCATCGCGACAGACTAGCGGATCGGCCATCAGCTTTCGCCGGCCGCGCGCTCCTTCAGCAGCTCGTTGAGGCGATCCTGCTTTTCGTTGAGCAGGTCCGACAGCCTTTCCTCGCTTCCCGAGCCTGAGGCGGCAGTCGCCTGCTCCGTCAGGTCGGAAATCTGTCGGCGCAGCAGCGCGATCAGATCGTCCAGCGCTTCACGATTGCCGTTCTCCGCCATGGCTGCTGTCTCCGTCTCTCTCCGCGTCGGGCCGCAAGCGACCGGCAGCGCAATTGACCGCAAGGCTGAATGCCGCTGCCGTTCGCTGGTCTGGCTTCCCTTAGATTTGCGCCGTGCCAAGGCAAATTCAATTGGCGCATTCGCGCCGCGCCTCGGTCTGTCGTCGCCGCCCCCCGATCACCGGCGATCATTCGAATCCTAACCTTCACGCTAAGCAAAGCGTAGCCGCGATGCCAGACCGCCCGAAACCGACCTTGTGGGCCCGGCGTAGCTAGTTCGGCTGGGATTGCAGGGAGAACGACCATGCAGGCCAAGATCACTGGTCCTCTTGCAGGCTGCGTTTTGCTGGCAGTCTGTAATACGACGCCGACAACCGCACTCGCTGATGACGTATGCGCCGGGCTTCGCGGGAAAGGGCAATCCGATTGCTTGCGGCTCTCGTCCCGCATCAGGTCACAACTGATGTTGCAATACAGTGCCGCCAGCCCAGGCTCGGGCAATAGCGTCGGCGGAGGATCCGGGACGGCCGGTATCGGCGGTGGCCCCGGCGGAGGCGCGGGAGGCGGAGGTGCTGGCGGTGGGATCGGCAACGGCGGCGCCGGCGGCGGCACGCCGGGCGGCGGTGGTGGCCCAGGTACCGGTACTGGTACCGGGTCCGGCGGCATCGGTTTGGGCCTCGCTGCCAATGTCGGAGTGGGTGGCATCGGCACTGGTGCCAGGGCCGGCGCCAATGTGAGCAATACAGGTATCGGCGCGACCGCCGGGCTCGGTGCTGACATCGGGGGCAACTCGATCAATGGCGGCGCCCGCGCGGGTGCGGGAAATAGTGGCATAGGAGCCGGTATCGGTGCCGGTGCCAGCGTGGCTGGCGCGAATGTCGGCGCCGGGGTCGGCGCTGGCGCAACCGGTAGGGGCCTCGGAGCGGGCGTGGGCTCCGGAGCCAATGTCGCCGGCGCCAATCTCGGTGCGGGCCTCGGCGCAGGCGCCAATAATGGCGGTGTCGGCGCAGGGACCGGAGCCGGGGCGAATGCCGGCGGCGTCGGCGCCGGAGCGGGCGTCGGTGCTGGCGCCAGCAGCGGCGGCGCCGGAGCCGGCGTCGGGGCCGGAGCCAATGTCGGTGGCACCAGCGCCAATGCGGGCGTCGGCGCCGGCCTCGGCAGTGGCGGCCTGGGCGCTGGTCTTGGCGCCAATGTCGGTGGAGCTGCCAGCGTCGGCGCTGCCGCAGGCCTCGGCGGCGGCGGCCTGGGCGCGGGCCTCGGCGCGAATGTCGGCGGACTCGGCGTGGGCGTCGGCGTCGGCGCCGACAGCAGCAGCTCGCCTAGCGGATCGGACGGGTCCGTCGCGAGATGAAGCCAGCGGCGTTATCTCCTCTCGGGAGGCAACGCCGTCTACCGAAGCGAGCGGTGCTCAGAAGGCCGGCTTCGGCACGAACAGGCAGAACGGCCGCTGCGATGGCGCGATCACCGTGCCTGTCAGCATCCCGCCGCTGCGGCAGATGTGGAAGCGCCCATCCTTGGAAACGCGCGTGTTCTGCTCCGCCACGAAATGCCCGTCATGGGTGAGATATCCGCCGGGAACGATGCGTGGTTCCGGCTCGCGCGCATCAGCGTCGAGCCCCATCGGCCAGCAATCGCGATCACTGCAACAATCGTACGGATACCAGCTATGCGCGTAGACAGGCCCTCCGCCCCACGACAACAGCGCGAGGCAGAGCGCCGATGCGATAAAACGCATGGGTCGCTCCCTAGGCGAGGATGTCAGGCCAGCAAATTCGCAGCCGTATAGCAGGCATACGAATCGTCGTCAGAATAGCATGAGACGCCGACGGTTGATGCGCCCCTCATAGCGTAGGACGCCTAATACCTGAGCAGTACTCGCCCATAAACTCGCCCGACATCTTCAACGCGGCCACAAGTGTCCGGGTTCCGCGACGCATGCTGGTGCCAAAGGTGTCGATCTTCTACGTTGCTCGCCCGGCCCGCGCCGTCAGCAGGAGCAACCTTTGAGTAACGGCCCCGATCCAGCCGCCCCTCCGCCGCGCCCGGGCGGACTTGTGCGCGGCTTCCTGCGCCTGATCGTCGAGGTCGACGAGTCGCGCCGCTGGACGCACCGCGTGCGGGCCGCGCTACTGCTCGTGATGCTGCTCGTTGGCTTCGGCCTGCTCGGCTACTGGGTGCCCGAAGTGATCGAGCGCCATCTGCGCTGAGCCGCCTGAAAAAAGGTGGCCGGCCGACGACGGGGCTGAGGAGGCCAGGATCCCATCATCGACCGGCCGAGCCCAGCGGTGACCCAGGAGATGCGGCGGAACCTGGGCTTCCCGAAGGGCATTCCGGACGGCTGCTCGGCAGCCGTTCTCTTGGAAATCACCCTACGCGGAAGCCCCTCCGAATCAATCGGAGACGATTGATTCACCAATATTCATCGAAACTTAACCCTACTTGGAAACCTTACTTCGCCCGCCGAAGCAGTCTCAGGCGGCGCTGGCGACGATGACACGGTTGCGGCCCGCGGCCTTGGCCCGGTAGACAGCCTCGTCGGCCCGCTTCATCATCTCGACCGGCCCGGCATCGCCGGCCCGCCGGCTGGCGACGCCGATCGACACGGTCACCTGAATCGCGCGCTGTCCGCGCTGGATCTGGAAGGGGTCGTCCTCGACCCGCTTGCGGATCCGCTCGGCCACGGCCTGGGCCGCGTCGAGCGCAGTGTCCGGCAGCACGACGACGATCTCCTCGCCGCCCATGCGCGCCACCAGGTCGATGCCGCGCGTACAGGTGCGCACCCGGTCGGCGAACTCGCGCAGCACTTCGTCGCCGGCGTCGTGGCCCCAGCTGTCGTTGACCGCCTTGAAGCGATCGACGTCAAGTACCAGCAGCGACAGTGTCCGCGCCCGCAGCGCCGACTCGTCGAATAGCGTCAAGAGCCGGCTGTCGAGATAACGGCGATTATGCAGCCCGGTGAGCTGGTCCATCACCGCCATTTCCATCGAGGACTGCACGCTGTCGCGCAGCCGCTCGGCGAAACGCTTGCGGCGGACCAGGGTCCGCGCCCGCGCCAGCAATTCGTTGCGGTCGATCGGCCGGACCAGGAAGTCGTGCGCGCCGATCTCAAGCCCGCGCAACACGCGCGCCTTGTCCGCCGCCTCGCCAAGCAGGAGCACCGAGAGATTACGCGTCCGCTCCAGCGTGCGCAGCTGGCTGCAAAGCCGAAGCCCATCGTAATTCTGCAGATCCAGGCTCACCAGCACGATCTCGAAATCGCCCTCGGCGGCGCGGGTCAGCGCCGTCTGCGCATCGGCTTCCGTCTCGATCGAGTGGAAGGCCGACAGCGCCTGCGTCAACCGCTCGGCGATCAGCGGCCGGTCCTCGATCAGGAGGACACGCCCATTGAGCCCGGTCTCGGCCGCGGCGGCAGCCAGCGGATCGGCGATGCCGAGCTGGCGCGAGGCGAGCGCGCGCTGGCGCAGTTCGTCGGTCACCGATTTCAGTCGCACCAGGCTGCGCACCCGCGCGAACAGGGCGGTGTCGTCGATCGGCTTGGTCAGGAAGTCGTCGGCGCCGGCATCGAGCCCCTTCAGCCGATCGCTCGGCTGGTCGAGCGTCGTCACCATGACCACCGGGATATGGGCGGTGGTGGCGTTGCTCTTCAGCCGGCGGCAGACCTCGAAGCCGTTCATGCCCGGCATCATCACGTCGAGCAGGACGATATCGGTCTCGCCGCGCTCGCAGATCGCCAGCGCATCGATCCCGTTCGTCGCCGTGACGACGTCGAAATACTCGGCGCCAAGCTTGGCCTCGAGCAGCTTCACATTCGCGGGAATGTCGTCAACGACCAGGACCCGGGCAGACATAGCTCAGCGCTTCCCCTCAGGCCGTCCCGACATAGGCACGCACCGTCTCGAGGAACTTGCCCACCGAGATCGGCTTGGAGATATAGGCCTCGCAGCCGCCCTCCCGGATGCGCTCCTCATCGCCCTTCATCGCGAAGGCAGTGACCGCGATCACCGGGATCGACTTCAGCGCATCGTCCTCCTTGATCCATTTCGTCACCTCCAGGCCAGACACTTCCGGCAGCTGGATATCCATCAGGATCAGGTCGGGGTGATGCGTGCGCGCCAGCTCGATCGCCTCGATGCCGTCGGCCGTCTTGAGCGTCGCATAGCCATGGGCCTCCAACAGGTCGTTGAAGAGCTTCATGTTGAGCTCGTTGTCCTCGACGATCAGAACCGTCTTCTTCATTTAGAGCTCCCAGTCCGCACAGTCCCTGTTATCCGGAGCGCCGGATTCTTCAGGCTGTCGGCCGCGTTCAGTGCTAGGTCTAGCATGCGAGCAGTTGACGAAACGCAAACCTGAAACCAGACTCGCCGACCATAGATAGATAGCCATGCCCCACCCGATCACCAGCGAGGAAGCGCAGACGCTGGCGCTAAAGGCCCTCGCCTTCCTGGCTTCCGAGCCCGAGCGCCTCGAACCCTTCCTGGCCGCCACCGGTCTCGGCCCCACCACCCTGCGCAGCGCCGCGCAGGAGCCCGGCTTTCTCCTCGGCGTGCTCGACCATCTCTGCGCCAGCGATTCGCTGCTGCTCGAGTTTGCCGGAAATCTGGGCTTGAAGCCGGAGATGGTCGCGCAGGCGCGCGAAATCTTGGCCGGCCCGCCCGAAGCCTTCGAGCCGTGAACAGCGCGGGCGATCTGGCCGTCTCTGCCCGGGCGCTCTGCCGCGACTGCCTGCAGGATCATGACGAGGCCCGCGCTCCGGTCCGTCGCTGCCCTTCCTGCGGCTCGCCGCGGCTGCTGCGCCATGCCGAGCGCGACAGCCTCCACCTCGCCCATATCGATTGCGACGCCTTCTACGCCGCGATCGAGAAACGCGACGACCCGTCCCTGCTCGACAAGCCGGTGATCGTCGGCGGCGGCAAGCGCGGCGTGGTCTCAACCTGCTGCTACATCGCCCGCATGTCCGGGGTGCGCTCGGCCATGCCGATGTTCCAGGCGCTGAAGGCCTGCCCGGACGCCGTCGTGGTCAAGCCGGACATGGCGAAATACGTCACCGTCGGCCGTCAGGTCCGCCGGCTGATGCAGGAGCTGACGCCACTGGTCGAGCCGCTCTCGATCGACGAGGCCTTCCTCGATCTCGGCGGCACCGAGCGGCTCCACCATGCCAGCCCGGCGCTCACCCTCGCCCGCTTCCAGCGCCGGATCGAGGACGAGATCGGCATCACCATCTCGGTCGGGCTCTCCTACGCCAAATTCCTCGCCAAGGTCGCCTCCGACCTCGACAAGCCGCGCGGCTTCTCGATCATCGGCCAGGCCGAGGCCGTCGCCTTCCTGGCCCAGAAGCCGGTCGGCATGATCCCGGGCATCGGCAAGGCCGGCGTGGCCAAGCTGTCGCAATCGGGCTTCCGCGTCATCGGCGACCTCGCCAAGGCCGAGATCGCGACACTCTACCGCCTGGTCGGCAAGGACGGCCCACGCCTGCGCAACCTCGCCCTCGGCATCGACCCGCGCAAGGTCACGGTCGAGCACGAGGCCAAGACCGTCTCATCCGAGACGACGCTCGACGTCGACCTCGCCCGCTTCGAGGAGCTGGAGCCGATCCTCTGGCGGCTCTGCGAGAAGACCTCGCGGCGATTGAAGGCGCAGGAACTCGCCGGGCGCACCGTCACCCTCAAGCTCAAGACCCACGATTTCCACATCATCACCCGTGCCGCCCGCCTGCCCGAGCCGAGCCAGCTCGCTGCCCGCCTGTTCGCGACCGGGCGTGACCTGCTCAAACGCGAATGCACTGGGCCGCGCTACCGGCTGATCGGCATCGGCATGAGCGATTTTTCCGACCCGGCCGAAGCCGATCGCGGCGACCTCGCCGATCTGCAGACTCCGCGGCTGAAGGCGATGGAAAGCGCCCTCGACAAGGTCCGCGCCAAATTCGGCGACGCCGCGATCGAGAAGGGCCTGTCGCTACGCGATACGCGCCGGCGCTCTACTTCGAGCAATCGCTCGCCGGAAGCAGATCCAGACGCGTGAGCGTGCCGCGCAGCGCAAACGAGCCGTAATCGAGCCGGATCGCGCCGGTGACGCCGTTCTCATAGAGCTCGAAGGAAACGGTGTAAGCCGGTGTGCTCTCGCCAGAACCGACCTTGAAATACGAGATCGTCACCGGCCAGCGGGCGAGCTTCTCGAATTCCGGCTTGCGCAGTGGCGCTTCGGCGGCCAGGGCCGTGATCTTGCGGCCGATCACCGAGAGCGTGTCGTAGACGTCCTTGCCGCTGTTCGCGCCGTCATAGAGGCGGACATTGAAGGTGTTCTTGCCCTCGCGCGCCGCCTGGATCACCGCCTTCATCTGCTCGTTCGGGAACATCGCCGCGCTCGCCTCGCGATGCGTCTCGGCCTTGGGCGCGCGCAGGCTGACCTCGTAGCCGGCCTCGGCCTTCTTGGCCGTGCCATCGACGACATCGGCCGGAGCCCCGGCAGCCGAGCTCTCGGTCTTGAAGCGATAGCTCTTGGCGTCGCCCTCCTCGAAGCTGGTGGTGCGCGCATCGATCACGCGCGGCCCCGCCTCGCTGGTCAGCTCGGTGACCTGGCGGAAGGAGAGCGCGTAGCCGTCGCAAGCATCGCCGGAGAAGTCGAAGGCGATGCGGCCGCGCGCCGTGGTGATGTCGCGCGAAGGCTTGCCGTCGTCGAGCACGAGATCGTAGACCGCCCGGTGCGGCACCAGCACGACACGCTCAGCCGAAGCGGGCGTCTGCGCCCAGGCTCCCGTCGCCGCCATCACCGCCAGGCCTGCGATCCCGCCGCGATACGTCTTCATGCCGATCCTCGATTCGCGCTCTTAGCCGGGTCGAACTGCAGCCCGATCGAATCTAGGTGCATTGCGGCAATGGCGCAAACAAGGCGGGGCGAACGCCGTGACGGTCAGTTCTGCGCAGACCCGAGTTCAGCCTTGGCCGCAGCGAGAATCTCGTCCCCCAGCGGCTCATCGTCCACCATGCGGGAGAGGACGAGCGCACCGACCAATGTGGCGTAGCTCGCAATTGCGCTGGCCCTGCGCTCACTCGCAGTTGCGCCCGGTGCGATGGCGGAGAGACCCGCGATCGCCGCTCGCACGCCTTCCGTCGCAGCCAGGCGCGCAGGCCCGCCTTGCCGCGCGACGTCGCAACCGAGCGCCGCCACCGGACAACCATGGCCGGCATCGTCGCGATGCGCGGGCGACAGGTAACGATCGACGATCGCCTGTAGCGGCGCCTGCGGCTCCGCCACCTTCGCCTCGGCAGCCCATTGATTGGAATGGGCGAAAGCGCGCCCGATCGCCTGGGCGGCGAGGTCGTCCTTCGACGAGAAATGACCATAGAAACCGCCATGTGTCAGGCCGACCGCCTTCATCACATCGGCGACACCGACCCCGTCGAAGCCACGCTCGCGGAACAGGGTCGCCGCCGTATCGAGAATGCGCTCGCGATTCTCCGCCATCTGTTCGCGGCTTACCCGCATCGGCCCGCTCCTTCGAAAATCGGCGTTCCAGCCGCTTGACTCTTAATATGATCAGTATCATTTAAATTCAATCATGATGATCATCATGAAAAATTTCCATTGAAACCGAACAGGAGTTGGACATGGCCACGCAGCAGCTCGGCACCGCCCTCATCACCGGCGCCTCAACCGGGATCGGCGCCGTCTATGCCGACAGATTGGCCCGCCGCGGCTATGACCTCGTGCTCGTGGCCCGCGACGCGGCGCGCCTCGAAGCGCTCGCTGACCGCCTCCGCCGCGAGACCGGCCGTAGGGTCGAATGGCTCAAGGCCGATCTCACGGCGAAGTCGGAGCTTGCTGAGATCGAACGGCACCTGCGCGAGGACCAGAGCCTAGCCTTGCTGGTCAACAATGCCGGCATGTCGGTCTCCGGCACGCTGGTCGACGGCGATATCGATCGTTTCCAGACCATGATCGAACTCAACGTCATCGCCCCGACCCGCCTCGCCGCCGCAGCAGCGCGCAATTTCGTGACTCGCAAGCAGGGTGCGATCGTCAATATTGCCTCGGTGCTGGCACTGGCGCCCGAGCTGTTCAATGGCAGCTATAGTGGTACCAAGGCCTATGTGCTGAACCTCAGCCTCTCCTTGCAGAAGGAACTTGAGGCGGCCGGCATCCACGTCCAGGCCGTGCTGCCCGGCGCCACCCGCACCGAGATCTGGGCTCGCGCCGGCGTCGATGTCGACGGTTTCCCGCCTGAAATGATCATGGAGGTCGACGCCATGGTCGATGCGGCGCTGGCCGGCTTCGACCAGGGTGAACTCGTCACCATTCCTTCGCTGCCGGATACGGCGGACTTCGAGCGCTACACGGCAGCGCGGCTGGCGCTCGGCCCCAATCTCTCGCGCAACGCGCCAGCCGATCGTTACCTCACCAAGCGCTCGGACGCCGCCTGATCCGCCCTGCCCGGCAGGCGCATCGGCCACGCCGCGCCGCGCTTGCGGGCCGGCCTGCCATCGGCGATGAAAGGCTCCTGTCCAGTGCAGGCCGGGAGCCTCTCACCATGAACGCCATCGACACCAAGCTCGCCGCCCTCGGCATCACCCTGCCCGCCCCGGCCGCGCCGGTCGCCAACTACGTGCCCTATGTGATCACCGGCAACCTGCTGATCATCTCCGGCCAGCTCTGCTTCGGCCTCGATGGCAAGCTCTCCGATCAGCACAAGGGCAAGCTCGGCGCCGAGATCTTCAACGAGGCGGGCCTGGAAGCGGCCAAGCTCTGCGCCATCAACGTGCTCGCCCAGGCCAAGGCGGCGCTCGGCGGCGATCTCGGCCGGATCAAGCGCTGTGTCCGGCTCGGCGGCTTCATCAACGCAACCCCGCATTTTGCCGCCCTGCCGGCGATCATGAACGGCGCTTCCGACTTCATGGTCGAGGTCCTCGGCGATGCCGGCCGCCATGCCCGCTCGACCATCGGCGTCGCCAACCTGCCGGCCGACGCCGCCGTCGAGGTCGAAGCCATGTTCGAGATCGCCTGATGGCCGCTGAAGCCTGGCTTACCGCCCGCCCGATCGCGCATCGCGGCCTGCACGATGCCGCCGGCGGCGTGATCGAGAACTCGCTCTCGGCCGCAGCCGGTGCGATCGCTGGCAATTTCGCCATCGAATGCGACGTCCAGCTCAGTGCCGACGAGGACGCCGTCGTCTTCCACGACTTCGTCCTCGACCGCCTCACGGGCGAAACTGGCCGCGTCGACGCCCGTAAGGCGGCCGAGCTTGCGCAGATCGGCCTCAAGGGCGCGAGCGACCGCATCCCGACGCTGACCGGCTTCCTCGAAGCCATCGGCGGCAAGACGCCGCTGGTGATCGAGATCAAGAGCCGCTTCGATGGCGACCTGCGACTGGCGAAACGCACGGCCGAGATCCTGGCCGGGCATAAGGGCCAGCCGATCGTGCTGAAATCCTTCGACCCCGTGATCGTCGCGGCCTTGCGCGAGCTCGCGCCCGGCTTCGCCCGCGGCATCGTCGCGATGAACGAGTATGCTTACGCCGACTACGACCATCTCTCGGCCGCCCAGAAGCACGCGCTCGCCAACCTCCTGCATTTCGAGGAGAGCCGGCCCGACTTCGTCTCCTGGAAGGTCTCCGACCTGCCGAGCGCCGCGCCCTTCCTTTGCCGCAAGGCGCTGGGCCTGCCGCTGATGAGCTGGACGGTGCGCACGCCGGAAGACCGCGCCCGCGCCGCCGCGCATGCCGACCAGATGGTCTTCGAGGGCTTCCTGCCTTGAGCGAAACCGGCACACGCGACACTCTCAGGGTCCGCGTTGCCACCTCGCTGAAGAGCGTCCCGGCCGCAGACTGGGACGCTTGCGCCAATCCGGGCGCCGGCCGGCCGCTTGAATCGGCCTCCGAGCAAGCGGATTCAATCTCTCAAGCAGACCCGGACAACCCCTTCATTTCCTACGCTTTTCTGCGCGCGCTGGAAGAGAGCGGCTGTGTCGGCGGCCGCACCGGCTGGTCGCCAGCCTATCTGCTGGTCGAGGATGGCGAGGATCGCCTGATCGCCGCTGCGCCGTCCTTCGTAAAGGGCCACAGCCAGGGCGAGTACGTCTTCGACCATAGCTGGGCCGACGCCTATATGCGCGCCGGCGGCCGCTATTACCCGAAGATTCAGGTCGCGGCCCCGTTCACTCCGGCCACGGGCCCGCGCCTGCTCGTCGCCGAAGGTTCACATGCAGTCGAGGCACGTGAAGCCCTGATCGCCGGACTCGACGCACTTCGCGAGCAGGTCCGTGGTTCCTCGATCCATGTCACCTTCGCACAGGAGCCGGACATGGCGGCACTGCTGGAGGCGGGTTTCCTCGAGCGTCACGACATACAGTTCCATTGGCAGAACGAGGGCTTCGGCAGTTATGACGACTTCCTCGCGACACTGGCCTCGCGCAAGCGCAAGGCGCTGAAGCGCGAGCGGCGCGAAGCCCTCTCCGCCGGGATTGAAGTCGCGGTGCTCTCCGGCTCGGACCTCACCGAAAGCGTCTGGGACGATTTCCACGCGTTCTACGAGGACACAGGCTCGCGCAAATGGGGCCGGCCCTATCTCAACCGCCGCTTCTTCTCCGAGATCGGCCAGCGCATGGGCGAACGGATAGTGCTGGTTCTGGCCCGCCGCGCCGGCCGCAACATCGCCGGCGCCATCAATTTCCGCGGTGGCAACACGCTCTATGGCCGCAACTGGGGCTGCATCGAGGACCATCCCTTCCTGCATTTCGAGCTCTGCTACCACCAGGCCATCGACTATGCGATCGCGCACAAGCTCGTCCGCGTCGAGGCCGGCGCCCAGGGCGAGCACAAGCTCGCCCGCGGTTATCGCCCGGTGATCACCCGCTCGGCCCATCTCCTCGCCGATCCCGGCCTCGCCCGCGCCGTCGCCGCCTATCTGCCCGGCGAGCGGCGTGAGATCGGCTCTGCAGTGGCTGCGCTTGCGCAGGAGAGCCCCTTCCGCAAGGCTGGCGACAGCTGATTTCCCTGGCCCACCAACGACCGGAACCCGCCCGATGACCGCCTATGATCCCAGCAACATCTTCGCCAAGATCCTGCGCGGCGAACTGCCGGCCCATCGTGTCTATGAGGACGACCGGGCGCTCGCCTTCCTCGACATCATGCCGCGCGCCGCCGGCCACACGCTGGTGATCCCGAAGAACCCGGCCCGCAACCTGCTCGACATCGACGCCGGCGATCTCGGCCATGTCGCGGGAATCGCCCAGCGCATCGCCCGGGCGCAGATGCAGGCCTTCGGCGCCGACGGCATCACCGTGCAGCAGTTCAACGAGAGCGCCGGCGGCCAAGTCGTCTTCCACCTGCACGTCCATGTCATCCCGCGCCATGACGGCGTCGCGATGAAGCCGCCGGCCAGCGAGATGGCGAAGCCTGAGGATCTCGCCGCCGCCGCTGAAAAAATTCGGGCTGCGCTGAAAAATCTTTGAGGAGCATGTCACGCGGGCGCTGGCTGCCTCGTCCTGTCTGCATCGAACCCCGATGGAGACGACGATGACCCAGCGCCTCAACGGCTTCCATACCGCTCCCGACGCCTACAAGGCCATGCTCGGCCTGCAGGATTACATCAACCAGTCGAAGCTGGAGCACAGCCTGCTCGAGCTGGTGAAGATCCGGGCGTCGCAGATCAACCGCTGCGCCTACTGCCTGCACATGCATATCGCCGACGCCCGCAAGGCCGGCGAGACGGAAATCCGCATCGCCCTGCTCAGCGCCTGGGAGGAGTCCGAACTCTTCACCCCGCGCGAGCGCGCCGTCCTGCGCTGGACCGAGGAGCTGACGCGGCTCGTCGACCGCAGCCCGAGCGACGAGGCCTTCGCCGAACTGCGCGAGCACTTCGACGAAAAGGATTGCGTCGACCTCTCGGTCGCGATCGGCATGATCAATCTCTGGAACCGGATCAATTGCGGCTTCCGCACCCTGCATCCGAATGATCGCCGCCGCGAGAAGGCCGCGGCCTGACGCTGCACCGACCTAAGCCTGCTGGCTCGGTAGTCGCCGGGCCAGAATCGCCTCAGTCCGAAAGCCCACATCATGAGCAAGCGTCTCAACCCCTACACCACCGCCCCCGACACCATGAAGCCGATGATCGCGCTCGAAGCGTCGATCAAGGAAAGCGGCCTCGACCACAGCCTGATCCATCTGGTGAAGATGCGGGCATCGCAGATCAACGGCTGCGCCTATTGCCTGCACATGCACTCCTCCGATGCGATCAAGGAAGGCGAGAGCCCGGCCCGCCTGTTCCTGCTCGACGCCTGGCACGAGTCGGCGCTCTATACCCCGCGCGAGCGCGCCGCCCTCGGCTGGACCGACGCGCTGACGCTGATCTCGCAGACCCATGCGCCCGACGCGGCCTATGACGAGGTCGTCAGCCATTTCAGCCCGGAGGAAATCGTGAAGCTCACCTTGCTGATCGGCACGATCAACACCTGGAACCGGATCGCCATCGGCTTCCGCACGAGCCATCCCAACGACCGGCCGGCCAAAGCCGCCGCCTGAGACGCTGCCATGACCCCCCCGGACGATATCTTCGAAACGCATCGCCGTTTCCTGACCCGCCTCGCCTATCGCATGCTCGGCTCGGTCAGCGATGCCGAGGACATCGTCCAGGAGGCCTGGCTGCGCTGGCGCGACGTACCGCAGAACGAGGTCGAGGCGCCGCGCGCCTATCTCGCCCGCACCGTCACGCGCCTCTGCCTCGACCAGATGAAATCGGCCCGCAGCAAGCGCGAATTCTATGTCGGCGCCTGGTTGCCGGAACCGTTGGTCGAAGAGATCGGCGCGGCCGAATCCGATGTCGACACCCAGCTCGACGCACCGATCGCACTGATGCTGGCGCTCGAACGGCTGACGCCGCTCGAGCGCGCCGCCTTCCTGCTGCACGACGTCTTCGACCTCGACTTCTCCGAGATCGCCCGCACCATCGACCGCAGCGAGAGTGCCTGCCGCCAGCTCGCCAAGCGCGCCCGCGAGCATGTCCGCATCGACATGCCGCCGCGCAACAAGGTCGCCCCCGCAGAGGCCAAACGCTTCGTCGAGGCCTTCTTCAAGGCCGCCCATAAGGCCGACACCAGCGACCTGCAGACCCTGCTCGCCAACGATGTCGCCTTCCACAGCGACGGCGGCGGCAAGGTGCTGGCGATACTCAATCCGCTCCACGGCATCGAGCGCGTCCTGCGCTTCTTCGCCGGCATCGCCAACAAGGTCGCGCATCTGCACAAGACCACCACCCTGTACAAGCCGGTGCTGATCAACGGGATGCCCGGCTATCTCAGCCTCGAACGCGGCGAGACCCTGCAGGCGACGGCGCTCGACATCCGTGACGGCCGTGTCCACGCGATCTATGTCGTGCGCAATCCGGACAAGCTCCGGCACATCTCGCTGGCGGCGGCCTGAGAGTACCTCCGACGGCCTACCCCATTCGCGCCCAAACCGCGATTATGGCTCAAATGTGGACAAGGCATTTCGGCTCGCTGATTTGCAATCCACGCTGGAGCCTTGCGCTATGAATTTTGATATTTCCCAAGTTAAGCACCCGAAAGAAAAGCTCTACGGCAGCATCATGCTCGCCGTCGGAGCCCTGATCTGGGCGCTGGTGATCGGCTTCATCGCCCTGAGCCTGCTGCGCGGCCAGCTCTACGCCGCGATGCTCGCCTTGGTTTACTTTTTCACCTTCTGGCTTGTCTCCTATTGGGCGCGTGCCCTCACCCGCGCTTATATGACGGGCCATTTCGTCATGGTCGGCCCCGACCAGTTCCCGCATATCCATCGCATGGTTGAAGATGGCGCCCGCGCCCTCGGCCTGCGCGAGATCCCGCAGACCTTCGTCTACAATTCCAGCGGCGTCCTCAACGCGATGGCACTGCGCCTCGTCGGCCGCCAGCGCTATATCTGGCTGACCTCGGCCCTGCTCGACGCCGACAATGACGAGCAGGTCCGCTTCGTCATCGGCCATGAGCTCGGCCACCATGTCGCCGGCCATCTCGACGAGCCTTGGAGCTATCTGCGCTTCCCCGGCCACATCGTCCCGTTCCTCGGCGCCGCCTATTCCCGCGGCCGCGAACTGACCTGCGACCGCATCGGCGCCTTCGTCGCCCGCGACCTCCAGGCCGCCCGCACCGGCCTGCAGATGCTCGCCTGCGGCAGCGCCAAGCTGAATGCCCAGATGAATCCGGACGCCTTCCAGAAGCAGGAGCAGATGGTGCCGGGCATCGCCGGCTTCTTCCTGAAGATCGTCTCGCACTACCCGCGCCATACCCGCCGCGTCGAGGCGGTGACGCAATGGTCCAAGACGCAGCCGGCCGTCGGTCAGTCGATCCGGCCGAGCTTCGTGCCACGCACGGCCTGAGCACTGCGACGGACGACATCCCAATGCATCATCGAACCGGCGCCTTCTCGGCGCCGGTTTTCGTTTGGAGTATCTGAGGCAAAATCTGGCCTTTCAGCCGAGCCAGAGCGCGCCGCCGATCAGCACCGCCTCGCCGGCAAGCACCGCCAGCATCACCCGGCGCCACGCGAGGACGATGGTGACGGCGACAGCGAGCGCCGCCAGCCTGACCGCCAGCGGCACGCCGGCGAGCGCGCCGGGCGCCGCCAGCACTAGCTTTGCGACCACGCCGGCGAGCAGCGCCGTCGCGACCAGCCGGACCCATTCGAGCCAGGGCGACTGCTCGTCGAGCCGTCGAGCAAAGGCGACGGCGAGCCAGCGCCAGATCTCGGTCGGCAGCACCGCGAACAGGAGAAGCGCGAGATAGGGCCACCACGGCCCGTCGAGGAAGGCGATCGGCTGGGTCATGCGCCCGCCTTCCGCGCCTTGCGCCAGCGCTGGACCAGGAAGGCGATGCTGCCGCCGACGAGGCCACTGGCGATCAGGTCGAAGCCGCCTCCGATCGCCCAGCCAGCCAGCGGCGCAAGGGCGAGACCGAGACCGATCGCGACAGCATCGGCAAGTCCGCGGATACCAGCGACCATCGACGACAGGAAGAAGATCGGCGTCAGGCAGAGCAGTCCCGCCGCGACTGGTGCCGGCACCACGCCGGCGAGCTGAAAGCCGACGAAGGTCGTGAACGAGCTGACCAGAATCAGCGCATTGGCGAAGCCGAAGAAATACGGCACGCGCTGCTCGGGCGGAATGTTCGGTAGCCGTCGAAGCGCCTCGACCCAGGACGTGACCGCGACACAGTGGGCGATCAGCATCTGCTGCACCACGCTTTGCCCCGGCCTGCGGAGCAGCGGAAGCAAGGCCACCGTCATCGGCAGGAATCGCAGGGAGGCAAAGCCGATGGCAAGCGCGATCGCGCTCCAGGCAGCTCCCGCGGCGACCGAGGCGAAGAACAGCACCTGCGACGGGCCGGCCCAGACCAGGATGGTCGAGAGCACGGCCGCCTCGACCGGATAGCCGACATCGCGAGCGAGCGTGCCGACACCCATCAGCGAAAGCCCGACCACCCAGGCCGGCAGCATCACAGCATCACGAAAGCCGCGCCCCCATGGTCGCAGCCAATGATCGGACGCTATTGCGGTCATGCCACCCCAGCTCTGCGCCGGAGAGGTCTGCCGCAGCTGAAGGTCGGGTGGTGTGAGGATCGAATCATCGGACTGACAGACACGAAAAAGGCCCGCAGCGACTGCGAGCCCTTTCGTTTAAGCGCATTACGGCTGTCGCATGACAGCCACCAGTTCGCGCGCCAGCCCTGCATCCGGCGCAAGCCGGATCAGACGCTCTTCATCGCGAGCCCGATCAGCTCCTGGAAGAAGTCGATCGCTTCCTTCGGTATGCCGCCGACGGCGCGATAGCCGAGATAGAGCAGATAGAGGAAGGCCGGGACGAGAATCCAGCCCAGCACCTCCTCGAAGACGATGCGCCGGCGCCGCCGGCGCGCCCGCTTCTCGAACCAGCCGAGCTTTTCCTTGGGCGCGGGAGCGGCCGCCTCCGCGGCGACCTCCCCCTCTTGCGCCCAGACGCTTTCTGATTTGCGCTTGAAGAACACCGGGTCAGGCCTTGGTCAACGGAACCTTCGGGACGGTACGGACGCTGCGCGCCTTCGGCGGCTCGACCGGCGCATCCGGCTTCGGGCCGCGCTTGGCGCCCCCAGAACCCGTCAGCTTGGCCTTGCCCGGAGACTTGCTCTGCCCCTTGGCCCGCGGCTTGCGCGTGCGCTTCTCGGCCGCGGCGGCGACGTCCTTCTCCGGCTTGGGCTTCACCGGCCCGTCCGGGAATTCGAGGCCAAGCACCTTGATGCCGGTCTCGGACTGGATCACCACCACCTTGACCGCGCCGCCGTTCTTCAGGCGACCGAACAGCACCTCGTCGGCCAGCGGCGTCTTGATCGTCTGCTGGATCAGGCGAGCCATCGGGCGAGCGCCCATCGCCTCGTCATAGCCGTTGTCGACCAGCCATTCGCGCGCCTCGTCCGAGAGCTCGATGGTGACGTTGCGGTCGGCGAGCTGCGCCTCGAGCTGCAGCACGAACTTGTCGACGACGCGGGCCACGACCGTCTTCGGCAGGTGGCCGAAGGAGATGGTCGCGTCAAGCCGGTTGCGGAATTCCGGCGCGAACAGCTTGTTGATCGCCTCGGTGTCGTCGCCCTCGCGCTTCTGGCGGGTGAAGCCATAGGCGTTCTTGGCCATGTCGGCGGCGCCGGCATTGGTGGTCATGATCAGGATGACGTTCCTGAAATCGACCTGCTTGCCGTTGTTGTCGGTCAGCTTGCCGTGGTCCATCACCTGCAGGAGGATGTTGAACAGGTCGGGATGGGCCTTCTCGATCTCGTCGAGCAGCAGCACGCAATGCGGATGCTGGTCGATCTGGTCGGTCAGGAGGCCACCCTGGTCGAAGCCGACATAGCCCGGAGGCGCGCCGATCAGCCGCGAGACGGTGTGGCGCTCCATGTATTCCGACATGTCGAAGCGCACGAGCTCGACGCCAAGCGAGGACGCGAGCTGGCGCGCTACCTCGGTCTTGCCGACGCCTGTCGGGCCGGCGAAGAGGTAGCAGCCGATCGGCTTCTCCCCATCGCGCAGGCCGGCGCGGGCGAGCTTGATCGAGGAGGACAGCGCCTCGATCGCCTTCTCCTGGCCGTAGACGGTGCGCTTCAGCGTGGTCTCAAGATTGCGCAGCACCTCGGCATCGTCCTTGGAGACGGTCTTGGCCGGGATGCGCGCCATCGTCGCGATCGCCGCCTCGATCTCCTTGACGCCGATCGTCTTCTTGCGCTTGGCCTCGGTCACCAGCATCTGCGAGGCACCGGTCTCGTCGATCACGTCGATCGCCTTGTCCGGCAGCTTGCGGTCATGGATGTAGCGCGCCGAGAGCTCCACCGCCGCCTTGATGGCGTCGTTGGTGTAGCGCAGCTTGTGGAACTCCTCGAAATAGGGCTTCAGCCCCTTCAGGATCTCGATCGTGTCCGGGACCGACGGCTCGTT
>JAESGM010000665.1_pt1 | contig 18454 bp, 19 predicted proteins | sample 9269721 | NCBI WGS metagenome assembly JAESGM01 (sample SAMN15720920, study PRJNA650825) | algae metagenome | isolation source: Komarekiella atlantica HA4396-MV6 and co-occurring heterotrophs from... | place: USA: Theobald House, Kauai, HI | collected 2009-07-29 | reverse complement strand
GTGCGGCCGCACGGCGGGCTCGGCGGAATGACGCCTGCAGGGCGGCTTGCCGCAACCGCCCGACACGGGCACCATGATCAACCCGGACTCTAGTTATGGCTGGAGGGAAAACGGGGAGCACGTCACGTCCATCCAGGCGGCTCTGCCGATGAGTTTCGCCCAAGGGCGCAGAGTCCGCATCAGCTGCACGCTGGTCAGACCAACCTCGAACATAACGAAAGCGCGAAGGGGGTCGGATTCGACGGCACGGTCAGGTTCGCCGTTCTCGGCGATCAAGAGACGGCCGTCGCGATGAATGCGGAGACGCATGCCGAACAGTACGGATTGACCGACGTCGTTCGCAATCTCTCCGATCTCGTTTAAGCCAGCGACCGCAGGAGCTACGTACTAAGCGGCCTCAGCAAATGGCGACGCTCAACTTCGCCCGCCCCCCCTCCGATCCAATGCCGCAATAGCAGCGGATATTTAGGAAACCGCCACCAGAGCGCTCATCCACAGGTTCGACGTTTTCCCCTCTTGCAATCCCCGCGCGGCTCACACATATCTCACGTCACTAACGTGAGATAAAAAATGAAGATCGATATGGCAGACGTTGGAGGCGGCGCGGTCCTCGCCGGAGCCTTGGCGGGCAAGGAAGCTCTCGGCGATCTTGTCCGGCGTTCTCCGGGCAAGGGGACCTCCCCGCTGCTCGTCTTTCTCGACTTCGCGCATATCGACGTGGCAACCGCGAGCTACATTCGTGAGAGCGTTCTGGCGTTCCGCGATCTCCTCCGTGGCCAACGCTCCAATCTGTACCCACTGTTGGCGAACCTCAACGACGTCGTTCTGGATGAATTCGTCGAGCTCTTGCGGGCGAGGGGCGATGCCATGCCGTCGTGTCGACTCGACGAACATGACATCGCAAGTAACATTGAAGTTTTAGGAGACCTCGATCCAAAGCAGAAGTTGACCTTCGATCTCGTTCGTCAGCGCCGGGAAACCGGTGCTGGCGAACTGATGCGGGATTTCGGTGATGCTGAGGGAGTCAAACATGCAACAGCCTGGAATAACCGCTTATCTGCTCTCGTTGCTCGTGGATTGATTGTCGAACTCAGTCATGGGCGAGCAAAGCGCTATCGTCCATTGCTCTCGGAGGTTTGAATGGGAATCGACTTCATCGGAAAGGCTGCACCATCGTTCGAGAAATCTTGGGACCGCGCGCGCGTGCGGCTGGGCACCGCCGACCTGTTCACGCGCCAACCGCAAGCGGCAGCACGGACGGCGGCAGCAGCGATAGCTCCGGGCGTTACGCTCCGCGCGGGCGAGTTCCTCGTCGTCGAGTGCGACGGAACTGACCTGGTCGCCTTGCGGCAGCAAGCGGTCGTCGCACGCTTCGTCGACCCTCCAGGCAGCTTGGTGAAGGCCGTTCAAGACTCGTGCGGGGTCGCCAAAGGGACGGTCGAAGACGTGCATGTCCTTTCTTCGATCGCGGAGATCTCCCTGTGCTAAACCCGGTCACCCCCACCCTCCGCAATCTCCATCGGGAACGCCGACTCTTTGATGATGAGTCGCGGAACGCCACGGTTCTCGGATGCACTGTCTGTCGCGATCGGGCGATCTGCGGCGGTCTGCATGTGCGACCTGGCTTGTTCGATTGCCTGCAATACTGCTGCGGCGATCCAGGTGGATGCGATCGTGTCTGCCGGGCGAACCCAACCTTTCCGGACCGTGTGAGGGAGGTCGGCGGCTTCTCGCTTTCCAATGTGCCGCGGGCTCCGGTACTCCGTGTGACTCCGCTGCCGCGGATCGTGCCGGTCGTGTTCCATGGCAATCGACGGCAGGCGCCGGCAAACTCCGACATCTTTGCTCTGCCGCTCTACAAGCTGATCGACAGGCGGTCTGGATCGCCGCGCTTCGCCGGCCCAGCTGAGCTGCGAGCGTGTGAATACGCGCCGAAGAGAGACCCGCTGCCAATCTTGATGTAAATCCATGATTGCGTTGTCGAAATCATCACAGCGCCCGGGTCCCGATCGGCGCCGATCAGGACCCAGTCCCTTGAGGCATTTTTTGCGCTATATCAAAGGCCTACTGCACCTTTGCGATGGGGTCCGATTTCGACGCGTATTCACACGAAGAGGATCGAACGGGCAATTCATGAAGCGCTGGCCCCCACGCCGGAGCGACTGGCAGAGCTGAAGCGCCTCGCCAGCCTGCCCGATGAAGCGATCGACACCAGCGACGCGCCTGAACTCACGAAGGCCGAGCTCGCTGAGATGATGCGCGGGCATTTCTATCGGCCGATCAAACGCCAGGTCACTGCCCGGCTCGACGCCGACGTGCTGGCCTGGCTCAAGTTAGGTGGCCAAGGCTACCAGACCCGCATGAACGCCATCCTGCGCAGCGTCATGCTCAAGGAGATCAAGGGCTGATGCCTACGGAGTGTGAGCCGGCGTGACTCCCGACGGCCACTTGGCGCGGCAAGCTCTTGATTTCATTGCTGTGCCGATGACCCTCCTCGCGCGCAGGTTTACGGCCCTCATCACAGCGGCCTAACAGCAATTCGTGTTCGCCGCTTCCGCTGCTCAGGCCGCCCTCTCGCCATTGAGAGACAGAAGCTCGCCGATCGCCTCCTCAAGGGAAATGTCGGCAGGCCAGCCGTAGGCCAAGGCCACCGCCTCATCAAGTTCACGATGGGCTTCAACTAGCCAATGCGGCTTTTCGTTGTAGAGAGCCGTCAGCGTGCGGCGCGAAAGGGCTACCGCTGCTTCGCTGTTGCGTGGGAGCCGGCGCGCCGGGAAGCGGGGCCACTCTTCAGCCACCTCCTCTGTCAGGTCCGCTGGATAAAGCCAGTTGGTGCGCGCTTGGTCGAGGCTACGAGCGGCGGCGGCGATCGCTGCGGCGGTCGGCGCAGCCAGAGCATCCACAACCGGTATGTCCGGGGTCATGCCCTGCGGAAACGGGAACGTCGCGAACGTGGTGGTGTGTGTGTATCGCGGCCGGTCTTCCAGATCAGACCCCTTACGCAGCGCCCAAGCTTCGTGGAAGCGGCTATGGAGAAGCCCGAACATCAGGTCGTCCTCGCGGGGGATGACGATCAGGTTCTTGTCCGGCAGTACAGGATAGGAGAGCCAGACGAACAGGCGGTACTGGGCGGTCTCTGGTGTCACAATATAGCGCTTGAGACGCTCGATCCGCGAGCGCATCTCGGGGCGTGGCCAGTGCGGCTCCCACCATCTAGGTCCAGCACGCTCGCCCAAGGCACTTCGCAGAGATTCGACTGTCTTTCCGTCTTCGTCCGGCGTAGTCGCGATATGTTTGAATGGTTTCTCGTAGAGCGCCGCCTGTGCCTTTGTGAGGCCGAGCGGTAGATCAATAAACCATGTATCACGTGGCCGGCCGGTGACGTCGTCGCCATTCCAGTAGGGCTTAGAACCTCGACGTTGCCGATGCCGTTCGGGTTGAGAGGTTCGCGCATCCAGCTTCGGGCTACATCTCCGGGGACATCGAATGGTCCGCTCTTCTGGATCCCAAGGAATGCGCCGTTGCGGTTCTCAGGCAGAGGCTTGGCCGCAGTCAGGTCCAAGCCGGTCGTGAGGTCCGGGTTGATTCCAGCTACCGTTTTGCCATCGAGTGTGACCGGCGCCCCAGCTGGGTCTCCGAAGCAGATCAAAGACACGTCGACTGCAGCGCCATCGACCGTCCACTGTTCCTCGGGCCAAGCGGCGTAAATCCGGGTGGTCGCTGCGATGCGGTGCATGACTGGCAGATTGGTGTTTTTGCGGATCGAGTTCGTTGCCACTAGTCCGGCGCGCTGAGTGCGTCCCGCCTCGATCGCCTCCCGCGCATTTTCGAACCAGTAGCAGACGAGATCCGTGAACCCCGGCAAGCGGCCCAAATATATCTGTCGGATCGCCTCGGTCATTTCCACGCCCAACCGGCCTTTGAGCCGCTTTGCGCCCAGGTATGGCGGATTGCCAATGATCGCGTCCGCGGCAGGCCATGAGGCCTGGCTGCCGTCGTCGTTGATTATGGCGTTGCGGCACTCAATGGTGTCGAGTGGACGAAGGATGGGCTTTCGTCCGACGTTGAAACCGTTGCGCCGCATCCACTGGATCTCACCAATCCAGACGGACACACGCGCCAGTTCGGCGGCGTATGGGTTGATCTCGATCCCCAGCAAAGACTCAGGTCCAATTGCCGGGAAAGCGCGCGAGAACCCGAGCTGTTCGCCTTCGATCGACACTCGTCGTTCGAGATCCTTCAGCTCAACCAATGCCAGATACAGGAAATTCCCAGAACCGCATGCGGGATCGAGAACCCGGAAAGCGCGCAACCGGGCCAGGAACGCATTGAAGGCCGCCTCTCCGGATGCGTGCGCCTCCGACAGAGCTGTCGCCGCCGCGCGAAGCTGAGCGCGCGTCGCGTCGACCGAGCGGACGCGTCGCTGTTTTGGCAGCTGTCCGAATAACTCAAGCTGCGCCTTTTGGGTCAGCCGTGCCGTTACCTCTCTAACCTCGTCGGCGAGCTCAGGGTAGCCCGACGCGCTCTTGATCGCCTCCTCAAAAGCCGCTTGCGCAGGGTTGACTTCATTTACTATCGACTGCCGGACCTGATCCCACTCGCGAAGCAGTGGCTCGGTGACGACCGGCTTGATGATAGCCATGATCTTGTCGCGGTCAGTGTACTCCGATCCGGTTTCCTCACGTTTAGCTGGATCGAGCCCGCGCACGAACAAGGTGCCAAAGATCGACGGATCAATCTCGCTCCAGTCCTGGGCGGCGGCGCGACGGCACAGCGCGATGTCGTCGGCGGTCAAAGGCAAGGCGTCTTCATTATCGAATAGGCCGCCGTTGAACCATTCGATGCGCTCGAACCCGACCAGCCCACCATCCTTCATGGCCCGGAACAGGGTAGAGGCATGCGCCGCAAATTGAGAGGGATCGGTGCTTGCGGCCTCAAGCATGCGGGTGAACATGCCATCTGGGAGCAACTCAGCGTCTTCGGCGAACATGCAGAAGACCAACCGGTTGATGAAATGGGCAACCGAAGCGGCCGGATGACCATCGCGCGTCCTGAGACGGTGGGCCAGCGCCGCGAACTCGGCCGCCACCTCCTCGGTTAAGCCCTGCCTTGTTTTGCCGGGACGCAGTCGCTCAGGCGTGGAAAGAGCCCATTTGAGCTTCTGCAGCGTGTTTGGGTCGCGCAGGTCCTCCAAGCCGAATTCATGCTTCTGGCTGACCGTGTTGGTCCAGTTGGTCCGAATGACGAAGCGGTCGAGGTCGCTGACAATCAGAAGCGGCGGGTTTTCGAGGGCCAGCGCGTATTGCTGAAGCTGAGCGAAAGCGGCATCGAGGTTCTTACGCTTACCCTTGTACTCCCACCCAAAATGGCCGCGCTTCCAGACATCGGCCCAGCCCTCACCGCCCGTGCTCTTTGTTGCTCCACGCTCAAAGCAGTAGAACTCACCGTTGGGATCGGCTTCGGCGGGGGTCTTCTCGTCAAGCAGTCGGCATAAGTCGATGAAATGCTCCTGCGCGGCCGAGCTTTCTTTCAGCTCCACAGAACGCCATTTACGAATGAACTCATCAGCGGATGTGGGTGAAGCCAAAAAGGGCTCCCTTCGGCTCGTCAATGCGTGTCCAAACAAGCCATAGCCGAGCTGAACCTTGCCGTCACCACGAGCGGAGCTGCAACTCGCGGTCATTCAGGCAAACCCGCCGCACAGAGCTGTCGCCACACCAAAAACGGGCAGCCAATCGGCGCCTATCCCGCAATCGGTTGCTCGCCTTCTGGCAGGGTCGACTTCACCTCGGCAATCGCCTGGAATTCGCTGAGAAATGCAGGGCGGTTCTGCAGCAGGTAGCGCACCACGCGCGGGTTGCCGAGTAGCTTGCCGAGGTAGCCCTTGATCACAGTCAACCTGAGGTGCTCGCGGCCATATGTATCTTGGACGGCGCTGACCTGCTCCTGAAGCCTAGCGAGTTCCTGCTCCATGCGCGCCATGGCCTCGGGCGTGATGCCCTTCACCTTCTTGGGCTTGTCGCCGTTGACCAGCTGCGACTGCTGCGTGCCGGCGAGCAGGGCTGCGGCGTAGCTGACCGAATAATTGTTGGCGTTGATAAGGAGCTCCGCGGTCTCGATCTGCCGCATCGGCTTCATTTTCTTGAGGATCTCAAAGAGTGCCATTGGCGCCTGCTTGTCCTTCAGGAGAGAAGCAGCCTCGGCGCAGATGCCGTCGAGAAGCCGCGATTTCCGCTGGATCGTGGTGACGTTAATGGCCAGCGCTTTGGCGATCTTCTCTTCGGGCACGCCTCGCGCGATGGCACGAGCGATCATGGCGTGCTCTTGTACGGCAGATAGCCTGGAGATGCGCTTGTTGTACGTGAAGGCCTCATCATCGGTGGAAATCAGGCACTCGACTTCGTGTTCGCCCAAGTCCTTGAGGATTTCGATCCGTACATGACCATCGAGGATCAGGAACATGCCGCCTGCCGACCTGGCGACCACAGGAGGCTCAACAAGCCCAATCTCGCGGATCGATGCGGCGATCTGCTGATACTTTGCACTCATTCTGACGGTGGCGCGCAAGGCCTTGACTGGCAAGAGCCGGACGATGGGCAAGCGCACGCACGTCGCCTCAAAGCCGAACGCCACGGCGCCACTTGCTGGCGTGCTCATTGCCGCGCGCCGAGGGGGTTAAGCCGCTCGGCGAGCTCGATCGGCATGTCCTCGAGGCCCTCCGCCCTAAGCAAGGTGACGAAATTCTCATCGTCGCGAAGTGTCCTCACCGCCTCCACCACGAATAGGAGCCGGGTCTCGGTCATCTCTGCCTTCTTGACCAGAAGGCGCTGGCGGTCGGCCTCTTGGCGATAGACGCGGATCAGAGCGTCGGTGGTGGTCGGCCTGCGGGCAGGGTTGGTGCGGCCGAAGGGGGTCTCGGCCACCTTCCGGCCGATGCGCTTGCGGCGCTCTAGAATCCAGCGCAGCTTGATCAGCTTGGAGCCAGTCACCTTGCCCTCGGTGTAGGCTTGGGTCATCAGGGCCTGCAGGTCGTTGTCGTCCGTGCGCGAAATCTCCACCGCCACCGAGATTGGGATCGTGCCGCTCTCGACCGCCACTAGAAGCCGCTGCTCGCCCTTTGCGAGCAGGCCTTGGATCATGTTGACCCACTCGGGACCCACCCCGATCTTGTGGGCGATCTGCCCGTCGCTGTAGCCGCGCTTGCCCAAGGTCTGGATGTCCTGAAGCAAGTCGATCGCCCTATGCTGGCGCCGCGCGCAATTTTCGACCAGGCTCATCACCAGGCACTCGGCCTCGGCTGCATCAATGATGATGGCAGGGATGTCGCGCTGACCCAGCAGCGTGCAGGCCTCCAGCCGTCCTTGACCGCAGACCAGCCCATAGCGCGGTCGGCCCTCCTCGTCGGCGAGGCGGGTGACGGTGACGGGTCGCTTTAGCCCCACCCGTCGAATGCTCTCGACCATTTCGTCGAAATTGCGCTTGTTGCGAACGCGGGGGTTGAGCACCGTAATGCGATCGATGGCGATGACCTCGACCTCCCTCACCTTCTGCGAATCGACCTCGGTCATGCCGCCTCCGCGAAGCTCGCGCGCCCGCCGAGCGCGAACAGGAAGTCGAGGGTCACGAAACGGTAGCCGTCGAGCGAGAGCCCGTTCTCCTGCGCAAGCTTGAGCTTCGGCACGCTCATGTCGATGCTGGGCAGAAGGTAATAGTCGAGCGGATGTTGGTTATCGGGATCCATGCGTACCGCCGCGGTGATGTCAGGAAGCAAGCCGGCGTCGAGTCGGATCCGCCAGCGCGGAAACCCTGCTTCCGTGTGATGGCAGCGAGCGATCACCACTGAGACCGTGAACTCCCCGTTAACGTGCAGAAGCCCTGAGGCCTGGTCCCGGCTCACCCGAGCGCCCGAGGCGCGAAGGCCTGCGACCACCTCCTCGACGGCTTCCGGGTGCCGGCGTCTGAGGTGGCGGTTGATCTCGACATAGGCGTAGTCGCGGCCGGGGTCATACCCCACCAGCTGGTAGGCACGCAGCAGGCTGCCGAACCTCTTCCGATAGACACTGCTCGACGGCATCTTGTCGCGCTCATCGATGACCAGACTCGACAAGGTGCCAACCTCGCTCAGAAGCGCGCTGAGTTGCTCGAGCAGCTCCTCGTCGCTGAAACGGAGGCTGCGCGCAGCGATGATCGCCAGTGCTCGGCGCTGCAGGGCTTCGTCGACCACCGCGGCGAACACGCCCGCCGCCCGCACCCATGCCTGCTCTGGGTTCACGATCCGGCGCTGCTTGAGCTTAAACGAGACCCGGTTGAAGACGTTATCGCCCACGTATTTCGGATTGGTCAGAACTTCGTGCACGGTGCCCCGCGTCCAAGGGCGGCCGAGGTCGGTTACCCGGCCCTCCCGATTCAGCATCTGGGCGATCGTGCCTTCGGGCAGGCAGTCCTCGACGAACAGCCGGTAGACGCGGCGCACCGTCTCGATCTCCTCGGCGGGACCGGGTACCAGGATCACCCGGTCGGTCTGCAGGCTTTTGCGCTGGCCGTGGACGAGATCGGCCTTGCGCTCGCCGCGTTCGTCGATGAGGACGCGGCGCAAGCCGTAGCCCGCCATGCCGCCTTGCCGGAAGCCTTTCTCGATGAGGCGACATTGCCCGGCGAAAACCTTGGAAGAGAGCTCGCGGCTGTACTCCCCCGCCATCAGGCGCTTCATCGCCTTCATCACGTTCGAGGTCATCGAACCGTCGTTCTCAAATTGCTCGGCGCAGTAATGCACGCGAATTCCAGCGCGAGAGCATAGGTGCTCGTAGTAGGCGCTTTCGTCAGCGTCCTGGAAACGTCCCCAGCGGCTGATGTCATAGACGAGGATCGCCTGATAGTCGGCGCGCTTCGTGGCAACATCAGCCATCAGCGCTTGCAGCGCGTCGCGGCTCTCGAGCCTAAGACCGCTTTTCCCTGCATCTTCGAAGACACGCACGACTTCAAAGCCGCGAGTGGCAGCAAAACGCATAATGGCGCTCAGCTGGTTCTCGGTCGAGTATTGCTGCAGATCGGTGGACATACGGACATATGCTGCAGCACGGATTGTGTCCGATCCGGAATGCTTGCCCCCCTCAGTATCTGATCCATCCACTCGCACGCTGCTTGCCTCCGCCACTGCCTGACATCGGCGCGACGACCATCTGCCGTGGAGGCATTGAACAAGCGGGAGGCTGGAATGTCTTTTCCGAAAATGGGCAAGGTTTTTCCAACCGAGGACGGTACAGGGCCGTTCGCGGCACTGGTGGCCGTCACCTTGCGCCAGGCGATGGGAGACAAGCCTTCCGCCATCAAGGTGGTAGCGCGCTGGACGGGGGCCGGTGAGCGCACAGTGAAAAATTGGTTCTCCGGCCGGAGTGGACCGAGCGGGGATCATTTCCTCGAGCTGGTGCGACACTCGCCCGATGTGCTCGACGCCTTCCTGATCGCTGCGGGAAAGTCCGACCGTATCGCCGCCTCCAGCGTACGCGCTGCGCGCCTGGCGTTGGTTGCCGCGCTACACACGCTCGATAAGTTCGCCGACGAGGCCGCATGACTATCATAACGATTCCGCCACTCAAAACGCGACAAGTGAGAAAGTCATCAACTGGCTCGAACCAAGCCCGCCGTTCGCAAGGGTGCAATAGTCGCTTTTAATGCGGAGGCGGCAGCCCGCTACATTGCGACGTTGAACGAAGAGCATCGGTTTTAGCCACCTCCATCAATCTTGAGCCCTGCCTCGTCCATCCAAATGCGCCAATCTATTTCCTCTTTCTCAACGGCCTCTAGCGTGCTGTCGAGCCGGTGGTTGTCTTGAAAGACCATAAGGTTGTCGCCAGGCCACCGAGCGGAGGGAGCAATCAGGCCATCGAAGCCAAGAAACGACAAAGCAGCCCCAATCTCTTGGCTACGTGAAGGGGGTGACTGGCCAGGGCGCGCATAATTGCGTTCGGAGTATGCAGCAGCGGAAATGCCCAAGCGCTCCAGATCTGCGGTTGACAGGCGCACGACGCGACGTGCGGTGATCTGAAGGTGATGTAGCACCATGATCCGTGAAGGCGTCGGCGTCACAAGTGCGAGGTAGGATGCTACTTCCGCAAGGGCGGTCTCCCGCGTCAGTCCGGTGTAGAGTATAGGCACGGAAAGATATGAGGAAGGCGGCGCCCACCTCCCTCCGTTCTGTGAGAAAGCGAGAGGGTCGGCGGAGCGGCCGGTGACCCGGAACACCTTTCCGTCGAACGTCTCGTCTGAGAAGGTGGCTAGCGCTTCGAGTAGCGCTGGATCATGCGGCCTCAGGCCGCCGTCAGAGGTAGACACCATCGCGAAGCTGGCCCACCAGAAGCAGGACCTCGTCGATTGCACCCTGTCGGATCAATTCGGCAGGGGAGCGACCACCAAGAAGGCGCTGGCGCGCGAATACGAATTGGCGCGCCTCTTCGGGGGTATATAGATCACTCAGCTGATCGACGATGTACTCGAGCTCCAAAAGAGCCTTTTCAGTCGAGGCATGGGGGTGAGCCCTTCCTTGGTTCCAGCGCGATACCGTCTCTGGCCGAGTGCCCAGAAGGTTCGCTACGTCAGTGCTCCTGAGGCCACCCTTGTCGCGGATGACATCGAGCTTGCGGGCGAGCGCGGTCATGGTGTGGTCCTGTTCAATAATCTCTCCAAACCGGGTTTCATCGGCTCTGTCGCTCAGCGCGCGAGAGCGGAGCGCGAGCATGGGGCGCCGACTCAAACTCCACCGGGATGTTAGCGAGCGTCGTCCTGAGACGTGCCACGGCGCGATTACGCACTTGAACGAGCTTGGCGGCCTCATTGCTCGCAATGCCTAGCGTTGAAACCGCAGCGAGCGCATCCGAGCGAGGGCGCAGGACGCTCTCCATAAAAGCATCGATCCGCGCGCGCCCGGTCGGCGCAGCATTCACGGCTTCGAGCTCGCGCGCACGGCTCCGGAGATAATGTCGCGTTGGGTGCTCCAACATGTCCCGTGCGCCGCGAGGGCAGCATCGCGGATCGCGGCAGGCGTGCTGACCGCGCAGGCGGGTCGAATGTTCGAGTAGCGCGGAGGCGATCTGCGGCGGAACCAACAGATCGAGGCCGGGCAGGTAAACGCGCGGCTTAGGGGAGAAGCGAGGCGCATCACTTGGCGAGCGACGCCAAGCGCTAGCCTTGAACCCTTCCAGCATCATCACTCCATGAGCCATGCCTCCCGTCGCGTCGAAAGCGAGAAGCGCCAAGCCGGGAAGACCGCCAACATGGTCGGCAACAGTAGGGAAGCCAAGGGCATTAAACTCAGCCATAGCTTCCATGTACGCGCGAAGCTTTTCCCCAGTCGCATCAGCTCCGAAGTTCTCAATCTTCAGCCAGAGCGCATCAGCGTCAATATCCCGCAATCCCTCCCTGATTGCTGCTCTTTTGGTCGGATCGCGCAAGATGCGCATCGGTAAGGCGAGCGCGTATATGAGCGCCGTTTCTGGAGGAAGGTGCGCTCGCAGCCGCCTAGCTACAGCGCGATCCGCCGTGAACCACGGATCGTCCGGCCCAGACAGCAGATGAGTTGGGGCAATGACCGCGGTGAACCCGCCCTCAATCGCAAAACTGGCGATTTCTTCTGCGCGGCGTTCCCCTTCTGATCCCAAATAGTCTGCAATTGTCGCCTGGCGGCCCAGCCCCCAAGGAAGGCGACCGATGCTCTCCGTGTAGCCACCTTGAAACGCCGCAGCATGGGACTTTGGATCGAGCACGACGTCGAGGCCAAAACGAAGCGCATCAGTAATCAACTCTCGATGGCGATCCCGGTTAGGCGCCTCAATAACGAGACCCATATGAGCTCGCTCGCCTTCAGCGAGCAGCTGCGCGATCTCCGTATGATTGTTGTAGCCAACGCGCAGATAGTAGCCGAGCCGCGCCGGCGAAGGTCGCAAGGCGCGGGGAGGCGGAAGCTGGATGACATTAGACACGGGCCTGCCACTCCTCCTCGATTGCGTTCTAGATCAACGTTATCATTGACATTATGATTGCGCAACTGATTGCTATCTTCATACGGCTCTTTGAAGCTCCTTTCGCTATCGGCCCCGAGTCGGTCAGCAGTGCGCAGCTTTCGGATGATAGGCCCAGGCTCAGCAGTTTGCGCGCTGGCGGCGCGCATCGCCAGGTCTCCGATTTTGCCGAGCCAGGAGTCTGGAACTGTTCAGCCCCTGCGGCAGAACCGTTAATCCTCCGCATAGCCACTAATTCACAGTGGTATGCATCTTCCGTCTTCCAGCATCTCGAATACGCTGCTACGGAATCCGGGGCTTACAGGCAGATTTGTTGCCGCGCATCGCGGTATATGATTCAAAGTCAGGGAGTGTTGCTTCCGGGCTATCCTTATTGCCCCATCGGGGGTTCCGAATGATGGTTTCGTCCATCGCGAAGGAGTGCCTGTAAGCCCACCAAGTCTCTGCACGTGACCGCGCTCGAAAAACTCAAGAACGCCAAATCGCTGACCGACGTGGCCAAGATGCTCGGGTTCACGCCGAGCGGCCTCTCGTACATCCTCTACCGAATGCCGCCAGCCACGCGTTACACGACCTTCACCATCCCCAAAAAGGGTGGCGGCGTGCGGACGATCGATGCGCCAACGGCGCAGCTGAAACTCGCGCAGCGCCGGCTCGCCAACATTCTCTACCAGTGCCGGACGACGATTGAGGTCGGAGCCCCACGTCGCCCACTGTCACATGGTTTCCGCCGCTCACTCTCCATCATTACCAACGCCAAGCCCCACCAGTCTCGGCGGTACGTTCTCAACCTCGATCTCCAAGACTTCTTCCCCTCGTTCAATTTCGGGCGGGTGCGCGGTTTCTTCATCAGGAACCGGGATTTTGCACTGCATGAGAAGGTTGCGACGATCATCGCGCAGATCGCCTGCCACCAGAACGCACTGCCTCAAGGAAGCCCCTGCTCGCCCGTCATCGCGGACCTCATAGCTCACGTGCTCGATGTCCGGCTTGCGGCGCTGGCCAAAACGAGCAGCGCGACATACTCCCGCTATGCGGACGATCTGTCCTTCTCAAGTGGACGAAAGCAATTCGCGAGCGCCCTGGCCCATCGAGACGAGCAGACGGACGGCTCGCCTTGGCATCTAGGATTGCCTCTTGTCACCGCAATCGAAGACGCCGGTTTCAGGATCAATCACGGCAAGACGCGAATGCAGTGCCGTCCGCGCCGGCAAATGGTCACCGGATTGACGGTGAACGCGAAGGTCAACATTCCGGCGGACTATTACCGCCTCGCGCGGTCTGCCTGTAACGAGCTCTTTCGGACCGGGACCTATCATCGGCAGAAGCCCATCTTGCTCTCGGACGGGACGCAATCTTTCGAGCGCATCCATAGTCCCGCGGTCCTGGAGGGAGTCCTTAATCACATTTATCATGTGAAGAGCGTGAGCGATTCACGTGCTGAGAAGGAGCGGAAGGAACAGCGCACCGCGCCCACGAAGTTCTACAGGAAGTTCCTGTTTTTCCGCCACTTCGTCGCTCTCGAGAGACCGCTCGTGATCTGCGAGGGTCGAACCGACAATATCTATTTGAAAACAGCCTTGCGGCGGCTCTCAGCCTTTCACCCTCGCCTTGGCGCGTGGTCAGGCGCCCACTTCCAGAGCGAGATCTCGTTCCTCCGTTATTCTGACCGGGTGCGCGAGGTCCTCGATCTCACGGGGGGTACAGGTGATCTCGCCACGTTCATGGTGCGATACAGCCAAAGTGTTATGCTGTACTCCTACCGTCCTCTAAACTATCCTGTTATATTATTAATCGACAATGATGATGGTGCCAATAAGATATTCTCCCTCATGAAGCAGAAGGGCACCCCAATCACATTTACTTCAGACGGCGCATTCTATCATTGGCAACACAATCTCTATATCGTCAAAACGCCCAGCTTGGGATCCAGTGGCGTATCCTGTATCGAATCCTTCTTCGACCCAACCGTGCTCGACACCAAGTTGAAGGGGAAATCGTTTCAGCCGAAGGCGCCAATCGACAAAGCCAAGGAGTACGGTAAGGCCGCCTTTGCTGAAAACGTCATCCTGCCCAACGCCGGAACGATCGACTTTTCCCAGTTCGCAGGCATTTTCGATAGGATCATTGCCGTTCTGGACGACTACAAGGCACCGATCGCGCCTTAGATGATGGCAGCGACACCTCGCGCGGCGGCAAAGACCGCGATTAACTGACTGCCCGCAATCGGGCCTGGCGGCCATGTCGGTTGCCGACGTGGAGGTAAGGCATGTTTCCTGTCACAAATTCAAGATCAGTGATAATTCCTTAACATACTGATTTTGCTTATATTTGCTCTAAGATTTCGGCATTTTAGGGGGTTTATTTGGTTCATCGCTATATCCAGCAGCGAGGGCTATTCACTAACGATAACTACACAGTATCGACAGCGACGGACAGGCACAGTGGAAGTGGTCTCTCCACCGGGAAAATGGCGCGCGAAGCAGCTCAGAAGCGCTGATCCTCAAGCCACCAGGGGCACGGCCTGCAGGATCGACCGGCGAAAGCGGGCCGCGACGTCGCGAAACCATTCCGAGTTCGGATGGATCTCGTTGTACCAGCGGGACCTGCCCGTCACGCCCACCGTGTCGGCCACGGCGAACCGGCCCGGCGTGCCGCCAAAATCGCGATCGAGGCGCTTCGTGAGATCCCGCAATGCCTCGTTGAAGCGCTTGATCATCAGGTCGACGAGACGGCCCTGCTTCCCCGCCGGGATGCCGAGCCGCGTCATCGGCCCCTGCAGCCAGTCGCCTCCCTTGCCCGGCACGGCCTCGTCGTAGCCATTGAAGATGACGGCGAGATCCTTCGTCGTCACCGTCTCGACGGACCGCCTCGCCACCCATTCGAGATCGCGGATCACGTCGTCCATCACCTTGCGGAAGCCGCCAGCGAGATATTGCTCCAGTGGCCGATCGCCGCCGGGCAGGTGCTTCTCGAGATCACCGAGCAGATCATTGCCGCCGCCACTCAGCAGAAGAATGTCCGGCTCGTGGGTGAGCAATTCCTGCCGCAACCCGCCATTCCCGTCGAAGCCCGCGAACTGGTCGCGATATTGCGCAGCGAGCGCGCCCGGCACGCCGACGTCGAGGATTGCGAATTCCTCCGCCAGCCAGCGGATCATGTCCTTCGGCGAGTCAGCCGGAGCAAAGGGAAACTCGGCCGGGTAGCAGAACCAGGAATCCCCCTCGGCGATGATGATGGGGCCGTTGTAGGCGGGGTCGTTCTTCTTCCGGTTGAAGGCCGCCCGGCGGATCGTGTTGGCGTAGCCTGCGGCGACCTCGAGGCCGAAAGGGACGGCGACCAGCGTCATGACGGCATTCCTCCGCACAAGCTTGGCCGTGATCCTGCGCCCGTCGCCGGATCTTGGCAACGCCCGCATCTCCCACAGGATGCCCGGAAATCGCTCGTCTGGTCACCGAAGACGGGAGCGTCTGACGGCGGAATGCGGAGACCCATGGACGCGGTCCCCGTCACGCAGCTCCCCTCCCCCGCTTGGCTTTAAGCCGCTGTCCGATCAGCGCCATCAGCACCGGACCCAGATGGAACGTTCCCGCCCTCGCCTGCTCCGTCAGCGCCCGCAGATAGCCACCGGCGGAGCGGATCGCGGGCGAGCCGTTGACCTCCATGCCGCTGCCGCCCGGCGCCGCCTCGCTCGAATATTCGGACCGCTGCAGGATCGTCGCCACGACGATATGGGCCTCGACAGCGCCCAGCACCTCGCGCGCCTCGTTCCAGGCGTCAGGCGAGATGCCGAGCATCGGCCGGATCGTTGCCACCGCATCCAGGAATTGCGGCCAGGTCCGCACCCGCCCGCCGCCAGCGTAGTCGTTGGTGTCGGGACAGGCCTCCATCACGAGGCCCAGCGCATAGGCAGGCTCCGTCACGCCCTTCGACTCTGGGATAGCGTCAGCGGTGGCCTCCCAGTTCTCGGCACCGATCGTGCCCCCTTCCTCTATGGAGGCAGGCTCAAGATCACTAGGCCATTTGGTTTTTGAAGTAGATTGGTGCTCACCGTTATGAAGGGCATTGCTCTTCGATTTTGCTGCATCAGCACATGAATTCAGCAGCTTGGCGATTTCATCGCGCAGCGCCGCCAGAGCCTCGCCCATGGCCTCGAGATCGCTGTCCCCGCGGATGCGCCGCAGCGGGGTCATCAGGGCCATCGTGCGCTGGCGAAGCTCTTCCCAGGGGCCAGGGAGCCCTTCGTCCAGGCCAAGCGCCAGCAGCTTGCTGGCGTCACGCCGGAGCAGCGAGACTTTCTCCTTGAGGAGCTGGCGGGCGCGGGCGGCCCGGCGCTCCTCCTCGGCCAAGGCCTCGAACTCCGGGGCGCGGGCGACGAGCGGCGTCAGGTCGAAGCCGAAGGCGTGAATGAAGCGCTCCGCAGCGCCCTCCCCCGCTTTCCGGGCATAGCGCTTGCCGTTCGGGCTGTCGCGCCGCTGCAGCAGCCCGGCGTCGACGAGAGCCGTCAGGTGCCGCCAGAGTGTCGACGGCGCCATGCCGTGGGCGCGCAGAGCCAACGCCTTGTTCGACGGAAAGACCACGAGGTCGCAGGAAGGATCGGCCTCATCCTCCGCGTGACCGGCCTGCCCAGCTGGCTTCGGCAGCGCCAGCGCCGTCTCGGGATGGAACGATAGTAGCGCATTCAGCACGCTCAGCGCCCGGTCCGAGACGCCGAGGCGGCGTTTCGCCTCGGTCAGCGTGCGGAAGAGCTTCCATTTGTTGACCGCGGCCGGATGGTTGGAGCCGGGACGGCCAGCCTCCTCGATCGTACGCCTGACCTGCTGCTGGGCCATGATTTGGCCAAGCGACACCGGCCGCCGCCCGAAAGGCGTCGTTGGAACGTAGGATTCCATGGTTCTCTGCCTTCATCAGGCAAAAGAAAGCTGCCCGCCCTAACGGCGCCGACTCTTGACAGCGATTCCTGGGAATGCGATTCTCATGGTCGCCAAACACACTGAGAAAAGGGCTTCCAGGCGGAGACGTCAGGGGGCCTTTTTCTTTTGCTTGATCTCTCCTTCTGGGTTGCGGGATCGGGCCGTCTGAAACGCCTCATAGAGATGATCCAGATTGGCCACGAGATACCGGCCAAAATCCCCCGCCTCCGTCGCCCTCAGCGACATCGCGAAGACCTTGCCGGATTGCTTGTAGTGCCCTTCGATCATGCCGCTCCGAGGCTTCCATAGCCCTGCGGCTGGGGCAGCTCCCTTTCTTCGCGGCAGACGCGCAGCCTTAACGGCTGCAAGCACTGCATCGAAGCGCTGCGGACTGCTCCTGGAGCCGAAGTCCTCCTGCTCGATGACCGCCTGAACAACCGCAATGCTCGCGGGATGGACCATCCGCCGCTTGAGATCCTCCCAGCGATCGCGTCCGACTCCCTTCGCAGCCCCGATCGCTTCGATCACGGTCATTGGGATCGCTTCGACAACCGACAGCATGCGTGAGAGCAAGGATTCGTCGATGGTCAAGGCTGCGTGGATCACTCTGCGAGAATGGCCCATTTGGGTCAGCTTCTGAGCGAACAGAGCTTTCTCGATGAAGGAGAGGTTTGCTCGCGCCGTGTTCTCCTGGCCCTGGGCCGTAAGGTGCTCGATGTCGGCCATATCCCGGATCACAGCGCGCACCGCCACGCCGAGTTCGCGCGCCGCCCTCACCCGCCTGTGGCCGAAAACGATCATGTAGCGGCCATTCTGAGTAGGATGAGGACGTACTAGGATCGGGCTCCGCTGTCCGTGATCCCTGATAGCGGCCTTCAGCTCTGCAAAGTTTACGTCATCCTGTTGCTCCAGCCGGTCCGCCATGAACGAAGCATCAATCAGACTGGGATCCAGCGCGACGATTGTCTCGCCTTCCGTAAGCTTTCGGGCACTCTCCGCCATCTCCTCGATCGAGGACATCAGCGATCGGGACGCACCATGACGAATATAATCGCCACGTGTCGATGACTCCGGTTCGATGCTGCCTGCGGCCGCAATCTTCATTAGAAGGTTCTTACGCGCCATGGCTGAAACCCCCGATCCTGCCCAAGCTCCTCAAAGACAATGATAATCCTGCCGACCGTACGGTTGTCATTTCCGCCCCCATGAGTGGTGGATCAATGACACGATCTCCTCGTTGACCGCCCGCAGCGACTCCATCGCCCGCTCATGGGTCGACCGGACGAAAGAGGCAGGATCGACTTCGTAAAGCGTCTGGTTGGTCATCCCCGCATCCGCGATCGCTGTTGACTTCAGCATCGGACTCTTCAGCATCTGCTTTGCAAAAAGCATCTGCATAAAGGCAACCATCTGCGCCTGTGGGCCATCAGTCGGCTCGTGTCGCGTTACGAGGTACCGGAACCAGTCAAGCTCGACCCTGGCACCCGCCGCATGGATCGACTTCAGGATCCCTCCCAACATGGACAA
>JAESGM010000664.1_pt1 | contig 18616 bp, 19 predicted proteins | sample 9269721 | NCBI WGS metagenome assembly JAESGM01 (sample SAMN15720920, study PRJNA650825) | algae metagenome | isolation source: Komarekiella atlantica HA4396-MV6 and co-occurring heterotrophs from... | place: USA: Theobald House, Kauai, HI | collected 2009-07-29 | reverse complement strand
CTCGCCGACACGGCCGGCGGCCGGTTCAACGGCAAGACCGCCCCGGGCATCCCGACGACCGCGATCAACCTCTATGGCGAGTACGATCTGCCCTGGATGCGCGGGCTCACCGTCACCGGCCGGATGATCTACACGAGCAAGATGTTCTACGATCAGGCGAACACGCAGTCGGTGCCCGACTGGACGCGCTTCGATCTCGGCCTGCGCTATGCCTTCACCGGCCCGGCCGGCAAGCCCGTGGTGCTCAGGGCCAGTGTCGAGAACGTCTTCGACAAGACCTACTGGGCCTCCGCCGCGCGTGGCTTCCTGGCGGTCGGCGCGCCGCGGACCTATGTGCTCTCGGCCCAGGTCGACTTCTAGCCGCTCGCCCGAAACCGCATTGGGTTCCCAACGCATGTTGCGCATCGTCCTGCTCAGCCTGTCCCTCCTGCTCCCATCCGCCATGGCGGTGGCGAAGCAGGTGACCGACCTCGCCGGCAGGACGGTGACGGTTCCTGACAAGGTCGAGCGCATGATCATCGGCGAGGGCCGCTATGTCCCGGCCCTCGCCATCCTCGACCGCGACGATCCCGTCGGCCGCCTCGTAGGCATGATGGGCGATTACGAGGCCGTCGATCCCGCGAGCTATGCCCGCTATCGCGAGCGCTTCCCTGAGATCGCCGAGATCGCCCGGATCGGCCGCGCCGCCAAGGAGAGCTTCAGCCTGGAGAAGGCGATCGCGCTGAAGCCGCAGGTCGCGATCTTCGGCCTCGGCGGCCATGGCCCCGATACGCGCTCGGGCGAAGTGATCGCGGCGCTGGAGAAGACCGGCACAGCGATCATCTTCATCGATTTCCGCAGCGATCCCCTGGTCAACACGCCAAGATCGTTAGAGCTGCTCGGCGAGGTACTCGGCCGCGAGAAGGAGGCGGCCGAATTCCTCGCGGTCTGGCGCGCCGCGTTGGCTGATGTCGAGGACCGGCTGAAGCAGGCGAAACCGGCGCCGGTCGGCGTCTTCGTCGAAAGCCGCGTCGGGCTCGATTCAAGCTGCTGCGAAACGATGACGCGCGGCATGATCGGCCGCTTCGTCACCGCGGCCGGCGGTTTCAACGTCGCCGAGGCGATGGTGCCCGGCGAAGCCGGCACGGTCAGCCTGGAATGGCTGCTCGCCCATCCGCCGCAGGTCTATGTCGGCACCGCGATCGGCGGCGCGGCTTCAGCCGACGCCAAGCCCTGGCTCGCGCTCGGCGCCGGTGTTTCGGCCGAAACCGCGCAGGCGAGCCTGAAACGTTCGATGGCCCGCACCGGCATCGCCCAGCTTGACGCGGTCCGCGCCGGCCGCGCGCATGCGGTCTGGCACCATTTCTACAATTCGCCGTTCAACGTCGCGGCAGTGCAGGCTTTCGCCAGATGGCTGCACCCTGCCCTCTTTGCCGATCTCGATCCGGAAGCTCTGTTGCGCCAGTTGCACGAGCGCTTCCAGCCCTTCCCGGTCGACGGTGTCTACTGGACCTCATTACCATGACCGACATGCCCACCGCGCCCGCATCCCGCCCTGCCCTCGACGAATGGCTCCTCTCCGTCGTCGAGGCCGTCGACGTCGAGCCGCGCCTGCGCCGCGTCGTCTTCACCGCCGACGCGCTCGACCAGCTCGATTATCGGCCCGGCCAGGCGCTGGTGCTGCGCATGCCCTTGCCGGAGGGCGGCACCGGCCGGCGCGACTACACCATCCGCTGGTTCGACCGGCAGGCGAAGCGGCTCGCCATCGACTTCGTCCTGCACGGCTCGACCCCGGCGCCAAGCTGGGCGCGCGCGGCGCAAGCGGGCGACACCCTGCTCGCGCTCGGTCCCCGCGGCCGCAGCGTGATCGCGCCGGAGGCCGACTGGCATCTGTTCTGCGTCGACGAGACCGGCCTGCCTGCCTTGCGCCATATGCTGGAGACAATCCCTGCCGGCGCGATCGTGCATGCGCTGATCGAGACCACCGCGGCAGATGACCAGACACCGATCGAGACCGCCGCGACCTTGACCAGCCGCTGGCTCGCGCGCGGCGACATCCCGGCCGGACCGAATACGCTGGTTCTGGAAGCCCTGCGCGCGCTGCCGCTGCCCGCCGGCAGGGGCCAGGCCTATCTGCTGGGCGAGACCAGCAATGTCCGCTCCTGGCGGCATCATCTCGTGCAGGCGGGACTGCCGAAGACCGCGATCGCCTCCGAAGGCTATTGGCGGCCCGGCCGCATCGGCGGCCATGACCATGTCGACGATTGAGCTTGCGAAGCCGCTGTCTCGGGCTCGCCTTCGCGCGCGCTGCGGGTACGCATATGGAGCGTTTCCTGGCGGCCTGAGCTGATCTCCGGAGCAGGGTACGGCGCGGTGATGCGCAGTTCGACCTCCGGCCTCACTCCTCCTGCTCAGCGCCGCTGCGGGGCGCCCTTGCCCCTTCCGAGAACACGCCGCGCAGGAACCCCCGCGAGACGGCCTTGTCGGCATCCGCCAGCAGCACATGGAAGTCATGCAGCAGCGCCCGCAGCGCCTGGCGCTCGCTGCCATGCTCCTCGACAAGCTCGATCAACTCCCACTCGATCGCATCGCGATCATCATCGATCTCGGCCGGCTGCGCTGTCATGATTTTCGTCCTCATTATGAGAACAAAATAGGAACATAAGCCGAAGTAGAGTCAAGCTGCCCATGGTGCCCTTCAGGGTAGCACTGCGGAAGCGCTTGGAGGAAGCTCGCGCATTCCATGCGACGCACGGCGGTCAAGAAGAAGACCACATTGAGATCAGGAGCAAGGGCGGCGTCTATGTCGCCCAGCCACATGTCGCGACCGACCTCAAGAGCGCCGGGATCGGCCCCTTCGAGGCGATCGACTCGCGGCTCCTGATCGAGCCCGAAGTGGCGGCGATCACCGCGAGCAAGGTCACAGATGGCCTGCTCGCCGAACTCGCCGCCTGCATCGCCCAGATGCGCCAGGCGCACGCCCAGGGCCATGAGGCCGATGCCGGCGACCATCGATCCATGTCGCGATCGCCTCGGCGACCGGCAATGGGATGCTCGTCGCTGTCTGCGATCAGCTCTGGCGCGCCCAATTGAACTCGCCGATCTGGGACGACATTCACCGGCGCATGCGCATGGACCGCTACTGGAAGGTCTGGCTCAACGATCATGAGCAGATCTTTGCCGCGATAAAACTCGGAAGCTCCATTCAGGCGCGGATCGAGATGGTCAGGCATCTCGAGAACGTCCGGCAGGCACTGCTCGCCAACTCGGGGAGCCCATCTCCTCAGGAGCGTCGACGAATGACCTCATGAAGCGTCTGGCCTGAGGTGCACCTGCCTGTCGTTGAATATCTCGTATGCGATCGTGAGCTCCGAACGGCCCTCAACGCGCGACGATCAGCTCGCATTTCGCGCGCGCGATGAGCCGCACCATCTCCTGGCTGGGCGCCCGATCCGTCACGATCGTGGTCATCTCCTCGAGATGAGCGAGCTTGCATGACGCGACGCGCGCGAACTTGGAGTGATCGGCGAGAAGGACACGGCGGCGGGCATTGGCGAGCATCGCCTTGGCGGTGACCACTTCTTCGTCACGGAATTCCAGCACCCAACCATCGGGGTCGATGCCGCCACAGCTGGTCATCATCACGTCGCAGCGATAGCGATCGGCGAAATCAGCGGCCGCAGGGCCGGCCAGGGCCTCGTTATTCGTCAGCCAGGTGCCGCCGGTGACGAGAACCGAAATGGCGGCATTGCGGCCGAGTGTACGGGCCGACGCGGTGCTGTTGGTGATGACGCGCAGCTTGCCGCTGATAGACCTCGCAATCGCTTCCGCCGCGGCCTCGATGGTGGTCCCGGGGGTCAGGAAGAGCGAGGAATCGGGCGCGACGAGCTCGGCGGCAGCCCAGGCGATGCGTGCCTTCGCTTCCGCGTTCTCGACATGCCGGCGCGCATAGTCGGTGTTGGCTGTACTCGATGAGACGCTCGCGCCGCCATGGTGGCGACGCAGGAGCCCCTTTTCGGCGAGTTCCTGCAGATCGCGCCGGATCGTCTGTGGCGTCACTCCGAAGGCGATGGCGAGCTCTTCGATGCTCGCATAGCCGCGTCGCATCAGGAGGTCGAGAATCCGCTGGTGCCGGGTGTCAGCCTGCATGGTTCGTCATGATTCTCCAGCCGCGAAGCACATAGCAGCGACACTCAAGGCGTCGCGCAAGCCTTGATACGCGAAATCGAATATACACTTGCGGAAAACAACAATCCATGCCTTCATGAGTTCAATAACGAACATCGGCGCGCTCCAAGGCGCGCTGTAGGGAGGAGCCGATGACGAGGCTATTCGTCCACATCGCCGCTGCCGCGGCGGCGGTCCATCTGCGCGAGGAGCACCTATGAGCGCTCCCGATTTCTCGGTCGCCGGCCAGCACGTCCTGATCAGCGGCGGAACCGGCGGGATCGGCATGGCATTCGCGCAGGCCTTCAAGGCGAGCGGCGCCAAGGTCATCCTCACGGACGTCAAGCCGCCGGCGAAGGACGAGGGCTTCGACTTCCATCAGCTCGATGTTCGCGACAGCGAAGCGGTTCTGGCGCTGGCGAAGACGATCGACAGACTGGACGTCCTGATCCATTGCGCCGGCCGCCTGATCCGGCACGAGGAGTTCAAGCCCGAGGTCTTCGCCGACATCGTCGACATTCACCTCGTCGGCAATATGCGCCTCGCCGAGGCCTTCCGTCCGCATCTCAAGGCGAGCGAAGGCTGCCTCATCAACATCGCCTCGATGTTCTCCTATTTCGGGGCGCCCTACATTCCGGCCTATGCCTCCGCGAAGACCGGCATCGTCGGCCTGACCAAGTCGCTGGCGGTCGCCTATGCGGAGGATCGCATCCGGGTGAACGCCATCGCCCCCGGCTGGATCAAGACCGAGATCAGCCGCCCCGGCCAGGAAGATCCCGAGTTCAACGCCAAGCTGATGCTGCGCCTGCCGACGAAGCGCTGGTCGGCGCCGGAAGAACTGGCCGGTACGGCCGTGTTCCTGGCCTCGCCGGCCGCCAAACTCATCAACGGGGTCACCATCCCGGTCGACGGGGGGTACGTCGCGTCATGAGTGATTGCTGACGCTCCCAGGCCGGGAGCGTCGGAACGACAGCGGAAATCGCCTCGAAACAGGGGCTAGGAAGGGGAGAAGACGCATGAGGAAGCTCGGCTTCATCGGCGGCGCGTTCGTCGCCGCGACTCTCACGACGGCACCGGCATCAGCGCAGGGCTTCGACTGGAAGTCCCAGTCCGGCCAGACCATCAACCTGATGTTCAACAACCATCCCTGGTCCCAGGCCATGCGCGAGATGGTCAAGGACTTTCAGGTCAAGACCGGCATCGACGCGCGCATCGAGATCTTCAACGAGGAGCAGTACCGCGCGCGCCTGACGACGCTGATGCAGGGCAAGTCGCCCGATGTCGACGTCTTCATGACGCTGACGAGCCGCGAGGGTGCGATCTTCAACCGGGCAGGCTGGTACGCCGACCTCGCCGCGATGATGAAGGACAAGGCCAAGACCGCACCCGATTACGACTACGAGGATTTCGGCGCCTCGATCCGGGCCGCCTCGACCTTCGGCGACAAGGTCGTGGCCGTCCCGATCAACCAGGAAGGTCCGCTCTTCTACTGGCGCAAGGACGTCTTCGAGAAGTGCAAGATCGCCGAGCCGAAGGTCCTCGAGGACATCATCCCGGCCGCCGCCGCGATCAAGGCTTGCGATGCCAGCATCACGCCGTGGACGGGGCGCGGCATCCGCAGCATCACCCCGTATGCGATGGCCGGCTTCATCTTCAATGCGGGCGGCTCCTTCGCAACTCCGGACGGCAAGCCCGGCCTGTCGCAGCCGAACTCCGTCAAGGGTCTCGACATGTACGCGACCCTGATGCGCGACTATGCGCCGCCCGGCGCGCTGAACCACACCTTCACCCAGATCACGCAGCTCATCGGCCAGGGCAGAGCCGCGATGACGCATGAGGCGAGCAACGAGTTCGCCAACATCATGAAGTTCCCGGGCCGGGCCGAGGATCTCGGCATCAAGGTGCTGCCGCCCGGCAAGGAGAGCGGCGTCTCCAAGCCGGTCGCCATCGGCTGGGGCATCACCGTCTCGGCCAACTCCCGCAAGCAGCAGGCCGCCTGGCTGTTCGCGCAATGGGCGACGGGCCGTGATGTCCAGGCCAAGCTCGTCACGGCCGGCGTCGCGCCGCCCCGCGCCAGCGTGTTCAGCGGAGCCGATTTCGAAGCCTGGGTGAAGGAACAGCCGATCCGCAAGGCCTGGGCGGAGGCCTTGGTCGAGCTCGGGAAGACCGGCATCGGCGTCTACCAGTCCCCGACCGACGACGTGCCGAAGGCGCGCGACATCATCGGCGGCGCGATGCAGGAAATCGTGCAGGGCAAGGCGACCGCGCTCGAGGCTGCCAAGGCGGCCGACGCCGAGCTGGCGAAGCTCCAGTAGTCCGCGCGGACGGGAGGCTCGTCATGGCGACTGTCAATCTCAGGCGGAGCTATCGCTGGATGGCGATCCCGGCTCTCGCCTTCGCGGCCGCCATGATCGTCTATCCCTTCGGCTTTGCCGTCTGGCTCGCGCTCGCCGATGTGCAGCTCGGCCAAGAGCCGAAATACGCTGGCCTCGCCAACTTCAGAAAGATGTTCGCGGACGGCGAGTTCTGGAACGGCCTGCGCCTGACCTTCTTCCTCTATGTCGTCTCGCTCGGCGCGCAGCTCGTGCTCGGCACCTGGCTCGGGCTGCTCCTGGCGCGCTCGCAATGGGCGCGCGGCATCGTGCGACCGATCCTGATCTCGCCTTTCATGTTGCCTCCGGTCGTCGTCGGCATGATGGCCATCGTCATCCTCGATCCGAGCTTCGGCATCGCCAACTGGCTGCTGGAGAAGCTCGGCCTGCCACCCGGCCTGTGGCTGTCCGACCCAGCGACCGTGATGTGGACCGTGGCCGGGCTCGACACCTGGCAGTGGGCGCCATTCGTCGCCCTGATCGTGATGGGCGGCTATCTCGCGCTGCCGACCGATGTCTATGACGCTGCCGAGATCGACGGCGCGACCAGCTGGCAGCAGCTGCGCTACATCACATTGCCGCTGCTCGCCCCGACCCTGATCACCGCAGCCGTGCTGCGCAGCGTCGACATCCTGCGCTTCTTTGACATCATCTACCTGACGACCCAAGGCGGCCCCGGCACGTCGAGCACCACGCTCAACATCCTGGCCTATCGGCGCGGCTTCGAGTTCTTCGAGCTCGGCTATGCCAGCGCCGTGATGGTGACGCTCGCCACCATCGTGTTCGGCACCGTTCTCGTCTTCGCCCGGCTTCGGAGGGCGGTCGCATGGTGAGACCAAAGCTCCGCCAGACGTTCGATGCGATCCAGCTTGGCGTCGTGCTCGTCATCCTCGGCGTGCCGATCGCCTGGACCTTCCTGTCGGCCTTCAAGCCGAGCATCGATGTCGCGGCCATCCCGCCGAAGCTCTTCTTCACGCCGACGCTCGACAATTTCGTCGAGCTGTTCTCGCGCAACGATTTCCTCAAGAACACGCTCAACAGCTTCATCGTCGCGACCGGCTCGACCCTGCTCGGCCTCACGCTCGGCATCCCCGCCGCCTTCGCCATGGCCTGGCACCGCTGGCAATGGCCGGCGACCGCGACGCTTTTTGCCCGCATGGCACCGGGCACGCTGTTCCTCCTGCCCTGGCTCCTGATGTTCCGGCAGGTTGGCCTCGTCGGCGGCTATACCGCGATGATCCTGACCCATGCGGTCATCACCATGCCGATCGTGATCTGGGTGCTGCTGCCCTATTTCGAGAGCGTGCCGCGCGAGCTCGTCGAAAGCGCCGAGATGGACGGCGCCCGGCAGGATCAGGTGCTGCGCATGGTCGTGCTGCCCGTCACTATGGGCGGGGTCGTCGTCGCCAGCATCCTGTCCTTCGTGTTCTCCTGGAACTACTTCCTCTTCGCGCTTGTCCTCTCGGGCATCGAGACCAAGACGGCGATCGTCGCGAGCTTCAACTTCATCGGCGAGGGGGTGACCAACTGGGGCGCTCTCATGGCAGCGGCCGTGGTCATCGCGCTGCCGCCTCTCGTCCTGACCATGATCATTCAGAAGCGGCTGGTTGGTGGCCTCGCCGCAGGAGCCGTCAAGGGATGAAAGCTGCAAAATTCCACGGCGAAGGCCGGATCACGATCGAGGAGTTCCCGGAGCCGGTGCCGGCCGCCGGCGAAGTCACGGTGCGGGTCACCGCCTGTGCGCTCTGCGGCAGCGATTTCCGGCCCTGGAAGCTCGGCTGGCCGACCATTTCCGGTCATGAGATTGCAGGAGTGATCGAGCAGCCGGGCCATGAGCGGCACGGCGAGCGCGTCGTCGCCTATATCCCGGTCTTCTGCGGGACCTGCGAGGATTGCCAGGAGGGCAATACGCATCTGTGCAGCGGCGAGGAGACCCGCAAGCTCATCGGCTGGCAGCGCGATGGCGGCTATGCGCAACGGCTCGCCGCGCCGGAGCGCTGCCTGCTGACCGTGCCCGACGACATCTCCGACAAGCTCGCGCCCCTGCTCCTCGACACGATCGGGACCACGGCTCACGGCATCCGCATGGCGCGCCGCGTGGTACCGTCCGGCAGGGCACTGGTGCTCGGCGCCGGGCCGATCGGGCTCGGTGCGATCATCGCGCTCGAGCTGATGGGATACGGGCCGATCGACGTGATCGATCCGGTCGACTACCGCGCCGAGGTCGCCGAGAGCTTCGGCGCCCGCCGCACGACGCCGGAGGCGGCGGAGAAGGGCCGCTATCCGATCGTCGTCGAGGCGACCGGCAAGGATGGCGCCCGGCAGGTGGCGCTTGAAGCGGTCGGCTCGAATGGCGCCATCTGCCAGATCGGCGAGAGCGCCGCCTGGGCGATCACCGAGACCCGCACCATCCGGCTCAAGGACTTCTTCCTGATCCGCTCCTTCTATTTTCCGATCAGCGACTATGCCGAGAACCTCGAACTGCTACGGGCCGGCAAGGCGAAATACGAGCGCCTCGTCGACGGCAGCTGCGATCTCGACGGCCTGTCCGATCTGTTCCGGTCCTTCTCGCGCGGCGAAAAGCTGAAGCCGGCCCTGGTGCCGGCATGAGGCCGCGATGAGACGCATCGTCTGCGTCGGCAACGGCGTGCTCGATCAGGTCTTCGAAGTCGACCAGCTACCGAAGGGCGGCATCAAGGCCACGGCGCGCGGCTTCCGCGAGAGCGGTGGCGGGCCGGCCGCGACGGCGGCGCTCGCCATTGCGCGCCTCGGCGGCAGGGTCTGGTGGTGGGGGCGTGTGGGTGACGACAGCGCGGGTCGCTTCCTGCTCGCGTTGCTGGAGGATGGCGGCGTCGACCTCTCCGCTGTCGCGCTGCTGCCGGACGCACGCACCACTCGGGCCATGGTGATCGTGGATTCGGCCGGTGAGCGCTGCATCCTGGTCGATCGGACGTTACCGAACGACCCTTCGGTGCTGCCGGACGACATGCTCGCAGACGACCCGGTCGTGCTGGTGGACAGCCGCTGGCCCGAGGCCTCTGAGGTCGTGCTCGAACGGGCGCGCGCACGAGGTCTACCGCGCGTTCTCGATGCCGATGGTGGATCGATCGGGATGCTGGAACGCCTCGCCTCCCGCGCCGACCACATCGTGTTCTCGCAGGAGGGGCTGCGCGATCTTGCCGGCGATGGCGAGCCGACGATGCAGCTCGCGCGCGCGGCCGAGCGTTTTGGCGGGGTCGTCGCGGTGACCTGCGGCAGCGCCGGCAGCTTCTGGCACATCGACGGCGAGACGAGGCATGTGCCGGCCTATCCCGTTTCGGTGCGTGACACGACGGGCTGTGGCGACGTCTTCCATGGCGCCTATGCGCTCGGCCTGGCTGAGGGCAAGACGCCGCTGGAGGCGGCCCGCCTCGCCGCTGCGACCGCCGCCCTGAAGGCCGCCAACGGGATGGGCTGGAGCGGGATGCCCGACCGGGCCTCGGTCGATCGGCTCATGATGCATTCACAGGAGATGCAACGATGAAGATGTCACCCGGCAAGCTCTGGCGTTCGCGCCGCCTCGCGGACAAGGATGGGTTCTGGAAGATGGTGGCGATCGACCAGCGCACGCCGCTCTTCGTGCCGATCGCGGAGAAGCGCGGCACCAAGGAGCCGCCGCGCGAGGATGTGGTCGAGGTCAAGCGCCTGATTACCAAGCACCTCTCGCCCAAGGCCTCGGCGCTCCTGATCGATCCGCTCTACGGCTATACCAACTGCATCAACGAGCTGCCGGCCGATACCGGCCTGATGATCTCCTACGAGCACTCGATCACCGAGAACACCAGCAAGGGCCGAAAGTCGCATCCGATCCCCGACTGGTCGGTCGCCAAGACGCGCGCCGTCGGCGGCGACGCCTGCAAGGTGCTGGCCTGGTATCGCCCCGACGCCGATCCCGAGATCATCGCGCATCAGCAGGCCTTCGTGCAGAAGGCGGGTGAGGAATGCGCCGCGAACGACATGGTGATGCTGCTCGAATTGCTCGTCTATCCGCTTCCGGGAGAAGATCCGAAAGCCTTGGAGGCGAAGCGCGAGGAGCTGGTGCTGGCCTCGCTCGAGCCCTTCTGCGATGCCAAATACAAGATCGATATCTTCAAGGTCGAACCACCCGGGATCGTGCACAATGTGCCCGATCCCGACGGCAAGGACGCCGCCGCGCTCCAGGCTGCCTATGACAAGATGGGCAAGATGCTGCCGCGGCCTTGGGTTATGCTCTCGGCCGGCGCCTCGGCAGCGGATTTCGAGCGCTCGATGAACTTCGCCTATCGGGCCGGCGCTTCGGGCTATCTTGCAGGCCGCGCCGTCTGGCAGGACGCCTTCGCGCATTTCCCCGACTATCGGGCAATGGAGAAAGGGCTCGCCGAGAGCAGTCTGGCCATCCTCGACCGCCTGAACGACCTGACGGAGAAGAAGGGCACGCCCTGGCATAGGCATCCAGCCTTCGGCGGCAAAATGCCGGTACCGGATGTGCAGGATGCCTTCCCGAAGGGCTATGCGGCCTGACGATCGTTGATCGAGGCGTCGTGCTCAGCAGAAGTCGAAATCGACGCCCTCGTCGGCCTGGAGGACGTGCTCGTCATAGAGCCGGTCATAGCCGCGGCGCGCCTTCGCAGGCGGCTGCGGCAAAGCAGCCCGGCGCGCTTCTAGCTCAGACTCACTGACCAGCAGGTCGAGCCGGCGCTCGGCGACGCTGAGCCTGATGCGATCGCCATTGCGGACCAGAGCAAGCGGGCCGCCGATCGCGGCCTCCGGCGCGACATGCAGCACGATCGCGCCATAGGCGGTGCCGGACATGCGCGCGTCGGAGATGCGAACCATGTCCTTGATGCCCTTGGCCGCGAGCTTGCGCGGGATCGGCAGATAGCCGGCTTCCGGCATGGAGGCGGCGCTCTTGGGACCGGCATTCTGCAGGACGAGGACATCGTCCGGACCGACATCGAGATCGGGATCGTCAATGCGGGCCGAGAGGTCTTCGAGCGAGGAGAACACCACCGCCCTGCCCTCGTGCTCCAGCAGTCGCTTCTCGGCGGCGGCGCGCTTGACGATGGCGCCGCGCGGCGCCAGCGAGCCGAACACGGCGACGAGCCCGCCATCGGGATCGACCGGCTCCGCCCGCGAACGAATGATCGCGCGGTCGACCTGGTCGGCGAGCGGTGCGTCGATCAGCTCCCGCAGGGTCTGCCCGGTCACGCTGAGGCAGTCGAGATGGAGGAGGTCGCGAAGTTCGCGCAGCACGGCGGGGACGCCGCCGGCGGCGAAGAAGTCCTCCATGTAGTTGTTGCCGACCGGTTTCAGGTTCACCAGCACTGGCGTCTCGTCGGAGAGCCGGTTGAGGCGATTGAGGTCGACCTTGATGCCGGCGCGGCGGGCGATGGCGGTGAGGTGGACCACCGCATTGGTCGAGCCGGAGATGGCGAGAAGCACGCGCCAGGCGTTCTCGATCGCCTGCTCGGTGACGATCTGGCGTGGCAGCAAGGCTTGCGTGCCGATCAGGGCGACGGCGCGCTTGCCGCTCTCCTCGGCGTTGCGCAGCCGATCGGCATGGACGGCCGGGATCGCGGCCGAGCGTGGCAGCGACAGGCCCAATGTCTCGGCGATGCAGGCCATGGTCGAGGCCGTTCCCATCACCGCGCAGGTGCCGGCCGTGGTGGCGAGCCGGCCTTCGACCACGTCGATTTCTTCCTGGTCGATCTCGCCGGCGCGGAAGCGCGCCCAGAAGCGGCGGCAATCGGTGCAGGCGCCGAGCCGCTCGCCCTTGTGGCGGCCAGTCGACATCGGCCCGGCGACGAGCTGGACGGTCGGGACATTGGCCGAGAGCGCCGCCATCAATTGCGCCGGCACGGTCTTGTCGCAGCCGCCCATCAGCACGACGGCGTCGATCGGCTGGGCCCGGACCATCTCCTCCGTGCCCATCGCCATCAGATTGCGGAATTTCAGGCTGGTCGGGCTGAGGAAGACCTCGCCGAGCGATATGGTCGGGAATTCGACGGGCAGCCCGCCGGCCATCAGCACGCCGCGCTTCACCGCCTCGAGCAGTTCAGGGAAGTGACGGTGGCAGTTGTTGAAGCCGCTATAGGTGTTGGCGATGCCGACGATCGGGCGGGCCAGCGCCTCGTCGGAATAGCCCATGGAGCGAGCGAAGGAGCGGCGCAGATAAGCGGCGAACTGCGGGTCGCCGTAATTGGTCAGCCCGCCGGCGATGCCGCGCCCTTTCGATTCGTTGTCACTCATGCGGTCCCCCCCGACAGGCTCGTATGACATCCCGGCATCGGTTTTCAGACCGGCGCGTTGTGGACGAATTTGGTGTTGAGGTATTCGCGCACACCCTCGGCCCCGCCTTCGCGGCCGAAACCGCTCTGCTTGATACCGCCGAAGGGTGCTTCGGGCACGGCAACCACAGTGGTGTTGACGCCGAGCACGCCGACTTCGAGCCCACGCGTGACCTGGTCGATCGCGATCTTCGACTTGGCGAAGAGATAGCCGGCAAGGCCGAATTCGATGGCGTTGGCGCGGGCGATCGCGTCCTCGGCACTGGCGCAGCGCACCACCGCTGCAATGGGGGCGAAGGGCTCCTCGCTCAGGATAGCGGCATCGTCCGGCAAGTCTGTCAGCACGGTCGGCTCGAAGAAATAACCGCGATTGAGGCTGGCTGGCCGACGCCCGCCTGTCGCGGCATGCGCGCCCTTGCCGAGCGCATCCTCGACCAGCCGCTCGGCGCGCTCCCGCTGGCGGGCGGTGGCGAGCGGACCCATCGCCACGCCGTCGTCGAGGCCGTCGCCAAGGCGCAGCGCCTGCGCCTTGGCGACGAATGTCCGCGTGAAGGCGTCGGCGACCGCGTCATGCACGAAGAAGCGGCTGGGCGAAGTGCAGACCTGGCCGGCGTTGCGGAACTTGCCGCCGACCGCCGCGCTCGCCGCCTTTTCGATGTCGGCATCCGGCAAGACGATGAAGGGGGCGTGACCACCGAGCTCCATGGTGATGCGTTTCACCGTGTCGGCCGCTTGCCGCATGAGGAGCTGGCCGACGCGGGTCGAGCCGGTGAAGGAGAGTTTGCGCACCGCGGGGGCAGCCATCAACGGCGCGACGACCTGCTCGGGCGAGCCGAACAGCAGGTTGACCGCGCCGTTCGGCAGGCCGCCGTCATGGCAGCAGCGCACCAGCTCGGCAGCACAGGCGGGAGCTTCCTCTGCCGGACGCAGGATGACCGAGCAGCCGGCGGCCAGCGCCATGGCGAGCTTGCGCGAGGCGAGGCTGACCGGGAAATTCCAGGCCGCCAGCGCCAGCACGACGCCGACCGGCTCGTGCGAGATCTCGAAACGCGCTCCAGATGTGCGGCCGTCGAGGGTGTGGCCGAGCAGACGACGCGCTTCGTCGGCGCAATAGTCGAAATATTCGGCCGAGGTCGCCAACTCGGCACGCGCCTCGCCCAGAGGCTTGCCGATCTCCATGGTCAACAGCCTTGCAATCGGCTCCTGCCGCTCGCGCAACAGGTCAGCGATCCTGCGCAGCACAGCGCTGCGCTCCCAGGGAGTGACCCTCCGCCAAGCCGCGAAGCCGCGTTGTGCGGCTGCGAGCGCAGCTTCGACCTCGGCCGGTCCGGCCGAGGGGACCGAGCCGAGCGTCTCCTCAGTCGCGGGGTTGAGAACCTCGAAACGGTCGGTTCCGGTCGTATCGATCGCGGTTCCGTCGATGAACAGGCTGGCGGCGTACATGGTCAGGAATTCCTTGGCTGCTGTTGAGGCTCAGGCCGCCTTGCCGGCAGCGAAACGCTGCTCGCTCCAGGGGCCCATCGCGTAGCGCTCGAGCGCCTGGGTGTCGAAGTCGAAGCCGAGACCGGGGCGCTGCGGCAAATCAATCATCCCGTTGCGCACGCTGAGCTGGGTATCGACGAGACGGCGGAAGTTCAGCACCTGATCGTCTGCGAAGAACTCGACATAGCGGGCGTTCGGCGTCGCCGCGACGAGATGGGCGTGCAAGTCGTGGAACCAGTGCGGGCAAAGCGTGACGCCAAAGCTCGCCGCAGTTGAAGCGATCCGCCGGAACTCGCTGATGCCACCGCAGACGCAAGCGTCGGTCTGCAGGATCGCTGCGGCGCCCTTGCTCAACAGCTCGAGGAAGCGCCAGCGCCCGACCTCGATCTCGCCGGTGGCGACCGGCATACCGATCTGCTGGGCGAGCCGCGCATGATTGTCGATATCGTCAGGGCTGAACGGCTCTTCGAGAAAGTAAGGATCGTACTGCTCGTACATCCGCGCGAAGCGCAGCGCCGTCGGCAGGTCCGACCAGGCGTTGTTGGCGTCGAGCATCAGGATGATGTCGGGGCCGATGCGCTCGCGCACGGCAGCGATGCGCTCTTCCTCCTGCGCCAGCCCGTGGCGGCCGACCTTCATCTTCACCGCCTTGTAGCCTTCGTCGACATAGGCGCCCATCTCGTCGGCGAGATGCTGCGGCGTCTTGCCGTCGACATAATAGCCGCCGCTGGCGTAGGCCGGGACGCTGTCCTGCACTGAGCCGAGGAATTTGTAGAGCGGCAGGCCGGCGGCGCGCGCATTGTGGTCCCAGATGGCGGTATCGAGCGCGCTGATCGCGCGCACCACCGTGCCGGCCCGACCCTGCAGCAATGCCTCCTGGTACATCGCGGCCCACAACCCCTCGACGCGATAGGGGTCTTCGCCGATCAGCACTGGCGCCAGCAGCGCACGCACGGCCTCGGTGAAGAGCAGCCCACCGCCGCTGCCGACATAGCAGAAGCCAATACCCTTGTGCCCGTCGTCGCCCTCGACCTCGACCAGGCCATAGTGCCGCTCGACCACGCGGCGGCTCGACAGCGAGGTCACCTTGTCGAGCGGAATGCTGATGCTGCGGGCACGGACGGCACGGATCTTGGTCATCGCGGGATTCCTACGTTCGGGCGAAGTCGTGGGTCGCTTTCGCTCAGAGCGAACCGCCATTGATGGTGATGCACTGCTTGGTGATCATTCGCGCCGCATCGGAGCAGAGGAACAGCGCGGCCTCGGCGATGTCCTGCGGCACGATCGCGTCCGGCAGGCATTGCAAGGCTAGGGTCCGTTTCTCCGCCTCGGCGTCATGCCAGAGTGCGCGCTGGCGCGGCGTCGCGACATAGCCCGGCGCGATCGCATTGACCCGGACCCGATCGGGGCCGACCGCCCGCGCCAGCGAATTGGTGAAGCCGATCGCAGCCGCCTTGGCGGCGCTGTAGAGCGGGACGTTGGCGATGCCGCGCATCCAGGCGACCGAGCTGGTGTTGACGATCGAGCCGCCGCCCAGTCTGCGCATCTGCGGCAGGGCACGCTGAGCCGCGAAGATCGCGTGGCGCAGATTGACGTTCATCATCCAGTCGAAATCGCTCGGCGTCACCGCGTCGATCTCGTGGCGCTGGTCGACGGCAGCGTTGTTGATCAGGCTATGGATCGGCCCGAGAGCCTCGCCGACACGGTCGATCGCTGCCCCGAGCGCTTCGATGTCGAGCAGGTCGCAGGGGACGAAGGCGACGGCCGCGCCCGAGGCCCGCAGCTCCGCCTCCAGAGCCCGGCCGGCCTCGTCCTGCTTGTCGATGAAGGCGACCTTGGCGCCATCAGCGGCGAAGGTCCGGACATGGGCCTCGCCGATGCCTGAAGCCCCGCCGGTGATCAGCACCACGCGGCCGGCCATGTCTGGGTAGTGGCTGCGCGGGGTCATGCGATCCGGTTCTCGCTCTTGGGATCGAACAGGCAGGCCTTGGCGGTATCGATCGAGAATTGCGCGGCGGAGCCGACGGCAGGGCGCGCATCTGGCCGCATGCGCGCCATCAGCTCGCTCTCGCCGACGCGGATCAGCGCCATGGTCTCGGCGCCGGTCGGCTCGATCATCTCGACAGCGGCCGGCAGGACGGCGGCGGGTCTGCCGGGCTGGTCGCCATCCGGCAGCGTGATGCATTCCGGCCGGATGCCGAGCACGACCTCGCGGCCGATCCAGTCGCGCAGCAGGCTCGCCTTTTGCGGCAACTTCAGTGCCGCGCCCTCGCCGGAACCGACGATCGCGGCGAGTTCGTCGCCGGATGCAGTCAGCTTGGCGGGAAGCGCATTCATCGGCGGCGAGCCCATGAAGCGCGCGACGAAGAGGTTCGCCGGCTTGTCGTAGATCGTCTGCGGGTCGGCGAATTGCTGGATCACGCCTCCGTTCATGACGGCGATCCGCGTCGCCAGCGTCATCGCCTCGACCTGGTCATGTGTGACATAGATCATGGTGGTGCCGATGCGCTGATGCAGGCGCTTGATCTCCATGCGCATCTCGACGCGCAGCTTGGCGTCGAGATTGGAGAGCGGCTCGTCGAACAGGAAGAGCACGGGGTCCCGCACCAAGGCGCGCCCCATGGCGACGCGTTGGCGCTGGCCTCCCGAAAGCTGCGCCGGGCGCCGGTCGAGCAAATGCTCGATCTGCAAGAGCTTGGCGACGCGGGCGACGGCCTCAGTCTGCTCCGCTTTGGCGACACCGCGGCATTCCATGCCGAAGGTGATGTTGCCGCGCACCGTCATCGCCGGATAGAGCGCGTAGGTCTGGAAGACCATCGCGATGTCGCGATCCTTGGGCGGGACGTTCGTCACCTCGCGGCCGCCGATCGCCAGCCGCCCTTCGGTCGCCTGCTCAAGTCCGGCGATGACGTTGAGCAGGGTCGACTTGCCGCAGCCCGACGGGCCGACGAGCACGATGAATTCGCCGCTCTCGATGGAAAGGTCGATGCCCTTGAGCACCTCGACCTGACCGAAGCGGACACGCAGGCTGTCGACGGAGAGTGCTGACATGGCTGTGACCTATTTGACCGCGCCGGCGGTGAGGCCGCGCACGAAGTACTTGCCGCCGAACAGGTAGACGAGCAGCGTCGGCAGGGCGGCGATCAGCACCGAGGCGCTTTCGATGCCGTATTCACGCGCCTGGGCGATGTTGGCGCTGAGCGCCATCAGCGCCGCCGTCACCGGCCGGGCCGAGCCTTCCGAGAAGGTGATGCCGTAGAGGAACTCGTTCCAAATGCCGGTGAACTGCCAGATCACGGTGACGATCAGGATTGGCGGCGAGAGCGGCAGGATGATCCGCCAGAAGATCAGCAGGAAGCCGGCGCCGTCGACCTTGGCAGCCTTGATCAGGTCCTGCGGGACGTTGACGTAGTAGTTGCGGCAGAACAGTGTCGTGAAGCTCATGCCTTGCACGACATGGATCAGCACGAGCCCGGTCAGCGTGTTCGACAGGCCGAGATCGCGCAGCGTGATCGCCCAGGGCACCAGCTTCATCTGCGCCGGCAGGAAGACGCCGAAGGTGATCATGCCGAAGATCAGGCCGGCGCCCCGGAAGCGCCAGAGCGAGAGCAAATAGCCGTTCATCGCCCCGAGCAGCGTCGAGATCAGCGTCGCCGGGATCGCGATGAGCAGCGAGTTCCACATATAGGGGCTGATGCCGGAGCAGATGCCGGCGATGCAGTAGGAGCCCCAGGCCTGGGCCCAGTTGTCGAGCCTGAACTGCTTGGGGAAGCCGAGCACCGAGGTCTGGGTGATCTCCTCGAAGCTGCGGAAGGAGTTCAGGATCACCACGATGAGCGGAAGCAGATAGAACGCTGCGAAGGCGATCAGCACCGCGTAGAGCACGATGCGCCCGCCGAGCGCGGAAATGGGACGAGCCTCAACCATGGCCGCCTGCCTTGCCGCGCCGCAGGCGCTGCAGGATCGCATAGGGCAGCATCAGGACCAGCAACGAGAGCAGCAGCATCACCGCAGCAGCCGAGCCGGCGCCCATCAGCCCGCGCTGGAACATGTAGTCGTAGACGACATTGGTCGGCAGCGTCGTGGCTATGCCCGGGCCGCCGGCCGTGAGCGCGCGGACGAGGTCATAGGTCTTGATCGCCGTCTGCAGCAGGATCACCAGCACCGAGACGACGATCGGCCAGATCGCCGGCACCATGATGCGCAGATACATCCGCGCCGGGCTGGCGCCGTCGATCGCCGCGGCCTTGTAAAGATCGCCGTCGAGCGAGCGCAGCCCGGCGAGGAACAGCGCCATGGCGAAGCCCGAAG
>JAESGM010000663.1_pt1 | contig 18653 bp, 18 predicted proteins | sample 9269721 | NCBI WGS metagenome assembly JAESGM01 (sample SAMN15720920, study PRJNA650825) | algae metagenome | isolation source: Komarekiella atlantica HA4396-MV6 and co-occurring heterotrophs from... | place: USA: Theobald House, Kauai, HI | collected 2009-07-29 | reverse complement strand
TGGGCGCGCATCGCCGGACAGGTCACCTACTACTTCGTGGCGGCGGTGGCGCTCGGAGCACCGCATCGCCCCGTCTCCTTCTCGGTGCCGACGGGCAATTTCGGCGATATCTTCGCTGCCTACGTCGCCAAGCGCATGGGGCTGCCCATCGACAGGCTGGTGATCGCCTCCAACGTCAACGACATCCTGCCACGCACGCTGCACAGCGGCTCGTACGAGATGCGGGAGGTGATCGCCACGAGTTCGCCTTCCATGGATATCCAGATCTCCTCGAATTTCGAGCGGTACCTGTTCGAGGCGTCGGGCCGCGATGCACCGTTCATCCGCGCGAAAATGCGGGCGCTCCGCGAGGTCGGCAGCTTTGACCTCGGCTCGGTCGGCCAAATCCTGAAGCGCGACTTCGACGCCGCCGCGGCGAGCGAAACCGACGTTGCGGACGCCATTCGGCGCACGAAGGCTGAGTGCGGTTATCTGATTGACCCGCATACGGCCTGCGCCCTGGTGGCGGCGGAACGCGCGCTGGACGATTCGGCCGTTCCGCAAGTCGTTTTGTCGACGGCGCATCCGGCGAAGTTCCCGGATGCGATGCAGGCGATCACGGGTGAACGGCCGCCCCTGCCGCCGCGGCTCGACGGTCTGCTCGATGCGCCGGAGCGCATCGTCACCAGCGACAACGATATCGGGGCCACCGAGGCCCAGGTCGAACGTCTGACCCGGAGTGCGCTCGAGGAGCGCGGATGACCATTGAGATCACGACCCTGGCCAATGGCCTGCGGGTAGTCACCGATGCGATGCCCCGTCTGGAGACGCTCTCTATCGGGTTGTGGGTCGGTACGGGTGCTCGCCATGAGACAGAGCGCGAGCACGGCATCTCGCACTTCCTCGAGCACATGGCGTTCAAGGGTACGGCGCTCCGCACGGCCCAGCAGATAGCTGAAGAGATCGAGCAGGTCGGCGGCGAGCTGAATGCCGCGACGAGCATGGAATCGACCGCCTACTTCGCCCGCGTCCTCAAGGGGGACGAAGGCGTGGCGCTGCGCATCATCGCCGACATCCTGCAGAACTCCGCTTTCGGTCGGCAGGAACTGGAAGGCGAGCGGCAGGTGATTCTGCAGGAAATCGCCTCGACCTGGGATTCGCCCGACGATATCGCGTACGACCTGATGCACGAGGCGGCCTACCCCGACCAGTCCGTCGGCAGGCCGATTCTCGGCACACCTGAAAGCGTCGGCCGCTTTTCGGCAGGGGATTTGAGGCGTTTTCTTTCCCGCCGCTACGGCCCGGGCAATATGGTGATCGCCGCGGCGGGAGCTATCCGCCACGCAAATCTGGTCCGCCATGCTGAAGCCCTATTCGGAGGGCTCACTGACGCGAAGCGAACAACGGGGGAACGGGCGGCAAAATATTCAGGCGGTGTCCGTGTCTTCGAGAAGCCGTTTGAGCAGAGTCATCTCCTGATCGGTTTCCCCAGTCCCTCGTACCGCGACGAAGAATATTTCACTGCCCAGGTGTTCTCGGGGCTGTTCGGCGGGGGCATGTCGTCCCGGTTGTTTCAGGAGGTGCGGGAAAAGCGCGGCCTCTGTTACGCGATTTACTCGAGCGCTTGGGGGCTCAGGGATGCAGGCCTGTTCGGGATCCACGCGGCAACGGGTGCGGGCCTGATGGGACAGCTCATTGAGGTCATCGGCGCAGAACTGAAGCGCGCGGCCGACCGGAAACCGGACGAGGCCGAACTCGTGCGTTCGAAGGCGCAGCTCAAGGCGGGTCTGCTCATGAGCCTTGAAAGCTCGTCGGCGCGGGCCGAGCAGATGGCGCGTCATATGCTCGTCCATGGCCACGTCTTGGCCAATGCCGAGCTGATGGCGAAGGTAGATGCGGTGAGCGCGGACGACGTCCGCGATTTCGCCGGCAGGCTGTGCACGAGTTTGGCGGCGGTGTCCGTTGTCGGTAGCGGGCGACGATCGCGCAAATTTGCAGACAGGGCTCTGAGCAGCGTCAGAGCTTAGTGCTTCGGTGGGGGGAAGCAGCCGGTGGCATTTCTGCGTACGAGCATCGGGCAGGATAGCGCCGTCGTGCTGCGCGGGCGCGGCGTGTGGCTGCGCGCGCCGCTCATGGCCGATTACGTCCAGTGGGCCGAACTGCGGGCGCTGAGCCGCGACCACCTGACACCGTGGGAGCCGTTGTGGCTGCGCGATGAGCTTTCCCGCTCGTCGTTCCGGCGCCGCGTGCGCCACTACCAGCGCGAAGCCCGCGAAGACCTGGGCTATGCCTTTCTCATCTTTTCCGAGGACGAGGAGACACTGGTCGGCGGGCTGACCATGTCAAACGTCCGTCGCGGCGTCACGCAGGCGGCTGTACTCGGCTACTGGCTCGGCAGGCCGTACGTCTGTCGCGGATACATGACCGCAGCCGTGCGGACGGCGGTGCAGTATGCCTTCGACACGCTGCATCTGCATCGCCTTGAAGCAGCGACGATGCCCAATAACGTAGCCTCCTGCCGTGTCCTTGAGCGTAACGGCTTCCGCCGCGAAGGCTATGCGCAGCGGCTGTTGAAGATCAACGGCAGGTGGGAAGACCACGTCATGCATGCGCTCGTCTGCGATGAGCCGCGTGAAGAGCGGAAGCTGGAGGCAGTGGGCTGATGCAGACAGCCACGCAGCGGAAGCATGGACGCCTGCCGCGCCTTTCGGCAGCGGCTTGGCTTGTGCTTGCCGGCGTGATGCTGATCGCCTTTTCACCATCGGCCAAGGCGCTCGAGCCGATTGTCATCGATCCCGAGCAAGACCGGGTCGAGGTCACGACGCTCGGCGAATTCTACGACTCGCGCGGCGACAGCCTGCAGGTGGAGACCGCCCCCGCCGCCGACGGCATGACCGGCCGCATATCGGTGCGCGCCAAGACTCCGGGCACGAGTCCCAACTGGATCGTGTTCGCGATCACCAACCCGACCGACAAGCCGATCGAGCGCTGGCTGACCGCGGAGCGCTACAACATCGTCGGTTCGGGAGCGGTGTGGCCGGACCTCGATGCCCGCCGCATCGAAGCCGTAACGCCGTCGATGGGCTACATTCCCGAGCGCATCAAGAGTGATCGCGCCGACATCTTCCGCATCACCATCGAACCGGGCCAGACGGTTACCTTCGTTGCCGAGCTATCGTCGGACCGGTTCGCGCGCCTCTATCTGTGGAAGCCACTCGAGTACGAGCTCTACTCGCGCGACCGGCTGCTGTTCAACGGCATCATGCTGGGCCTGACGGGCCTTCTCGCCATCTTCCTGACGGCCATCTTTGCCGCCAACCACAAGGCGATCTTCCCCAGTGCGGCGCTCGTCGCGTGGTGCGTGCTGGCCTACCTGTGCGTCGACTTCGGCTTTTTCCACAAGCTCTTCCAGCTCAGAGCCGCGGATAACGCGGTCTACCGCGCGGCGAGCGAGGCGGCCGTCGCCGCCAGTCTCGTAATCTTCCTATCGGTGTTCCTGCGCATCGCGTTCTGGCACGGCCTCATACGCATGCTGTTCACCGTCTGGATAATCGCGCAGCTCACCTTGGTGGCCGTAGCGGTGATCGATCCGCGACTGGCATCGACGTTCGCGCGCATGTCGTTCGTCGTGATCGGCATCGTCGGCGGCGGGTTCACGCTCTTCCTCGCGCTGCGCGGACAGGATCGCGCTCTTTCGCTGGTGCCGACGTGGATCCTGTTCCTGATCTGGGTATTCGGGGCGTCGATGACGCTCACGGGCCGCCTCTCCGGCGACATCGTCGTGTCCGGGATGGTTGCCGGGCTCGTGCTGATCCTCGTTCTCATCGGCTTCACCGTTACGCAATACGCGTTCCGCTCGCTGGAGCCGTTGTTCGGCGCCGCTCCGAGCGAGCTGCAATTGCGTGCGCTGGCGGTCGACGGCGCCGGGTCCGCGGTGTGGGAATGGAGCGCGCGGCGCGACGAGGTGCGGGTTAGCCCCGAGATGGAAGCCTCACTCGGCCTCAACACCGGCGAACTGTGCACCAAGGTCGACGACTTCATAAAACACCTGCACCCGACCGACCGGGAACGCTTCCGCATGATCCTCTGGTCGATCCAGGAGCGGACATGGGCGCGCATTCGTACCGACTTCCGCATGCGCCATACCGACAACAGCTACCGCTGGTTCGAGCTGGAGGCGGCGAGCATCCCCACGGCCGATGCGCGCGCGATGCGCTGCGTGGGATTGGTGCGCGACGTTACCGATTCCAAGCGCGCGCACGAGCGACTGCTGCATGATGCCGTCCACGACAGCCTGACGGGGCTTCCCAATCGCGAGCTGCTGCTCGACCGCCTCGGGGTCGGGGTGGAGCGGGCCAAGAGCGAAAAGGGTGTGCGCCCGAGCATCATCTTCATCGACATCGACAAGTTCAAAAGCGTCAACGTCTCGTTCGGCCTGGTGGTCGGCGACAGCCTGCTGCTCACGGTGGCGCGCCGCCTGCAAAGCCACCTTGGCCCGCAGGATACGCTGGCCCGCGTCGGCGGCGACCAGTTCGCCATCCTCATCGTTTCCGAGCAGAGCCCGCAGGAGCTGGCCGGCCTTGCCGAGCGTGCCCGCCGGTCGCTGCGCGCTCCGATCAAGATTGCCGGGCAGGAGATCGTGCTGTCGGGCTCCATCGGCATTGCCGTCTACGACGGCGAAAAGCCCAGCCATCTCGACCTCTACAAGGAAGCCGAGATTGCCATGTACCGGGCCAAGCGCGGAGGCGCCGACCGGATCGAAATCTTCCGGCCCGACATGCGCGCCGATCGCGATGACCGCGCCGCGCTCGAGGCCGACCTGCGCAAGGCGCTGGCCAAGAACCAGATCAAGATTTTCTACCAGCCGATCATCTATCTGCCGACCGAAGAGCTTGCCGGCTTCGAAGCCCTCATGCGCTGGGAGCATCCCAAGCGCGGACTGATGAACCCGGATGATTTCATCTCCATCGCCGAGCAGTCCGACCTGATCGTGCGCCTGGGCTCGCATGTGATGCTGCGTGCAGCGCACGAGGCCGCCCGCTGGCAGCGCGAGCTGCCGCGCGAGGAGCGGCCGCTGTTTGTGTCGGTCAACATCGCCAGCCGGCAGATCTTCCGCCAGAACCTCATCCAGGAAATCCGTCACATCCTCGGGCGCAACATTGTGCCGAAGGGCTCGCTGCGCCTGGAGATCACCGAGAGCATGGTGATGGAGAACCCCGAGCAGGCAACCGAGATTCTCGAATGGCTGCGCGGCGCCGGAGCGGAGTTGGCGCTGGACGACTTCGGCACTGGCTACTCGTCGCTCGCCTACCTGCAGCGCTTCCCGTTCGACACGATCAAGATCGACCGTGCGCTGGTGCAGGCGAATGGAGAAGGCGCCGGCTCCGGCCCGGCTATCGTGCGTTCAATCGTGGCGCTGGCGCATGAACTCGGCAAGAACGTCGTCGCCGAGGGCGTCGAGAACGCCGAGGATGTCGCCTTCCTGCGCTCGATCAGCTGCCAGTATGCGCAGGGCTTCTACTACGGCGAGCCGATGTCGGACCGCGATGTGCTGCAACTGCTGAAGATGGTGCGCACGGCTGAGAACAAGCTGCGCCCGCGCGGTCTGTTCCGCGCCAAGCAGAAGCAAGACAAGCAGCGCGACAAGAAAACGGCGTTGCAGGCCGTGAAGGCTAATGGTGCGTCGGCGCCCGAGCATGGCGATGGTACCGGTGCCAATGCGCCGGCTGCGCTGCCCAGCAGTATTCTGCGACCGAGATCAAAATCCGGGGCTCCGATGCCGCCGCCCGCCCCCTCAGCGCCGCCGCCGGCCCACATGCCGCCGAGCGCTCCGCCACGTATCGCACAAGCCGCGCCTCCGCCCCTGCAGAACGACGCTCCGATGGCTCCTGAAGGCGGCGATGAGCTGCCAGCGTTCGATCATGCGCCGCCGCCGCGAATGCAGCACGCCGCACCTCCGCCGCTGAACGGAGGCGCGCCGCCGCCCGATTTCGCCGAGGCACCGCCGCCGCCCTTCGAGCAGCCCGAAGGACTACCGCTGGAGCACTTCCGGACGCCTCCTCCGCCCGATTTCGAACCGGATCCGCACGCCGATCAGCCGCTCCACCAGGGGCACATGAACGGAGCGCATCAGGAGTTCGAAGAATTCGGCGAACCGCCGCCTTCGCACTTCGATCCGCACGCAGGGCCGCTCGAGACACCGGAATTTGCTGAACACGACATCCCGCCGGCCCCGCCGCAGCACACCGGCCCGGGCGGACGGCAGCCGCGACCTGACGCCCCGCGCGAGCGATCCGCGCAGCCTGGAAACGGCGCGACGGGCCAGAACGGCAACGGAAGCCGACCCGGCTCGCGGCGGACCTCATCGCCAGACTTTTCGGGTCTGCCTCCGCAGATGGCGGAAAGCCTTGCCAAGCTCGCGGGCCTGCCGTGGCCACCGAGGCCGGACGACATGCAGTTCGAGCCGCAGAACGTCGGACCGCAGCCGAAAAAACCGCGCGAAGGCTGAATTGAACGTTGCCCGGCAGTGCCTGCCGCGTCAGGCGTGCCCGGCGTCGCTGACTAGATGCGATGGATCGATGCCGATGCGCGCGAGCGCCCGCGAGTACTTGGTCTCGAGGTTGGCGTCAAAGATGATGTCGGGATCGGCGGGGCAATTCAGCCAGCCGTTGGCCTGAATCTCGCTCTCGAGCTGGCCCGGAGACCAGCCGGCATAGCCGAGCGCCAGGATCGCCTGATCAGGTCCGGTTCCAGCGGCTATCGCCTTCAGGATATCGATCGTCGCCGTGAGACAGACGCCGCCTTCGATCGGTAGTGTCGAATCCTCGACGTAGTAGTCGGCACTGTGCAGTACGAAGCCCCGCCCCGTCTCCACCGGGCCGCCGACATGGATGGCCAGGGAATCGACGCCCGCCGCTTCCGAGTCGCTCGAAGCAGGCACTATCCCGAGGCGTTCGAGCAGGTCGGGAAAGGAGATGTGCGAGGCACGCTGGTTGATTATCAGCCCCATGGCTCCATCTTCGGAGTGGGCGCAGATGTAGATTACGGAGCGGGCGAAGCGGGCGTCGGACATCACCGGCATGGCCACCAGAAGCTGGCCATCGAGGTAGCCTTCCGCGAGGGAGCGGCGCGAGCCGAGGCGTGTCATCGTCATAGCTGGAGTCTAACGCGGCTTGAGGCATGGTGTGAAGCCTTGAAATCGACGACGAATTCGTCGATCGCAGCACAAAATAAGGCATCGGAGGCCAGCTTGCTCCAGGACCGTCTTGCACCGGCGCCAAGGGACGCTACAAGGCCCTGGAGCCGAGTTCCGACTACGGAAGGATCGCCGATGAAGCCAATGCGAAGCAATTTCTCGCCAATGCTCGTCGGGCTCGCCCTAGCAGCCGTTGCTGCTACGGGCGCTACCGCCGAAACGCTGACATCGGACTGGGTACAGGGTCATAACTCCCGCGCGCGCCTCATCGGCGGCGGCAGCCTTGCCGGTGTGGAGCTGCAACTCCCTGAAGGCTGGAAGACGTATTGGCGCTCGCCGGGCGAGGCGGGAGGCGTGCCCCCGGCCTTCGACTGGTCGAAGTCAGGCAACCTGGAGAAGGCTGAGGTGCTGTATCCCGCGCCTCGGCTGTTCGTTGATAAGTCCGGCGAGACAATCGGATACAAGGACACCGTGACGTTCCCGGTGCGCTTCAAGGCCAAGGACCCTAGCAAGCCGGTCGATCTGCACCTTTCCCTCGATTACGGCGTGTGCAAGGACATCTGCATCCCCGCACAGGCCGAGCTGGCGTTGACGGTGCCGCCCGGGGACAGGGACGTCGGCGCCGACCTCATCGAAGCGATGCGGCGCGTCCCGTCTCCGCCGGATGGCCGTCGCGAATTCGATCCTGCGCTGAAGAAGACCGTGGCGGAGCTGAGCGCAGCCAAGCCGCGCGTGCTTTTGGAAGTCGAGTTTCCCGAAAACGCAGAGCGTAAGGATGTGTTCGTCGAGGCTCCGGGCGGGGCATATGTCCCTCTGCCCAAGAAGATTGCCGACGACGGCAAAGGCGATGTCACATATGAGATCGATCTTTCGCAGGATGTCGACATCGCATCACTCAAAGGCCAGCCGCTGACAGCCACCATGGTCTCCGACCAGGGACAGTCGGAGGCGACGTTCACGCTGCAGTGAGCGAACTTCGCAATCAACGCCAGAACATTGAGGTGAACATGACGATCAAAGTCGGCGACAAGTTGCCGGACGCGGGCTTCATGGTGATGACCAGCGAGGGGCCCGCAAAGCGCACGACGGAGGAAATCTTCGGCGGCAAGAAGGTGGCCCTGTTTGCGGTACCGGGCGCCTATACGCCAACGTGCCAGCAGCAGCACGTTCCAGGTTTCGTTGCCCGCGTCGACGAGCTGAAAGGCAAGGGGATCGATACGATCGCCTGCACGGCCGTCAACGACGTGTTCGTGCTGACGCAGTTCGCCAAGGACACGGGCGCGGAAGGAAAGATCACGATGCTCGCCGACGGCAACGCCGATTTCGCGCGCGCTCTCGGCCTCGATATCGACCTTTCCGGCTTCGGTCTGGGCGTGCGCTCCAAGCGCTATGCGATGCTCGTCGACGACGGCGTCGTGAAGGTTCTCAACGTGGAAGATTCACCGCCGCAACACGACAAATCCAGCGCAGCGACGCTGTGCTCGATGGTCGATCACTCCCTCTAAACTCTTATCACCGTTTCTGCGGCAGCGAGGGGCGCGTCGGCTATTCTCAGCCGGCGCCCCGTCTTCCCGGCTTGAACTCGGCCATCGCCATGCGGGCCAGCTCGTCGGCACGCTCATTCTCCGGGTGGCCGGCGTGGCCCTTCACCCATCGCCAGTCGATGTCGTGTACGCGGCGCGCCTCGTCGAGACGCTGCCACAGCTCGGCGTTCTTCACCGGCTTCTTGTCGGCGGTGCGCCAGCCGTTGCGCTTCCAGCCGTGTATCCAGGCCGTGATGCCGTTCTTCACGTAGTTGCTGTCGGTGTGCAGCTCGACCTTGCTCGGACGCTTCAGGGCTTCGAGCGCTGAAATAGCAGCCATCAGCTCCATGCGGTTGTTGGTCGTCTGCGCCTCGCCGCCGGAAATCTCCTTGCAGTTGTCACCGTAGGTCAGGATGGCGCCCCAGCCGCCAGGCCCGGGATTCCCCGAGCAGGCACCGTCCGTGTAGATGATGACCGCCTGACTGTCGCTCATGTGCGCGCTCCGAGGCCATAGTCCGCGATGGATTCGACAGTCTGGTGGAAGCGCAGGCGGCGCATGTATTCCATCGGGTTCTTCGGGCTGACCAAGGCGTTCTTGGGTGTGTTGAGCAGGTCGAAGGCGCGCGTCAGGAGAAAGCGCATGGCCGCTCCACGTGCAAGCAGCGGCATCGCCTCACGCTCCGCGCCGGTGAGCGGGCGCACCTCTTCGTAACCGCGCAGAAGCGCCTGCCCCTTGGTAACGTTGAAGGACTGGTCCTGTTCGAAGCACCAGGCGTTGAGGCATACGGCGATGTCATAGGCCAGCGCGTCGTTGCACGCGAAGTAGAAGTCGATGAGCCCGCTGAGCTGGTCGCCGATGAAGAACACGTTGTCGGGGAAGAGGTCGGCGTGAATGACGCCCTCGGGCAAATCTCGTGGCCACTCCCGCTCCAGATGCGCGAGCTCTTTCTCGATAAAGCTGCCGAGATCCGGCGAAATCTCTGCCGCCCGGTCGGCGAACCGGTCGTAAAGCGGACGCCACCCCGCTACTCCGAGAGCATTGGGACGCCGCAAGGCGAAACCCTCGCCGCCCTGATGCAGCTTGGCCAGCGCCCGCCCGACGGCTGCGCAATGGGTGGGTGTCGGCTTGCGCACCCAGAAGCCCTCGAGGAATGTGACCACTGCTGCGGGCCGGCCGGACAGCCGTCCGAGCAGAGCGCCGTCCTTGTTCTGGACGGGCGTCGGGCAGGTGACGCCGCGTGCAGCCAGATGCTCCATGAGCCCGAGGAAGAACGGCAGATCGCGCTCGTCCACGCGCTTTTCATAGAGGGTGAGGATGTACGGTCCGCGCGCGGTGTGGACGATGTAGTTGGTATTCTCGACGCCTTCGGCGATGCCCTTGAAGGAGAGTAACTCGCCCAGGTCATAGCCGGCAATAAAGCCGCCCAGCTCGTCGTCGCTGACTTCGGTATAGACGGCCATGGCAATTCGCTGGCGGGATTGGCGGGTTCAGGATGCGGCCGCGACGGGGCGCAGCTCACGCGGCACGTTGAAGGCGATTTTCTCGAGTGCCGTCGTAACCGTCTCTACCTTTACGTCAAAGCGTTCGTGGAAGGCGCTGATGACTTCATCCACCAGTGTCTCGGGTGCCGACGCGCCGGCGGTGACGCCGACCCCGGTGAGCCCGGCGATCTTGTCCCAGGGAATGTCCGCAGCTCTCTCGACGAGACTCGCCGAGGGACAGCCGGCACGCAAGGCCACCTCGACAAGTCTCTGTGAGTTGGAGCTCTGCGGACTGCCGACGACGAGCAGATAGCCGATCTTCGGCGCGATGGCCTTCACTGCTGCCTGCCGGTTGGTTGTCGCATAGCAGATGTCTTCCTTGGTCGGCCCGACGATCTGCGGGAAACGCTCGCGCAACCGGGTGACTATGGCGGCAGTGTCGTCGACCGAGAGCGTGGTCTGGGTGACGAACGCCAGTTTGCCCGTGTCGACGGGGATAAAGGCGTCGGCATCTGCGAGCGTCTCGATCAGCGTGACGGCGCCGGTGGGGAGCTGCCCCATGGTCCCGATGACCTCCGGATGCCCGCTGTGACCGATGAGTAGGATTTGCAGACCTTCCGCGTGGTGGCGGGCCGCCTCGATGTGAACTTTGTAAACCAGCGGGCAGGTGGCATCGAGCACGAACATATTGCGCGCTTTGGCGGCTGCGGGCACCGACTTGGCTACCCCGTGTGCCGAAAAGATCACGGGTTGGTCGGTCTCTGGTATGTCGTCTAATTCTTCCACAAAAACGGCACCTTTGGCCTTCAGGGAATCGACGACAAAGCGATTGTGCACGATTTCATGCCGCACGTAGACGGGAGGGCCGAATTTGGCCAAAGCCAGTTCGACGATCTGGATTGCCCTGTCCACGCCGGCGCAGAATCCGCGCGGCGCCGCAAGGTAAAGGGAAAGCGGGGGGCGCAGTGAGCGATCTGTCGTTGAAGCGGCAGTCATCGTCTTTCCTGTCGGCCTAACCTTTTGCGACGCAATGCGCTTGGTCGGGCTTGGTTGGGGGTGCTAAGTTTGACTCGGGACAATACAGGAAGCCTCCGCCAGCAGCCTAGGGTCTTGGGCGCGCACGGCCAAAAAGAGGCAATCCAGGGGGCCGATCGGGGAGCCATGGTGCATTCCGCTACTTGGGCTATGCGCGTCGGTGCGCGTGTCTGCGTATGCGGACTGTTAACCATCGGTGCCGCCGGCTGCGGAATGTCCTCTATCACATCCGGCCTCGGCAGCAGCATTTTCGGCGGCGGATCCTCCTCGCAGCCGGCGCCGGCTCCCGGCGTCAGCGAAGAACAGCTCCTGTCGGCCGCCAAGTCCGATGTAGGTAGCGCGGGCCCGGTCGGCGAGGTGGCGCACGGCTGCCCGCGACTGAGCATCGCGCCGCATGGCTCGCATCTGACGATCTACGAGGACGGGCGCGCGGGCGATGGCCTCGCGATCATGCATCGCGGCGAGATCACCAAGACGGCGCGGGAGTGCCATATCGAGCCGGGCCGGGTCACGGTCCGTTACGGGTTCTCAGGACGCATCCTGCTCGGGCCGCGCGGCCACGGGGGTAACGTGCGCCTGCCGATCAACGTGACGGTAACTGACGCCAAGCGCGCGCGTGTGACGGGTGACACCGTCGCCGTCGACGCCAACGTGGCGGTGGACAACCCCATCGGATACTTCTCGACGGTTCGCACCGTGACCTTCGAAATCCCCGAGGGCTCGCGTCCGGGTGAGTTCGAGGTATTCATCGGCTTCGATCAGAACACGCAAGGCGCCGGCTGACAAAGCCTTCAGGCCGAGAAGCGGCGCCCCAGACGTTGTCCGCCGTTCCCTCAAAGAAAAACGCCCCGGACGAAAGCCGGGGCGTTCTGCATTTCGGAGCCTGACGGCGAAAGATCAGTTCAGCTTGGAGCCGAGGTCGCGCACGCCCTGCTCGATCAGCTTGGCGGCCGTGCCGGCCTCCGTGGCCTTCGACTTCAGGATGCGCTCAGCCGCGCTGATGGCATTGTCGACGGCGGAAGAACGTACTTCGGCAAGAGCCTGGGCTTCGGCGCGGGCGATCTTTTCCTCGGCCGACCTGGTGCGGCGCTCGACCGACTCGGTCAAAGCCTTGCGGGTTTGGGCGGTCAGAGCCTCGGCCTCGCGCTTTGCCTGCTCGACGATCTCACGCGCTTCGCTCTCGGCATCGCGCGCCTTGCGCTGATAGTCGGCGAGCAGGGCCTGAGCCTCGTCGCGCAGGCGGCGCGCCTCGTCCAGCTCGCGGCGAATGGCGTCGGCGCGGGCATCGAGAGTTGTGCCGATGACCTTGTGAACCTTGTAGTAGTAGAGCAGACCGATGAACGCGAAGAACGCGATCATCACCCAGAAGGTCGGGTCATGCAGGTCGAAGTGCATCGCGGTCCTCACTGAGCTGCAGGCTGCAGCGCTTTCTTGACGTCGGCCGGGCTGACGTTCTCGCCTAGCAGCTTGTTGATGACCTCGCTGGCGGTTTCAGCCGCGATGTCATCGACGCTGGCGAGCGCCTTGCTCTTGGTGGCGGAAATGCGGGCTTCGGCATCGGACAGCTTGGCAGCGAGCTCGCTTTCGATGCGAGAGCGCTCCTGCTCGGTGTCCGTGGTGAGCTTGTCGCGCACGTCCTTGGCCATCGAGGACGCCTTCTGGCGGGCGTCGCTCAGGGACTTCTCGTAGGCGGCAAGCGCCGCGTCCGTGTCACCCTTGAAGCGCTCGGCGGCGTCGAGATCGCGCTGCACGCGATCCTTCCGCTCTTCGAGCACCTCGCCGATGCGCGGCAGCGTCACGCGAGACAGGACGAGGTAGAGGACAATGAACGTAAGCGCGAGCCAAGCAAGCTGAGGGATGAAGTCCGCAGTATTGAGCTGCGGCAGGCCCCCTGCTTTCTCGCCCGTAGCCGCGGCGGCTGCCACGGCCAGTGCTGAGACTGCTGCGATCATTTATCTCCTCCTCGCGCGTCGCGCCTTAGCGATTAGGCGAACAGGATCATCAGCGCGATCAGCAGGCCGAAGAGGCCCGTCGCTTCGCAGAGCGCGAAGCCGATCAGCAGGTTGGTGAACTGCCCAGGAGCAGCGGACGGATTGCGAAGGGCGCCCGACAGGTAGTTGGCGAAGATGTTGCCGATGCCGATACCAGCGCCGATGAGGGCGAAGCAGGCGAGGCCAGCGCCGATGAACTTTGCTGCCTGAGGATCCATAGTGGTCGTCTCCATTCGGGTTTTGGTTATGGGTTACAATGAAATCCAGACGCGGAGCATCAGTCCACGGACCCGGCCTTCATGCCGTTAGTGATGGTGCATATTCACCGCGTCGTTGAGGTAGATGCAGGTGAGCACCGTGAAGATGAATGCCTGCAGGAATGCGACAACGAGCTCAAGGCCGGTGAAGCCGACGAGGAACACCAGGGGTGCCCAGCCGCCGAGCAGTCCAAGACCCACCACGAAGCCGGCGAACACCTTCAGCATAGCGTGGCCGGCCATCATGTTGGCAAACAGACGCACGGAGTGGCTGATGGGGCGGATGAGATAGGAGATGAGCTCGATCACCACGATGACCGGCAGCAGCCAGAAGGGAACGCCCGACGGCACGAACAGCTTCAGGAAGCCGGGGCCGTGGTTCATGAACCCGATGGCGGTCACGATGAGCCACACCATGGCGGCGAGCGCGAAAGTGACGATGATGTGGCTGGTGACCGTGAACGAGTAAGGCAGCAGACCGAGCAGGTTCAGCGCCAGGATGAACATGAAGATCGTGAAGACCCACGGGAAGTACTTCATGCCCTTCTCGCCAACGATGTCACGGATCATGTTGGCGATGAATTCGTAGCTCAGCTCCGCCACCGACTGCAGCCGCCCGGGCACGAGGGCGCGCCGGTTCATGGCCACAAGATAGAACAGCGGAATGATCGCCACGGCGATCACCATGAAGAGCGAAGCGTTGGTGAAAGAGACATCCCAGCCAAAGAGTTCAAGCGGAACAATCCGCTTGATCTCGAATTGCTCCATGGGACCATGTCCGGCAGCCAAGGTGCGCTCCCCTACCTATCGTCCTCGTCGTCGTCCGGGACGGACGGCGATGCAAGCTGACGCGCTTGCTGTTTTCTTTGTTCTTCCCGAGCCGCCCGGATCACGTTCGCCAAGCCCGCGGCAAAGCCGAGGATGACGAACAAGACCAGGAGCCAGGGCCCCGTACCGAGTTGGCGATCAAGCGCCCACCCGATAAATCCGCCGACGCCAACACCGACCAGAAGTTCGGCGACGAACCGGAAGGCCCTGGCGATTGCCTCGCCGCGGGCCCGGTTTTCGGCCGAGCGATCTACCGGCTCCCGGCGGGCTTTCACCTCACCAAGCCGTTTCCCGATCGCCTCTGAGCGCTGACGGAAAGCCTCGCGGTCCTCCGGGCTTATCTCACCACGTTCCGGGGTATCGTTTTTCCCTGCGGATGACATGGTTTAAACTGGCCCGATGCGGATTCGAAGCGACCCAAACGGCGGGTTTTATCGACGGCGCGCACCATAGTGACGGCCCCTGGGGGTGTCAAGAAAATGGCCGGAACATCGGGGGTACGGCGAAACCGCGCAGGAGCGCCGTCATCGCGTACGCTTGCGCAGGAGGAAAACGGCCTTCTCGCCGAGCAAATTCTGCAGTGACAGCGAGTGCCGGATCGGCAACCGCTGGCCCGACGTGTTGAAGGCCACCGCGTTCTCCACCTCGGCGTCGACCAAGTCGACGAGACCCGCGAAGTCCTTGATCGTGCACAGATGCGCGTTGGGGGTGGCAAACCACGTGTCCGGCAGGTTCTCGGTCTGCGGCATCCGCCCCTTGAGCAGCAGGTCCGCGCGGATGCGCCAGTGGCCGAAATTGGGGAAGGAGACGATGGCGTGCTGTCCAATGCGCAGCAGGTTCTCCAGCACCGTCTTGGGATGGCGCGTAGCCTGGATGGTCAGGCTGAGGATGGCATAGTCGAAGGCCTGGTCAGGATAGTCGGCGAGATCGCGGTCGGCGTCGCCCTGGATGACCGAAAGGCCGCGCGTCACGCACGCGTTGACACGCTCGCGCGACAGCTCGACCCCGCGACCGTCGATGTTTTTTGTCTCGGAGAGAAGCTGCAAGAGCGCGCCGTCGCCGCAGCCGACGTCCAGCACGCGCGAGCCCGGCTGCACCATTTCAGCGATGAGGGCATGGTCGACGCGGCTGGTATCGACTTGAGAAGAAATGTTTTTCTGCATTTTCCGCGCCTACACTTTCAGTCCGCGCCGAAACGCTGCCGCGCTTAGAAAGCCACGGATCGTTGCGAAGAATTCCGGCTCCTCGAGCAGGAACGCGTCGTGGCCCTTGTTGCTGTCGATCTCTACGAACGAGACGTTGGCGGCAACGGCGTTGAGCGCGTGCACGATCTCGCGGCTCTCGCGCGTCGGATACAGCCAGTCGGAGGTGAACGAGACGATGCAGAACCGCGTCTTCGTGCCGCGAAAGGCGTTGGCCAGCACATCGCCGCGCTCGGCCGCGAGGTCGAAGTAGTCCATCGCGCGCGTGATGTAGAGGTAGCTGTTGGCATCGAAGCGGTCGACGAAGGTCGATCCCTGATGGCGCAGGTAGCTTTCCACCTGGAAATCGGCGTTGAACGAGAAGGTGACCTTTGAACGCTCCTGCAGGTTGCGCCCGAATTTGCGGTGCAGAGCGTCCTCGGAAAGGTAGGTGATGTGCGCCGCCATGCGCGCCACGGAAAGCCCGTTGCGCGGCACCTTGGAGAAGCTGTGGTAGTCGCCGCCGCACCAGTCCGGATCAGCCATCACGGCCTGGCGCCCGACCTCGTGGAAGGCGATGTTCTGCGAGGAATGCCAGGCGGCGGTGGCGATGGGCACGGCGGCGAACACGCGATCGGCATGGCTCGCGGCCCACTCCAGCACCTGCATGCCGCCCATCGATCCGCCGATCACGCAGAACAGCTGATCGATGCCGAGATGGTCGATGAGGCGCACCTGGGCGTTGACCATGTCGCCGATGGTGATGACGGGAAAATTCAGGCTGTACGGTTTCCCGGTCTTCGGGTCGATGGAGGCTGGCCCTGTGGAGCCCATGCAGCCGCCGAGGATATTGGAGCAGATGACGAAATAGCGGTCCGTGTCGACCGGCTTCCCGGGACCGACGAGGGTCGACCACCAACCCGGCTTCTTGGTCACCGGATGCTCGGAGGCGACGTACTGATCACCCGTCAAGGCGTGGCAGACGAGGATCGCATTCGATTTGTCGGCGTTGAGGGTGCCGTAGGTTTCGTAGGCGATGGAGACCGGTCCCAGCAGCTGATCGCAGCTCAGCCGCAGCGGCTCGTCCCCGGGCAGCCTGAGCACCTTGCTCGATGGATTGTTGGCCTCGGCCAGCCGCAGGTTGCGACCGGCATCGGCCTCAACGCCTGCTGTCGTCGGATGCACTGTCATTGCCGAGGCGCGCTCCTTGTCCCCGCCGCAGCGAGGCAACAAAAAACCGGCCGGGATCGCAGGCCTTGAGGCCGCTCATCCACAAACCGGGTGCGCGCGGCCCTTTTTAGCGACTTATTTAACGTGGTTGCAAGCCGGCCGGCCAAATCACCACGAGGTCAGGACGCAATATCGGGTCCATTGCGTAAACGTCAAGTGACGCCCCGGACACCTTATCGTGTGGGACGCAATCGGCTCCTATGGGGACCGGAGTTGCGGGGGCCTTAGGCTTTGCGTTCCCCTGCCGGCGTCTGTATCACTTGCCGCGCCCCGCGAACGGCACCAGATGCATCCGGACGACTTCAATGAGCCCCACCGCTTCTGCACCCCGGCCCAAAGCCGGAATCCTCGATATTGACCCGTACGTGCCCGGGGAGAGCAAGCTCCCGGTCGGCCTGAAGCCGATCAAGCTGTCGTCCAACGAGACGCCGCTGGGACCGAGCCCGCATGCCTCCGCTGCATATAAGGAGGCGGGCGCGGAGCTGGAGCGCTATCCCGACGGCGCCGCCACGAAACTGCGGGAGGCCATTGCGGCGCGCTATGGCCTCAACCCGCAGCGCATCGTGTGCGGTGCGGGCTCCGACGAGATCCTGACGCTGCTGGCGCAAGCCTACCTTGGACCGGGCGACGAGGCGATTTTCACCGAGCACGGCTTTTTGCTGTATCGGATCATCGTGCTGGCTAACGGGGCGACACCTGTGGTGGCTCCGGAACGCGAGCTGCGCACCGATGTCGGCGAGATACTGTCGCGCGTCACGGAGCGCACGCGCGTCGTGTTCCTCGCCAATCCCAACAATCCGACCGGCACCTACATCTCGATCGACGAGGTGCGCGCGCTGCGCGCGCAGTTGCCGGCCAACGTGCTGCTGGTGCTCGACGCCGCCTACGCCGAATACGTGCGCCGCAACGATTACGAAGCCGGCATCGAGCTGGTGGCGACGACGCAGAACACCGTGATGACGCGCACGTTCTCGAAGATCCACGGTCTCGCCGGGCTGCGTCTTGGCTGGGCGTACTGCCCAGAGGCGGTGGCCGATGTGCTCAATCGCATCCGCGGACCGTTCAACATCTCGGTGCCCGCACTTGCCGCCGGTGCTGCTGCCATCTCCGACAAGGCGCACGAGGAGGCATCCGTCACGCACAACGAGCGGTGGATGCCGTGGCTCGGCAGCGAATTGGAAAAGCTGGGCCTGAAGGTGACGCCGAGCGTTGCCAACTTCATCCTGGTGCACTTCCCCGCCGAAGATGCCTTCAACGCCGAAACCGCCGACAAATTTCTCAAGGCGCGCGGCATCATCGTGCGCAAGGTCGGTGCCTACGGCTTGCCGCAGTGCCTGCGGATGACGATCGGCACCGAGGCGGACAATCACGCCGTCGTGGCGGCGCTGACCGATTTCCTCGCGGAGCGGTCGGCATGAGCGCGCCGATGTTCAAGCGCGTCGCGCTGATCGGCGTTGGCCTGATCGGTTCGTCGATCAGTCACGCCATGCGCCGCAAGGGGCTCGCCACCGAGATCGTGGGCAGCGCGCGCACCAGGGATACGCTCGACACGGCTCTGCAGCTCGGCCTCGTTCAGCAGGGCTTTGATACCGCCGCGGAAGCGGTGAAGGGTGCCGATCTCGTCATCCTCAGCGTTCCCGTCGGTGTCTGCGGTCCGCTGGCGCAGGAGATCGCGCCGCACCTGGAGCCCGGAGCCATCGTGACGGATGTCGGCTCGGTGAAGGAGGCCGTCGTGCGCGACATGGCCTCCCACCTGCCGGCGCACGTGCATTTCGTGCCGGGTCACCCGATTGCGGGAACGGAACAGTCCGGCCCCGAGGCCGGCTTCGCCGAGCTGTTCGACGGGCGCTGGACCATCCTGACGCCGGAGCCCGATACGGACCCGGCCGCGGTCGAAAAATTGCGCGATTTCTGGGCCGAGCTCGGTTCCAAGGTCGAGATCATGAGCCCGC
>JAESGM010000662.1_pt1 | contig 18681 bp, 15 predicted proteins | sample 9269721 | NCBI WGS metagenome assembly JAESGM01 (sample SAMN15720920, study PRJNA650825) | algae metagenome | isolation source: Komarekiella atlantica HA4396-MV6 and co-occurring heterotrophs from... | place: USA: Theobald House, Kauai, HI | collected 2009-07-29 | reverse complement strand
GGAGGTCGCGTTCGCCACGCGGCGCCAGCAAGGCGCGGGTGACGACGGACTGCAGGTGGTGGTCCATCAGAGCCGCCGCGCGGGCGGCGTCGCCCGCACGCAGCGCCTCGATCAATTGGCGGTGCTCGGAGACGGCGCATTCGGAGGAATGCGGCCGGCCATAGATGGCGAGGATCAGCGAACAGCGCGACGAGGCCTCCTGGACGTAGCGCAGCAGCAGCGCATTGCCGGTCATCTCGGCGAGCTTGATGTGGAACTCGCCGGAGAGCCGGATCGATTCCGGCCCGTCCTGCTCATGCGCCTTCTCTTCCAACCGCACATGCGCCTCGAGCTCGGCCGATTGCGCTGGGGTCAACCGTCCCGCAAGGTTCTCGGCGACGAGGCGCTCCAGCCCGCGGCGGACCTCGAAGACGTCGCGCGCCTCCTCCAGCGTCGGATAGGCGACATTGGCGCCGCGATTGGGCTTCAGCTCGACGAGGCCCTCGATGGCGAGCCGTCCGAAGGCCTCGCGCACCAGGGTGCGGCTGACGCCGAGCTGCTCGCCGATCGCATCCTCCGGCAGCTTCACGCCCGGCTTCAACGCCTGCTCGATGATGGCGCGCCGCAGCGCCTTGTAGACAGCCTGCGCGCGCGGCACCGGCGCGCCTGACTGGGCGGCCTTGCCGTTGAGGTTCGGCTTGTTCGCTGCGAGCGGGCGGGCAGGGCGCGGCATGAATCGAGTTTCCGCTTGTCTTCAATAATCGCATACAATACGCTTCTTGTATCGTATGCAAGTTGATGAATTATCGCACACGAGATGGCGCGGAAAGCGCCACGATGGTCACAGAGGCGGCAACGAAACGGCATTCCCCGGTACGCAGCGCGGGCCGGCGGCGAGCAACGACAAAGGGGAGAGTTCGATGAAGAAGGCTTGGCTGCTCGCGGCTGTCGCCGCATTCGCGCTGAACGGCGCGGTCGAGGCGAAGACGCTGAAATGGGGTGCGTCACGCGAGATCGCTTCGCTCGATCCCTATTCCTATGGCGAGACCTTCACGCTCGCCGTGCTGAACCATGTCTATGAAGGGCTGGTGCGCTATACCGGCGATCTCAAGATCGAACCGGCGCTGGCCGAATCCTGGGAGACGGTGAATCCCACGACCTGGCGCTTCAAGCTGCGCAAGGGCGTCAAGTTCCACAATGGCAACCCGTTCACCGCCGATGACGTCATCGCCTCGCTGGCGCGCGTCACCCACGAGACCTCGCCGCTGAAGGGCAATCTGCCGGCCTATAAGAGCGCGAAGAAGATCGACGACTACACGGTCGAGCTCGAGGTCAACGGCCCCTATCCGCTGTTGCTCAACGACCTCACCAACATCTTCATCTTCGACAAGGAGTGGATGGAGGCGAACAACTCGCTGCTCCCCACCGACTCCGGCAAGGGCGTGAAGGGCTACGCCACCGACAACGCCAACGGCACCGGTCCGTTCAAGATCGAGAGCCGCCGCGCCGACGCCAAGACCGTCTTCGCCAAGAACCCCGACTGGTGGGACAAGCCGCAGCACAATATCGACGTGATCGAATTCACGCCGATCACCTCGTCCTCGACCCGCGTCGCGGCGATGCTGTCAGGTGAGATCGACTACACCAATGTCGCCCCGCTGCAGGACCTGCCGCGCCTGCAGGCCTCGACCGAAGTCAAGGTGCTGCAGACCAACGAACTGCGCTCGGTCTTCTTCGCCTTCAACCTGACCGACAAGCTGGTCGAGAGCGACGTCAAGGAGAAGAACCCCTTCAAGGATATCAAGGTGCGCGAGGCGCTCTATCGCGCCATCGACATCGATGCGGTGCAGAAGCGGGCGATGCGCGGCCTCTCGCGCAACACCGGCGCGCTCGTCGCCCCGGCGATCCCCGGCTACGAGCCCTCGCAGGACCAGCGCCTGCCCTTCGATCTCGCCGCTGCCAAGAAGCTGCTCGCTGATGCCGGCTATCCCAACGGCTTCTCCTTCCTGATGAACTGCCAGAGCGACTCGCTCGTTAACGAGGAGGAGTTCTGCCAGGCGGTCGCGGCGATGTGGTCGCGCGCCGGCCTGAAGCCCAATCTCAGCCTCGCGCCGCGCAGCCAGCAGACGCCCAAGCGCGTCAAGGGCGAGTTCGATGTGATCTCCTTCGGCTGGGCCAATGAGCCGATGATCGACGCCTACTCGATCCTGGTGCAGGTGCTGCGCTCGAAGAGCGGCACGGGCGGCGTATTCAACTGGGGCAATTGGGGCGATCCGCGCATCGACGCGCTGGTCGACAAGGCCGGCGTCGAGCTCGATACGCCAAAGCGCATCGAGCTGATGAAGGAAGCGCTGAAGATCGCCAAGGCCGAGCAGCTCTTCGTGCCGCTGCACCAGCAGCCGATGGCCTGGGCGATGCGCAACACCGTCGCCTCCACGGTGCAGGCTTCGGACAACAAGCCGCGCCTGTGGCTGACCATGATGAAGTGACGGGTTGTCATTCCGGGGCTTCGCGCAGCGAAGAACCCGGAACCCACGACCGGGCTGTACGCGCAAAATGACATGAAGGCGCCGCTCACCCGGTCGTGGGTTCCGGGTTCACGCCTCCGGCGCGCCCCGGAATGACAAAAGCAGCTGCCTAGCGCAGGGAATCGCAAGACCATGCCAGCCTTCCTGTTCAAGCGCTTCGTCAACGCCGCCGGCGTCATGCTGGCGGTGGCGTTCCTTGCCTTCCTGACCTTCCGCTTCGTCGGCGATCCCGTCGAACTGATGCTGAACGAGCAGGCGAGCCAGGCGCAGCGCGACGAGCTGCGCACGAGGCTCGGGCTCGACAAGGGCTTCGTCCTGCAGTTCGCGACCTTTGTCGGCAATGCTGCGCGCGGCGACTTCGGCATCTCCTATCGCAACCAGCAGGAGGTGTTCACGCTGATCGCCGAGCGTTTCCCGGCGACCTTCGAGCTGGTGCTGGTCGCGACCTTCCTGTCGCTGGCGGTCGGCATACCCCTCGGCGTCTACACGGCGATCAAGCGAGACAGTCTCCTCGCCAAGGCGCTGCAATTCGTCTCGGTGCTCGGTGTCTCCCTGCCGAGCTTCGCGCTCGGCATCCTGTTCATCCTGGTCTTCTCGGTGAACCTGCAATGGCTGCCGGCCTTTGGCCGCGGCGAAGTCGTGCAGCTCGGCTGGTGGAGCACCGGCTTCCTGACGCCATCAGGGCGTCGCGCGCTGATCTTGCCCGGCATCACGCTCTCGCTCTTCCAGATCACGCTGGTGATGCGGCTGGTGCGCGCAGAGATGCTGGAGACGATGCGGACCGACTTCATCCGCTTCGCCCGGGCACGCGGCCTGCCGGCGAGAGCCGTGAACTTCCGCCACGCGCTGCGCAACTGCCTGATGCCGGTGATCACGGTGACCGGCCTGCAGATCGGTAACCTCATCGCCTTCGCGCTGGTCACCGAGACGGTGTTCCAATGGCCGGGCATGGGCATGCTCTTCGTCCAGGCCGTCACCTTCGTCGATATTCCGGTGATGGCGGCCTATCTGATCGTCGTCTCCTTCATCTTCGTTTCGCTCAATACGCTGGTCGACCTGACCTATGCCTGGGTCGATCCGCGGCTGCGTGAGGACGCGCTCACCGGAGGCGCCAATGCCCGCTGAAGCCGCCGCCAAGCCCGGCCGCCTGCGCCGCTTCCTCGACAGCGATATCGGCTGGAGTTTTCGGCGCACGCCCGCCGCCTGGCTCTCGACGCTGGTGCTGGCGCTGCTGATCCTGACGGCCCTGTTCTGCCCGCTGATCGCGCCGCAGAACCCGCACGACCTCGCCCAGATCTTCATCGACAAGGCCGAGATCCCGCCGATCTGGTCGGCGGACGGCGAATGGCCCTTCATCCTCGGCACCGACCCGCAAGGGCGCGACGTCTTCTCGGCCATCCTGTACGGCACGCGGGTCTCGCTGATCATCGGCTTCTCGGCCGTCATGGTCTCAATGGTGATCGGCGTCACGATCGGGCTGGTCGCCGGCTTCTATGGCGGGCGCATCGACAACCTCCTGATGCGGCTCGGCGATACGGTCCTGTCGATCCCGACGCTGCTGATGGCGATCCTGGTTTCGGCGATCTTCCGCGAATTGCTGCCGCCGGCGCTGCGCGATCCCTTCGCCGCGGCGGTGCTCGTTCTCTCGATCTCGTTGACCAGCTGGGTGCAGTACGCCCGCACCGTGCGCGCCTCGACCATGGTCGAGCGGCGCAAGGAGTATGTGCTGGCGGCGCGGATCATCAAGGTGCCGGCCGGGCGGATCATGCGTCGGCACATCCTGCCGAACACGCTGACGCCGGTGATGGTCGCCGCCACCCTCAATCTCGGCCTCGCCATCCTGTCCGAAGCGACCCTGTCCTTCCTCGGCGTCGGCATGCCGATCACCCAGCCGTCACTCGGCACGCTGATCCGCATCGGCAACCAGTATCTGTTCTCCGGCTCCTGGTGGCTCGTCGTCTTCCCCTCGCTCCAGCTCGGTCTGATCGTCCTCTCGGTCAACCTGCTCGGCGATTGGCTGCGCGACGCGCTGAACCCGAAGCTGCGCTGACGACAAGAAACCAAACGAGGATACGCCTGCGATGACCGCCTCTTTGCTGCTCCGCAATGTCCGCCCCTATGCCGGCAAGGCCGTCGATCTGCTGATCGAGAACGGCAAGATCACGCAGGTGGGCGCGAACCTCGCCGCGCCCGCCGGCGTCGCGATCGAGGACGGCAAGGGCGAGATCGTCATCCCCGGCCTGGTCGAGGCCCACACGCACCTCGACAAGAGCCTGCTCGGCCTGCCCTGGTACACCAACGAGGTCGGCCCCAAGCTGCTCGACAAGATCGACAATGAGCGGGAGAACAAGAAGCGGCTCGACATCGATCCCGAGCGCCAGTCCGCCCGCCAGAGCATCCTCTCCTCGCTCAAGGGCACGACCCATATCCGCAGCCATGTCGATGTCGACACCGAGCACGGGATGTGGGGTGTCGAGGGCGTGATGAAGACGCGCGATGCCTATCGCGACATCGTCGATATCGAGCTCGTCGCCTTCCCGCAATCGGGCCTGCTGCGCCGGCCGGGCACGCTCGAATTGATGGACCAGGCGATGAAGGCCGGCTGCGAGATCGTCGGCGGGCTCGACCCCTGCACGATCGATCGTGACCCGAAGGGGCATCTCGATGCGGTGTTCGGGCTCTGCCAGCGCTACGGCAAGCCGCTCGACATCCATCTCCACGAGCCCGGCGAGGTCGGCGCCTTCTCGCTCGACCTGATCATCGAGCGCACCCGCGCGCTCGGCATGAAGGGCAAGGTCACCGTCAGCCACGCCTTCTGCCTGGGCACGCCCGACCCCGCCCTGATCGATCCGCTGATCGAGGAACTCGCCGCGCTCGACATCGCGATCATGACGACGGCGCCGGCGAGCCGGCCGGCTCCCCCGGTCAAGAAGCTGCTGCAGGCGGGCGTGCGCGTCTGCTCCGGCTCCGACGGTATCCGCGATACCTGGAGCCCCTATGGCAACGCCGACATGCTGGAGCGGGCGATGTTCGTCGGCCTGCGCAATAATTTCCGCCGCGACGATGAGGTCAGGCTGGCGCTCGACGTCTGCACCACCGAGGGCGCCAAGGTGATGGAGATCGAGGGCTACGGGCTCGCTGTCGGCTGCGTCGCCGACCTCGTCCTGCTGCCGACCGAGTCGATCGCCGAAGCCGTCGCGACTCGCCCGGCGCAGCGCCGCGTGATCAAGCGCGGCAAGGTGGTCGCCCGCGACGGCGTCTCAATCAGGACCGCGCCGTGATGTCTCGACGCAACATGCGCTGGTCGGCGCGGCGCGATCCCCTTCCCCCCGCCTGCGGTGGGGAAGGGCTAGGGATGGGGGGGCGGAAAGCAGGGCGCGCTCATTCTTCGAGTTGGTGCCGAGCGGCACTGCCCCCCACCCAACCCTCCCCACCGCAAGCGGGGGGAGGGCTTAAGTCCTGCCCGCACTTCGCAGGAGGCAGCAGATGACCCTGAGCCCTGCCAAACGGCCTGAGGGCCGCATCCTGATGACCGCGCGCTGGGTGGTCGGCCACAAGGATGGCCGCCACCGCCTCTATGAGAACGGCGAGGTCGTGTTCGAGAGCGGCGAAGTCGTCTTCGTCGGCCACGGTTTCCCGGGCGAGGTTGCTCGCCGCTTGGACTACGGCCATGCCCTGATCGGGCCGGGCTTCATCGATTGCGACGCGCTCTCGGACCTCGACACCACCATTCTCGGCTATGACAACCAGCCGGCCTGGAAGAAGGGCCGTGTCTGGCCGCGCAGCTATCTCGAGGCTGGTCCCTACGAGATGTACACGCGCGAGGAGCTGGCGTTCCAGAAGCGCTATGCCTTCTCCCAGCTGATCCGCAACGGCATCACCACGGCGCTGCCGATCGCCTCGCTGTTCTACCGTGCCTGGGGCGAGACGGTGCAGGAGTTCGAGGATGCGGCGGAAGCTGCCGCCGATCTCGGCCTGCGCGCCTATCTCGGCCCGGCCTATCGCACCGGCAACCAGCTGATCGAGATCGATGGGCGCATCGCCACCCATTACGACGAGCCGCGCGGTCTCGCCGAGCTCGACGCGGCCATCGACTTCGCCGAACGCCATGACGGCGCGGCCGGCGGACTGATCCGCGCGATGCTCGCGCCCGACCGCATCGAGACCTCGACGGCCGAATTGCTGCGCCGCACCGCCGCTGCATCGCGCGAGCTCGATGTCCCCGTCCGGCTCCACTGCTGCCAGTCGAAGATCGAATACGACCTCGTCCTCGCCCAGCACGGCATGAGCCCGCCGGAATGGCTGGAGAGCCTCGGCTTCCTCAACGAGCACTGCCTGCTGCCGCATGGCACCGTGGTTTCCGGCAGCCGCCTGATCGACCGTCCTGGCCGCGACATCGAGATCATCCGGGATTCCGGCGCCAGCATCGTGCATTGCCCGCTGGTCTCGGGCCGGCACGGCAACGCCATCAATCATTTCGGCAGCTACCGCGCCATGGGCCTCAACATCGCCATGGGCACGGACACCGCTCCGCCGGACATGGTGATGAACCTGCAGACCGGCATGATCCTGTCCCGCACCATCGCCGGCAATGTCGGCGCGGTTCGCTCCGAGGACTATTACGACGCCGCGACCATCGGCGGCGCGAATGCACTGCAGCGGCCCGATCTCGGTCGCCTCCAGCCGGGCTCCCGCGCCGACATCACCGTCTTCGACTTCGACCGGCCGCATAGCGGACAGGTCATCGATCCCATCCAGACGATGATGCTGACCGGCCATGGCCGCGACTTCTCGACCGTGGTGATCGACGGCCGCTTCGTCATGGAGAACCGGGCCATTCCCGGCCAGGACGAAGCCGCCGACAACCTCCGCGCCCAGAAGCAGTTCGAGGGCGTGATGGCGCGCTACCCCGAACGCACTTTGGGCCACCCACCGATGAGCGAGATCTTTTCGTCGAGCTACGCGATCGAACGCCAGGAGGATGCCGCGTGAACGCCCAGCCAGCGCTGCTCTCGGTCCGTGACCTGCGCATCGTCTTCGACGGGCGGCGCGGCCCGCTGACGGCGCTCGACGGCGTCTCCTTCGAGATCGCGCCTGGGGAAATCCTCGGCGTCGTCGGCGAGTCCGGCGCCGGCAAGTCCCTGACCGGCACGGCGGTGATCGGCCTGCTCGACCCACCCGGGCGGCTTGCAGGCGGCGAGATCAAGCTCTCCGGCCAGCGCATCGACAACCTGCCGGCGGAGGCGATGCGCAAATTGCGCGGCCGCCGGATCGGCGCGATCTTCCAGGACCCGCTGACCTCGCTGCACCCGCTCCTGACTGTCGGCGAGCAACTGGTCGAGACGATCACCACCCATCTGCCGGTCGGCAAGACGGAAGCGCGCAAGCGGGCGCTCGACCTCCTGAAGGAGGTTGGCATTCCCGCCGCGGAGACACGGATCGATCATTACCCGCACCAGTTCTCCGGCGGGATGCGCCAACGCGTCGTCATCGCGCTCGCACTCTGCGCCGAACCGACGCTGATCATCGCCGACGAGCCGACCACCGCGCTCGACGTCTCCATCCAGGCGCAGATCACCACGCTATTGAAGCGGCTCTGCCGCGAGCACGGCACCGCGATCATGCTGGTGACGCACGACATGGGCGTGATCGCCGAAACGGCCGACCGGGTCGCGGTGATGTATGCCGGGCGCGTTGTCGAGATCGGCCCGGTCGAGGAGGTGACGCGCCGGCCGCATCATCCCTATACCGCCGGTTTGATGGCCTCGATCCCGAGCGTCCACCGCCGCAATGCCCATCTCAACCAGATCGATGGGGCGATGCCGCGACTGAACGCCATTCCCGCCGGCTGCGCCTTCAATCCGCGCTGCGGCTTCGCCACCGATCTCTGCCGGCAGACCAAGCCCGGCCTGCCGGTCTCCGGCCATGCCGCCGCCTGCCATTTCCCGCTGCAGGAGATGGCCCATGGCTGAGGTGAACACCATCCTCGAGGTCACCTCGGCGTCCTGCCGCTTTGACGTCTCGGCGCCGGCCCTGTCGCGCCTGTTCTCGCATGAGCCGCGTCGCGTCTTGCGCGCCGTCGAGAACGTCTCGTTCAGCGTCCAGCGCGGCACGACTTTCAGCATCGTAGGCGAATCCGGCTGCGGGAAGTCGACGCTGGCGCGCATGGTCGTCGGCCTGCAAAGGCCGACGCAGGGCATGCTCGACTTCAAGGACATCAAGCGCGCCGACGGCTCGGTCGGGCCGCCGCGCGTGCAGATGATCTTCCAGGACCCTTACGCCTCGCTCAATCCGCGCTGGCGCGTCGGCGACATCATCGCCGAGCCGATCCGGGAACTGAAGCTGCGCAAGGACGAAGCTGAGACCGCGACCCGCGTCGGCGACCTCCTGGAGATCGTCGGCCTGTCGCGCGCGGATGCGAGCCGGTTCCCGCACGAGTTCTCCGGCGGCCAGCGCCAGCGCATCTCGATCGCTCGGGCGCTGGCGACCGAGGCGGATTTCCTGGTCTGCGACGAGCCGACCTCGGCGCTCGACGTCTCCGTGCAGGCGCAGATCCTCAATTTGATGGTCCGCCTGCAGAAGGAGTTCGGGCTGACCTATCTCTTCATCAGCCATAATCTTTCGGTGGTCCGGCACATGTCGGACCATCTCGCCATCATGTATCTCGGCCGCTTCGTCGAGAGCGGGCCGGCGGAAGAGGTCTTCGGCCGGCCGCGCCACCCCTATACGCGGCTGCTGCTCGATACGATCCCCGATGTCGAGCAGCCGAACCGCCAGCGCCGGCCGATGTCGGGCGAGGTGCCGAGCCCGATCGCGCCGCCGCCCGGCTGCGCCTTCCACCCGCGCTGCGCGCAGGCGGTCGAGCGTTGCCGGACCGAGGCGCCGGCGCTGCGCCGCGAGGGCGAGCTGGAGATCGCCTGCCACCTCGCCTGAAAGGCGACGCTCAATAGCCGAGCGCGCAGCCGTCCTTGCGCGGGTCGGAGCCGCCAGTCAGCGTGCCCTTCTCCCAGTCGATCCAGATCGCCTGGGCACCGCCCATCGGCGATTTGGGGATCTCGACCTTGAAGCCGCGCGCGGTGAGGGCTGCGCCGACGCTGTCGCGCAGGCGCGCTTCCGCCTCGACCGTGTTCGTGCCCGGCAGCGGGAACAGACGCGGCAGATCGATCGCTTCCTGCAAATCGAGGCCGTGGTCGAACAGCTTGGCCAGGAAATGCGCGTGGCCCATCGCCTGGTAGTGGCCGCCCATCACGCCGAAGGGCATGACGACGCGGCCGTTCTCGGCAAGCATGCCGGGGATGATCGTGTGCATCGGGCGCTTGCGCGGGGCGATCGCATTGGGATGGCCCTGCTTCAGCACGAAACTCTGGCCGCGATTATGGAAGAGCACGCCGGACTTTTTGGTCATCAGCCCGCTGCCATAGGGCGAGAAGATCGAGTTGATGAAGGAGACAGCGTTACGGTCCTTGTCGACGACGCTGATGTAGACGGTGTCCTTGTGCTCGGCCCCGCCGGGGATGACCGGCAACGGATCTAGGGCGCGATTGGGATCGATCATGCCGGCGAGCTCGTCGGCGAGCTTATCCGAAAGCAGATGCTCGACCGGGACCTCGGCCTTGGCGGGGTCGGCGAGGAAGCGGTCGCGCGCGGCATAGGCGAGGCGGGTGGCTTCCAGCTCGATATGCAGGTTCTCGACCGCGAGAGGCCCGCCCTTCGGCTTGAAGCGCTCGAGGATCTTCATGATCAGCAGCGCGATCACGCCCTGGCCATTCGGCGGGCACTCATAGACGGTGCGGCCGCGGAACGTGGCGCTGATCGGCGTGACATACTCGCCCTCGGCGGCGGCAAAGTCGTCCGTCGTGTGCAGGCCGCCGGCAGCCTTGAGGTAGTCGACCATCTCCCGGGCGACCTCGCCGCGGTAGAAGGCGTCGCGCCCCTCGCGGCCGATCGCTTCCAGCGTATCGGCGAGCGCCGGCTGGCGCTGGACGGTGCCGGCGGCCGGAGCCTTGCCGTCGACGAGGAAGGTCGCAGCGGCGTTGGGGTCCCGGATCAGGGTGTCGTGCTGGGCGGCGAGATCATAGGCGACGCGCGGCGTCAGCGCATAGCCGTCGCGGGCATAGGCGATGGCAGGCGCGAGGACCTCCGCCAGCGGCAGGCGGCCATGATCCCTGTTGAGCCGCGTCCAGGCGTCGATCGCGCCGGGCACGGTGACGACATGCGGGGAGTGCCGTTCCAGCGTGGTGATGCCGGCCCTCTCATACCAGTCGAGCGTCGCGGCAGCTGGCGTCCGGCCTGAGCCATTATAGGCGAGGATGTCGGTCGAGCCGCCGCGCGAATAGAGCACGAAGCAGTCGCCGCCGACGCCGGTCGAGCCGGCCTCGACCACGCATTGCACGGCGCAGGCGGCAATCGCTGCGTCGATCGCGTTGCCGCCGGCCTTCATGATGTCGAGCGCGGCGAGCGTCGAGGCGGGATGCGAAGTCGCCGCCATCGCATTGCGGCTGATGGCGAGGGACCGACCAGGAAGCTCAAGATCGCGCATGGATTAGCTTTCGTGGAATCAGGCCAGCGTTCGTCGCCGGCCATCTGGGAAGGAAGCGAAGGGCGCTCAGCCCTTGCGCAGATTGGTGAAGACCGGGACGCCGCTCAGCATACCCGTCAGGTTCTTGCGATAGGCGACCGGCTGCAGGTACTGGCCGGCCGGGACATAGGGCACGTCCTGCATCGCCTGCAGCTCGATCTCGCGGGCGATCGCCTTCTGCTCGGTGGGGTCGGCGGCGGTCAGGAAACGGGCGCGCAAAGCCTCGATCTGCGGGCTGTCGGGCCAGCCCGGGCTGCCCTTGGCGCCATTGCCGCGCAAGGGCGAGCTCGTCGCCGGCGAGCCGAGATCGAGCCCCGCCCAATAGGTGACATAGCAGCTCCAGCCGCCCTGCTCGACCGGGTTGCGGTTGCTGATGCGCTGCAGGACAGTGCCCCAGTCGGCGGCGACGAAGTCGACATTGACGCCGATCTTGCGCAGCGCATCGGCGGCGACATCGCAGACCAGAGAGATGCGCGGCACGTCCTGCGCCGCGAGGAAGACGGCGCGCTCGCCCTTGTAGCCGGCAGCGGCGAGCTCCTGCTTGAGCTTGCCGAAATCCTTCGGCCCCTTCAGGGCCTTGGCCGCGACGTCGGACGCCATCGGCGAGTTGTTCGGGAAGAAGCCGATGCTGCCACGCTCGACCAGCGGATCGCCGCCGCAGACGGCGTTCATGCACTCCTCCTGGTCGATCGCCTGGAGGATGACGCGTCGGATCGCCGGGTTGTTGAAAGGCGGCTGCAGATGGTTGAGCCGGAGCTGCCCGGCCATGCCGGTCCGGTCCTTGACCTCGACCACGATGTTCGGGTCCTTCCGCAGCAGCGGCAAGAGGTCGATGATCGGCTGCTCGACCCAGTCGACCGCGCCGGTCTGCAGCGCCGCGACCGCAGTCGCGGCGTCGGGCATGACGGTGAATTCGATACGGTCGAGATAGGGCGTGCGCGGGCCGGCGGTGAAGCTCGGCGTGCCCTGGCGCGGGACGTAACCCTCATGCCTTGCATAGACATGGCGGGCGCCGGCGATGCGCTCGGCGGTGAGATAGCGATAGGGGCCGCTGCCGATCGCCTCCGGAATCTGCTTGAACGGATCGGTCTGGGCGAGGCGCTCGGGCATGATCGCGGCGACGAGCGCGCTCGGGCGGGCGAGCGCCGCCGGCAGCTGCGGGAAGGGCGTCTTCAGCCGGAAGACGATCGTGCGGTCATCCGGCGCCGAAAGCTCGTCGGTCGCCGCCATCAGCGCCTGGCCGAAGGTGTCGCGGGCGCCCCAGCGCTTGATCGAGGCGACGGCGTCGCGCGCCAGCACCTTGCTGCCGTCGTGGAAGACGAGGCCGGGCCGCAGCGTCAGCGTCCAGCGCTTGCCGTCCTCCTCGACGACATGGCCCTCGACCATTTGCGGCTGCGGCTGGAACTGGTCGTCGAGCCCGTAGAGCGTGTCCCAAACCAGCAGGGCATGGGTGCGGGTCGAATAGCCGTTGGTCCAGATCGGATCGATGATCGCGACGTCGGAATAGGGCACGAAGCGCAAAGTCTTGGCATCCTGCGCCGTGGCGAGATGCGGTGCGGCCGGCAGGAAGGCGGCCGCGGCCGAGGCTTTCAGGAACTGGCGTCGATCCATGGTTGATCCCCTCATTGTTCTGGCTGGCCCTCGGGCGTCCTCGGCAGCGCGGCCTTCTGATGAGCCGCTGCGTCGTTCAGTTCAGGGCTGCGTGCTCGCCGGTAAGGTCGAAGGCGCTCCGGCAGCCTGACCGCGTTTGCGCAGGAACTCGGCGAGGCGCGGCGCGGTCCGCAGGACATGGTCGCGCATCACCGCCTCGGCATGCTCGGCATCGCCGGTCCTGATCGCCTCGACGACCTCATCCTGGCGTTCGGTAGCATGGGCCGGCTGGGCGACATGATGCAGCCAGACGCGCATATAAGGCTCGACGGCAATGTGCAGAGCCGCGATCTGGGCGATCAGCTTGGGGCGTTGGCACAGGCCGCAGATATAGGCGTGGAACTCCTGGTGCCGGCTCAGCCAGTCGGCGCCGCCGGCCGCGCCGGCGCGGTGCATGCGGGCGACATGGTCGTCGAGCTCGGCCAGCGCTGCAGCATTGAAGCGCGGCATGGCCAGACGGACGGCGAGCCCCTCCAGCACGGAGCGGATCTCGAAGAGCTCGTAGATCTCCTCGATGGTCAAGCCGGAGACGATGCAGCCGCGATTGGGCCGGATCAGGACGAGCCCCTCATTGGCGAGGCGCTGAAAGGCCTCGCGCACCGGCATGCGGCTCATGGCGAGCTCGCGTGCGATCGTCTCCGGGATCAGGCGCTCGCCCGGCTGATAGCGCCCGCTGCGGATGTCCTGGAGAATGGCACGATAGGCCTCGTCCTGCGCTGTCGCCGCCGCGGTTCTGGAGGTGAAGCTCATTGCGATCGCTCACAGTCGGGCGGCGGTCCGGCGCCATTGTAATAGTGGATACACTCATACAATCGAAGCTCGATCCGGTACGCAAGACCCGTTCGAGGCGATGTGCAGTTTTTGAGCCGATGAAGGAGCGATCGGCCTAAGCATGCTACGGAAGCGTGGCGAACTTGCCGGCGAGGAAGTCGATCAGCTTGCGGACACGCAATGGCTGGTAGCGTGCGCCGAGATAGAGCGCGTGTACCGGCACCGGGTCGCTCGCGTACTCGGGAAATAGCTGGACCAACCGGCCCTCCGCGAGGTCGCCGATCACGTCGAGCGCGGTCTTCTGGACGATGCCGACGCCGCGCAGCGCCCATTGCCTGACGATCCAGCCATCGTCCGAGCTGCGGTCGCCGCGCACCCGCACGGCGATCTCGCCACGGCTGCCGCGAAAGAGCCAGGTCGAATGGGCGCGGCCCGACAGGTGCAGCGTCAGGCAGTTGTGTCCGGCGAGATCCTGTGGTGTCGCCGGTGTGCCATGAGCGGCGAGATAGGATGGTGCGGCGCAGACGACGCGTCTGAACTCGGCGAGCTTGCGCGCCACCAGCCGCGAATCCGGCAGATCTCCATAGCGGATCGAGAGGTCGACGGCGTCGCGCAGCAGGTCGTGGGTCGTATCTGCCGGCGTTAATGCCAAGTGCAGGCGTGGATGCTGGCTGAGGAACTCGTCGAGCCAGCCGAGCAGCCAGCTGCGCGACAGATCGGACGGGGCAGCGAGGCGGATCGTGCCTTCGAGTGCGCGCGGGTCTTCCTTCAAACCGGCTTCCGCCTCGGCGAGCGCGGCGAAGGCCCGTTCGGCGGCATCGCGCACGGCGGCCCCTTCCGGCGTCAGGCGCAGGCTGCGGGTCGAGCGTTCCAGCAGCCGTGCCCCGTAATGGGCTTCGAGCCGCTTGATCGCGGCGCTGACGGCAGCAGGTGTGACGTCGAGCTGGTCGGCGGCGCCGGTCAGACTACCGGCTTCGACGGTACGCAGGAGGAAGCGGAGGTCGACGAGTGAGAGCATTCTCAAATAATAATTGAAAATAGATCAAGTTGAAGCAACTTTTTCAATCCCGATGCGACATCTAGATCATCGCCTCCGATCAGAGCGGAGCTGCCGGCCATGCATCTCGATCACGTCACCTTCCGGACTGCCGACGTCGCCGGCGCGGCGCAGTTTCTTCGCGCTGTCTTCGATCTCGAGGAGGGCGAGCGACCGCAGTCGATCCGGCACATTCCGGGCGCCTGGCTCTATGCGCAGGGCAAGCCGGTGGTCCACCTGATCGGCTCGGGCCGCGGGCGCTATCCCGATGGCTTCGGGCCGACGCTCGAAGCCATCGACCATGTCGGCTTCCACCGCGACGATTACGACGCCTTTCGTAGCCGCTTCGAACGTCTTGGCGTTCCGCACAGCCTGATGGACCTGCCGGAGATCGCCGAGCGGCGGATCTTCCTGCGCCTGCCATCCGGGCCGCTGATCGAGGTCGTCTTCGACGATCCCGAAGCGGCCGCGCCCTGAATTCTCCTCAACCCCGACACTGGAGCGAACCCGTCATGACCCAGCATCAGCCCCTGTTCACCGCCTATCGCGCCGGCGCGCTGCAATTGCCGCATCGCATCGTGATGGCGCCGATGACCCGCGCCCGCTCGACCCAGCCGGGCGACGTGCCGAACGAGATGATGGCGCGTTATTACGCCCAGCGCGCCAGCGCCGCGATGATCGTGACCGAGGCGACGCAGATCACGCCGCAGGGCAAGGGCTACTCCTTCACCCCGGGCCTGCATTCGGCCGAGCAGGTCGCCGGCTGGCGTCTGGTGACCGATGCGGTGCACCGCGCCGGCGGGCGCATCGTCGCCCAGCTCTGGCATGTCGGCCGGATGTCGCATGCGAGCTTCCATGCCGATGGCAAGCCGGTCGCGCCCTCGGCGATCGCTTCGGGCGCGCAGGTATGGGTCGTCGGCGCTGACGGTGTCGGCCGCATGGTCGACTGCACGCCGCCACGTGCGCTCTCCATTCCGGAAATTCGGGCCATCGTCCGCGACTATCGCCGGGCGGCCGCCAATGCGATGGCGGCCGGATTCGACGGCGTCGAGATCCACGGTGCCAATGGCTATCTGATCGACCAGTTCCTGCGCCGCACCTCCAATCAGCGTACGGACGAGTATGCCGGGTCGATCGGGAACCGCGTGCGCTTCCTCCAGGAGGTTGCGACCGCGGTCGCAGCCGAGGTCGGCCGCGAGCGGGTCGGCGTGCGGATGGCGCCGCACATTACTGCGCGCGGCATGGACGATAGCGAAATGAACGAGACCATGCTTGAAGCCGCCCGCCGGCTGGAGCGGATCGGCGTCGCCTATATTCATCTGGCGGAGGCCGATTGGGACGATGCCCCGACTGTACCGCAGGCGTTCCGCCATGATCTGCGCGCCGCCTTCTCCGGCACGATCATGGTCGCCGGCGGCTATGATGCGCAACGAGCCGAGGCGATCGTTTCGGCCGGGCTCGCCGATCTCGTGGCGATGGGGCGACCCTTCATCGCCAATCCGGACCTGCCGGAGCGCATCCGTCTCGGCCTGCCGCTCGCCGGCTTCGATCGCAGCTCGCTCTTCGGCGGTTCCGATGAAGGCTACACGAGCTATAGCGCCGCGGTGTAGAATTCGAGGTAGCGGCGCGTGACCTCGTTCCAGGAATAGGGCGCGAGATCGAGGAGGCGCGGGCGGGTGTTGCCGGGGTAGTGGACGAGATCGGCATAGGCCTGCTCGACGGCCGAGGCTGCGTCCTCCGCATCGGCGAAGTCGACGGTGCGGACGGTCGGGAACTTGCCCGCCAGCGCGGCGAAAGCGGCATTGGGCTGAACGATCGGCACCAGGCCGGCACTCATCGCTTCAACCAGAGCAAGGCCGAACCCCTCGAACTCGGAGGCCGAGACGAAGAACGAGGCGCGGCTCATCACCTGCCTTGCTCCGGCGTTGTCGAGGCCGAGATGGAGCGTCACGTTTTGCTCCATGCCGGCATCGGCGATCGCCTTGCGCAGTGCCTCTTCGGTCCAGTCCGAGGCGACGCCGAGCATGTCGAGCTGCCAGGAGGGCTCGCGCCGCGCCAGCGCCGCCATCGTCGCGATCAGCCGGTCCGGGCGCTTGTTCTTGGAGAAGCGGCCGATGCTGACGAGGCGCCGCTGCGGCTCCGGGCTGGAGGCGCCGGCGAACTTGTCGAGGTCGACGCCGTTCTCGATCACCCGGACCTTGCCGGGTGCGAGCCGCTCGAACATGCGAGCATCATTGCTGCTGCATCCGGCGATGGCTCGATAGATCTGCGCCGAGAGCCGGGTCGGGCCGTTGAACCAGAGCTTCTTCAGGCTGCCGAAGTCGGCGGTGTGGAAGAAGCCGCCATGGGTGGTCGCCACAAGAGGCTTGCGATGCAGCAGCCAGCCGAGCGCCAGCGCATCGAAGAAGAAGTCGATCGCGTGGACATGGACGAGATCGGCCTCGCGCAGATGGGCGAAGACATCGGGCGCAACCGGATAGCGCGTCGAGCCGCGGAAGGGGATGCGGGTGACGGGGATGCCGTCGATCATCTCGCTCGCCGGAAGGACGAACTCCGGCCGCGAGAACAGCCGATCGAGTGTCACGACCGAAGGCTTGAGGCCGAGCGCCAATTGCGTCCGGCAGAGATTGGCGACGACGTCTTCCAGCCCGCCGCGATTGGGCAGGAACTGGCGCACGACATGGACGATGCGCGTGCCGGCCGGCAGAGCGGGCGCGGCGCGATGGGAGAACGGGGCGGTCACGGTTTGGCCTCCCGGCCGCAGGTGGCACTCGGCCGCTTCGCCTTCAAGCGTTCGATGAGAACCTTCATCTGCGGGCGCTCGCCGGCCTTGGTCGGTTCGAGATTGAAGAGATAGTCCGGCGGCCACCAGGGTCCGGCGCCCCAGGCGGCCCAGCCGAGCCATTGCTGCGGACTGGCGTCGACCTTCGCCGCCATCTGCCTGAGCGCAGTCAGGCATTCCGGCCTGTTCGAGGCGGCGAACTCGCCGAGGAAGCCGCGGCGGCCATTGGCCTTGAGCCAGGCGGTGACGTCGTCGATCGCCTTGAGCGCATTGGCGGCGGCCGAGCATTCCGGGGCGCGGCCGGAATAGTCGGAGTCGAGATATTGGTGGAAATCGTAGGCGTAGCGGTCAAGCGGGTCGACGACGCCGATGAGATCGCGGCCATTGTTGCCGACCGGCAGGTCGGAGGTCCAGCTATGGGCTCCGCCATAGGCCGTGCCGGTGACAAGCAGGAGCTGCTTGGCGCCCGTCTTGCGGATCGCGGCGATGGCGACGTTCTGGATCTTCGCCCAGTCGGCGCTGTGGATGTCGTGGGGCTCGTTCATCAGCGAGAAGACGAGCCTGGGCCGGTCGCGGTAATGCTCGGCGAGCCGGCGCCAGACATCGGCGAGCGCTTCGGCCGGGAGCTCCTTCGAGCCGAGCTGCTTCTTGGCGTAGTAGCCGTAATTGTGCAGGTCGATGATGGCGATCAGCCCGGCCTCGTTGATCCGGCGCACCGTCTGGTCGAGATAGGCCAGCTCCATGATGTCGAGACCGCCGTTGAGCTGCGGCTGGATGCGCTCCCAGCGGAAGGGCAGGCGGATCGCGCTCGCGCCGAGCTTGCCGAGCCGCTGGATCGCCTGTTCGCCCGGATAGGTGTAGTCGGTGTCGACCTTGCCGGGCGCCTCGCCGAATTCGGCACCCGACAGGTTGACGCCGCGCAGGCAAATTTCCGCCTGCGCCGGCGAGGCGGCGAGCAGCGCCAGGGCGAATATGGCTGCTCTCATGGCGCAACGATCCGGATGAGTGCATCGAGCAGCCGGCGTCCGGCAGCGAGATGGGTGAAGTTGTGGTCGGCGTTCGGAATGATCGTCAGCGAGGCGTTGGGATAGGCGGCTAGGCGCTGTCCGCCCTCACCGAAATAGGTCTGGAATTCTGCGATGCCGACATCGCCGTCGGCATAGATCAGCGACAACTCGACTTTTCGCGCCGTGAGCGTGGCGAAATGTCGATGGCATTGGTGGTGGAGCCGGCCATGCTTGGTCAGGCGCCCGAGCACGGGCGCGAGCTTGACCGAGAGCCGCTTGCGGTAGCGATAGATCAGATAGCGCCCGGCCGGTCCGATGCGGAGCTTGCCCGTGAGCAGGCGGCGCAAGCC
>JAESGM010000661.1_pt1 | contig 18803 bp, 19 predicted proteins | sample 9269721 | NCBI WGS metagenome assembly JAESGM01 (sample SAMN15720920, study PRJNA650825) | algae metagenome | isolation source: Komarekiella atlantica HA4396-MV6 and co-occurring heterotrophs from... | place: USA: Theobald House, Kauai, HI | collected 2009-07-29 | reverse complement strand
CGAACGGCACGAACGAAGGCAGGCTCTCCACCAAGGCTGAATAGCGCGGGCGTCTCGTCATCAATCGCGGTCTGGCATCGCGGCGGCCATGGCGTCAACTGCACTGGTTAAATCAGGCACAGCTCGGCCAGCTCTTTGCGCATTTTAGCCGGAAGGTCGGCGAGCGCGGCGTCGCCGCGGCCCAGATCGGCGGGAGCGTCGGCCGCTTCCAGATAGCGCCAGCCCTGAAACGCGCGCCGCGGCACCGGGCGCACCGGCACCAGCCCGCTATCGAGCAGTATCCTGCAGCCGGGCTTGCCGTCGGATTTCTGGCCCGCTGCGAACCCGATCAGCCGCTGGCGCACCTGCACCACGCCCTTGATCACCCAATAGAGCGACCCGCCGTCGAGCAGATCCGCCTCGCGCTTCGGTGTCTGAAACGTCGTGTGAAAAATGCGCGGCTCCTCGCCCGCGCGCCGCTGCTCGGCTAGGCGCGCTTGCTGCCAGTCGGCCAGCTCCTCGATGGATGCGGCACCGACGCAAAGCTTGATCAGATGCAGCGTCACGCTCGACCTCGCCTGTCCCACCGCGAGAGCATGGCCGTTCGCACTCGCCATGGCGAGCGGCGGCCCGTCCGCAATCCACAGCTTCCAACGGCGTCACTTCGCCGTGCACGCCCCCGTATACTGCCCCACCACGGGCTGGCCCAGGACGCCGATATGCCGCGAGTGAACGGCAGGGTGGCTGCCAGTCGCCGCGTCCTCGTCGTACACCGTGGTCAGATTGAGGAATCCCTCGTTCACCACCTCGAGGAAATGGTTGGCATTGATGGCGCGCACGATCTTCAGGGCGGCGGGCTTGTCACCGTCCCTGGCGATCAGCTCAGCACTCTGAGCGTCGAGATCGATCTTGGCGATGTCGAATTCTATCGGTTCTGCGGATTTGCTGTTGAAGGAGCCGTTGCCGTAGCTCCACGCCGTTCCCGCAGTGAACGTACAATGGTATGCGCTCGGATTGTCATCAGCCTGCAACACACTGACCGGAAACAAAATCAGTGCCGCCGAGAGGATCGCGATGGTGTTGCGCATACCAAGTTCCAGAAGACCTCGTGCCAACGCCTATTCAACAGCCGCCGGCCCCGCCGCGCAACCGTCCCGAGCGGCCGAGGTACAGATGCCGCGCGTGGACGCAATGCCTTGAATCGGCCCCGATTAAGGTCTCGTTAGCGGGCTAGCGGGGTGGCACAAACATGGTCCGGATACGGGCTTTCCTGACATCGCTGATCGTCGCCTCCCTGGCCGCCTGCGCGTCCGGACAGACGGACGTGCCACCAAACCTGGTGAACGACGCGCCGCCGATGCCATCGACGCCCATGGTCACCGGCACGGTCGCGCCTCCGTCCGACTATCAGCTCACCGACGCCGAGCTCGCCTATGATTGCCGCAAGCTGACCGGCCTCATGCAGGTGCGCATTCTGCAGGTGCGCAGCTACGACAGCAGCCGCCAGGCGTCCACCGCATCCCGTAGCTTGCAGTCACTCACCAAACCGATCTTCGGCGGTTCGAAGGAAGGGATGGACCCGGATGGCCAGTACCAGCGCGACGTCGCCATGCTGCGCGCCTACAATCACCGTCTGGCGCTGAAAAGCTGCAAGACGTTCGATCTCGCCGCCGAGCTGGCCGCCACTGACGACCGCACGCCCATGCCGCGCTACGGCCCGCCGACCTATTGATCGAACGCAGCCGTTTAGGGCGGCGAGCAATTGTGGTGTAAACGGTAGGGTCCAACTTCCACCTCTCACCGGCAGCACCATGACGGACGGCACGCACGGAAAATTCGATATCAGCGAACGTCCCAGCGCGCGCCCCTGGCCACCGCTGCTTCTCGCCGCGTGCGTCATCGGCGGCGCACTGCTCGGCTACGTCTATCCCGTTCCGTGGCCGGGGATGGACGACACGCCGGCCCGCATGGTCGGGCTCGGCATCGGCGCGGCCGGGATCGTGCTGCTGGTCTGGTCGATGGTCGAACTCTACCGTAGCGGCACGACCATGCTGCCCGACGTCGGCGCCACCAAGCTGGTGACGACCGGCCCCTACCGCCGCTTCCGCAACCCCATTTACCTGGCCGACGCGCTGATCCTTCTCGGCGTCGCCGAGCTGACGAAGAACATCTGGCTGGTGGGCGCTGCCGCGGCCTTCGCCGCGCTCGTTACCTGGCTCGCCATCATTCCCGAGGAGGAGCATCTGGAACGTCGCTTCGGTCAGGAATATCTCGACTACAAGGCAAAGTCGCGCCGCTGGATCTAGGGACGGGTGATGGCCACCGACTTCGGCGAAAAGGAACGCCAGTTCATCGACGGCCTGAAGGAGAATACCGGGCGCGATCTCGGCGAATGGATGCAGGCCATCTCGGGTTCGGGCCTCGACCAGCGCAACGACATCATCGATTGGCTGCGCCACCAGGGCCTGATGTTCTCCAAAGCCTCATGGCTCGAGCGCATCCACCACAACGGCGGCACCCCCATCTACGCCGGTGTCCCGCGCGAAGCCGCACCGCCGCGGCCACCGCGCCGCCGCCAATCGGCGCCCGGCACGCCGGCGGCGCCGGCCATGGCCGTAGTCGAAGACGCCGCCATCTCCGCTCCTGCCGCCCCACCCCAATCCGTAACGCCTCCCGCCGCTGCACCGGCAGCACCGGCAGCACCGGCAGCTGACATCGATACCGTCCTTGCCAAAGCCAAGGCGTATCGCCCGCTCGCGCAACTCGTTCTCAATAAGATCAAAAGCGTACGACCTGCGGCGCAGCTCACGCCTAGAGAAAGCGCCATCGCCTTCGCCGATCCCGCCGTGTTCGCCGTACTCGGCATCACCGGCAAGGAGTTGCGTCTCCATCTTGCGCTCGGCGATCATCCCGTCGACGACACCGTTCGCAAGGGACAGGCGGGCGCTGGCCTTGGCAAGGGCGATGCCCTATCCCACATGCTTGTGCTGACGGACGCGCGCCAGATCGATGCACGGCTGATGGAACTCATCGCTTCGGCGAAGCCCTGAGAACCATCGAATAGCCCGAATTCTGCGGCTCCGTGCGGCCTGGTGTGGAGGCTTTTGTCATGGCTGCCGTCGTCCGTTGGCCAAGTGCTGTTGTTGCGGTTGCCGCGTTCGCCGGTTCCTCGGCGTGTGCCCTGGCGCAAAGTTCGCAGCGGGACAGCATCGCTGAATTGCTCTCCAAGTCCGACCGCGACGTCCGCGTTGCCGAGACGACGCCGGTCCCCGGCAAGACACCGATGGGCCCGCCCAATCCTGCCGCCGAAGCCGAGCCTGTGGATCCGCGCGCCGGCGAGGAAGCTTACGAGCAGGCGCGTCGCCTTATGCTCGCGGTCGACGCCGTGCTGCGTGACACCGCCGAGCATCGCACCGAGGCGCAGAAGCTGCCCGGACGCGACGAGTTCATTCTGACGCCGCTGTGGACCGAGACGCGCGAAGACCGCGAGGCGCGCATTCGCGGGCTGCTCGATTCCGCGCTCGGCATCGTCACTAACGTGCCGATCGTCGACATGCAGAAGAAGGTCGAGGGCCTGCGCCTGAACATTCGCGAGATCGAAGCTCAGATCGCGCGCATGAAGGAGAAGCAGATCACCGCGCCGAAGGATGCCGTGCTTCCCGGCGTGCTCACCGACACGGTCGGCAGTCTCGATGACAACATCAAAGATGCGCACGTGCGCATCGAGCGCAACCACGAGGAAATCGCCAAAACAAAGCTGGAGATCGCCAGCGCGCTTTCCGCCTCGGGCGTGGAGCTTACCTCCGAGCAGATCGACCTGTTGCTGGACAGCGTCCTGTCGGGCGATCTCGTCCGCCTCGTCGCCGCCTTCAACGCCGCCAAGACGATCGACGGCCAGCTCGGCAAGCTGCTCGGTGCGGCGGGCGACAACATGGAAGCGGCGCGCAAGTACTTCGCCATGCACGCGGCCCTCTTCGCCATGCTCGTGCACGCGCAGAACGTCTCCATCGAGAAGATCGACACCAACTACATGCCGAAGCTCGATGCCATCATCAAGGACATCACGGCAGCACAAGCCAAGACCAAGAAACTGCTCGCGGGCGAGAACCGCCCCGATCAGCTGCGCGCCCTGGAGGCCAACCGCGACGCCCAACGCGTCGCCTACGAGGCCGCCAAGGGTTATCGCCGCTACCTGCAGCAGCAGCGCGAGCAGATTGCCAAGGCGCGCTCGCGTGCCGTGCACGATCTGCGCATCGCCGACAACACCTATGAAACGGTGGAAGCGAGCTTCCAGCTGAAGAACCTGATGCGCGACAGCGCTGCGTCCTTCGAAGCCATCCAGAAGCTCGAGGCGCCGACGTTCGATCAGATCTTCAAGAACGAGCAACTGCGGCAGGAATTCGAGAGCCTGACCCGCCGCCTCGACGCCCCCTCGAGCTAGATTTTCTCGCTGACGCGCGTTGGCAGCACCGCCGCGCTGCGGCTCCCCACATCGTCATCCCGACGCAGGTCGGGATCTGTGCAAGTCACTCTGCGCACGATGCCCGTAGTGAATGAAGACGCTTGCACGGATGCCGGCCTTGCGCCGGCATGACGTTGAGAGTGCGCAATCGCTCCGCCCGGGATGACAGCCGCCGCAGGCGGCAAGGGCGCAAGGCGCCCCGGCGAGAGCGCCGGTTACAGGCAGCGCACTTATCCCCGCGGCGGCAAGCGCGCCTATCCTTCCCCCATCCTTGCTCGCACGAGGGACGCATCAGCTGAGCGTCTGACGCGGGGCAGGGAGCGGTGCCTGGATGAGGCGCCTGCTGCCACCGTTCGCAGCGGGTGCCGCGAGGAAAAGCTCTCCTCAGAGTCCGGGGTTGTGAACCGGGGCTGTGCGACCTCAGCAATGAGCCGTACGGCAGCCCGTCGTCAGCGGCGCGCTTGGCTCCAAGCGAAACGCGCAGCAGCGGCAAGGTCCCTGAACGATGACAGCCCGCAGCAGCGGGTGGGCCTCCCGCTTCGTTGGCGATGTGATCGCGCCCCCGGCGCAGCAGCAACCGGCGCGGGCGCCGCAAGGCTGCCCACTAAAAATTACAACGGCAGCGCTGCGACGCCCGCGCTCCCTCGTTCTTAAAGCCCCCGGGCGACTCCGCTACGCGGAGCCGGCCACCCGGGGAGGGTCGGCGTGCCTGGCGGCCGGCGCGCCGCAGGCGAGTCGCCAGGCACGCGAAAGAGAGCCTCTACCGCCGATATTGGACGAACGGGCTGAGCGTCGCGACGCGCTCGTACAGGCGTCGTGCCTGCCGGTTGTCTTCCTTCGTCGCCCAGTAGGTCCGCGTCGCGCCGCGCTTGTCGGCTTCGGCGTACGCTGCCTCGATCAGCGCCCGGCCGGTGCCATGGCGGCGCGTCGTGCGGTCGACATAAAGATCCTCGAGGTAGCAGTACGTCGTCGCCGACCAGGTCGAAGGATGAAACACGAGATGCGCAAAGCCGATTGGCTTGTCCGTCTCGTCGACCGCGACCAGCCCACGGAAGCCGTCCTTCTCGCCGAGCAGCCGCTGCCAGGTCAGCTCGACCACATCGTCGGGCACTTTGGCCTCGTAGAAGTTGATGTAGCCGCGGAACAGCTCCAGCCACGCGTCGTGGTCGGACGCCTGCAGCGCCCGGATGGAAATGGTCATGCCACCCTCACATCAGCCATAGCGTGGCCAGTCCAAGGAATGCGAGAAACCCGACGGCATCGGTAATGGTCGTCACGAATACAGTAGACGAGACCGCCGGATCGAAGCCCATGCGCTGCAACGCCAGCGGCACCAGCATCCCGGCCACCGCCGCCACCAGCAGATTGATGATGATGGCTACGGCGATCACCACCCCGAGGTCGGTGATGCCGAACCAAGCGATCGCCAGCACCGAGAGAAGAATCGCAAACAGCAGGCCGTTGATCAACCCCACTGTCGCCTCGCGCGCGGCGACGCGCATCGTATTGAGCTTGTTCAGCTCCTTGGTAGCGAGGGCGCGCACGGTCACCGTCATCGTCTGCGTGCCGGCATTGCCGCCCATCGACGCGATGATCGGCATGAGCACGGCCAGCGCCACCATCTGCTGGATGCTGGCTCCGAACAGATCGATGATGCCAGCCGAGATCATGGTCATCAGCACGTTGACCAGGAGCCAGACGAAGCGCTGCGGAGCGACTTGGCGCACGCTGTCGCTCAGCCGCTCGTCACCGACGCCGGCGAGCAGCTTGGCGTCCTCCTCGGCCTCCTGCTCGATGACCTCGACCACGTCGTCGACGGTCACGACGCCGACCAGCCTCTCGTCCTGGTCGACGACCGGCGCCGCCATGAGACCATACCGCTCGAACTGGCGGGCGACCTCCTCCTGGTCGGCAGTCGCCAGGATCATGTGACGCTCGGTATCCATCAGCGTGTCGATGCGCACGTCGCGCTTGGCGCGCAGCAAGCGACTTATGTCGACGCTGCCGAGCAGGTGGAAGCTCGGGTCGACGACGAATATCTCCGAGAACGTCTCCGGCAAGTCTTCGGTATCCCGCGCGAAATCGATGACCTGCCCCACCGTCCAGAACGGCGGAACAGCGACGAAGTCGGCCTGCATGAGGCGGCCGGCGGTTTCTTCCGGGTACAGCAAGTTACGCTGGAGAGCGGCCCGCTCCCCCTGCGGGAGCTGATCGAGGATCTCCTTCTGGTCTTCTTCCTCGAGGCTGCTGAGGAGGTAGGCGGCGTCGTCGGTATCAAGTTCCGTGACCGCCTTGGCCAGCACGTCGTTGGGGATGGCTTCGGCGAGCTGGTCGCGGACCTTCTCGTCGACTTCGGTAAGGACCTCGTAATCGAAGTCCGCTCCCAGCGCCTGGATGAGCCCCACCCGGTGATCGGGGTCCAGCAGCTCGATGAGGTCGGCGAGATCCGGACCGTCCATGTCGCCGACGAGGTCGCGAACCTTGACGACCTCGCCGGCTTCGAGCGCTTCCGTGACATCGCGAACCAAATCGTGCGTCGGTACGGTCGCCGCCTGCGGGACGGTGTCCTCGGTCTCGGTCATGGGCAGGGGCACTCCAGGGTCGACGGGCTGCGTCTCACGCAGTCCAGCGGCACGGGTGAAACATCATTCGAATGGCATTCGCTTAGCACGATGCAGCCGCGCGCACAGTCTGGTGCGCGATTGCAACATGACCCCGAAGATGTCGGATGTTGACGAACATTTACAGAGCGTTTTGACGCCCAGGCCCTACTTAGGCGGGGTGCGCCGGGGGTAGAAAAGTTGTCCTCTATCGCACTGACAGGGGGCAGACTATCGCTATGCGGATGCGGGCGTTTTTCCAGTCGTGCCTGATGCTGCTGGCCCTGGCGCCGGCCGCCCCCGCCTATTCCAATGCCGCCGTCCCGTGCCCGGTGCGCGACGATGTTCTCGGCCTGGAACGGATCGTCGAGATCGATTCCGCTGGCGGCCCCGAGTTCGGTTCGACCCGCAAAGACAGCTTCGGCTTCCTTTCTGACGGCGAGATCGTCCTGACGTTCGATGACGGTCCCTCGCGCACCCATACCCGCTCGGTCCTCGCCGCGTTGGATCGGCATTGCACCAAAGCCACCTTCTTCATGGTCGGCCGAATGGCTGCCGCGGACCCAGCCATGGTGCAAGAGGTTGCCAAGGCCGGACACACCGTCGCGGCGCATACTTTCTCGCACGCGCGCATTCCCGGATTGTCGACGCAAGGGCTGAAAGACGAAATCGAGCTGGGGTTCAGCGCCGTGAGCAAGGCGCTCGGCGCACCCGCCGCGCCCTTCTTCCGCTACCCATACCTCGCAGCCAGCGGTCGCGCCGATACGTACCTGCGGGAAAGGCACATTGCCAGTTTCACCATCGACGTCGATTCGCGAGACTTCCGCGTGCGCGATGGCGTCAGCGTGAAACGAACCGTGCTCGCCCAGTTGGCGAGCAAGCGCAAAGGCATCTTGCTGTTCCACGATATCCAGCCATCGACGGCCAACTCCCTGGACGACCTCCTCGCCGCTCTCAAGGAGCACGGCTACAAGGTCGTGCACATCGTGCCCAAGCAGCCGGTCTCGACGCTTGCCGCCTATGACGAAAAAGCGAGCCAGCTCATTGCCAAGCGCAAGCGCACGGTTGCCGATGAGCCACTGGCGAACCGTTCTCTGACCTGGTCGCAGGACAGTCCTGTGGAGGAGCGGGAGATCCTACCGTGGGCTCCGCGCATCACCCCGGCGGTTTCCGATCCGCCAGAGGCGCCTGTCACTTCAAACCAGGAATCGACCGTGCCATGGTATCAAAAATGGCTGTTTCCCTAAGCAGTCGGAAACGTTCAGCCGCGTAAAATGAAGCCATGCGCCCGATAGCGAGGTGAACCGTGCGCCGACGTCTGCCGTTTTTCATCGCGCTGCTGATCGCTGGTGCGTCGTCCCCCGCGCTATCCGAAGAGAAGTGCGCCAACCCGCAGGGCGCCCTCGGCGTCTCGCGCATCGTGGATATCGATGCCACGACGGGTCCGCTGTTCGGCGCCTTCACCAAGTATGAGAAAGAGCCGCGGTTTCTCGGCCCCAAGGAAGTCGTCCTGACGTTCGACGACGGGCCGATGCCCAAATTTACCAAGCCGATCCTGGACACGCTCGACAAGTATTGCACCAAGGCGACCTTCTTCTACGTCGGCCGCATGGCGCAGGCTTACCCTTCGATGGTCCAGGAGGTCATGGGGCGTGGCCACACGATGGGAACCCATACCTGGTCGCATCCGATGAACATGCGGCGCCTTGCGCTGCCCAAGGCCGTCGATCAGATCGAGCGCGGTTTCGCTGCCGTGGCGCTTGCCGCCGGCCAGCCGATCGCGCCGTTCTTCCGCTTCCCGGGCCTGTCCGACTCCGGCCCGATGCTGCAACATCTGCAGGAGCGGGGCATTGCCGCGTTCACGGTCGATGTGGTGTCCAACGACAGCTACATCGCCAGCCCCAGCCGGCTGGCCCAGCGCACCCTCGAACAGATCGAGCGCCAGAACGGCGGCATCGTGCTGTTCCACGACATCAAATCGTCCACGGCGAGAGCGCTGCCGACCATCCTCAGCGAGCTCAAGAAGCGCGGCTACAAGATCGTCCACCTGCGCGCCACCAAGCCATTCGAGCCGCTTCCTGCACTCACGGCGGAACTCACCAAGGGCACCGCGACGGCGAGTGGCGAAAAGCGCCTCGTTCCATTCTATGAGGCGATTGCACCCATCGTTCCCGGCACCAATTCCGAACCGGAAGTGACGGAGATTCATCCTTCGGTGCGTGAGCGCACGCACGCCGGCGGCACGCACGCGACCGCCGACGACCTCGTCCCCGACAGCTCCGCATCCGCGGCAACGACATCGCCGACCGGTACGACCGTCGGCACGGCCCACGACAAGAAGAAGCCTCCGCGCCATCAGCGCGAATACGATCCCAACAGCTTGACCAACGCCGTCAGCGGTCGCTGGTAACTTTTCCCCGGCCTTCCGACATCGGTTTCAATCACGCGCGGAGCGATCCGCGCGTGATTTGCTTTGTGCCGCCGCGCGCAACACGCGGCGCAAACGCCGCAGCTTGATCTCCGTCAAAGGGTTTCCCCGGCACCTACGCCAACAATGCGACCGACCATTTTCACCATGCGCGCGCCGCCAAACGAAAAAAGGGGAGGTCTATGTCGCCCAACGAGGAGGTCGCAGCCTTTTCACATGCACTGACGCTGCTGGCGGCCGTGACCGTCGGAGCCCTCGCTCTCAGCATCGCGTTGGCGACCAACGATGCGGTCATGGGCTTTCACATGCTGCTGCTGTTCGGCTTCTGCGCCGCCGGCGGCTACTACGTCCTGACCCATCCCTTGCCGAAAAGCGAGGACACTGACACGGCCTACATGGACGGCCCGATAAAGGTCGCCACTATCGCCGCCGTCTTCTGGGGTATCGCTGGGTTTCTCGTCGGCGACATCATCGCCTGGCAGCTCGCCTTCCCCGACCTGAACTTCGATCTGCCGTGGACCAACTTCGGGCGCTTGCGGCCCGTGCACACCTCGGCGGTCATCTTTGCCTTCGGCGGCAACGTGCTCATCGCCACGTCGCTCTACGTCGCGCAGCGGACCTCGCGCGCCCGGCTCCCCGGCTATTGGGCACCCTGGTTCGTCGTCTGGGGCTATCAGCTCTTCATCGTGCTGGCAGCCACCGGATACATCCTCGGCGTAACGGCCGGCAAGGAGTATGCCGAGCCCGAGTGGTATGTCGACCTGTGGCTGACGCTCGTGTGGGTCGTCTACCTGCTCGTCTTCCTCGGCACGCTATGGAAGCGGCAGGAGCCGCATATCTACGTCGCCAACTGGTTCTTCCTCGCCTTCATCGTGACGGTGGCGATGCTGCACATCGTCAACAACCTGGCGATCCCCGTCTCGCTCGTCGGCACCAAGAGCTATTCCCTGTTCTCCGGCGTGCAGGATGCCATGACCCAATGGTGGTACGGGCACAACGCGGTCGGCTTCTTCCTCACCGCCGGCTTCCTCGGCATCATGTATTACTTCATCCCCAAGCGCGTTGACCGGCCCGTGTACTCCTACCGGCTGTCGATCGTGCATTTCTGGTCGCTGATCTTCCTCTACATCTGGGCCGGCCCGCACCACCTTCACTACACCGCACTGCCCGACTGGGCGCAGACGCTCGGCATGACCTTCTCGATCATGCTGTGGATGCCGTCGTGGGGCGGGATGATCAACGGCCTCATGACGCTGTCGGGCGCCTGGGACCGGCTGCGCACCGATCCGGTGGTGCGACTGCTCGTCGTCTCGGTGGCCTTCTACGGCATGTCGACCTTCGAAGGTCCGCTCATGTCGATCAAGTCGGTCAACTCGCTCTCGCATTACACCGACTGGACCATCGGCCACGTGCATTCCGGCGCGCTCGGCTGGGTCGGCATGATTTCGTTCGGCGCCATCTACTGCCTGGTGCCGTGGCTATGGAACCGGCGTGGGCTCTATTCGCTGCGCCTCGTCGAATGGCACTTCTGGACTGCCACCATCGGCATCGTTCTCTACATCTCGGCGATGTGGGTGTCGGGGATTACCCAGGGCCTGATGTGGCGTGCCTACGACAGCCTCGGCTTCCTGCAGTACTCGTTCGTCGAAACCGTCGAGGCGATGCACTGGCCGTACGTCATCCGCGCGCTTGGCGGTGCCCTGTTCGTCCTCGGTGGCGTGCTCATGGCGATCAACGTCTGGCGCACCATCCGCGGCGATGCAGCCGTCGACTTGGCGGAGCAGCCGACGACGGCGGCGGCTCCCGGTCTGCGCCTCGCCGGCGCTGCGGTTCCGGCGGAGTGAGGGTGCCATGAAATTCAGTCACTCGTTCTTCGAAAAGAACTCGATGGTGCTGCTGATCGGCATCCTCGTCGTAGTCTCCATCGGCGGTCTCGTCGAAATCGCGCCGCTGTTCCTGCTCAACTCGACCATCGAGAAAGTGCAGGGCATGCGGCCGTACTCGCCGCTCGAACTGGCAGGTCGTGACATCTACGTCCGCGAGGGTTGCTACAATTGCCACTCGCAGATGATCCGCTCGCTGCGCGACGAGGTGGAGCGCTACGGCCACTACAGTCTCGCCGCCGAGAGCATGTACGATCACCCGTTCCAGTGGGGATCGAAGCGCACGGGTCCCGATCTGGCGCGCGTCGGCGGCAAGTACTCCGATGGCTGGCATGTCGACCATATGCGCCGTCCGCGCTCCGTCGTGCCGGAATCGATCATGCCCGGCTACCCGTTTCTGGAGACGACCAAGCTCAGCTACCACGACATGGCCGATCGCCTGCGCGCCCTGCAATTGGCGGGTGTCCCCTATACGGACGAGATGATCGCCAACGCGCAGACCGACGTTGTCGCGCAGATCAGCCCCGACAGTAGCGAAGCCAAGGCGCTTCTGGAGCGCTACCCGAAAGCGCAGGTGCGCAAGTTCGATGGCACCCAGGCTGCCGAGCCTAGCGAACTCGATGCCCTGATCGCCTATCTGCAGATGCTCGGAACGCTCGTCGACTTCACCAAGTTCGACGCCGCCGGCCCGAACCTGCGCTGAGGAACAGGCCATGACCTATCAAACCGCAACCGTTCTATCGCAGACCGCCGCGCTCATCCTGTTCGTCGGACTGTTCGTCGCCGTCATCGCCTACGTGTTCTGGCCCTCCAACAAGAAGAAGTTCGACGAGGCGGCGCAGATCCCCCTCGACAAGAACGATGACGAACCGGATGGAGACGCCCGATGAGCGGCAAGGAGATCGACAGCGTCACCGGCGCCGAGACCACCGGACACGTATGGGACGGCGACCTCAAGGAGCTGAACAAGCCGCTGCCGCGCTGGTGGCTGTACGTACTCTATGCCACCATCGTGTGGGCAATCGGCTATTGGATCGTCTATCCGGCCTGGCCGACCGCCTCCGGCTACACCAAGGGGTATCTCGGTTTCAGCCAGCGAGCGGAAGTCAGCCGCGACGTTGCCGGCGCCCGCGCGGCACAGGCGCAGTACTTCGAGCGCATCGCGGCAGCGCCGCTAGCCGACATCGGCAACGATCCCGAGCTTATGCCGTTCGTCATGGCAGGTGGCGCCGCGGCGTTCGGCGACAACTGCGCCCCCTGTCACGGCAAGGGCGCGCAAGGATCGGCCGGCTATCCGAACCTCAACGACGACGACTGGCTGTGGGGCGGCACCCCCGAGGCCATCGAGCACACCATCCAGTACGGCATACGCTCGGGGCACCCGGAAACGCGCGACATGGCCATGCCGCGTTTCGGCATCGACGGCATGCTCAAGCCGCAGGAGATCGCTGACACCGCCCAGTTTGTGCTGTCACTGTCCGGCCATTCTACCGACACCGCGAGCGTCGAACGCGGCAGCAAGATTTTCGCCGACAATTGCGCCGGCTGTCACGGCGAGCGCGGCGAAGGCAACCAGGACATGGGCGCGCCGAAACTCAGCGACACGATCTGGCTCTACGGCGGCAACGCCGCCGACATCGAGAAGTCCATCGCGACCGGCCGCGGCGGCGCCATGCCGTACTGGTCCGGCCGCCTCGACCCGGTGACGATCAAGATGCTCGCCGCCTACGTCCACTCGCTGGGCGGTGGCAAGTAGCCGGCGGGAGCCGCGCATGAACATGATGAACCGAGCGAACGACGTGACCGGCGGCAAGCAGGAGCCTGCCTATGCGCCGCGTCGCAAGATCTATCCGAAACTCGCGCACGGGAGATTCCGCAAGGCCAAGTGGGCGGTCATGTTCGTCACCCTCGGCATCTACTATCTGCTGCCGTGGATACGCTGGGACCGCGGCCCCGAGCTGCCGAACCAGGCATTCCTGCTCGACTTCGCCAATCAGCGGCTGTTCTTCGGCCCCATCGCCATATGGGCGCAGGAGCTCTACTACATCACCGGCCTGCTGATCCTGTCCGCGCTCGGTCTGTTTCTAATCACGGCCATCGCCGGCCGCGTCTGGTGCGGCTATGCCTGCCCGCAGACGGTGTGGACCGACCTGATGATCGTAGTCGAGCGCTTCTGGCAGGGCGACCGCAATACGCGCATGCGCCTCGATCAGCAGAAGTGGACCTTCGAGAAGCTCTGGCGCAAGGCCGGCACGCACGTATCCTGGCTGCTCATCGCCCTGGCGACCGGCGGGGCCCTCGTGTTCTACTTCCGCGACGCGCCGACGCTCGCCGGAGAGCTTCTGGCCGGCGAAGCGCCCGTCGTCGCCTACGTCTTCCTCGGCATATTCACCGGCACGACTTATCTGCTCGGCGGCCTCGCCCGCGAGCAGGTGTGCATTTACATGTGCCCCTGGCCGCGCATCCAGAGCGCCATGTTCGACCGCGACTCGCTGCTCATCTCGTATCGCGGCTATCGCGGCGAACCGCGCGGCCCGCACAAAAAGGGCGAACCCTGGGAGGGCCGCGGCGACTGCATCGACTGCACCGCTTGCGTAACCGTCTGTCCGATGGGCATCGACATCCGCGAGGGCTCTCAGCTCGAATGCATCCAGTGCGCGCTATGCATCGACGCCTGCGACGAGATCATGGACCGCGTCAGCCGGCCCCGCGGGCTCATCGCCTACGATACCTTCCGCAATCTCGAGGTCACGCACAGCGAGCGCGCTCCGGTACGCATCGTCAGGCCGCGCACGCTTCTCTACAGTGGCCTCATCGCCGCCGTGGCCGGCATCATGCTCTTCTCGTGGTTGACCCGGTCGCTCGTGCAGATCAGCGTTCTGCACGACCGCAACCCGGTGTTCGTGCAGCTTTCGGACGGCGGCCTGCGCAACGGCTTCACCGTCAAGATCCTCAACAAGCGATACGAGCGGCGGAGCTTCACGCTGGCGGTCGCCGGCCTCGATGGCGCCGAGATGTCCATCGTCGGCTTCGCGCATCCCGATGCCGCCATCGAAGTCGCTCCGGACGACGTGCGCTCGCTGAAAGTGTTCGTGACGTTGCCGGCTGAGCGGCGTTCTACGCTCGACGATGGAGCCGCGCCGTTCCGCTTCACTATCACCGACACGCAGGAAGGCAGCACAATGGATCACGAAGCCATCTTCAAAGGCCCCGCCCATGAGTGATGCGACAGTGAACCAGGCCAAGAGACGCGGCCTGCGCGGACACCACGTGCTCACCGTGTTCCTCGGCTTCTTCGCCACCGTGTTTATCGTCGACGGCTTTATGATCTATCAGGCGGTATCGACATTCGGCGGTCTTGAAACGCAGGATGCCTATCGCAAAGGCCTCGCTTACAACGAGCGCATCGCCGCTGGCGCCGAACAGGAGCGGCGAGGCTGGGACGATGCGCTCTCCTTCCTTCCCGACCGCGAAAAAGTGCGCGTCGTTCTTTCCGACAGCGCCGGCGTGCCGGTCAGCGGATTGGCCGTGAACGGCTCCATCGGCCGCGCGGCGACCGACCGCTTCGACCGGGGGCTCACCTTCGCACAGACCGGCCCCGGCACATACGAAGCCGACGCATCCAACCTGCAGCCCGGATGGTGGACAGTAGATGTGGAGGCTGTCTCCGCCGTGCCGGGCGATCAATCGAACGTCTACACCTCGAGGCGACGCCTATGGATCAAGCCGTAACGCCTTCACTGCAGCTCGTACGTCAGACACCGGTCACGCCGGAGCTGCAGGAGGTGACGCTCATCGTCGAGAACATGCGCTGCGGCAGCTGCATGCTGTCCGTCGAGCGCGCCCTGACGAATATTCCGGGTGTCGCGGCCGCACGCGCCAATCTCTCCGAAAAGCGCGCCGTCGTGCGTTTCAGGGAGGAAGAAACGACCACCGAGGCGCTTTGCGCTGCTCTGGAACGCGCCGGGTTCCAGGCGACGGAAGCGCTGCACACGCCCGACGAGCAGGTGCAGGCCAAGCACTCCGATCTGCTACGCCGTCTGGGTGTCGCCGGATTTGCAGCCGCCAACGTCATGCTGCTCTCCGTCTCGGTGTGGGCCGGCGTCGCTAGCGACATGGACGCCGCCGTCCAGTCGCTGTTCCACTGGCTGTCGGCGCTGATTGCGCTGCCGGCAATCCTCTATGCTGGTCAACCGTTCTTCCACTCCGCGGGCCAGGCGCTGGCATCGCGGCGGCTCAACATGGACGTGCCGATCTCTCTCGGCATCATCCTCGCCTCGTCGATGAGCCTCGTGCAGACGATACGTGGCGGCCATCAGGTCTATTTCGACGCCGCGATCATGCTGACGTTCTTCCTTCTCATAGGGCGCTATCTGGATGAAAGCGTGCGCGTCAAAGCCAAGAGCGCCGCCGAAAACCTGCTCGGCTTCCGCGCCATGAGCGCAACCGTGATCGGCAGCGACGGACGACCGACCCGTCTCGCTGCGCGCAAGCTGCTCGCGGGCATGCGCGTACTCGTAGCGGCCGGGGAACGCATCCCGGTCGACGGGCGCATTGTCAGCGGCAAGAGTGATGTCGACGAGAGCCTGATCACGGGAGAGTCGATGCCCCGCCTCGCGGCGTCGGGCGCGGTGGTACATGCCGGCACCATCAACATCACCGCGCCGCTCGAAATCGTCGCCACCGCTACGGACGAAGGCACGCTGGTTGCCGAAATCGCCCGCCTGATGCGCGCCGCCGAGCAGAACCGCGGACGTTACGTCCGCCTCGCCGACCGTGCCGCGCGTCACTACGCGCCGGCGGTGCATATCCTCGGCGCGGCAACGCTGATCGGCTGGCTTGCTGCCGGTGCCGGTTGGGAGCCGGCAATCACTTATGCCATCGCGGTGCTGATCATCACCTGCCCATGCGCTCTCGCCCTCGCCGTGCCAGCTGTACAGGTCGCGGCCAGTGCGCGCCTGTTCGCCAAAGGCGTCATCGTCAAGGCGCCCGACGCCCTCGAACGTCTGGCGGAGATCGACACCGTCGTGTTCGACAAGACGGGCACGCTGACGCTCGGTCGTCCGCGATTACTGAATTCGGCGACGATCGACCCTGACATCCTCTCGCGCGCCGCGGGTCTCGCCGTGCATAGCCGCCATCCGTTGTCCAAGGCCCTGGTGCGAGCCGCCGAGACACGCGGACTGAAGCCCATCCGCCGTGGCTTCGTTCGCGAGATCGCGGGCTCGGGCCTTGTCTGCCAGACGGCGCAGGGTGAGGAACGTCTCGGCAGCGCCGCCTGGGTTGGTGCCGGCGACGGCCCGACGGCCGCAACCTTATGGTACCGCCGTCCCGATGCTGCGCCGTTCGCTTTCGACTTCGAAGACGCGTTGCGGCCCGATGCGGCCGACATCGTGCGCCAGCTGCAAGGCAGCGGTTACGAAGTCGAGCTGCTTTCCGGCGATACGCCGGACGCCGCGGCGCGCGCGGCCAACGCGACAGGCATCGTCCATTTCCGCGGCGGCATGCGCCCGGGCGACAAGATCGCACGCATCGCGGAGTTGCAGGACCGAGGCCGGCGGGTGCTGATGGTCGGCGATGGCCTCAACGACGCACCGGCTCTCGCAGCCGGTCATGCCTCGGTGTCGCCGGCCAGTGCCGCAGACATAAGCCAGACGGCAGCCGGTGCGATTTTCCAGGGCGAGCGCCTGTCGACGGTGACCGAAGCAATGCGCGTCGCGCAGGCGACGCGGCGCATGTCGCTTGAGAACTTCGCGATAGCGCTAGGCTATAACGCGCTGTTCGTGCCGCTGGCCATGGCCGGGCAGCTGACGCCGCTCATCGCCGCGGTTGCGATGTCCGCCTCATCCATCGCCGTCACCGCAAATGCACTGCGGCTGCGCAAAAAGCCAATTAAGCTGCAGCGCCCGCTCGCGCTGCGGGAGGCAGTTCCATGATGGCCCTTGCATGGCTGATCCCTGTCGCGCTGTTCCTCGGGCTTCTCGGTCTGTCCGCATTCCTTTGGGCGTTACGCAGCGGCCAGTTCGACGATCTCGACGGTGCAGGCTGGCGTGCCATCGCCGACAGCGAGCGCCCCGCGGAACGCAAGGTGGAAGACCGTTAAGCACTGGCGTGCTCCCATGCACGCCGCACGTAGCCGACGAGTTGCAGAGCGGTGGCAAGCAGGACGACCAGAAACGAAACTTCGGCGTGGACCGACAAACACGCTCTCCCCCTGCCGGAGCGCATGACGGCAATGGCTTTCGATCATGCCGGCGCCCCGCTCGAGGTGGTTGAACGCCGTATCCCCGCGCCGCGCGGTAATCATATACTGGTGCGCGTCGCCGCATGTGCCGTCTGTCGCACGGACCTGCATGTCATCGACGGAGAGCTTCCCGATCCGAAGCCGCATGTCATTCCCGGCCACGAGATCATCGGTCGCATCGTTGCCCGCGGCGAGGACGTGCGCGGACTGCGCATCGGTGACCGCGTCGGCATTCCATGGCTCGGCGCTACATGCGGGCGCTGCCGCTTCTGTCGCTCGGGGCGCGAGAACCTGTGCATCAAGCCCGGCTTCACCGGCTACACGATCGACGGCGGCTACGCGCAATACGCCCTCGCCGACGCGGCGTACGCATTCAAGATTCCCCCGATGTACACCGATGCGGAAGCCGCGCCTCTCATGTGCGCGGGACTGATCGGCTACCGTGCCTGGAAGCCCGTGCGCAAGGCTCAGCGTCTCGGCATCTACGGGTTCGGTGCGGCGGCCCACATCGTGGCGCAGCTTGCCGCGCATGCTCGCCAGGAGGTGTACGCATTCACGCGCAAGGGGGATGCTGCCGCGCAGAAGCTGGCGCGCAAGCTTGGCGCCAAGTGGGCAGGCGCCTCGGAAGAAATGCCGCCCAAGAAACTCGACGCGGCTATTATCTTCGCGCCGGTCGGGCCGCTGGTTCCCCTGGCACTGAAGGCACTCGATCGCGGCGGCATACTTATGCTCGGCGGCATTCACATGAGCGATATTCCCGCCATGCCCTACGAACTTCTATGGGAGGAACGCGAGATCCGCTCGGTGGCCAATCTCACCCGCCAGGACGCGGTGGAGTTTCTAAAACTGGCGCCGCGTGTGCCCATTCACCCGCAGGTGACGACGTTCCCGCTGGCTGATGCCAATGCAGCGCTCGATCAGCTGCGCGGCGGAAAGCTGACGGGCGCCGCCGTCCTCATTCCACCAGACTGATGCCGGCTGCGATCAGTGCCGCCCGTACACCGTCGATGGTCTGCTCTATGCTTCCCGACGCGTCGACCTGCTGCCAGCTCACGTTGCCGAGCTCATAGCCGAGCTGCTCGCGAACGACCTTGCGATCGGCGTCGGAGGCATCCCCGCGGCGCGCCTCGACACGCTGCAGCAGCGTGTCCGATGGAGCGCTCAGCCAGATGCCGACGAACTGGCAACCGGCCGCCTGCGCAACATC
>JAESGM010000660.1_pt1 | contig 18834 bp, 17 predicted proteins | sample 9269721 | NCBI WGS metagenome assembly JAESGM01 (sample SAMN15720920, study PRJNA650825) | algae metagenome | isolation source: Komarekiella atlantica HA4396-MV6 and co-occurring heterotrophs from... | place: USA: Theobald House, Kauai, HI | collected 2009-07-29 | reverse complement strand
CACAAGGACAGCTCGGCCATCGAGGAGCAGCAGTCACGCGTTGTCCAATGGATGTGGGTGTTTCGCAGCCTTTCTTTGCTGCTTGGCACCCTGATCCTCTTCTTCATCGTCAAGCGCGCGCATACGACCATCAAGCGCCAGCGCCAGCAGCTGCATCAGCAGCTTCTCGATACCGAAAGGCTCGCCGAGCAGAACGGCCTGTTGCGCGCCACGGCCGACGATTCACGACGCAAGGCGGCGCGGGCGAACGAAGAGCTGCTGAGCCGCGTCGGTGCCGAGATACACGACGGACCTATCCAATTGCTCAGCGTGGCGATGCTGGGACTGAACAACTTCCCCGCGCGCGCGCCGTTGCCCGCGGCCAACGGAACGGTTGCGCTCTCTTCTCCCGATACGCTGGTCGGGGAGGTGATCGACCATTTGCGTACCATCTCGACCGGACTGATCCTTCCCGAGATCGAGCACCTAGCGCCGCGCGAGGTGATCATGCTGGCGGTGGCCGGACACGAGAGGGCTGCTGGCACCTCCGTGGAGACTAACGTGTCCGCCCTACCCACGCAGATCTCCCAGGGTCTGAAGGCGTGCATTTACCGGATCGTCCAGGAGTGTCTCAACAATTCGGCGCGCCACGCCGAGGGCAAGGGCATGAAGGTCGCCGCTTGGCACGACGGCTCGGCGATAACGCTGGTGGTCTCGGACCGTGGACCGGGTTTTCGTCCGAGCGAAGGGAATGACCAGAGACCGCGGCTCGGGCTGCTCGGAGCCAAGAACCGCGTGGTTGCTTTCGGCGGGACGCTCCGTATCGACGAGACGATCGGCGGGGTGAAAGTCACGGCCGTCCTGCCAATCGACAGCGATGAGATCGTTGCCGGGATGCCGTCCGGATAGGGATCGCCTAGCCGACACCGGCGAGTGCTAGTTCATTACCAGGTCTTCGCTCAGCGGCATCTCATTGCGGCGTGCCATCAGCACGACCTCAAGGCGGTTGCGCGCATTGAGCTTGCGCATCAACAGCGTCATGTAGTGACGCACGGTCTTCTCGCTGATCCGCAGGCGCTCGCCGATTTCCTTGTTGGTCGAGCCGTTCAGCAGAAGCGTGAGAATCTGCGCCTCCCGCACGTTGAATTTTACCCCGTTCCTATCCGCGTTACGCTTGGGGTCGCGCAGAGCCGAGATCACCTTGGCGGCGAATGCGGGCGTGATGTAGTGCTCACCGCCCTGCACAACGCGCAGCGCCCGCGCCAGTTCGTCGGCGTTGGTACCTTTGAGGATGTAGCCGCTAGCGCCGGCCTCGAGCGCGCGGGTCGCGCAATTGACATCTGCCAGGGCGGTAAAAGCGACCACCTTCGTGCTGGGGCTGAGGGCGGCGATGCCCTTGATGGCGGCGAACGGATCGCCCGGCATGCGCAGATCCATCAGCAAGAGGTCCGGACGATGCTCTTCGGCTATCGCAACAGCGTCAGCGGCGCACTGACCGCTGCTGACAATTTCGTAGTCAGGCTGCGAAGCGAAAAAAGAATGCAGACCACTGAGGAATATGGGGTGGTCGTCGACAAATGCCACGGAAACAATACTCTTCATGTACACTTACCAATGCAGCAAATCTTAATGATTGGCTTAGGATGTCCTTTACCCAAGGAAGCGTCAACGTGCTTGTGGCGGGCCGGTTAAGTCGGCTTGTGCCGCTCGATGTCGGCTTCTGTGAACCACCGGATATTTGGCCAGGGACACCGGTCGCAATCGCCGGGAGGCTGCCACCTGCTCCAATTCACCGCATCTGAAGGCGCTCCGCGAACTCCGCGAACCTATCGCTTTCAATTCTGCATTCCGGCCCTACGCCCGGGTTGATGACGATCGCATCCAGGCGATAGGTGGGGGCCACCCACAGCATCCAGTCGAGAAACTGGGGATAGTAGTAGTCGTGCCGCGCCGCGGCCTCGTAACGCTGACTGTCGGTGAAGACGTGCATCGCGCGTTGGCCCCCGACCTCCTCGACGATATCTAGCCCCTGGAGGCGCTGCTGTTCGAAGAGCGGAATGCGCATCGGAACGTCACGTACCGCTTCGATAAAGTCATCCAGCGCCCGCCCCTGCAGCCCCGATGCCTCGACGTGCTCCAGCGCTGCGATCACCGCCGGGATCAGCGCGCGCCTGCTGGCCTTGAGGTTTTCGCGGCACAAAGCGTCGATATCCTCCCCGCCAGCCTCGATGGTCGCGAGGTTGATGACGAAGCTGCCGAGGCCCAGCCCCGTCGCGCGCCACCAGCGGCCCGGCCCGCGCTTCCTGACACGGCGACCGTACAGCGCGCGCACGCGGACATAGATGCCGCCGACGCGCGGCTCGAGCGCGCTCACGTAACGCCAGGGCAGAGGCTCGGCGAGTTTGCGGCGGTCGATCAGCCCGTCGGGACCGATTTCGACCACCGGGTCACGGGTCGTCAGCCACGGCCGGATTTTAAGCCCGAACACGACGAGAGTAATAAGAAGAACGGTCCACGCGAAGAGAATGAGATCGCGGTCGTCCCGCTCGGCGATGAGCGCGGTGATGGCAAAAGCGATCAGGATGCTGCAGACACCGGCGAACCGCAGCGTGTGCCGATTGATCGGGTTCGAGTTCCAGCCGAAAGTGCGTTTCGGCCCCGTCGCGTCTGTCACCCTCGTTGCTCCGGCCGCCTTTTACAATGCCTACGCTATCCCAATTGGGCAGGGCTGCCGACGGGAATTCACCCGGGCAGCAAGCGAGTAGAACAGTCGTCAGGAGACCGATGGCGCGGCCGGCGTGCCGCGCCGATCGCCGGTGAGGTCCACTCTTTGAGATGAACCGGCTGACTACATCGAGGGCTGAAAAGCTCCAACAGTCGCGCGCGCTGCTACGGGCTGCCCCGTCGGGGACGCACCTCCATCGAGACCCGGCCCGCCCAGTAGGACCAGCGCTGTCCGTGTTCAGGGGCGCACGCCTAGCCGGCGCAGATTTTCACGCGCGTACGAGAGGTTCTCGTCGATGGCCAAAGCGCGGCGGAGATCTGAGATCGCCTGTTTCTTGTTGCGATAGTAGGTGAACAGGACGCCCCGGTTTGCCCACGCCCAGGCATTTTGTGGATCACAACGGATAGCCTCGTTGTAGTCGGCCATGGCGAGATCGTTCTGGCCGAGATCGGCGTAAACCACACCGCGATTGTTGTAAGCAGCACCGTAATCCCGGTTCGCGCGCAGCGCATAGGTGTAGTAGTCGATGGCTTTGCGCTTGTCGCCTGTTCGGTCGGCAATGAGGCCGACGAGGAAGTTGGCCTCGGCCTGATTGGGATCGAGCGCCAATGACTTTTCGAGGTCCTTTGCTGCCGGCTCGAACTTCGTAGCCGACGAGCACGACGGCGGCGGCGGGAGCATCGCCTTGCACGTGTCTCCTTCGGCGAGAGCCATCTGTAAGCTTGCTCGAGCGCGAGCGTAGTATCCAATGGCCTTCGACGTATCGTCGGCGGATTGGGCTGCGTCGATATACCTGTCCATCGCCGCGATAGCGGCCCGGTAATCGCCTTTGTAGAAGGCAGCTTCCCCTTGGTCGAAGAGGCTTTGCAGATCGGAGGGGCTAACAGCGGGCTTATCGGGTTCCGTGGTGCTGGATGGGACACCGGCAATCGGAGGGATGGACGGCCAGATCGCCTCGAGCCTTGGAATGGACGGGAGGTCGGGGAACTGGATGGTCAGTTCGGGCGGCTCCGGGGTCATTCCGTCGAGCAGCTTCTGCTCGAGCGTCGCGGCCTCAGCCCGCTGCGCAGGTGTGAGCTGCGCATCGATCTCGTTGAGCTGGGCGATGCCGTTGGCGTTGTACCTGGTGCTTACCGCGGTATGCGCGCGCGCGGCGACGAGATCGACCTTGCCGAAATTCCCTTCCTTCCATTCATAGCCAACGAAGACCTGACAGTAAGGGAGAGCGGAGCAGCGCCGAATATTGTCGGCCGCCAGCTTCTTATTGCTCCAGGCACCCGGCGCGCCGTCCAAGAACGCCGCCAGGCCTGTTAGTCCGGTGAGAGAGCGGCCCATCTCATAAGCGCGCTCCATCCACGCGATGCCATCCTTGGGATCCGCTCGCACTCCGTTGCTGAATTGATCGAAGATCCATTGGCCGAGTGTGAACTGCGCCATGGTCAAGCCGGCGTTCGCGGCCTTCTCGAGGTAGGCCGCGGCGAGATTGCGATCAGCGTTTGCGACGCCCAGGTCGTCCGACAGCATTCGCGCGTAAAGCGCCATCGCCATTGGATCACCAGCATCGGCGCTGCGCTTCAGAAGATCGGCTGCGTGAGTGGGATCAAGCCTGCCGAGTTCACCGCTTAAATAACCGATCCCGGCAATGCGCATCGCCTGCCGGTCACCGAGATCGACACCAGCGTCAATGAGTTGAGCCGCCTCATGGGGGTTGCCGGCCACGCCCGTCAAACCGCTGCCGATAAGCTGGCCAAGTAGGGCCTTTGCTTGCACGCTGCCGCCGTCCACCGCCTGCCGCCAATATCTTTCCGCGGCCGTATATCCTGGCTGGGTGCGGCGGGCCGCCTCGGCGGCACCGCGCAACAAGGCGACGTTGGGATCGGTATCGCTCGCGCCCTTCAGAGCGGCGAGAGCGTTGTCACTTTGGTCGAACGCAATTGCAACCCATGCTTCGGCGAGGCGCTTCTGGTCGTCGGCGCTCGAGCTTTCAAATGAGGATTTGTCGATGTCGAAGATGAAGGGATCGGAGAACCGCGCGTTCTTGATACGCGGTGGAAACTGGATAGGGACCGCCGCCGCAGCGGGTGGCAACGGCGCGGGGGGCGGCGTCGGTTCTGGAATGGGCTTTGCGGCCGGGCGCAAGATATCCCAGCTCGGCCATTGGATGGCTGCGGGTGGATGCACGAACATCATGGTGATGAAGCCGATGACGGCAAAGTCCGTCATGCCGCGGAATGCCAGGTCGGTCTTATAGAGATCGATAAGTGTGCCCATCAGCGACTTGCGGGCCGCCTGTTGCGACAGCATGCCTTTGGTGGGCGCGCTCATCGTCGACCTCCACTATTCGCTTTTCTCGGCCGCCATGTCACTTGCCTTGGCGCTGTCAGAAGCGCTAGCAGATGTGTCTACGGGAATTACGCGGACTTCCGGTCCATCAGCCTCGAACATCACACTGTTGGCGCCTGCAGCGCGCGCATCGATCAGGCCGTCGGCGATCTTATCCTCGATGTGCCGCGCGATCTCGCGTACGCCACCGCTTGGCTTGTTCTCGGTGAATTCGTCGATGGCGGTCATGAGGATTTCCGGGTCGATGCCCTGGCCAGCGATCTCGAGGCCGTAGGATCTGGCAGTCTTCTCGATCTCGAGCGCGACGACGCGGGCAATATCGAGCCCGGCGAGCTCGCGGAAGGCGAAGACGTCGTCCACACGCGAGAGGACCTCGGGCGCGAACTGAGCGTCCTCCAATGCGCCTCTGGCCAACTTGTTGAGCTCCTCCTGGGTGATTTTCGGATCGCGCGCATACTCGTTGATGCGGCTGCGTCCGGCATTGGTCGTCATGATAAAGATGGACTCGGCGGTGGAATGCTTCGAGCCATCGCTCATCTCGGTGATGAAACCATCATTCCAGGCAGAGAGAAACTGCGTGAGGATGCTGCGATGCGCCTTCTCGATTTCGTCGAGGAGAACGACCGAGTTCGGTACATCGCGCAGGTAGCGCGGAAGAAGACCAGGCTTGTTTGAGCCCACGTGGCCGCTAGCAGAACCGAAGAGCGTCCAGGAGGTCGCCTCGCTGCCGAACTTGGTCATGTCGATGTAGTGAAGGTTCTTCGGGCTGCCGTAAATCTTCTCGGCGAGAATCTGGGCAAGGTACGTCTTGCCGACACCAGGCGCTCCGGCGAAGCAGAACACGGCGATCGGTTTGTTGGGCCGCTTGGCCGCCATGCGACGATGGAGACGCGCAACGACTGAATCGACGACCGAGTTTTGCCCGATGACCTTCGACTTCAAATAGCTTGCCAGCTCTACCGGATCGATGACGGCGAGCTCGCGGCTTTTGGCCTCCCATTTGTCGGAAAGCACATTGAAGTTTGACAGACGATCGAGGGGGTCCTGGCTCAGGGAGCCGCTGTGCTTGCCATCTCGTGCCATGGGCTTTCCCTCGCTCCTATGCGACTGCCTCTGAGCTGGCGGTCGCCACCTCAGTGGCCCGCATCGCCTCTTGCTCCGATACCGGTATGACGCGTACGCGCTTTCCCATTGCTTGCAGGCGGACGAAGGTGGCGCCATCGGCTCTCGCCTCGATCAAACCGTCGGCGATCTTGTCTTCGATCTGCCGCGCGATATCGCGCACGCCGCCCTTGGGCTTGGTTTCCGTGAACGTACTGATGGCGTCCAGCAATATGGCTGGCTCGATCCCGTTCGGCGCGATTTGGAGCTGGTATTCGGCTGCCTTGCGCTCGATCTCCAGCGCTACGACCCGCGCGATATCCAGCCCCTCGATGGCGCGGAAGGCAAAGACGACATCTATTCGCGACAACACCTCTGGTGCGAATTCGGCGTCGACAAGAGCTGCCTTAACTAGGTCGTTGACCTCATCCTGCGCGATCGAGGGGTCGCGTGTCAGCTCGGCGATGCGGCGCGACCCGGCATTGGTGGTGAGAATGAAGATCGCTTCCGTCGTCGAATATCTGGTGGCGGTACCGAGATCGGTGACAAATCCGTCGTTCCAGGCCGACAGGAATTGCACGTGAACGTCTCGGCTGGCCTTTTCGAACTCGTCCAATAGGATGATTGCGTTGGGTGTGTCGCGTAGAGCGCGCGAGATGAGGCCCGGATCTCCCGAGCCTTGCAGCCCGGCGGGGACGCCGAACAGGCTGTTGGCAGAGTAGCCTTCGCGAAACTTGGCCATCTCAAAGACGTGAAGGTGCGCGTGATCCCCGTACAGCTTCTCGGCCAGCACCTGTGCGAGGTAGGTCTTGCCGACACCAGGCGGTCCGGCAAAGCCGAAGACCGCGATGGGCTTACCCGGCCGGCGAGCCGCCAGGCGCTGTCGCAATCGGCGTGATAGGGCGGAGACGACCTCGTTCTGCCCTATGACTCGCGACCTGAGGTAGCTGGCGAGTTCTGCCTCGTCGATGACAGTGGGCGCCTTAGGTTCGCTCGCGCGACCATGCTTGCCAATTGCGTGATCGATGGCGTGCAGTACCGGGGCGGGAAGCAGGCGCGCCTGATAGGGAACGAAACAGATGGCGCCGGCGCCAGCCAGGATGACCAGAAACCAAGCGAGGGCAGGCGATGCCCGCTCGATGACAATGATGGCAATGATGATGCCGAGCCGGCCGGCCCACGCCATCCCCGTCATGGCAAAATTCCTCGCCGAGCGAGAGCGCCCAAGTCATAAGTAAAAAGAAATTCTGCCACCTGAAGTTTATCCCGTAAAGCGACGCTGCGCGTCGGCATGCGCAATAGTGAATGTGCGCGATGTTGCCTGGGTCTATGGCGTCGGAATCTGGAGCGTTTCTCCCTGTTTGAGAGGCTTTAGCGAGATGAGCCCGCCGCCAGTAGAGACGGACACGGTGATGTCGCCGTCGATGCCGTCGACGAGGCCGGTGACTGCGGCCGTGCTGCCTGGCAGGTAAGGGACGGCTATCTGGTAAGGCTGGTTCAGCAAACGGATATCTTGGCGAAATCCCGCTGCCTCAATGCGTATCCAGTCCCCATCCTCGGTGAGGTTATCGGAGACCCTGATCCATGCGAGCCGCAGCCGTCCGCGCGAGACATCCTCGCGCACCTGCTGCTTTTGCGCTTCGGTCATGAGCAGGCGCGCAATGGCTTGCTCGGCTTCTGCGGCAGCGACGGGGGTCATCAGAGAATTTTGTTCGCTAGGGCGTTTCGGTGACCGGTCAGCATCGAAGTAGCCGACGCTCAGCAGCGCGGCGGCTAGGAGGCCAACCCCGGCTAACAATACGACGCGAATATCGAATGCCGACTGGGCGCTCGCGCCGCGATCACCTGCACCTTGTTGCTCCGGCCGACCGGAGCCATTTCGCCGGCGCGTTTCCGGGTGTTCAGGCCTCTGAAACTGCATGGCTACGTTGCCCAAATATCAACCGACCTTGGCAGTCGCGCTCGGGAAGCATCAACTTGACCGGTCAAATTCCGATGCCGGATGTGTTCCAAGGTAGACCCCATACTCAGCTTGCTGCCAGCCAAAATGGACGGCCTGCGAAACATCGTAAATTGACCGCACGTCGCAAGACGGTCGTAGGACCATAATCGGGAAGATTGGGACCTCTCTCCTCTTGTCACGGGAGCTGGACGCGAACCATAGTTGCGGCATGAAGCTTCTCGTCGTCGACGATCATCCAGTGCTGCGAGAAGGGCTCGTTGCCCTTTTGCGCCAGCTTGGACCCGATGCAGTCGTTCTGGAAGCCGGTGACGCGCAGACTGCCCTTAGGCTTGTCGACGAACAGCGCGACCTCGACGTCGTCATTCTCGATCTTGTGATGCCGGGCATGAACGGCTTGTCGGCGCTGCCGGAGTTCGGCCGCAGCCGCCCTGATCTTCCAGTAATCGTCTTGTCGTCATCGGAAGAGCCGCGCGATGCCAGGAAGGCGCTGGCGCAAGGTGCGCTAGGTTATGTGCCGAAGTCGGCAAGCCAGCACACTCTAATCTTAGCCATTAAGCTTGTTCTGCAAGGCGAGATCTACGTGCCGCCGCTGATCCTCAACGAAGTGGGAGCCCGGGCCAGATCGACGCCGATGCGCGATGGTGACACTGACGCGATCTTGACCCCTCGCCAGATCGAGGTGCTCCGCCGTCTCAGCGAAGGCCAGCCGAACAAGACCATCGCGAGCGAGCTCAATCTTTCCGAAAAGACGGTGAAGGCGCACGTCACAGCAATTTTCAAAGCATTGAATGTCGTCAACCGGACGCAAGCCGCGGCCGCCGGACGGGAGTCGGGCCTGATCTAATTATCGTCTAGTCCGGCTCAGCCTTGTGCATCAGGTTCGCGATCGCCGCACGCAGTTTTCCGTTGGGGACGGGTTTGTGCAGCACGAGCAGCCCGCTCTGTTGGACATCGGCAATTCTGCCGGCAGATGTGTCGCCGGTTATCAACATGGCAGGGATTGTGTCGTTGTACTCGGCGCGCATTCGCTCGATCACGTCGATCCCCGTCTCGTGGTCTCGCAGTCGAAGGTCGCTGATGATTAGGTCGGGCTTTTTGGGGCAGTCCGCCATTTGGCGGGCCGCTTCGTCGCCAGAGCCGACAGCCACGACTTGATGACCCCAGCCGCCTAAAAGACTGGCCATGGCCTCACGGATCGCGATTTCATCGTCAACGACGAGAACGAGCCCGGTCGCCAGTGGTCCCATCTCGTGTTCGTCCGTCGCCGCAAGAGCGTCCGGTGCGGCCGATGGAACGCTGATGGAGAAACACGATCCCTTTCCGGGGACGGATTGAAAGGTCAACGGACAATCGAGCAGGGTGGCAAGCCTTCGCACAATCGCCAGCCCCAGCCCAAGTCCTTTCGTCCGGTCTCGCTCGGGATTGCCGACTTGAAAATACTCCTGGAATATCCTCTCCCGATCGGCTTCTGCAATTCCACGACCGGTATCCCAAACCTCGATGGAAATCTGTCCGCCGCGTCTTCGGCAACCGACCAGGACGCGGCCGCGATCGGTGTAATGGACTGCGTTCGACACCAGATTGCGCACGATCCGTTCAAGCAGTACAGGATCGGCATCGACGCCCCGGCCGCAATGCACGCAGGTCACTGTCAGACCTTTCGCCTCGGCGTCGAGCGTCGCGTCACGGCAGATGCGCGCGAGGAACGGCGCGATCTCGAACGGGCGCTTTTGAACTTCGACGACGCCGGCATCAAGTCGCGAGATGTCGAGCAGCGCCGAGAAGAGCCCGTCCATTGCGATGAGAGAGGCTTCAATTTGCTCGATGAGCTTTCGCCCGGGCTGGGGAATTTCCACCGCGCGCAAGGCTCCAACGAATAGGCCCAGAGCGTGAACCGGCTGGCGCAGGTCGTGGCTCGCGGCGGCGAGGAACGTAGACTTGGCCATGCTTGCCTGTTCCACGATCTCCTTCTGTCGCGTCAACTCTTCCGCCATCCGCTGGGTAGCGATGCGCAGCCGCACATTGTCCTTGAGCGTCCTGTTGGTGCCGACGCTGAGGATGGCCAAGGCAATAATGAAAATCAGCATCAACAAGGAGCTGGCTTGGGCCAACGGGTCGGTCGCACCAAGACTGACCAAGGTGTACGGCAAGGTGGCTGGAAGAAAGATGGCGAAGAATGCCGGCAGATACGCACTGAATGCGGAGATGGCACCCGCGGCGACGCCGAACACAACCATCATTGCGAGTAGGCGAACCTCGAACCCGCCGTGCACAAGGTATAGTGGTGCCCAGCCCCACCCGAAGCCTTCGGCAAGCGCGATTGCGGTGAAACGCCTCGCCCAGCGATGCCAATCCGCTGCCGGCGATTTGGCTCGATCGTAAGCGTAACGCAGGCAAATGTGAGCCCCGGCGCAAATTGCGATGTAGCCGCTCCAGATCACGGCGGTCACGGGTTGTACGCTACCAACCCACCAGAGCGCCGAGCTGAGGATGACGGCACCAGCCGTCGCCGCGACAACTCCGAACGTAACATGCCTGAATAGGGTCGCGACTTGGTCTGCGGCCACATCGTCTTCGAGACTGGATGGCGGCGAATACTGGGGCGTCTGTCGAGGGGCGTGCCGCATAAATCGATACCGATGGTACACGTCGCGGATGCATGCCAGCTCTCGCTTGCCGACCGACGTACAGGGGCCGTCCGCGCGCTGAAGTTAGGCGGAAATAGGCGTTTGTCCAATGATCCAGCCGCGGCATCCTACAGAGGAAGGGCCGCAACTACTGCGCCACTCTCTAAGAACCGTAGCGCTTCATGTTTCGATCTAAGAGGCGCCAGTGGGCTCGTCAGTGGGAACGAGCACCAAGGTCATTAGCGATGGTCTGCCAAAGGACTTCATCCTGATTATGCATTTTTGCATCGGTAATATGCCGGGCAAGCGCCAATCGGAAGCTCAACGTGTCCTCGTAGGAAATCTTGCCCGCGGCGATCGCCGTATCGAGCGCTTGATCGAAAATGTCGAGTTCATCGAAAACGTCGAGAGAGCGGACCATTTGCTGGCTCCTCTACCGCTGAAGGCGGGAGCACACGCATCTCTCAGCCACGCGCGCCCGATGGGTCGTTGCACGTGATAACTCAACGTTAGATCGGGGTGCGTCCGCTGTCTATGAATTGTGCTGCGCACCGGCAGCTTCGCATCCAACGCGCACGCGTCATAGGTTCAAGCGTGCCCTGTCGCTGTGCTCAACACGTCCGCTGTTGGGCCGCGATCGCCCGTGTAGTCTTGATCACCCTGGTGCCGTTGACAGATGGCCAACGAGGCCGCTTCTCGGCGAAGCAGCATCGGATCTCGAACTTGCAAGCGGCGCGCCATGCTTGGCCGCGCCGCTCATCGAACACAATTAGGTTTTGGGCGGTGTACTGACCGCTTTTAGACTGCCGGTGACGGGCAATTCCAATGGCGTGGTACCATCGACGCTGCCGGTCACCGGGCCGTGCACGTTCTTCGACGGCTCGATCACGATTCCCGATAGAGGCACGTGCTGGTCCTCAGGGCGGCCTGAGGACGCGGCGGTCGGCGCCACGGATGTGAGGCTGCTGACAGGCAACTCCGGCCGTGCTGGCGCCTCCTGCTGGGAAGCCACCGGTACTGCGGCTTGCGCAGGCCCGTCCTTCATCGCGACCGTGCTGTTCTCTCCGCGCAGGAAGCCCGGCAGGGCGGCCTCGACGATCTCCCGGATGCCCAGCCCGCATTTGTCCGTGTAGCAGCTTGTCAGCCGCACCTTCTCGTCGAGCACGAAGTCCTGCGGACGCGAGAGCTCGACGCGGACCAGCTGGCCACGACCGCGGACGCGGTTCGGAAGCTGAAACTCTGGCGGCAGCGCGTCGGTGACGGGCAGCACCCGCTCGATGTACCCGGTGGTCACCTGGCCGCGGCCCTTGATCGAGACCTGCTGGCCCTCGTCCACGTTGAAAAGGTAGTTCTCCGGGATGTAAGCGAGAACGTAGCTCTGCCCGGCGTAGATGTTGGCGACGGGCGTCGTGCCGGCGCTGAGAACCTCACCGACCATGCCCACATGGCTGCCGACATAGCCGCTGGCGGGCGCCACCAGTACGCCGCTGCCGTACGTCCGCTGCAAATCGGCGTAGGCGCCGGAAACCTGCTCCAGGGCGCCCCGGTTAGCGCTGATCTCCGTCTCGAGCGATGTCCTCTCGACCTCGAGAGAAAGAAGCTTCTCCATGGCCTGCACTTGCGAGGCCGACATCTGCTGCATCGAACGCGACAGCGCGAGGCCGCTGGCATTCGCCTTCTGCAGCGTGTCCATGTAGGCGTTGGCACTCTCCGCAGAGACCTTCGCCATGGGAAGAAGTGCCTTCACGACCTCGCGACGCCCTTCGAGCTGGGCGATGCGGCCGGTCATGCGGGCCTGCTCGGCGGCGAGATCCGCGAGCGAACGGGACATCGCAGCCGATTCGACGACGGCGATCTTCTGACCGGCTTCGACCCAGTCCCCGGGGCGCACGCTGATCTGGCGAACACGGGCGTCGGGCCACGGGGATGCGACGGCGACGGTCTGGCGGGTCACCAATCCATCGGCGTCGAGGATGACGCTGCCACCGCCGAGCGCATAGATGGACAGCGCACCCGCGCCGCCGATCAACGCTGCGCTCAGGACGAGCTTGCGCAGCCGCTTCCACTTAACCTGACTGGCCTGCAATGCGTCGCTCATAGCTGTCGTTCCTCAGGCCGCCCGCACTTGCGTGTGCGGCCGATTGTTCATAATCCGGGCGGCGATCCGGTCTGCAGCGTCACCGCGCCCGAATGGATTGGGCGCATTGATCAGCTGGCGCTCGTTGCCGTTGGTGAGGGCACGCACGCCCTCGACGATCGCGTTGAAGTCGGAGCCCACGAGCTTTCCGAAGCCTGCCTTGACGACCTCCGGCCGCTCGGTGCTTTCACGGGTTATCAGGATCTGCAGACCGAACGTCGGCGCTTCCTCCTGAACGCCGCCTGAGTCGGTGACGACGGTCCAGGCGCGATCAAGCAGGTAGACGAAGTCTGGATACTGCAGTGGCGACAGTAGATGCACGTTTGCAGCATCGCCGAGAAAGTTCATGACCTCGCCGCAGACCTGCGGATTGAGGTGAACGGGCAAAGCAATGATTTTGTCGCCGTCGGCCGCGAGCGTGCGCAGAGCCCTGAGAATATTGCGCATCGGCGCGCCGATGTTCTCGCGCCGGTGCATCGTCGCCAGCACCAGTTTCTTGTCGGCCGGCAGCGCAGAAACGCCGGAATCAATCGGGCGGTAGTCAACGCCGAGCCGACCGCGCGCATAGAGCAGCGCGTCTACGACAGTGTTGCCCACCATATCGATATCGCTCACCGACACGCCTTCGCGAAGCAGATTGGCCAGCGATTCGAATGTGGGCGGGAAGTGCAGGCTCGCCGCCTGACCGATAAGCCGACGGTTGAACTCCTCGGGGAACGGCGAGTGGAGGTCGCCGGTGCGCAGGCCCGCTTCGACGTGGGCGACTGGGACGCGCCCCATGAAGCCGGCGGTGGCGGCCGCAGCAGCCGTCGCCGTATCGCCTTGCACGATGATCCAGTCGTACGCGGTACCGCGCAGGATTTTTTCGACCTGTTCGGTCATGCGACCGAACTTGCCGGCAAGTCCCTCCTCTTCGACGATGTTCGCGCCGTTGTGGGTGACGGTGATGCCGAAGAACTCGAGCAGACCCGCGGCAAGCTCTACGTGCTGACCCGACCAGAAGACGTCGACGTCCGCACCGGCCGCCTCCAGCGCCTTGCAAACGGGAGCGAGCTTGATGATTTCCGGACGTGTGCCGAAGCCGACGAGGACGCGCATACTGGTTTCACTTTGCTGGTCAGCGATTAGCGGAGATGAAGTCGTCGGGGATGTCATGCACCGTCTTCGACCAGACGATGGGCTTGGTAGCGAGCTCGGACTCGCCGAGGAAGGTCTTCCAGGCGCGGTAGACCGCGGCCATGTTGATGTAGAGCGCCGCTGGCCAGCGCATTGCGATGCCAACCCAGTCGTACTTGCCGTAGACCTCGTAGCCCGAGATGACGCGCACGACGTAGCGGGTGATGAGGGCGAAGAGGTTGATCCACATGGAGACGATAACGACGTCGCCCATGGGCTCGGGAAAGTCGGCCAGCTCGATGTAGCCGAACAGCATCAAGCCGAGAAGCGCGGCGGAAACGGGCGGAAGAAAGCTAGTGATCATGCCTTTGCGGTCGCGCAGGAAGAAGTAGAAGTCCCACGGATCGCCCGTCCAACCCAGCTTGCAGTAGGCCTCGAAATTGATGCCGTAGACCCAGCGGGTCTTCTGCTTGATCGATGCTGCCAGCGTCTTGGGGAAGTATTCACGCGTCGCGACGAAGTCGAACCCATCGTCGACATTGCGCGAGATGGCGGCGAACGCCGACTTGAATCCCGAGCGCTTCGCCTCGATACCCAGGATGTAGTCCTCGGTCACGGTGCCCGACATCAGCACCTGTCCGCGCGTTGCAAGAAAGTGCTCGATGAGCCGCTTGGTCATGCACGTGCCGACGCCGGCCGACGGGATGGCTGCGCCAACGGCATCACGAACGATCATCTCGCGCGTGTGGCGCTCGGCGAACTCATCCATGTAGGTGGACGCGACGATGGCGTCCTTGCCCCGGTTCAGTGAGAACACTGGCGCCTGGATGAAGTCGTTCTCTTGCGCATAGGCCGCGTAAACCGCGAACGATCGCGGGTCGATGACATCCTCGCTGTCGTGCAGGACGACGAGTTCGGGTGCGTCGGCTTTACCGAACACCTGCGCGAACATCTCGTTCAGCATCTGGCCTTTCGACGTCGGGCCAGGCAGGTGATTGACGACCACCTTCACGCGGTCGGGATACTTTTGCTGCAGCTCTCTGGCCACGCGCAACGTGCCGGTGTCGTTGGGATAGACGCCGAGATAGAGCGAGACCTCGGGGATCTGAATGCGCGCGAGGTTGCCATCGACCATCTTTCCGAGGACGTCCTCTTCCTGCCAGTTGGCCACGAAGACTGCGGTCGGCGGCACGACGGTCGCGCCATCATCGAGCTGCGGGACACGGCGGCGCACGATGCCGAGCGCGAGCAGGTCGATGAACGCGTCGTCGATGGACGACACGCTGATCAGAACGCTTACCGCAAACAGCAGAATGATGAGGAACTCGAGCACTACCGACGCCTTCCGCGGCTGCCGTCAAAACGGAGCAACTTCTCTAAAATTCGAACTTTGTCTTGATTGGCTTTAGTTCGAATTGTGGGAAAATGGCTTAACGAGGCCGATGGTTGGCCGGCCGAAACTCAGTCACGGTTCATGGGCGGTTAATGCCTGTCCGGCCTTCGACGGTGCGACGCCCGCAAGCCCAAAACAGCGGCTCAACCGTGGGAACCGGAACAAAGTTAAGTTATTGAAATCATTGGTGCGGACGGTGGGAGTCGAACCCACACGGCGTTGCCGCCTCAGGATTTTAAGTCCTGTGTGTCTACCAGTTCCACCACGTCCGCTTTTCGAGCTAACCCATTACAACTATGGCACAAAATCGGAAACCCGCGGAATTTTCCTATCGAGAACAGAGCGTGAATTGTCATATCGTGAGCGATGACAATTCGATGAGGAACGCTCATGCCCACCAAACTCACGAAACACTTCATTGACGGCCTAGCGCCCCCTAAGCGCGGCAGCCGCCTAATTCGCGATACGGAAGTGACAGGCTTCGGCGTCAGGGTGCAAGCCCCTACACGTCGGACGCCACAGGGGAAACGTTCGTTCTACTTCAACTATCACGGTCACGGCTATGAACGGCGCATAGCTATCGGTCAATGGCCGACGTGGACATGCGAAGCTGCGCGCGCACGAGCCAAGGAGCTGCGAAAGGCCGTGGACCGCGGCGAGGATCCAGCGACGGAAAAGCGTGAGCGACGAGAGGCGGCAACCATTCGAGACCTCGCCGAGCGATACAAGCGCGAACACCTCCCAACTAAGTCGGCGCACTCCCAGGTCGAAGATACGAGAACTATCGAAACGCGCATCTTGCCTCGTATTGGAAATCGACTCGTCGCTGACATTCACCAGGGCGACGTGATCGCCTTGCATAAACACGTCACCCAGAACCATGGACCGGTACGCGCAAACCGCGTTATCGCCGTCCTCTCTAAAATGTTCTCGCTGTCCCTTGTACCAGAGGCGGACGACACGAAGCCATGGCGAACGCCTAACCTTGGCAATCCATGTAAGGGCGTAAAGCGCAACACAGAGGAAGGACGGGAGCGCTTCTACTCGCCAGCGGAACTCGCGACGATAGGTGACGCGCTCGCGACGTACTACGACCAAGCCAAAGCGGACTGCGTGCGCTTCATCATGCTGACCGGGTGTCGCCCAAGCGAAGCGATGCACGCCACGAAGACACAGATCGATAACGGTGTTTGGACCAAACCAGCCTCCACAACCAAGCAGCGCAAGACCCATCGCGTGCCCTTGTCGGCTCCTGCTCTAGCAATCGTCGCGAGACGTCAGCGAGGCGAGTACTTGTTTGAAGACTGCCAAGAAGACAGGCAGGCGCTTCGCGAATGTTGGGATCATGTGCGTCAAGTCACGGGCATTGATGGGCGCTTGTATGACCTACGACACACGGTGGCCTCGCTCGCGGCCGCGGGTGGCGCGTCGCTCATCGTGATTGGTAAGTTGCTGGGGCATGGAAGCCCGAAGACAACACAACGCTACGTCCACCTCACTGACGATCCTCTTCGCGAAGTCACTGACAGAGTCGCCGCTGTCATCTCTGCTACGAACACTGCAGCCGTCGTGAAGCTCACGAAAGGCGCCTGAAGGCGAACGCCTTCCGACCTCCCGGGCGCCTCCCAGGCGCCTCCCAGCGACCTCTACGCATACGCGCGCACACGCGCGAACGATTAGTTGAGTGTGCAAAGCCAGCACGGTCGCACGGGCCTTCGCCGGCATTGCCTTCGCGATACTACGGCGCGATCACGCGACGCCAGTAAGCGAGCAAATTTAGTGCCTTTTGATCAGCACCTCGTCGCTCTGCTCGTTGTTGAATGCGACGTCGCCGCGAAAGTCTCTCAGTTGAGACAGCAATTCATTGCACTCGCGCCATTCGTTAACGCCTTCTCGAATGATGGGTTCGGGTGCACGCTCCAATTTCAAATTTCTTATGGTCTCCGGAATGACAGCGTGTTGCGCTTCGAGATAGGCGATCACGCGGTCGAGAAGCCATATTACATCCATGTTTGTCACCTACGTTTCGTCCTCGGCTTGATCTCGTTCGATACGAGCCAATCCCTAATCGCCTCTACGCGATAGCGAACTTGAGCACCTATGCGCGTAAACGCAGGTCCGTCTCCTTTGCGTCGGTAAGTGCGTAGCGTCCGTACAGAGCGCCCCAGCACCTTGGCGCACTGCTCCTCAGTCAAAAAGTCATCGAGCACGTTTGCGTTCATGAGTTGCCTCCAAATCATTGAGGCAATTGATGACGCAAACTCGGAAACGCGTCAGGCGTCGATTGCTTTGCAGCAGAAAATAGGCCCGTGAGATGGCGAGCGTTTCGTGTGCATGATCTTCACGAAGATGCAGAACACACGAGGTGCACATGCTGCTCAGCTATGACGATCTCAAAGTTATGGGCGTGCCTCACTCGCCCTACAACGTGCGTCGCATGGTGCGTAACGGGAGATTTCCAAAGCCCATTGCCGGTGGCCGCAGTCCCCACCTCGGGCCGTTCCGCTGGGACAAGCGTGATGTGTTGGCGTGGTTGAAAAAGAGAAAGCCCTCGACGCGTGGTTAGATCGCAGCGTCGAGGGCTAGGGAGCTTCGGTGAAACCCATTTCAGAAGGCTGGCGCGACTACATGCGCGAAACGGGAGCAGAAGGAATGAACCTAATGCACAGTGATGATACGAGGGGTTCGGCTGACCGATCAATTAGCGATTTTCTGATCGTGGCTGAGAACTCGCCGATGGTGGCCATACGCGGCACGCGGCGAACGGAAGGCGCGGGACCTAAATTTTTGAAGAGGAATGAGGGGGCGCGCTTCTTCTTCCTTGACCCAGGCGTGGCGCGGCAACTTGGCGAGCGAGCATGTGAAGTCGGCGGCCTCCATGCCATGCGCGCGCTTTGGGAACAGCTCTATGAGCGTAACATCTTTATCGGTGACAACTGGAATGGCGTCGGAGGCTGGTACCAATGAGCCTCCTGACAGATCTGTGGCTCGCGCAGCCGGGCAAGTACTTTTGCGTGTCGTCTAAGTCTAGTTCAGGTGCTTGGCACGACGAATTTTTCTCGCGTGATGAGTTCAGCGAAGTGGACGGTTATGTCGAGTCTCGCGCGGATTTTGACGTCTACGCGTGTCCACACGGGTTCTCTGATCGCGTACGCCAGAAGCAATATGCTGTACCCGGCAGACTCTTGTGGTCGGATTTGGATGAGGCTCACCCACTTAGGGTTAGCCCTCGCCCAACAATCGCTATCGCAAGTTCGCCTGGCAGCTACGTTGGTCTGTGGGTGACCGATGATGTCATCGATGAGTCGCTCAGCAAACGTCTCACGTATCACGTTGGGGGCGACAAGAATGGCTGGGCCTTCGGCAAGGTCCTCCGACTCATCGTCGGCGCGCGGAACTACAAATACGACAACAAGCCTCGCGTGCGGTTGAAATGGGACGATGGGCCTA
>JAESGM010000659.1_pt1 | contig 18853 bp, 17 predicted proteins | sample 9269721 | NCBI WGS metagenome assembly JAESGM01 (sample SAMN15720920, study PRJNA650825) | algae metagenome | isolation source: Komarekiella atlantica HA4396-MV6 and co-occurring heterotrophs from... | place: USA: Theobald House, Kauai, HI | collected 2009-07-29 | reverse complement strand
TCCCGAACCTCATCCATTATCCCGGTTCGCTGGTGGTGCTCGACCCCAAGGGGGAGAACGCGACCGTGACAGCAAGGCCGCGCGGACGCGGCTCGCGCTATTGCCGGGGGCGCGGTCAGCGCGTGGTGCTGCTCGATCCCTTCCATGCGGTCGCAACGTCAGAGGATGACTTTGCGGATCTGCGCGACGGCTACAATCCGCTGGATCTGGTCGATCCATCACAGTCTGAAACCATCGACCATGCCGCGCGCATCGCGGATGCGCTGGTCGTAACGGATGGCTCGAAAGATCCGTATTGGGAGGAATCCGCGCGCGCCTTCATCAAGGCGACCATCCTGCATGTCGCCTCGCACCAGGACTTTGAAGGTCAGCGCAACCTGGTCACGGTGCGCGCGCTCCTGATGGCGGGGGACGCGGCGCGCACGAGCCTCGCCGCGATGAGCGGCGGGAAAAAGAACAAGGCATCCGGTCTCGCCCTGATGTTCAAATCCATGCAGCGCAACACGGCGTTCAACGGCGCGGTGGCGCAGGCGGGCGCGATGTTCGGCAATCTGGAAGAGAATGCCGGGCGCACCATGGCCAACATCGCGCAGATTGCCTGCACCAACACCGAGTTTATCGAAAGCCCCGGCATGCAGGCCTGTCTGAGGCGCTCCAGCTTCCACCTGCATGACCTGAAGACCGACCCCAAGGGCATGAGCCTGTTCATTTGCCTGCCGCAGGGCTTCATGGAAACGCATTATCGCTGGCTGCGCATGATCATCACGCTGCTAACGGGCGAGATGGAGCGGCATCGCGCACCGCCCGCCAGCGGTCATCCCATATTGATGGTGCTGGACGAGTTTCCGGCCCTGAAGCGCATGCGGGTGATTGAGAACGCGGCGGCGCAGATCGCCGGGTTCGGCGTGCGCATGGTGCTGGCGGTTCAGACGCTGGGGCAATTGCGGGATGTCTACAAGGACAACTGGGAGACGATGGTCGCGAACGCAGGGGTCAAGCTGTTCTTCGCCAATGACGACCAGTTCACCCGCGACTACGCCTCTAAGCTCATCGGCGAGCAGGAGATCATCCGCACGCTTCAGACCATTAGCGAGACGCGGGGTACGACCACGAGCAAGGCACACGGGGTGATGAAGGGCAGCACCCTGACCGAGACCTGGGGTCTGACGGAACAGTGGGATCGGGCGAGCTTCAGCAAGGGCGGCTCGCTCGCCAGCGCCTTCTCGGTCACTAATACCGATACGGACGGAAAATCGGTTTCGCGCGCGGTCACCCATGCCGAGTCCCTGCACAAGCGCGCGCTGGTGACGCCCGATGAGGTTGGGCGTCTGTTCGGCAAGCGCGAGCGTCCCAAGGCGCTGGTGCTGGCGTCGGGCGAACAGCCGATGCTGCTCAAGCGCATCCCGTATTACCGGCAGCCTGACCTTGAAGGCTGGTACGACTGGCACCCCTCGCATCCGCGCCCTGCAACGTTGGCGCAGATCGAGGCACGACTGCTGGCCGAACGGGAACGGGCGAATGCGCGCAGCGCACTCGCCGCGCGGGCGGCGGCGGAGGAACACCGCCTGTGGAGGCTCCAGGAAGCGGAGGCGCAAGCGCAGCGTCAGCGGGAGACGCGCAGGCGCAAGCTGCGGTGGCTCGTGCGCGGGATTCTGCTCAATGCGCTGTTCACCTGGGCGGCCTGGGCGGTGCTCGCGGCATTCGGCATCAGCGCCGTGGTGCTGGCCGCATATCAGCCCATGCCGGATGCGCCAAAGCCAGTCCGCCGCAACATCACCGGCTATGTGCCGCCGCGTGATCATCGCGACCGCCGCGTCGCGCGGTGGATTGTATTCGCTGTGGTGTGCGGCTCGGTCGGGCAGGCGATTGTTCTGCTGCGTTGATGCGAGATCGGCGCGGCGGTGCCCGCCGCGCCTGTGCGCTTACTCGCCCAACACCTGCCGGAGAAAGGTCCAGTGCGCGCGGGTGAGGGAAACGGCCTTCATGATTGACCTCCGTCGCTTGCGGTGCCGGTCGTGGCATCGGGCTCGTAGGCGCGGACGACGGTGCGCCCGGCGACGGGGTAGGCATCGAACTTGAGCGACAGGCCCTTGCCGACCTTATTGGTCCAGCCCGCGCCGACGCGGATCCAGCGGGCCTTCTCGTCTTCTCCCATCACCTGCCAGATGATGTGCGAGGGCAGTTTGGGTTTGTTGGTGTGCTCGGTCATGATGGTCTCCGTATCGTTCCGGCGGAAGCGGAATTGCCCCGGCCTGATGGGGGCCAAAAGACCGGGACCAAAGGTCCGGCGCATCAAACACCAATGCGAAGCCGCCGCCGCGCATGCGGAGCGGAGCTGCACGAAGCGCCAGCGAAGGAAGCGAGCTGTGTTGAGGGGACGGACGGGCCCGGTCAGAACCCATCAATCAGGGACGGGATATTCCCCAACTTCCGGCGCAACTTCGAAACCGGAGCCAGTGCTGCACGAACTCAAGCCTCTCTGTGGCCTGTGTCTGGCGATGTCGGTCTGACGATCATCCCGCGTAGCGCCGCATAGGAATTTGCCTATGGGACGATGATGGCAGCGTGGTCCGTTTCACGCCACATCCGCTTGGCAATGGCGCGCTCCTCATCGCCAATGACCTGAAGATAGATGGCGGTCGTGGTCATGCTGGCATGGCCGAGCCAGCGCTGGACCAGATGCAGCGGTACGCCCGAGCGGATGGCGTGAACGCCGAACCCGTGGCGCAGGCCTTTCGGCGAGGCATGCGGACCATCCGCGATCCCGGCTTCGCGCATCACGGCTTTGACCAGCCGCCATGCCTGACTGCGCGAGTATGGCCATAGCCGGGATGGCAAGACGTTGCCGTGCATGCGTATCAGATCGGCCAGCAGGTACTGCGGCACCGGCACCTCTCGGATGATGACAGTGTGTAATCGGCGTTTAAGGGTGCGGAACGCGATGAATCCAGCCTCCGCTTCGAGGGCCGGGCGCGTGAGTTCCAGCGCCTCCGATATCCGGCACCCCGTATAGGCCAGCGTGAGGCACAGCATGCGCACCTCGAAGCGCGGGCAGCGTTGCGCCGCGTCCAGGAACCGCTGCCGCTCGGCATGGGTAAGATACTTGCGGCGTCCCGCCCGTGTGTAGAGGCTCGCGGTCTGCGTCGGGTTGCGTGGCATCGTCCATCCCTCCGGCAAGACGGCGGGATGCGACAGTATTGCCTATTCTGTTTCAGAGTGCCTGACCGCCTGGATTTCAATGTCCTGGCGCGCTTTCAGATGGCCACGCGTAGCATGGCCACAATGCCGGATCAATGATCATCCCCTTGGAAACACGCGGAATGCGACAGAATAGGCAATTCTGTTTCAGTTTTTCTGACCCGGCAGCGTCAGAGACAGAAGGCCTCATGCAGTCATGCAGGGGCTTTTTTGATTCAGGGGACTTTTTGGCCTGTCTTTACTGAAAGGGGACCACGGAAATGTTCTTGTATCGTTTGGCCGGCGGCAAAGCCGCATCATGCGCAGGTGCGTGGATCGCGGCCTGTCTTGCCACCGCTTCTCCGTCATCGGCGCAGGACCAGATTGCCTGGCGGCAGACCCTGAACCTGCCCATGGGCTTGAACCTGCCTGCGGGCGTGAAGGCCGATATCCTCGGGGTGGCGCTCGGGGAACCTTACGCCAGCGCGCAACCCAAGCTCCAAGCCCTGCTGGCCGAATCCCAGCCGCCCCATGCCTTCGACGATCGTCGCATCACCATCACCATGGGCGCGCCCGGCGGCACGGTGCGGGTTCAGGGAACGTTTAACGGTGAAATCAATGTCCGCCGCCGCCTGGCTGGGAGCACGAACCTGAAAATCCTGGAGACCATCGCGGTTCATTTCAGCGCGCCGTCCTCCGGCAATCAGGTGCTGGGGATCAGGCGTATGATGGAATACGAACGCCAGGACGAACCGCGTGTTTCGGAGATCGTCGCGCGCCTGACCGAAAAATTCGGATCGCAGCCGCAGATCTTCAAGGGCGGTCCGGGATATACGCAATACCGCTGGCAGTTCAACGATGGGCAGGCCTTCGTGCCGCCGCGCGGGACATTGAGCACCGATTGCCTCAACTACCATGTCATCGAGTCGAGTCAGAACCTGCCCATCGCCAACCGGACCGGCAATTGCGATGTGGTCATGAATCTTGACGTGTTGCAGGGGATATCACCCGACCATGCGCGCAGCCTGACCTTCCATCTGAGCGACAATGAGCGCGCCAAGCGGAACGTGGGGGCCGACTACGCCTTCTTCGAGGAATACATCAACGATCTGGCCAAGCGCTCCAGCGGGGTCGCGCCGAGGCTGTGAAGGGCAGTTGCACGCGGTCATCAGCCATGATCTCCAGATCGGCGACGGCTCGCACGCTGTCGCCCATCGCGAATTTATCCAGCGTCCACTGGATGATGAGCGCGAAGTCACTCCATGCAAGGCTGGATATCCGCTACCTGGCTTCATGCCGCCTGCGTCTGTGCCTGAGGCTGCAAGCCATTCAGGTAATCAGCCGCACGCTGTGCGTGGGCAGCGGCAGTGAAGATGGCGCGCTTGTTGCTCATCAGCACCTCCAGCCATGAGGCGATGTAAGCAGCATGCTCGTCGCGCGGCTGCGGCGCGAGGTCGAGATCGGCCAGCACGAATGCGGCACCAAGCTCGGCGACCAGTTCCTCCAAGGCGTAGCCTTCATCACCAAACCGCTTGCGCCCGAATTCTCGGTCGAGCCGCGATGGATGCTTCGTCCAGTGCGTGAGTTCGTGGATGAGAGTGGCGTAATAGGCTTCCGGGTTCTCGAAGGCTTCGAAGGGCGGCATGCAGATTTGGTCCGTGCCGGTACTGTAGAATGCGCGATTGCCGCCATGATGGATGTTGGCACGCGCGGCAGCGACAAAAGCATCGGCTTGAGCGATGCGCGCCATACTCTCAAGGCGCGGGGCGGGTTGCGCGTAGTAATGCGCGGGCAGGCCCTCGATCTGCTCGACGTTGAAGACGGTGTATCCCTTCATGAAGGGGATATCGCGTTCGGTCTCCTGCCCGGTGTCGGTGTCTTCCTCGGTGCGGGTGATGGTGGCGGCATAGACGACGGGTGATCCGCGCTCTCCCTTGCGGACGTGCGCGCCCAGTTCCTGCGCCTGTTTGAAGGTGAGCCAGATGGGCGCGACGAAGCCCTTGGCGACGGCTTCGCCCCACAGGGTCAGGACATTGATGCCGCGATAGGCCACGCCGTTGCCACGCAGGGGCAGGGTGATGCGCCCGGCGGCGTGCTCGACATTCCACGGCTGGTGCCATGGCTTCACGCCCGCTTCGAGGCTTACGATGATGGCAGCGGTCACACGGTCATAGATATCTGGTTTCATTGCCTTTTCTTCCTTGGCTAATGGGTTGCGCATGCAACCGACTAGCCACGCGGCAATGAGCGGGGGTTGGCCGTCACAGGCCGGGGATCGCCGGGATGGCGCGGGCCGGGAGACGAGCAAAGCGAGGCGGACTACACGGCCCGGCGAGCCCCGCCCGGAGCTGAAGCGGAGGGTTCAGCCTTGACGGCCTGGGGGCGGCAGGCCCCTCGCCTTTGCGCGAGGGATCGACGCCGTATGGCGGAGACGCGGCCTGTGCGGCTCCGTTTACGAGAGCCCGGTCGCGGAGCGGCGCGCCGATTCAACGGCCTAAACTCGTAAATTTAGAATACGTATGAAAAGTCGGAGGGGTGAGACATAACAGGAACATTTCTGTTTCTGATATCGAGCAAACGCTTTATCCTTGCATCCATGTCGAACAAGAGAATCACCGATAACCAGCTCCTAGGAGAGCTTGGCGAGACAGCGATCAAGAAGCTGGTCCTCGAGATGGGGTTTCTGTACGACGCACGCGGAAGGCTTGAAGCAGGAACGGACGGCATAATCGAACTGCGCGACAGACGCACGGGCGAACCGCTTGGCAAGCTGCTCGGTGTTCAGGTCAAATCAACTGAAGGCGGCAAATACATTCGGGAGACAGACGACGGATTTGAGTATCTTCTTAAGTCTGCCGATCTCGCCTATTGGCGCAGGTATAATATCCCCGTCATTATTGTGGTCTGGCGTCAATCCGATGGAACGGCCTATTGGAAGGACGTTACAGATGGTCTGCGCACAGAAGAGCGGCGTCTGAAATTCGACAAGGCTGATGATGCCTTCGACCATAACGGCGTGGACCGGCTGGCGGCGTTAACGATTGATCGGCGCACCCCTGGCGTCCATGTTCCACCTCTAAATTTCGGCGAAGACGCCATACTTAACATGATGCGTATTCGTCTTCCTGATGAAATCTTTATCGCCACGTCTCCTTTTGGAGGTCGCAGGGATGCCGTGCCTGATTTGCTCAAACAGGCAGGAGTTCGCTTCGATTGGGTAATCCGCAACCGACGCTTCGTTTCATTCTTTGACCCGCGCGAATTTGGCACGCGTTCTATTGTCGATCTCGATCAGGTCGAGGCTATTGATGCGAGCGCATTTGCTCTGAATGACGATCTTGATAACCGAAATGATACGATGGACCTTCTGCGCCGGAGCGTTGAGCGGCAGACTGCCTCGCAGCTCACGTATTTGCCCAAAGAGAGGCTTTTTCACTTTCAGGCTTCAGGCATCAACAAATCTCGAAGCTACAAGTATGCCTCCAGCGTGAATGAAACTTCAGCAAAGGTGGTCAGCTATTATCCAAACAAGAAATTCCCCGACAAAGCCGGATATGTCCGGCACCACGCCGCCAAGTTTCGTTTCGAGCGGTTGGGGGATGAGTGGTTCATCGTAATTGATCCGACGTTTTACTTCACGCGAAATGGCTTTGTTTCTCACCCGTTTCCGGGAGCCTTGCTGGCTGGCAAGAAGAGGCTCGAACGCAACGCTGCTGTTCGGGGGCAGGTCATCATGTGGCAGAGCCTGCTCGCCGAGAGCGCCACGCCGAAGAACGATCTGTTTGAACAAAGCACAGCTTCAGACCATCTAGTCGGCTTTGAGCATCTGCCGCTGATCGAGTTGGCCCAAGCGGTACCAGAAGATACTTGGAACCGTACCGATCCGCGCGCCAAAGAAATGCAGGCCGCAGACCTTTTCGATGAAGGGCTGCCGGTATGAGCTTTAAAGCCCGAATCTTTGATGAGCCTGTGCTGGAGTTCGGTGACGGCGGACAGCATTGTGATCCGCGTCAGGGTCTGCGCGAACACGGTCCGCTCCAGCCACGCTCAGGCGATGTGATCCAGGTCGGGGTTATCGGTACGGATGAGACGGTGTCAGGCTTCTCCGAATTTTTGGAAGAGACGGGGCGCGGAATTGAGAGTGAGGGCAAACAGCTCGTCAATCTCAATCCGGATTTTCCGGGCCTCGGCAATCAAAACCCGTTCCGTTGCAAGTTCGTAGTACCGCCGGACGCTACGATCACAATGTCCCGAGCGCAGGTGAATGAGATCCGCGCCATTGGCAGGCACGATGAAGCGGTGCGCCAGGCCGTAGCCATGGTCGTGCAACAGCTCACTGCGCTTACTGAAAGCAGCGTCAAGCCTGACGTTATCGTACTGGCGCTGCCGGTTCCCCTTATTGAAAAGCTGGTAAATGCGACAAGCGAAGGAGCAGAGGAAAGCGCAGAAGAGGAAGAAGAGAACAGTCGAGAGCTACTTTTGGATTTCCGTGATCTGCTGAAGGCCAAAACGCTTCATCTTGACGTTCCCACGCAAATCGTATGGCCCGACACATGGGATGATGCTGCGAAAATTCCGCGCAAGGTCAAGCGGGGAAGCAATCGCCAGACGCAGGCCAAGGCAACCCGCGCGTGGAACCTGCTCAATGCTCTCTTCTATAAGGCTGGAAAGGTGCCGTGGCGTCTCCTGCCTGATCAGGCGGGGTTAAGGACTAGTTTTCTAGGCATCGGCTTCTATCGTGATGTAAGCGGCCAGCAATTGTGGACCAGCACGGCACAGATGTTTGATGAACGTGGCCGTGGCCTAATTTTGCGCGGCGCTCGGGCGCAGACGGAGACCTGGGGCCGCCATCCATATCTGACGGCGCAAGATGCCGACGATCTCGTGACGCGGTCAATTGCGGCCTACAAGGCGCATCATCGCCATGTGCCTGCGCGGCTGGTTGTTTTGAAGACCTCACGCTTCCGACCGGAAGAGGCGGAGGGCATTGATGAGGCGTTACGCCGTGCGGGTATCGAGCTGAGCGATCTGGTCTGGGTGCAGGAAAGCTCGCCGATTGCGATTTTTCGGGATGGGAACTACCCCGTCTTGCGGGGAACGTTCATTGACCTACGGGGGAAGGGCCTGCTCTACACGCGCGGCAGCGTGCCCTATTACGGCACATTTCCGGGGTTGCGGGTTCCCAGACCTCTGCTGCTCGTGCCGCATGAGAATTGCGATAGCGCCATCACCAAGATTGCGGAGGAAGTTCTGGCGCTGACCAAGGTCAACTGGAACAGCACGCAGTTCGATCAAAAGCTGCCTGCGCCCATCAAGGCGGCGCGCGAGGTAGGTCGCATTTTGAAGCACATCGAATTCGGAACCGCCGTTTCCCCCGACTTCCGTCGGTACACGTAATCCGTAAAGCGTCGCTTGACAGGCGACGAAACGATCCTATATCCTTAGTCTATGAGGATTCGGAACGTCCTGCATAAGGGGCTTCGGCGTCTTATCGAGGATGACGACACAAGCGGCATTCAGGCGGCGGTCGCAGACAAGCTGCGCCGCATGATCTCGTTCCTGCAAGACATGGAACGGGAGGAGGAATTGCGCACGGTGCCAAGCTGGAAAGCACACAAGCTGACCGGCGACCGCAAAGGCACCTGGAGCCTGTCCGTCACCAAGAACTGGCGGCTGACGTTCGAGATTGACCAAAACGAGATCGAGATCATCGACCTCGATTACGAGGATTACCACTAGGAGGTGGGCCATGAGCACGACGAACACGAATATGGGTATCCGTATGAAGAACCCGGCCCATCCCGGCGGGTTCGTGAAGCACGAGGTTATCGAGCCGCTGGACCTGTCGGTCACGGATGCGGCCAAGGCGCTTGGCGTCACTCGCCCGGCTTTGTCGGCGCTGCTGAACGAGCGTGCGGCCCTGTCCCCTGAGATGGCCTTGCGCATTGAAAAGGCTTTTGGCGTGGCGATGGACACGCTGATGCGCATGCAGAACAGCTTTGACATCGCCCAAGCGCGCAAGCGGTCAGGCGAGATCAAAGTCGCGCGCTTCAAGGGCGGCAATCCGGGCGATCCCAGCCCTGCACTGGCGTAAGGCGATCAAGTCCGCGCCATGAACGCTGTTGAAATCGAAGAAGCAGTATCAGACCTTGCGGCCCAGCCATTCGACCGCGCGGAATTCCCGTATGCGTTCCTGACCGCTTTCGGGAACAAGGACACGACCATCAAGCGGCTGCGCGCCGGAAACACGAATGCCTCGGACATTCCGGGCGGCGTCCTCCAGCGCAATCACATCCACATGTCGGTGTGCGATGACGGCCAGGTCAGCCGGACGCTGGTCGCATTGCGGGAAAGCCCCAAGACCAAGGCCGCCAAGGCGCGGTTCGTGCTGGCAACCGATGGCGTGTCGCTCGAAGCCGAGGATACCCAGAGCGGCGAGACCATCGCCTGTGCCTATCCCGATTTCGCGGAACGCTTTGGCTTCTTCCTGCCGCTGGCAGGTATCTCGACAATCAAGGAGATCAAGAACAACCCCATCGACGTGCGGGCGACGGGGCGGCTCAACAAGCTTTATGTCGAGTTGCTGAAGGATAATCCTGACTGGGCGGCTGCGGATCGCCGCCACGACATGAACCATTTTATGGCGCGGCTGATTTTCTGCTTTTTCGCGGAAGACACCGACATCTTCCATGGCGAGGGCCTGTTCACGGCCACGGTCGCCCAGATGACCGAAAAGGATTCCTCAAATACCCACGATGTCATCAGCGCGATCTTCCGCGCGATGAACACGAAGGTGGCTGACCGCGCATCGTCAAACCTGCCGCGCTGGGCCAACGGCTTTCCCTATGTGAACGGCGGTCTGTTTTCGGGCAGCACCGATGTTCCGCGCTTTTCCAAGATCGCGCGTTCGTTCCTCCTGCATGTCGGCGACCTCAAGTGGCGAGAGATCAATCCTGACATCTTCGGATCGATGATTCAGGCAGTCGCAGACGACGAAGAGCGCGGCGCGCTCGGCATGCATTACACGTCCGTTCCTAACATCCTGAAGGTTCTGAATCCGCTCTTTCTCGATGACTTGCGTGAGCAATTGGAGGCGGCTGGCACCAATGCCCGGATGCTGCTGAACCTGCGCAAGCGAATGTCGCGCATTCGTGTGTTCGATCCTGCCTGCGGCTCCGGCAACTTCCTCGTCATCGCCTACAAGGAAATGCGGAAGATCGAAGCCGAGATCAATCGGCGGCGCTCTGAGTCCGACCTGCGCACGGAGGTTCCGTTAACAAATTTTCGGGGCATTGAGCTTCGCGACTTCCCGGCGGAGATCGCGCGCCTCGCCCTCATCATTGCGGAATTCCAATGCGATGTCCTCTATCGCGGTCAGAAGGAAGCTTTGGCTGAATTCCTACCGCTCGATACCCAGAATTGGATTACCTGCGGCAATGCCTTGCGGCTCGACTGGCTGAGCATCTGTCCACCGACCGGCACTGGCGTGAAGTTGCACGGCGACGATTTATTCAACAGCCCGCTCGATCAAGCGCAGATCGATTTTGAAAACGAGGGCGGCGAAACCTACATCTGTGGCAACCCGCCCTACCTTGGAAAGGGTAAAAAGGAAGACGCGCATCAAGAGGATATGGATCGTATTTTCCAAGCGCGTATGAAGCAGTGGGGATATATCGACTATGTGGGGTGCTGGCTACTGTTGGCGGCAGACTACTGCCGCGCAATACCCTCTAGCTCTTCGGCACTCGTGGCTACCAACTCAATCTGTCAGGGCCGCCAACTGCCTCAACTTTGGCCAGCGATTTTGGTAGATGGGATTGAGATTTCATTCGCTCACTTATCATTCAAATGGAGCAATAGCGCGACACGAAATGCTGGAGTGATGTGCGTCGTAATTGGTTTCAGTCATAGTTTAAGATTGAAGCAAAAAATAATATATTCTGGCGAAACGGCGCGCGTAGTAAGAAATATCAATGCTTACCTTATCGAAGGAGACAATATTTTTGTCCAGAGCTCGCCATTGCCGCTCTCTCCGGAGCTTCCTAAGCTCGTAACTGGGAGCGTCCCGAATGATGGAGGCCACCTGATACTTTCGGAAGATGAAAAGAAAGAGCTTCTTTACAAATTCCCACAGGCTCGGAAATTTGTAAGACGTTTCTTGGGCTCACAAGACTTCTTGCAAGGGGACGAGCGAAGCTGCCTTTTCATTCTCGATCAAGACCTTCAAGAAGCAATCGCCATCTCAGAGATTTCCGCGAGATTGCAGGAAGTGAGTAGGCTTCGCTTAAAAAGTCCAAAGAAAGAAACGCGCCAAAATTTGTCACAAGTCCCGCATCGGTTTCAGCATGTAGCAGGGCACCCTAAGCGAAGCGCAATTATCGTCCCGTCTGTGAGCTCGGAATCTAGAGAGTGGTTTCCTGTTGGTCTATTGGATAAGGGCAATATTGTCTCAAATCTCGCGTTCATAATGATCGATGTTCCGACGTTATGTATATCGGTCGCCTCGTCGCGTTTGCACTTGGCTTGGCTCGCTACGGTTTGTGGAAAGCTGAAGAACGACTACAGGTATTCAAACACCCTTGGATGGCACACATTTCCAATTCCAAAGTTGACGACACAGAACAAGGCAGATCTGGAACGCTGCGCTGAGAACATACTGCTCGCCCGCGAAGCTCATTTCCCGGCCACTATCGCCGACCTCTACGATCCCGAGACGATGCCTGATGACCTGCGCCGCGCGCACGATCAGAATGATGAGGTTCTAGAGCGCATCTACATCGGTCGGCGGTTCCGCAACGACACTGAGCGACTGGAAAAGCTATTTGAACTCTACACAAAGATGACGGCGGGTGGCCAACAGCCTGCCAGGAAAGCGAAGCGTATGGCATGACGACAGATAACCCGACCAACAAACGAACAATCCCGTCGGTCTCCATCACGACCGCGCGCACCGGCGCATCGACCAAGGCGAACTCGATGGGTATGCGCGTCATGCAGGAGCGCGCCTTCGCGCATCGCGGCGAGCAGTATCTACTGATCAAGTCTCCGCCTGCGTCGGGCAAGTCGCGGGCGCTGATGTTCATCGCGCTCGACAAGCTGACCAATCAGGGCGTCAAACAGGCCATCATCGTCGTGCCGGAGCGCACCATCGGTGCGAGCTTCGCGGATGAAAAGCTGACCTCTGGCGGATTCTGGACGGACTGGACCGTCAAGCCGCAATGGAACCTGTGTAACGCGCCGGGCATTGACGAGCCGCGCGTGGCGAAATCCAAGGTGAAGGCCGTCGGCGAGTTTCTGGCCAGCGGCGACACGGTGCTGGTCTGCACCCACGCCACGTTCCGCTTCGCGGTCGAAGAGCTGGGCGTCGAGGCCTTCGATGGCCGGCTGATCGCCGTCGATGAATTCCATCACGTCAGCAGCAACCCGGATAACCGGCTGGGCAGCCAGCTTGGCGAATTCATCGCCCGTGACAAGGTGCATCTGGTCGCGATGACCGGATCTTATTTCCGGGGCGATGCGGAAGCCGTGCTTGCGCCGCAGGACGAGTCGAAGTTCGTCACCGTGACCTATACCTACTACGAGCAGCTCAACGGCTATGAGCACCTGAAGTCGCTCGATATCGGCTATTTCTTCTACACGGGCCGGTATCTCGACGCGATCATGAAGGTGCTCGACCCGGCGCTGAAGACCATTGTCCATATTCCGAACGTCAATTCCCGCGAGAGCACGAAGGACAAGCACCGCGAGGTCGAAGAGATCATGCATGCCCTTGGCGAGTGGAAGGGCGTCGATCCGCAGACGGGCTTCCATCTGATCGCCCTGCCGGATGGTCGCACGATCAAAATCGCCGATCTCGTCGATGACGAGCCGGGCACCCGTGACAAGGTGGCGGCAGCACTGAAAGATCCCAAGCAGCGGGGCAACCGCGATCACGTCGATATCATCATCGCCCTTGGCATGGCCAAGGAAGGCTTTGACTGGATCTGGTGCGAGCACGCGCTGACGGTGGGCTATCGCAGCAGCTTGACCGAGGTCATCCAGATTATCGGGCGGGCAACGCGCGACGCGCCCGGTAAGGAGCGCGCTCGCTTCACCAATCTCATTGCCGAGCCTGATGCGGCAGAGGCGCTGGTAGTGGACGCCATCAACGACACGCTGAAGGCCATCGCGGCCAGCCTCCTGATGGAGCAGGTGCTGGCACCGCGTTTTGAGTTCACGCCGAAGGACCATGGCGCGAAGGACGGATTCGTCTACGGTCCTGACGGCTATGTCGAAGGAAAGCCCAATGTCGGCTTCAACGAATCGACCGGCCAGTTCCATTTCGAGCTGAACGGGTTGGTGACGCCCGAAAGCCCGGAAGCGACCCGCATCTGCCGTGAGGACCTGAACGAAGTCATCACAGCCTTCGTGCAGGATAAGCAGGCGTTGGAACGCGGCCTGTTCGACCGTGAAAATACCATCCCGGAAGAGCTGACCCAGTTGCGCATGGGCAAGATCGTCCGCGACCGCTATCCGGATCTGAGCGAGACGGACCAGGAAGCGATCCGCCAGCATGCCATCGCGGCGCTGAACCTGACGCAACAGGCCAAGCAATTGGCAAGTGGCGGTGGTGGCAGCGACGGCGAGCCTTCGGCTAATACCGCCCTGATTGAGGGTGTTCGCAAGATCGCGCTCGATGTGCGCAATCTCGACATCGACATGATCGACCGGGTGAACCCGTTTGACGCCGCCTACGCGGTGCTGTCGAAAGCGATGGACGAGAAGATCCTGAAACAGGTTCAGGCCGTAATCCAGGCCAAGAGGGTCAATCTGACTTACGAAGAGGCTCGTGATCTTGCTGTCCGCGCGCTGGAATGGAAGCGTGAGCGTGGCCGGGCTCCTGAGATTACGTCACAGGACGCCTGGGAGAAACGACTGGCGGAAGGGGTGGCGGCTCTCGCCCGCTACCGTGCGCAGGCCGCGAATGGCTGAGCTTTCTGACGACGAACTGCTGGCAGAGCTGGGCGTATCGGTAGAGCCCGCGAAGGCATCTGCACATACGCCTCGCGAAGAGCGAATCATTGCAGGGTTTGAGGACATTTTGCGGTTCCGTGAGGAACATGGGCGCGCGCCGCAACACGGCGAAGAGCGTGACATATTCGAGCGGCTCTATGCGGTTCGCCTGGACCGGATTCGCAAACTGGAAGAGTCGCGAACGCTGCTCGCTCCACTGGACAAGTACGGTCTGCTAGCCGCGTCAGGCGAGTCCGGCGAACTTCCCGACGCGCTGGATGACGACGCGCTTCTGAAACAGCTCGGCGCAACTGCGACGAAAGAGGACGACATCACGGTCCTCAAGCATGTTACGTCCCGTGACGAGCGCCGCGCCGCCGAAGAAATTGCCAACCGCGAACGCTGCGCGGATTTCGGCAGGTTCAAGCCGTTGTTCGACCAAGTCCAGAAAGATCTGGAAACCGGCGTCCGTACGACGAGGCGGTTCGTGAAGGATGCGGGCTTTCTGAAGGCGGATATCGAAGCCGGGCAATTCTTCATTCTGGGCGGGCAGACCGCCTATGTCGCGGATGTCGGCGAGACCTTCAAGGCTCCGAACGGCGAGACCGATGCACGTCTGCGCGTCATCTATTCCAACGGGACGGAAAGCAACCTGCTGCTGCGGTCACTGCAGCGCGCGCTATACAAGGACGAGGCGGGACGCCGGATCACTGACCCGAGTGCAGGACCGTTGTTCGGCAACGACAGCGGGGATGACGATCTGGAGAGCGGGACCATCTACGTCCTCCGCAGCCGGTCGTCTCTGCCGGAGATCGCGGCTCATCGGGAGCTGATCCACAAAATCGGCGTCACCGGCGGCTCGATCGAGACTCGGATCGCGCAGGCCGCGCAGGACGCGACCTATCTGTTGGCCGATGTCGAAGTGGTCGCGAGCTACAAGCTATTCAACATCAACCGGACGCGGTTGGAAAACATCTTCCACCGTTTGTTCGGCGGGGCGCGCCTGGATATCACGATAGCGGATCGTTTCGGGCACCCTGTGAAGCCGAAAGAATGGTTCTTGGTGCCGCTGCATGTCATTGATGAGGCGGTCGAGCGCATCAAGGACGGCTCGATAACGGGATATCTCTATGACCCATCGGCGGCGCGGTTGATCCGGGCGCAATAGTCAGCGAACGGTGCGCAGTCCAGCGGCAAGACGATGGCGGCATCCAACCGGCGGATGGTTGGCCATGGGGTCTTGGGGAGCACGGAGGCTGCCCAAGCGCGATGAAACGGCGAACGTTTATCCAAGGTCCGGTGCCGGTGGAGCGGGAAAGCTCTTGGTCCGGCGAGTGGGTCAAGGGCGGCGCGATAGCCCCTTGTCATGGGTCCAGGGAGCACGACGGCTCCCTCGGTCGATGGGGTGCCGGGGAGCGCGACAGCACCACGGCGAGAGATGAACCGGCGATACGGTTCGCTGGCGTGATGAGGCTCGATGCCGCTGACACGCCATGAGCCGGGCGGGATGCAACGGGAGGCGCGCAGCGGGCCTCCCTTGCCAAGATGGTGCGGTATGACCGCACACATCTTGCGATCCGCCTTAGCGGTTCGTTCTACTTTCTCTCCTCATGTACGACCTTCCTTGTCCTGGCGCAGTCCCGCGTCACAGGCCCGTATTCCCCTCAGCGCGCCGTCGTGCATTGGTCCCGAACCCAGTGCCTTCCGGTCCGCCGCATCGCCGTCTACCGGGATGAAGCTACCGCATCGAGAGCCGGCTTCCGAAACGCGTGAGATATGCCGCACTTGCGTTGGCTACCACTTGGGCAATCTCATAGTGATGATTGTCCATGGCAATCTGCCAAGACAAAAGCCCGTCTCGAGTTCGCAGGTTGAAATCAATTGGTTGGACTAACCTGCTGTGTTCCAGAAGGCCGTTCACAAGAGCAGAGTTGCCGTGTAGGCAGGCGATATGAATAGGCGTGAATCCTATCGGATCACTTGTGTTAACATCCGCGCCGCTGCTCAATAGTTTAAATACTAATTCGTTATCATCATTAAGCGCAGCAGTTATGATATCATGAACTGCCATGCCATTACCGTAATCAAGTTCTCTGGCGAAAGCAATCATTCTATCGTACTCCATTGAGCGCGACCTATTAGAACCTCTATCCTGCGCTGTGTCATCCTGTCGGGCTTCCGCAAGCCTCTGACCCCGGACGGCCATATTCCGCGACCTGTTGCAGACAAATACAATCCAGGCGGCGTTCCGGGCGTCAGTGGCGCTTCCCAGTAGTGAAACATTCGGTCGCCATCCGATGCCTTATCCAGATATTGCTCCGTTCCTCTCAAAGGTCCTCCCCATACCGTATAATATCTTCGGCCTGGGGGGCCTTGATCAGCGGTCATGCAGTGAATTTCCCCGTTGGGAAGAGGGAATGCATATCCACTGTGCCGGAATCGGAATCCCTGTACTTCATCAGAGCTATAGTCGGGCTTATCACTCCAAAACCGCTGCGTTTTCCTATGGCCGTCTTCATCACTTATTCCGTCGATCGATAGCATGAAAGTGTGAACCCACAGGTGCCTTTCTTGATCACTGCCATGAAAGTATAGGTACCACCCGCCCGGTCTGAAGCCCATGAAGCCCAACCCAAGGGAGCCGTCATCGTAAGCGGGCTGAACAACTTGGTGAAGGCCAATGAGGCTGTTACGAAGTACCCTTATGCTTGAATTATCTGCCTCGCGTTGTTGGCGACCATAAAAGAAGAACGACAGGGCGCGAGCTGTCTCTCTCTTTTCTGCGCTGTCAGCTTGACGCTCAAGCAAGCGCTTCACGTCATCGACAAACATCATCGCTACTTCTAGGCGCTTTAGAAGGAAGGTTCGCTTCTTGGCGTTCTTATATAGATGCTCCTGCTCGTTGGCTGCCCACCTAGAAAGAGCTTTGCCGACGTTCTGCGCTTCTTTCTCCTGGCGTTGGTCAAAGGCTTTCGCGTGACCGCGAAAACCTGGCTGGTGCACGAGGTTAGAGGCAATCTTATAGTCTCCGAAGCCGGTGACCGCCCGATAAATTGGATACATGCGTCGAAGAAACTCGATCCCTTCAGCGCTTTGATGGAAGCCCAGTATCTCAGGACGTTTCTTCATCACAAGCGCCGTTCGGACATTTTTCGGGAAGCAACATTTGGACGGCCTTCAACAGCTTTGTCACCCTAATTGCGACGCATGCAATGGAGGTGAAAAATGTACGAGCATTCCCGCCTGTTGTCATCCCAACTGCCCACAATCGTAGGACTTACGCTCGACGAACTCCGTCAGCTCATTGAATTCAGCGTCTTCCCTCCCGGCTACGGTTGTGCAGGCTGGAGCGAGGGTCAGGTCCGCGCATGGGCGTGGGATCTGCGCAATGTAGCAAGCCTAGCTTCACAGGTCGAATTCGTCCTGGGCTATAGGCGCGAGTGGTGGGCTTCGGCAGACCTCTGCCGATGCGCGGCGAGCGATCATACAACGTAAGTAGCAACGAATATTCATTCCGCTGATCCGGCGGGGCGCACAGTGTCACCAAGATAACACCCGGCGGTGCACAAGACATAACGTCGCGCGGTTATGTTATAGGACTATATTCCTTGTATAGAACAGTCCTGATCTGTATTCTGGACGGTTCAACCCAAACCGCAACGAGAGGAGGCGGAATATGGACCAGGATATCGCCCAACACGCCGTCCCGACGGCAATTGCAGCCAATCCGGCGTCCGGCCCGCTTGCACTCACGTTCGACCCTGCGGCCTTTGCGCATTTCGTAGTGGATTTCGACCTCACGGAAGATCAGCGGACCGAGCTGCTGCAAACCCTTTGGGTCATCATGGTCGGCTTCGTCGATCTCGGATTCCATATTCATCCGGTCCAACAGGCCTGCGCCGCTGCTGGTGAAACAGCACTGGCTCCGGATTCCGGCGCGGTGCTATTGTCGCGCATCAGTTCAAAATTCAACCGGAAGAATTCTGGCGCGCGCCTCAGCAAGCGCGTCGGGATGAGCGAGGATTCATGAAAAGGGAGCTTCAGGAAAGCGCATCGACAATCGTCATTGCGATTATCTATTGCCGCGTCTCCAGCGTCGCGCAGATGCAGAAGGGGCACGGCATAGGCTCCCAGGAAACGCGCTGCCGCGAATACGCGCGCATGAAGGGCTACGCGGTCGAGTCCGTGTTCAAGGACGAGGCGGTTTCAGGAAGCCTGATTGATAGACCGGGCATGCAGGATGCGCTTGCACATCTGCGCAAGAACCGCCGAAAGGCGCGATACGTTTTGCTGATCGATGATATTTCGAGGCTGGCCCGTGATATTCGCGCGCATCTTGAACTGCGCGCGGCCATTGCCGCTACCGGAGCCGCGCTGGAAAGTCCGTCCATCGAGTTCGGTGAAGACTCGGACGCCATCCTGGTCGAACATCTGCTGGCGGTAGTGTCGCATCATCAGCGCGGCAAGAATGCCGAGCAGACCATGAACCGGATGCGTGCGCGTATCTCGGCAGGCTACTGGCCCTTCATCTCCCCCATGGGCCTGAAGCACGAATTTAGGCCCGGTGAGGGCCGCGTGCTGGTGCGTGACGAGCCGGTGGCATCCATTCTTCAGGAGGCGCTTGAAGGATACGCCAGCGGCCTGTTCCAGACGCAGGCGGAGGTGAAGCGCTTTCTGGAATCGC
>JAESGM010000658.1_pt1 | contig 18920 bp, 14 predicted proteins | sample 9269721 | NCBI WGS metagenome assembly JAESGM01 (sample SAMN15720920, study PRJNA650825) | algae metagenome | isolation source: Komarekiella atlantica HA4396-MV6 and co-occurring heterotrophs from... | place: USA: Theobald House, Kauai, HI | collected 2009-07-29 | reverse complement strand
GTTAGTCAGAGATTATGAGTTACTACCTCAAACCTCAGAGACGTTTATCTACCTTGCCATGATCCGTATCATGGTGAGGAGATTGGCATAAATTTTCACCCCTTAAAACTTTTCAAACAGCCTCTAATAGTGACTCCGCAATTCTGCTGTAATTGGATATGAGTGGCTACTCCTATTAAAATCTTTAACAAGATAGTCTAATCATTAAGTCAACTTTTTAATATTATTTTAATACCTAAATACTAAATCTACAGTATTAAGTATACCACTTTAGTAGTATATTACAAAAGACTAGTACCGATTGGCAAACGTTACGCTTGAAAACCTGATACACAATCAAAGCTAGAACCCAAGCTTTTTAGCCTCTGTCAGGGATAAAAGCAAATACTATATTACACTTGGTGGGTGAGACGTGAAAGTAACCGATAAATTGACTCTCAAGCAAATTCATCTCGACTTGTCAGAAAATGAAATCAAGATACTTGAACAGTATTGCAACCAGACAGGAAAAGCACTAACGGATGTGATTCAAGAGCTGATTCGCTCTTTGCCCGACTCAACTTACTCCGATTAATAGTACCTTTGTATTGAATTACCGATTTTTCGTCTCAGCTAACTCTCTTTTTTAAGAGGAAACTAAATATTAGTTACTTTTAAATTGTCAGCTTCCAGAAAGCAAAGCAATTCTTGAAGTATTTCAGTTGCTCCTCTTAGTGTTACAGTATCTCTACGAATTTGGTGTTCAGGTATATTGAGTACTGCATTTTGGCAAGAAGTTTTACCAAAATGCATCTGACCTTAGTTAATTCTATTAGAACAATTCCGAAACGTACTGTTATTAATGGCTACGTTGAAGTCAAGTTGCCGATTTTCGACTACTACTTAATCCCGCAAGTTGAGAGGAGTCGGCAATGTCAGCTACTTCCTTCTTGTCTACTGGAAGAGAACGCACCAACTCTCTAATTACGTCGGTTGATGCCCTTCCGGTCATTGCACAGTACTCCTCAAGTTTTTGTGCTTCACTTGAGGTGAGATTTACTGTGAGTCGTTTGACAGCCCACTTTTTATTCATTATTTACTACTTATATCATCTACGTAAAGAAAAATCATACCTTTGTTTCTAAGCCTTTCCTAGTCTGAGTTTTAGAGAATTTCTGCCAAATAGATTGAAATTGTAATACAAAAGCGTCAAAGCCATTTTAGTTACACATTCTTTCTTGACTTCTGTACCACTTGGTATGCCTGTCTTTATACTATCATCTCTGCATTATATAATGATCCCCAGATGCCAATGGAATACCTCAACAGTACTTCCTACACCATTTGCATCCAGTTAATAAGTACAAAAACTCAGAATTTAGTTAAAAAAAAGTCCGTTCATGGCAACGGACTTAGCAATTTTAAGAGCAACATCACTTTTCTATGTGAGAAATAGATAAATACATTTAATGTATTTATCTCACATCTTCATTTTTAATAATTACTTTTTTAAATACAATTGTTTTTAATTAATTCCATTGACCAAACCTTTGGAATTAAGTCTTTGACTCTCAAGTTTGACTTTGGAAGAGATGGGAATAGAGTCCCGGCAGGAGTTCAGTCTTGAAATCATAGTAATTAAATCACTGGCATTTGCTGATAAAAGCAATCATTTCCTCATTTACAACTCACCTTACTCAAAATCTCCATTTCCTGCTTTCATAATTATTCATGCTCTCTTGAAATTATTGAATAACCCTTGCTAGCAAAGGGTCTTTATTTTTCATACACCTTCAGAAGTAATTTATTCTCAATCTTATGGCTTATTCAATTCTCAGCCTTAAGACTGACCTTGTTATTTAAACTCTTTTTGTCAACTAAAGTTAGGATTAAACTAAAATTCTCAAATAGACATAACTTATTTCTTTGTGTCTATTTCAACCAACTTTTAATCTTGATTTTTCTAATTCTCTTCAATAAAAATTGCATTAACAGCTAAAGAAAACTTAACTGCTTGCAAAACTATTCTTTCAGGAGTTAGTCATGGCTAATATCACTCTTTCTGAATTAAAACTTACTGGTTCTCAATTATTTCAAGATTCCGAAAGCTTTCTTAATGACCTGAGCGATACTGCTTCAATCTCTGGTGGCTACGATAACTTCAGCGATTTTTCTGGATTTGACAAGCTAATTGAAGGCTATGTCAACGTATATGCCATCGGTCATGTTACTTATTTAGCTAAATCATTTAGCTCTAACTACTAATTTCTTTGTAGTTTACAAACAAAGTATCTAGCTCTCTTGAGATGAAAGGGAAAAAGCAATTTCATATTCACGTATGAAGTCTTTAAATTACTAAATTCTCAGGAGAAGCTACTTTCAGTTCAGGGCGAACGCACGGGATTTCACTAACCCCCGGCTGGATGAGAGTATTGACAAAAAAATCGGCTGAATTCTAAAACGCCGAAACTCTTGCTTTTAAGAAATTCTTATACTGATCAAAGCCTTGCGAAGTCAGCTTCCAAGCTGGATCTATCCCCTTTGCCTGCACTCTCTTGACAAAAATGCAATTACTTTAACCTCTCACGAACGCCCTTATATTAGTAAAAATAATTTCGATTTTAGTCACAATATATACTGATCTTTCACCAAAGCCCGAATTTTATATCTCTCCAGAAACAAGACTTTGGTTTATTAAACTGTTTTAATCATGTTACTAGCACCAAACTTGCCTGCTAGCTCCGAAATTGAGTCTACCAGATTTGTACTAGGTGATATTCCTCAAATAGTTTAATTATCTGTTATCAAGAAGCTTGACAGTTAGATTTTTAGAGCGGAATAACTTAATGTCAAAAGTATGATTTTTGAAAATTTACTAATTGAGTTTTATTTGACCCCAAACGGGTGGGTACGAGGAAAAACACGCTCTTTTCAAAAAGTACAAGTCCCAGAGGTGATTCAACCACCTAATACCGTTGAAACCTTTGAATTGCACATCTATCGAAGCTCACTGTTTTTTCAACAACTACGACATTGGCGTCGAATATGGAAATCTGAGAAAATACTTGAGCATGAACTAACTAAACTCCATCACAGTTTCCCAAAACCAGATGAACACTTTCAATGAATCTAGAAATGTGTTCTCAATAGTAATGAAAGCTTTAATGGTGCTTTTCACTTTTAATAACACCTATCAAGCAAGACTAATCTAAATTTCAAAAAGCATTATAAATCACAGAAAAATACACCCCATTCTCCTGCCAAGTTCTTCCGTCCGAATCCACATCTACCAATGGAATCCCCCAATCAACACGAGCCGTAAAACGATCGCCCCCGCGCCATTGCAACCCCAGTCCTACAGAAGCCAAAGTATTCGAGTCGGGATTCTCTGTACCAGAATTCCACCCCACTCCGAAGTCTGCAAAGGGAACTAACTGCAACGTACCACCAGCCCTTAGAATGGGTACTTGCACTTCCGCCGAAGCGAACACGCCATTATCAGCCAGCAGGAAATCCTGGCGATAGCCCCGTACGCTCTCCTGTCCACCAACGCTAAATTGCTCGAAAGGCACGAGTGTAGTAGTTGCCAGTTGCGTATTCAAACGAACTAACGCTATGGTTTCAGGAGCCAGCAGGCGTACCCATTGCGCTTGTCTTTCATGCAACCTTTTCATGCGATCGCTTTTTGGAACGGTGCTAAAAGCAATCGCTCTAGTTGTAAGTGGGAATGTTATTTATTTGCAACGGAATAGGTACAGCATTATTCAACTTTATCTATTTTAAAACTGAGCAATTAAGCCAACGTTGTTAAGCTTTGTTAACAAACAATAGAGTTGCACAATCGTCTTATCTGTAAGCTTATATAACTACATATCGTTATTGACAAATTGCTGATAACCCAAGCATATCAATAATAAAAAAAATGATTGATGTAAGATTTAGGTTGTTTATCTCTCTCCAGATTAGTATCAAGCTACTTAACATTAGAAATTGGTTTTTTGAACTATAAGCCAAAAGTCTAGCTTATTTAGAAATGAGTCATTTCTTTTATACTAAGTTTTTATAAAAACTAGTTTATTAGTATTAAAAAACTTTTTTTGGTATAATTGCTTTTATTAATAACTGTAGATTAAGTAAAAGCAAGCTGGATAAAGGTTTGGAATAACTCTAGATAGCAAAAAAGATACTCAAGCTTAAATTCAGGCTATTTTGCTGTCCTATCTTAGTTAGAATCAGGAGAATTCATTGGATTTAATGTTTTGCAATATCTCCTTCAAAAAATTCCCGTAGTATCGTGCAGTTCCTAACAACGTTCTCAATTAATGACCACTAAGTTCCTTAAAAAGATTGCTGCTTTCGGCATATTTATGCTGCTTAATAGCGTAGTTTTAAAACCTTTAGAAGCACAGGTTCCAGCACGTCCCCCGACAATCCCACAAGTTATCCCCAGAGATATCCAGCCACCTTCGATCGATTGCTCCGCTGCCAACGCCACGGACGCAGCAAGTCCCATCTCTAGAACAACTGTTTCCACCCTCTAATTCCACTCCAATTCCTGAAGAACAGTTTCCTAGCAATATTCCCGAAACTTTCACTGTGAAAAAATTTGAAGTTGTTGGTAGCACAGTTTTCAGTCAAATTGAGCTAGCTCAAGTTCTTGAAAAATTCACTAATCGCTCCATAACACTGGCGGAACTATATCAAGCTCGTTCTCAGATTACTGGTTTGTACTTGAGCAAAGGCTACATCACTTCCGGTGCTTATATTCCAACGCAATCAATTCAGTCTGGTATTGTCAAAATTCAGATAATCGAAGGGAAATTAACAGATATCGATATAAAGGGTACTCGCCGTTTAAATCCTAACTATATACGTTCTCGTATAGCGGAGGCTAATAGTGGTGCTCTTAACGAACAACATCTATTAAAAGCATTACAGTTACTAAAACTCTCACCAGTAATTAAAAACTTGTCTGCTGATTTACAAAATGGGAATAGTCCTAGCGAAAGTATTCTAATCGTGGACGTGGAAGAGGCAGAAACCTTCAGCACTCAGGTAATTCTAGATAATGCGCGTTCGCCTGCTATTGGCAGTTTTCAACGACGATTACAAGTGAATGAAGCTAACTTACTAGGACTAGGAGATAATTTAAGCGTTGGTTACAGCAATACTGACGCTAGCAACTTCTTTAATTTCGGTTACACACTACCCCTTAATCCTCAAAACGGAACCCTTTCTTTTTACTACGGCACTGCGAACAGCACTGTGATTGAGCGTCCTTTCAATATTCTAAATATCAAATCAGCTTCCCGATATTATGAATTGACATTTCGCCAGCCAATAATCCAAACTATTCATTATGAATTTACCCTAGGTTTAACTGCTTCCCGGCGAGAAAATGAAAACAGTTATACCTCGTTGGGAGAGCGCACTCCTTTTCTTCAACCGGGATCTGACGACGAAGGTCGTACTAGAGTATCGTCCTTGCGATTTTTTCAAGAATGGACTGCCCGTGACAGCACTCAAGTCTTTGCTGTGCGATCGCAATTTAATCTCGGCATTGGTGCATTGGATGCAACTGTTAATCAAGATGCCCCCGACAGCCGTTTCTTTTCATGGCAAGGGCAGGCACAATGGTTGCGGTTACTGGCTCCTGACACCTTACTTTTGCTCCGATTCAATACTCAACTAGCATCTAGTTCACTTACGTCTTTGGAGCAGTTTAATGTTGGCGGGGTTGAAAGCGTTCGCGGTTATCGGCAGGATTTTTTAGCAGCTGATAACGGTGCTTTTGCTTCGGCTGAAGTTCAAGTTCCAGTTCTAAGCGCACCTAAGATAAATGGCATGTTGCAAGTCATTCCTTTTGCTGATTTGGGTGTGGCTTGGAATAATTCTTCTGACAATAAACTTGACCCCAACGCATTAGCTTCTATTGGTCTGGGATTACGTTGGTCACAGGGCAATCACTTTACCGCTCGTCTTGATTGGGGTATTCCTTTAGTATCCATTGACTCAAGCAAAAGAACATGGCAAGAAAATGGGATTTACTTCTTTTTGCAGTACAATCATTTTTAAAGCTTGTTTTTGCATGTATTAGCGATGTAACAGCATAAAATAAAATACTGAACAGTGAATATTACAAAAGCCAAAAATCAAACTTCCACTCACGCCATTATCATTGGTGGAAGCATTGCGGGGTTACTTAGCGCTAGAGTACTTGCAGAATTTTTTTCTAAAGTCACTATTATTGATAGTGATGAATTATATGATGAACCAATACCTCGTAAAGGAGTAGCACAGTCTGTTCAGCCTCATGTGCTACTGGTCAAAGGGTACAAAATTATTGAAGAATTATTTCCTGGAATAGGTGAGGAATTACAGCTTAATGGTGCATTACCAATAGATTGGGCGCAAGAATTTTTTAGGTTAGTCCCGGATGTGGGATGGGGCGCAATTGCCGAATCTCCTTCGGAATTTATTTCTTATACTTGTAGTCGTCCATTATTAGAATGGGCTATACGAAAAAGAGTCGCCCAGTTAGTAAATGTGCATTGGTTAGAAAGACATCGTGTTACTGGATTAGTCTGTAATGGCGAAAAGAAAATCACTGGAGCTTTACTACATCTAGTTACTGGAGAAGCGAAGGAGAGACTAGAAGAAGCTTCTTTGATTGTTGATGCTAGCGGCAGACGTTCTTTAGCTCCTAAGTGGTTAGAGAAGTTGGGATTTAGCTCTCCCCCTGAAACTGTAATCAATCCATTCTTGGGATACGCCACAAGGCACTATAAACAACCCAAAGGTTTTAAAGAAAACTGGAAGGTAATGTTAATTCCCCAAGTACCTCCTGATAATAAACGTTTAGGATATTTAGCAAAAGTTGAAAATGGTGAGTGGATTGCTACTCTTGGAGGCTACGGACGAGACTTTCCTCCAACTGATGAGCATGGTTTTTTGGAATTTGCTCGTAGTTTACCAAATTCCAAGTTTTACGAACTTATTAAAGATGCCAAGCCTATTTCTCCTATATATGCTTATCGTGCAACTGCTAATCGACTCCGCCATTACGAAAAAATTCAATTGCCAACTGGCTTTATAGCTTTAGGCGACGCTGTTTGTACATTATGTCCTGTCTATGGACAAGGATTAACAGTTAGCGCTCTATCAGCAATAGTTTTACATAACTGTTTACGAAACTCGAAAAACTGGTCAAAGGACGGCTATTTTTCATCTTCAAAATTTCAGAAGCAACTAACTGCAAGTAATTTACCACATTGGGATGTAGCAACAGCTCAAGATTCTGCTTTTGCTTCTACTTCTCCTTCCATTCAGAGGCATGGACTAAAAGGAATTTTATATAAATTTACGCAATGGTATAGCCAGAAGTTTATTTTGGGAACTGTACTATTTCCAGAATTAAATACTTTATTTATAGGAATAACTAATTTAGTCATATCACCACTGAGACTTTTCAGCCCAAAAGTAGTTTTTTGTATCCTAATGAATAAATAGTAATTTGCTATAAAATATTAGGACGAAATTTTTGCTCCAAAATTTTTGACCAAGATTCTCTAGGCAGGAACCGTGGAATTCCAGAAATAATTTTATTCTCCCATCTACCTGTAACAACATGAGAAACTCCTGAATCGAGAGCATTTAAAGCTTCCCTTACCACTTCCAAAGGACTGTCCAAACGTAATGATTCTGCTTCATTGCTAAATCTTTCAAAACTAGCATTCTCATAAAACTGTGTTTTTGTGGGGCCAGGGCATACGGCAAGTACTTTCACTCCTGCCTTGGAATTTTCAGCCCACAAAGCTTCACTAAAACTAAGAACAAAACATTTGGTAGCAGCATAAACTGCCATGTACGGCAGCCCTTGAAAAGCAGCTATTGAGGAAATATTAATAATATTTCCTTTGCCTCGTTGTATCATTTGAGGAAGGAATTGATAAGTTAAATCAACTAATGCTGTCACATTCAATTGAATCATTTCTAGCTGCTTTATTCGTTCACTGGTACTGAAAAGCCCGTAGTCTCCTAACCCAGCATTATTAATTAATGTATCAATACTAATATTTTTTTCAATCATGGCATTAAAAATATCAAAAGCTGCTGTCGATACCGTCAAGTCTTTGACTATAATCTCTACTTTAACTTTGTGTTCTTCTCGGATTTTTTGGGCAAGTTGTTTAAGTTTTTCTTCCGTTCGGGCCACTAAGACTAAATTGTTTTTGCGAGAAGCTAATTCATTAGCAAAAGCCATGCCTATTCCTGATGAAGCTCCAGTAATTAAAGAAGTATTCATAAGTTTTCTAATAAACAAGAGGTTAAGTTATGCCCACAAATTCTAAAACAATTACACAAATATGTCTAGTTAAGTTAGGGATTTGCGTGGTGTTATTTTTTGGTAATGCCGTTACAGCACAGCTTATTCCAGATAAAACTTTGCCTGACAACTCCTCCGTTACGGTTTCTGGTAACACTATTGAAATCACTGGAGGAACTAGAGCAGGTAATAACCTATACCATAGCTTTGAGGAATTCTCTACTTCTGCTGGCTCCTCTGCTTTCTTCAACAATGCTTTAGATATTCAAAACATTATTAGCCGTGTAACAGGGAAATCAATATCTAATATTGATGGGATAATTAAGGCTAATGGTATTGCTAATCTCTTTTTGATTAATCCGAATGGGATTATTTTTGGAAGGAATGCCCAATTAAATATTGGCGGTTCATTTATAGCGAGTACGGCAACTAGTTTGAAGTTTCCAAATAATTTAGAGTTTAGTGCTACGAATATTCAAGCTTCACCGTTGTTGAGTATCAGTAGGCCAATAGGATTACAATATGGCATAAATCCAGGTGCAATTCAAGTAAAAGGCGATGGTCAAGGAACTAGAAAGACAAATGAAGTAATTGATACAACAAATGCCCTACGAGTGCAATCAAATCAAACATTGGCACTACTAGGAGGCGATCTCATATTGAATGGAGGAACTCTCAAAACTGCTGGAGGAAGAATAGAGCTAGGAAGTGTTGGATCAGGAAGTTTTATCAAATTAAACCCTACAAACAATGGTTTTAATTTAACTTATGATCTTGTACAGAATTTCAGAGACATTGAACTATTCCAGGGAGCAACTGTTGATTCTAGTGGTGAGGGACAGGGGGATATTCAAATTCAAGCTAGACAAGCAACAATACAAGATGGCTCTGCAATTGAAAATAGCACTTTGGGAGAAAAGTCTGGAGGAACACTGTACGTCAGAACCACTCATTCTATAGATATAAGTGGCACTTCAGCAGACGGTCAAAACCGTAGCGGTTTAGTTTCCGTAATTTATCCAGGAGCAAAGGGTGGTGAAGGTAATTTGATTGTAGACACTAAGCGACTGAGTGTTCAAAGAGGCTCAGGAATAGCGGCGGTTACACGAGGTCAAGGAAAATCCAACAATTTAATAGTAAATGCCTTAGATTCTGTGCTAGTAACAGGCTTTACTTCGATAAATCCTTCGATTAGTAGCACTATCTCTAATACTATTTATGGGCAAGGAGATGGAGGCAATCTTACATTATCAACGAAACAATTAACTATTGAGGATGGAGCCACTTTAGGTAGTGCAATTTTTGGCACAGGAAATGGAGGTAATGTAAAGGTAGATGCAGATTTAATTAAAGTAACTGGAGCGTCTTCTTTATTTAGTCCTAGCTCTTTTTCCAACATAACTTTCAATAGAGGAAATGCAGGGTCATTAGCAATCAATACACGAAAGCTCACAATTGCTAATGGTGGAATAGTTACTACTTCTGCTACAGGATCAGGTAATGCTGGAAACCTTATAGTTAATGCTTCTGATTCTATAAATGTAGATGGGGTATTGCAGGGGTCTCCATCCACTATCAGGAGTAGCTTGTCCTCATCCGCTGTTGTTGCGCCTTTAGCTGTTCGACAAGTATTTAATATACCTCCGATTGTCTCTGGGGAATCTGGACAATTAACAGTTAATACTAAAAAATTAACTGTTACAAATGGCGGTAATATTAGTGGTAGAAATGACGGGACTGGAAAAGCAGGTAATCTTCTAATTAATGCTGCTGACTCTATCAGTCTAAATGAAGGTAACGTCGTAGCATCAACCACCTCTGGGAATGGTGGTAATATTTCTGTAAATACAGGCTATTTACAGATGAGTAAAAACAGCATTTTTTCTGCAACTGCTGTAGATAAAGGCAATGGAGGAAACATCGACATCAATGCAGATATAACAACTGGCTCAAGAAACAGTAGGATCACCGCAGATGCACTGGAGGGTCGCGGTGGGAATATAACAATTAATGCTCAACTACTCATCTTTTCCTCTGATAGCTTTATTACGGCTAGTTCCAAGTTCGGAATTGATGGTACAGTTAAATACAACATTGCTGATACTAATATTTTTCCTACTCAACTAAAAATAGAAGGAATTTCAGCAGATCCTCAAATCACTTCAGTCTGTCAGGGGCAAGTAGGTACAGGAGTAAGTAATTTTGTAGTTACTAGTAGTCGCAATCTACAATCTAAGCCTAACGATTTAATGTATAACAATGTTGAGCAAAGTAACTCTGTTCCAGTTCAATCTGTTAATAATTCACAGAATCCAAAATCATTAACAAATAACCAACCCACACGAATCATAGAAGCCAATAGTGTAGGTCGGGATTCTCAAGGAAATTTAGTTTTGACGACAAGCCAATCTAACACAGTCGTTTCTGGTACTTCGTTGTCCGCTGGTTCTTGTTTCTCAATATCGCAGTGATGAAAAGATAGAAAAATGATCTCACCTCAATGTTGCTTTAAATATCTCTGCTCAGGCGTTCTAGGGCTGTCTATTATTGTAATTCAATCCTCTTCCCCTGCCCAGACTGTAAAAAAAGAATCGCAGCAAAATAAAGCAGTATCCCTGAGTCAAAGGGGTCATGAGCAGTTAGCTTTAGATCAGGCGAATGAAGCTCTCAAAACTTGGGAAGAGTCTACAAAAATTTATCGTCAACTAAAGGATCAAGATGGGATTACAGAGAGTCTAATTAATCAAAATCTTGCTCTACAAGCCCTAGGTTTACATAAAAAAGCTTGCAATACGCTTTTAGAGGCTTTAAAGTTGAATGCAGAACTAGGTATTTGCGACACTACACCACAGCAAGCTATCTTTTCTCAGCGAAAGCAAATAATAGCAGCAATTGAAAAGCAAAAATCAACATCAGTTAACTTACTAGGATTACAAAATTTAGGAGAAGTTTTGCGCCTGCTAGGTAAGCTAAACGAATCTTCAACAGTTTTAGAAGAAACACTAACATTAGCGAAACTTGCATCATCAGAAAAAGTTAGTGGTATTTATCTATCTCTTGGTAATATCGAACAATCAATTTTTCAGCAATTGCGAGATAAATACTCATGGATAGAGGAACCACTTTTCCGAGAGCAAATTGCCCATACTATCCCACAAAAAGCACAGAAATCATTAGGGTACTATCAACTGCTGGAGAAAACACCAAATTTATCAAAATCGGCAAAATTGCAAGCTCAGTTGAATCGTTTGACTTTACTGATAAGTTGGGGAAAATGGCTTAATAATCAACCGGAACAAGCAAATTTTCATGCTCAAATGCATCAACAAGTTCGAGCTTTAGTGAATCAAATAGATGAAAACTCTTCTGCCTTTTCCTTGTTATCGCCTGAGCCATCTATTCACGCTAGGCTGAACTTTGCTAATAACCTAAGCCAGATTCCAGATGAACAGCTAAAATTGGTAGCGATTCGACATACTAAATTAGCTCTCCAAACAGCTCAAAGCATTAATAGTATACGATGGTTATCCTATAGTTTCGGCACTTTAGGTAAATTAGAAACTCAAACAGAACAAAAGCAGGCATATTTTAACAAAGCTTTAGGGTTAGCTCAATCAATTCGGGCTTCAGATATTGCCTACCAATGGCAACAGCAGTTAGGACTAATTTACCAGAAGCAGGGAAAAACTGAGTTAGCGATTCAGAATTATGATGCAGCGATCGCAAATATGTCTCAAATGCGTGAGAGTCTTTTGTCAACGAATGCAGATTTACAATTCTCATTTCAGGAGGAGATGGAGCCGACATATCGCAATTATATGCGATTACTCTTGGCATCTCCTAATCCTAATTTAAAACGAGTAATACAAATAAACGAAGGGTTGCAGATAGCACGATTAGAAAACTTTTTGCGATGCGGTAAGCTTGACCTGGTTGCTTTGAATGATCTTCAAAATCTCAATAGCGCCCCCGCAGTGGTTCATATTATTGATTTAGGCGATACTATAGAGGTAATTTTGCAGTCTCCAGATGGTTTACTGCACCATCATTCTGTTGATTTTAAGCTAATTCAATCTCATGTAGCTCATCTTTTAGAAATTTTACAAAATGAAAAGTTTATTGACACTCAAGAGAGTGTTATTACTTCTTATTCTCAAAGAATTTATGAAATTTTAATTGCACCAATTAAAACATATCTACCTCCATCAGGAACATTAGTATTCACTTTAGACAAATCTTTTCAAAGTTTACCGATAGCATTGCTACATGATGGAAAAGATTATCTAATAAAGCATTATAGTATTGCGGGAACTTTAGGAGCTAAGATTTGGCAACCAAAATTTTTGCTTGAAAATCAGATGAGAGCTTTAATAGCTGGGCTATCAAAAATTGCTCCCAGTTCTACAGATCCAAATGCACCTAAAAACATGGAGGATTTGCCCCCATCTAAACAAGAATTAGAAAATGTAGAAAACCAAACTAAATCTTCAGTAACCTTGTTAGACGATAAATTTACCATTAAACGATTCAAAGAAGAATTAAGTCGAAATAATTTTCCCATTGTACATATTACCACTCACGCTCAATTCAGTTCTGATCCCCTTAAAACAGTACTAGTAGCCTACGACAAGGTAATTAATATTAGAGAATTTGACAGTCTAATTAGAGCTAAAGCTCAAAATAGTCAAGATGCAATTGAGTTACTTGTTCTTAGTGCCTGCGAAACTGCAAAAGGCAACAAGCAGTCAGCGATGGGCATTGCGGGAATAGCTGCTCAAGCAGGTGCGCGTAGTACTATCGCTACTTTGTGGCGCGTAGATGCCAATTCTACCGCTTTGCTCATGAAAGAGTTTTACAAGGGGTTAAAAAATGGCTTGACTAAAGCAGAGGCACTGCGTCAGGCACAATTGAGTTTGCTATCAAATCCCCAGTATCAAAAACCTTATTATTGGGCGCCTTTCCTACTCCTTGGAAGTTGGTTGTAAAATTCCACCATTTTCAACCCCTCTTGCGCCTTTTCTAACTCTGTTGAATTATTACTACTTTTCGCTAACTCAGTAGCCTTTGTATATTCCCGCTTAGCTTCATCTGGCAACCAGGCCCCCAGATAACGATCGCCCAGTGTTCTGTAAAGAGTTGGATTTCGGCTAAGATCTGCTGTTGCCGTTTTTAACATCTCAATCGTTTCATTCAAAAGATTCTCTGACGCATAGATAGCATCTGTATCAAGAACAGTTTCATCTGGGGGTAGTCTTAATTCTTTGATGCGTTTAATCCTAAAAACAATTTCTTCTTGGTAGCTCACAGACAATAGGTTCACAACTGTTGAGTCATAGCTAATGGGATTTCCATCTTTGTAAGCAAAAACATATATTGTATATGCATTACCCGGTTGAAATTCCTTTTCATCACTTGGGTAGGCAAGACGAGTTTGATTTACAACTTCTTGCCAGCCAAACTCGTAACTTCTTACTTTGACTTTGTAAGAAGTAGCACCCTTAACAGGAGTCCAAGTTATTTCAGGTCGAGGATTCAATGTTGAAGTACTATAAGGAGAAATAATTGTCGGCTCATCGCTCTCTTCTGTGCCTCCTTTGGGACGAAAGCACCCCACGATATTGCTAGGATTGCAATTAGCATTAATATTTCCAGTCTTTGGACATTTGTCTGAAACAACACCACTAGATAATTTTAAAATCTTCCCAGAACTGTAACATAAAAAGTCAATATAACCACCATTCGAGACTTCTATACTTTCTTTTTCACAAATCAAGCTTTTGGCATCAAAGCGTTTCTCACGTCTATCCATTATTCTGCCAATTGGTTCGCAGCGAACTTGATTTCTCTTAACTCTTATTAGTGGTACGCTTGCCACCGATGGTATCTCTTTTAAGATTAAAAAAGTTAACCAGAAGAATACCCAATATCCTGTATTTTTTATCACAACGTTTCTCTAGTTTTAGTATTATTATCTCTCAGAAGCTTATCATTTTTCCAATATCCGATCTAGTAACTCCTGTCTGAATATAGAAATGTCTGAATCTGTAGACTTAGCAAGTAAACACACTTCTACAGAAATTCTTGCCTCATCAATTTTACCTAATGCTTCTTGCGCTTTAGCTAACAGACAATAAGCATCTATTCTGTGATTATCTAAACTAAGTGCTTTTTCTAAATATTTTTCAGCATCACTTATTTTCTTTTGTTCTAAACTTGCCCAGCCTAAATTCTTATATAGTGCAGCTTGTATCAATGGATCTTTATTCTTTTGTAATCCCGATTGAGCTAAAGAAATTGCTAGATTATAATCACCAGTTTTAATCTTTAGTCTAGACAAATTATTAATAGCTATCATCGCTGAACTACTACTTTTAATAGCTTTATTATATTCTTTCTCTGCTAATTCATAACTTTCTTGCTCATCATAATAACGCCCTAAATTATAATGTACTGTCCAATCATTAGGCTTTAATTGAAATAACCTTGAATAGACATATTTTATACATTCCCTATCTGATAGCTGCTGACAAGTTATCCCTAGAAGATTATAAGCATCTATATTCTGATTATTGTATTTGACAGAAAGCTCATAATTATTTTTCGCTGCTTTAAGATTACCTGTAATCATCAACTGAGAAGCTTTATCCAAATAATACTTAGAGATAGCAAATTTAGCTGAAGGATTAGTTGTGATTGCTAAGTTAAAAAAGTTTTGTGCATTTTGATAATCATTTCTTGTTTCTAACTTTTGTCCTTGGGCTACTAGGTAGTTAGCTACTAGAGGTAGAGATAGAAATACACTCCCAACAATTCCTAAACCCATTAATGCATATTTGCTATATTTAAATACTTTAGAATTAGTTAATCTATATTTTTTAATTTGCTGAGGCAGTTTTTCTAATCGCTGCAAAATTACCTCAGTAGTCTGCGGGCGCTGTCCTGGAAGAAAAGCCATTAACTCATCAATGAAATCAGCAAAAGGTTTGTCAATCTGCGGGGCTTTATTTCTCCAAACTAAGTTCCCTGTATTTTCATCTGTTGGTAGGTCACTTAGAGAAATATCAGTCACTAAATTTACAAAAGTACAGCCCAAGGCATAAAAATCAGATTGAGGTACTGCCCTACCATTAATTTGTTCTAGTGGAGTATAACAAGGTGTGACAACAGATGTAATTTCATAAGTGCCTACTCTTGAACTAGTCCCTCCGCTTCCACTAACTTTTGCCAAATAAGTATCAGTTACTCGCCGCGCAGTACCAAAATCGATTAATGCTAATTGCTCATTTGGTTGGAGAATTATATTAGAAGGCTTAATATCTCTATGAAAAAATTCAGTATGATGTACGACGTCAAGAATTTCTACTAACTGCTTAAGCCAGTCTAATGCTACGGATTGTGAAATTCGCCCATTAGATTCTAACCATTGCTCCAAGTTTTGTCCCTCAATCTTGTCCATTACTAGGCAACGCAGTTCTAGAAGACTGTTGTTAGGAACAAAAGTAAAAAAGTCGTCTAGGGTAGTTCTAGGAACACATGGATGTCGTATCAATTGTAGAGTGAGAGATTCTTGCTCAATTAATTTACGTAGCTTAAGCGAGTTCCATTTCAGAACCTTCATCACTCGCCGTTCCCGAACGGGATGCCACCTAGTACCAGCGTCGTCTACTTCAAAAACTTCAAAGTAGCTGTGCGGGTCATAAGTAAGCTCTCTTAATGGTTTGAGTAGACGAATACGTCCGTTAATCAACAATGGAGTTCCACAAGAGAGGCATGTTTCAGCATCATCAGGATTTTGACGCTGTTCACACAAAGGATTAATACAATAAGAAGACATTTTTGTCAACTATAAAAGTATGCATTTAGATATTTAGTAATTAATTGCTATGTAGTATGCTTTAAACAAAGATACAACTCATCTATCTTAATTTAAGTCAACTGCCTCGTTTCGCGTTTTTGAGTGCTTACAACTCTTTCTGTAAGTATGTTTTAAAAAGTCAAATGTGTTTTAACTGCCAACAATGATGCAAAAAGAAGCTTTAAAGAACATAAAGTACAATCATACTTTTCATTTTATAAAGCAAATAAAACGCTTTGTAGTATATGAATTATAATCATACTTTTCATTAATATATAGGCACGCCATCATTCAAGTCAGAAAAACGCAACCTAGTATTTTTACTCCTTTGCTTTATAAATAGACTCCATGCATCAAAAATACACAAAAAGCTTTAATACTTTTTTGATATTTTTCGAGCTAGTAACTATACACAGAAAAATATAGTATGATTGATTTCAGTGTGATGCACTTCTGCAATTAACCCTAATACACGGAAAGCGCTATCCGAAAGATGAGTGTAACTATAAATTCTAGTGCGGAACCAGAGCTTCAACCTTCTGCCCATTCCTGTGTCACTTCAGAGGGGCAGAGAGTTCTAAGTCCGATATTGCCAATAGCAGAAGCTTTTGAACTAGCTCTAGTCGTAGTAAATGACCTGGTTTTCGCTAAAAGAGGTAAATATTTAACTGAAACTGAACTCATCATCGTTAAAGGGGCGTTGAACGACTTAGATTACGAGGAAATAGCAAGTAATTCAACTTACACTCTCAACTATTTGCAACGGTGCGTAGCTCCTCAACTGTGGGACACTCTCTCTGAAACTATCGGGAATGGGGAGCGAGTTGGAAAAAAGAAGCTTTGGTATTTTTTAGAGCAAGTTAACCAAAAGTATCATATCCAATCTTTGTCTTCCGAAAGGCAAGCTTTTATTGCCAACAAAGAGCAGGAATCTTCCAGTAACAAGTTGTTACAAACTATTACAGGGCAACTTCCTGACTTATCCAGTTTTTACGGACGGACACAGGAGCTTGCTGAGCTAAAACGATTGACAGCTAAGCAACGCTGTATATCGCTAGTAGGAGTACCAGGCATTGGTAAAAGTGCCTTAGCAGCAAAACTAATAACAGAAGTAAGTGCAGAGTCTCAACCCAGATTTGATTGTCTAATTTGGAAATCAGTGTCTCATGCACCTCTACTTCAAGACTTAATAAACGATCTAATAGAACTTACTCGACAATCTTTAGAGCCTGGGTCTGACTTACCTCAGTATATTCAGGCAATGATTTCAATATTAGTTAAACAATTACAATCACGCCGATGTCTAATAGTATTAGACTCTTTTGAAGCTTTATTTCAGAGAACTAACTTTCAGCATCGGCTTGAGTATGGATTGTTCTTAAACCGTTTAATAGAAGAAGATCATCAAAGCTGCTTGCTCTTAACTAGCCGGATCTTACCTGATGAGCTTGATATTCTGATAAGAACTAAACCACATATTCAATCCCTCAAACTAGAAGGTTTGGATGTAGATGCAGCAAAACAACTTTTATTTGCTCAAGGGTTAACTGATGAAGAAAACTATAATGAATTGATTAAAACTTACTGCGGAAATCCTTTAGAATTAAAGGCAGTAGTTAATCGAATTACACGCTTCTTTGATGGCAGCGCTGAAAGTTTTTTTCAAAATAAAACTACGCTGATTAGCAGTGAATTTCAGTCAGTACTTGACGAGATGTTTGGTCAAGTACTGACTGAAATTCAACGGCAGATTATGAATTGCATAGCAGAGGAGCTAGTCTTAACTTCTATGCCTGTCAGTTTTGCTAATTTACTGAAGGGATTGAATCGAAATCCAAAATTATCGATATCAACTTCGGAATTGATCACAGCTTTGGAAAAGCTTGAAAGACTTTCATTGATTGAAAGCGGTAAAGACACAGTTACCAAAGAAATTAATTTTACTCTCCAACCAGTAATCAAAAAGTATATTAAGACAGATCATCAAAGATTGGTGCGTCCATCTAGCGTATCACCAACATTAGCGATCGCATCATAACAGAGGTAGCTATGATTGCAAGCAAACTAGAAATCACAATTAAAATCAATGAACTGCCACAACCCAAGACCATAGAGAACGGTTGGCAGCAGTTGGAACTAGACTGCGACGGACAAATCATTTCAGTCATAGTTAAACCCAAAGTTTGGAAGAAACTGACCAACGCTGCAAGTAATTACCCACAGTGGGTAGGAGCAATTGCTGGAAAACTCGGTCAGCAAACAGAAAACGGGTTCGTGTTAGCAGAACCCAATATACAGGTTTTTGAGCGCAAGCCTAAACTAGGGGCAACAGCCACGGCTGGCGCTACTTAAGCATGGGTAATCATACCCTACACAGAGGTGCAACCAAACCTCGATTACCCCTAAAGCAATCCTTAGCAAACATGGAGGTCACAAGTAAAAATCAAAACGACGCTAGATGCCAGACGACCAGAAGTTCTGTAAGATCAAAACGAACAACAAATGAAGGGAGATATATAGCGTACCAAAAATTTAAAGGACAAAACGTACTAAGGAGTAACGCTTTGTCCAAGCGCGAAAAATTAAATAATTTCAGAGCGGGGTTATCTCAGAGAAACCAAGTAAGTGGCAGTTAAAGTTTGACGGCTTTGATCCACTGACTGGTCGAAAGAGATTAAATCCGCTGCTTCTCGTATTATACGAGAAACCACACGAAACTGACCAGTTTTGTGTGGCAGTTTTGGCTGTTGAAATTCCTCA
>JAESGM010000657.1_pt1 | contig 19002 bp, 16 predicted proteins | sample 9269721 | NCBI WGS metagenome assembly JAESGM01 (sample SAMN15720920, study PRJNA650825) | algae metagenome | isolation source: Komarekiella atlantica HA4396-MV6 and co-occurring heterotrophs from... | place: USA: Theobald House, Kauai, HI | collected 2009-07-29 | reverse complement strand
ATCGAGCGCGACCGGGGCAAGCTCGCGCTGCACCTCGGGCCAGCCGGCGATCTCCTCCGGCCGTCGCCTGAGCCCGATGGCGTTCGTGCCGCGATAGAGCAGGTCGGCCATGACCTTGCGGTCGGTCTCGTTGGGCTGCCAGCTCCAGTTCTTCCAGCGCCCTTTGGCGCGGCCAATCTTCAGCCGCTTCATCAGCGCCCGGAAGCCGTCGAGATCGGGGCTCGGCATGTCGGCGGCGCGCGCCAGCAGCGGCCCGAGATAGGACAACTCATGGGGCGACTGGCCGGCCGTCGCGCTCATATAGATCGTGAAGCGGGCAGCTGCAGCCATCTGCCGGCAGACCAGCCCCTGCTGCGAATTCGGATTGCGGATGCGGTGCGCCTCGTCGATCACCACGAGAGGCCAGACGCGCTTGGGCACACCGAGCTTGGCGAGCTCGTTGTTCTTCGCCCGCACCGAGCGCTTCTTGCTGTCGGCCGGCGCAGCCAGAAGCGACTTGGTCTTCTCGAAATTCATCAGCGTGACCCGCTTCGCAGGCAACCCCGACAGCGCCATGGTCCGCCGCCATTGCGGGATCGCGCCCTTGGGGCAGATCACCAGAATGTCGTCCTCGGGCATCGCCGAGAGCGCCAGCCAGGCCGAAAGCGTCTTGCCGAGCCCGGTCAGGTCGCCGAGCAGGAAGCCCGCCGCGCCCGCATCGCGCGCTGCCAGAATTGCATCGCGAGCGGTCAGCTGGTGCGGATGGGGGCTGAAGAGCGGCTGCTCTGGCGTGGGCATCGGGTTGTGCATCGCCGTCCTCTACGCCCTCGCTGGCCGCATTGCGAGGCACGCAGTGTGGCAGTCGATCTTTGCGCTGGCAGCCCTCGCATTGGCTGGGCACAGTCGCGGCGAACTTGCAGATCGCCGCACCGGAGACATCGACCATGACACGCGCCGCCGCCATCGCGCTCGCGCAGGACTATTTCGACTCCGGCCGCTTCAAGGACGACCTCACCCGCCTCGTCGCCATGCCGACGGAAAGCCAGAACCCCGACCGCGCCCCGGTTCTGGCCGCCTATCTCGAAACCGAGATGCGCCCGCTCCTGGAAGGCCTGGGTTTCGAATGCCGCATCCTCCATCATCCCCGCGCCAAGGGTCCGTTCCTGTTCGCCCGGCGCATCGAAGGCGAAAACCTGCCGACGATCTTCGGCTACGGCCATGGCGACGTCATCCGCGGCCTCGACGCGCAATGGAGCGAGGGTCTCTCGCCCTGGACGCTGACGGAGCGCGGCGACCGCTGGTACGGCCGCGGCGTGGTCGACAACAAGGGCCAGCATGTCATCAACATCAACGCCTTGCGCGCCGTTCTTGAATCACGCGGCAAGCTTGGCTTCAACGCCAAATACCTGATCGAGATGGGCGAGGAATGCGGCTCGCCGGGCCTGCGCGAACTTTGCCAGGAGCAGGCCGAGCTGTTCGCCTCCGACGTGCTGATCGGTTCGGACGGCCCGCGTCTCAATGCCGATAGGCCGACGCTGTTCCTCGGCTCGCGCGGCGGGGTCACCTTCGATCTCTCGATCGTGGCGCGCGAGGGCGGCCATCATTCCGGCAACTGGGGCGGCATCCTGTCGGACCCCGCGATCCAGCTCGCCCACGCCATCGCCTCGATCGCCTCGCCGACCGGGCAGATTCGCATCCATGAATGGGTGCCCAAGGAACTGCCGCCGGCCGTGCGCGCCGCTCTGGCAGATTGCGAGGTCGACGGCGGCCCCCAGGGTCCGGCCATCGACCCCGGATGGGGCGAGCCCGGCCTCTCGCCGGCCGAACAGGTCTTCGGCTGGTGCTCCTTCGACGTGCTGGCGATGAAATCGGGCGTGCCCGAGACGCCGGTCAACGCCGTGCCGCCCAGCGCCTGGGCGCGCTGCCAGTTGCGTTTCGTCGTCGGCATCGACCCGCAGGAGGTCATCCCCGCGCTGCGTCGCCACCTCGTCCGCAATGGATTTCCGATGGTCGAGGTCACACTCGCCCGCGACGAGATCTTCAACGCGACGCGGCTCGATCCTGAAGACCCCTGGGTACACTGGGCGCTGGCGTCGGTGGCGAAATCGACCAACAAGAAGCCGGCGCTGCTACCCAATCTCGGCGGCTCGCTGCCCAACGACATCTTCGCCGACCTGTTGGGCATGCGGACGATCTGGGTGCCGCACTCCTATCCGGGCTGCTCCCAGCACGCGCCCGACGAACACCTGCCCGTCGCCATCGCCCGCGAGGGCCTTGCGATGATGGCCGGGCTTTACTGGGATCTCGGCGAGGGCGACACGCCGCCTCGTTGAAAGGCCTCAGGCGGTCGCCGGCGGCATCTGCTGCGGGTTCGGCGGCAGTTCGAGCGGCGGCATCGGCGGAACCTCGGGCGGCGCGTTCGGCGGCTGCTCCGGCGGCGGTCCCGCGGGGATGCCGACAGGCTCCGCGTCGGGGGGCGATTCGACAGGCGGGGCCGGAGGAACGGTGGCTGGATCCGGCGGCGGCATCTCGGGCATCGGATTCGGGCTTGTCGGCGAACCGGGCTCCGGGGCCACGGCGTTCAGCTTGGTCATTGCGAGCATCCTCCTGCACGCTCAACGCGCAACCGGCGCATGAGTTCGACAGGACGCTGGAGATGCGACGGGAGGCTGCGGCGTTTTGCTCATGATCCGTTCATCGCGGCCATGGAACAGTCGCCGATATCAAGCCTATGGGGGATCCGATGCTCAAACGTCTTTCGCTTGTCGCGCTCGCAGGCGTGACCCTGCTCGGCTCGCTTCCAGCCGGTGCGCAGTATTACGATCCCTATCGCGGGCCGCCGCGTGGCGACTATTACGAGCGCGGCCCACGCCGCGACTTCGACGACGATCGCCGTCGTCCGCGTTACGACGACGAGCGTCGCCGGCCGCGCTACGACGACGAGCGCAGCTACCGCCCGCAACGGTCGCGCGGCGGCGTCTGCGTCACGTCGCGCGGCAATTGCCCGACATTCGCTCCGGTCGGCGCCAACTGCCGCTGCGATATTCCGGGCTTCGGCCGCAAGCGCGGCAACGTCTTCGAGCGGTGAGCCCCATGGTCCGGGGCGCGCCCGCGATGGTGCGTGCCCCGGCCGCCCGCCGGCAGGCGACTGTTACGACGACGATGTCGGACAAATCCGTGGTGGGTGATGTAGGGCTCGAACCTACGACCCGCTGATTAAGAGTCAGCTGCTCTACCAACTGAGCTAATCACCCATACGCCACGAAGCGTAAGCCCTCGGCGGCGAAAGCCGCGTCAGGCAGGCCGGCCGTGTAGCAAAGCCCCCCCGCCCTGTCCACCCATCCGGACAAGAAAACTGCGCCGGCTCGCTCCAGACCGCGAAGCGAGCCTGCGAAACCTCACGCGGGCTTGCGGTCGAGCAGGTGATAGAGCGCGATCGCGCCGAACGTCGCGGTGCCGATCCCGCCGAGCTCGAAGCCGAACAGCGGCAGCTTGAGATCGCCTGCGCCCAGGATCAGCGCGGTCGCCACCGTCAGCAGGTTCTTGGCTTCCGAGAAATCGACCTTGTTCTCGACCCAGATGCGGCCGGCGGTCGCTGCGATCAGGCCGAAGACGACGATGGCGAGCCCGCCCAGCACGGCCACGGGAATCGTGCCGATGACCGCGCCGAATTTCGGCGAGAAGCCCAATATCAGCGCGATGATTCCGGCCGCGACGAAGACCAGCGTCGAATAGACCCGCGTCACCGCCATCACGCCCATGTTCTCGGCGTAGGTGGTGACGCCGGTGCCGCCGCCGGAGCCCGCGATCATCGTCGCGACGCCATCGGCGATGAAACCGCGCCCGATCAGATGGTCCATGTTGCGACCGGTCATCACCGCGATGCCCTTGATATGCCCGAGATTCTCCGCGACGAGGATGATCGCGACCGGCGCGATCAGCGCCATCGCCTTGAACTCGAACACCGGCGCGACGAAGTTGGGCAGCCCGAACCAGGCCGCCGCCGCCACACGGCCGAAATCGACCGGGGCTGAGCCAAAACTCGAGGCCGAGACGGCATAGAGCAGATAGGCCGCCAGGCCGCCGATCAGCACGGGCAGGCGCTGCGCCAGCCCCCGGCCGTAGACCGCCACCAGCGCGACCGCGACCACCGTGAACAGCGCGATCCATTTGGTGTAGGCGCTGGCCGAGATCATGTTCATCGCCACGGCGGTCAGGTTGAGACCGATCGCGGCGACGACCGCGCCGGTGACGACCGGCGGCAGCAGCCTTTCGATCCAGGCCGTGCCGACCATCTGCACAAGCACGCCGATCAGCGCATAGAGCGCGCCGCAGGCGATGATGCCGCCGAGCGCCAGCCCGATATTGGCGTTGGGGCCGGAGCCGGCATAGCCGGTCGCGGCGATGACGACGCCGATGAAGGCGAAGGAGGAGCCGAGATAGCTCGGCAACTGCCCGCCCGTGACGACGAAGAACAAGAGCGTCGCGACGCCGGAGAAGAAGATCGCGACGTTGGGATCGAACCCCATCAGGATCGGCGCGAGCGCGGTGGCGCCGAACATGGCGACGACATGCTGCAGCCCGGCGATGAAGGTCTGCGCCGTCGGCAGCCGCTCGTCGGGCATCACCGCGCCGGAGGTCTTCAGCGTCCAGTTCCGGAAATAGGCCATGGCGATGCTCTCCAGCCGGCGCGGCGACAGGCCGCGCCCCTCATTCTGGAGCGATGACAGGCAAGGATCGCGCCCGCCAAGCCGGACGCAGGCCCGCATCCACAGAATTCGCGGAAGGTTCGAAGGATATCAGCCGGCGATGCGCTGCCCCACCGCGGCGGCGAAATCATCGAGGCTGGCGACGAGTTCGTCGGCGACATTGCCGACCGAGGCGGAACGGGCGTTCATCTCCTCGACCGAAGCGCCCACCCTCTGCACCGCGCTGAACGTCTCCGCCACAAGGTCGAGCGCGGTTTCGACCTCGCCCGACGCGCCCTGCGCGTCCAGCGCCATGGCCTGCGTCACCGAGAACTGCTCGCCGAGCGCGCCCGCTATGGCCCGCGACACCTCGGCCATGCCCTGCACCGCCCCGTCGATACGGCCGATCGTGCCGACGCAACGCTCGGTCGCCTCGCGGATCGCGCCGATCCGCGAGGCGATGCTGGCGGTGGCGCTCGTGGTCTGGGCGGACAGGCTCTTGACCTCGTTGGCGACCACCGAGAAGCCGAGCCCGGCCTCGCCCGCGCGCGCGGCTTCGATGGTGGCGTTGAGCGCGAGCAGGTTGGTCTGCGCCGCGATGTCGGAGATCAGGCTGACCACGGAGCCGATCTCGGCCACGAGTTCGGCCAGACTCTCGATGGTCTGCTGCGCCTCGCCCGCCGCGGAGACGGCCTCCTGCGCGATCTCGGCCCCGTCGCGGGTGCGCCGGTCGATCTCGCCGATCGACTGGCGCAACTGTTCGATCGAGGTCGCGGTCTGCGACACCACCTGACGCACCCGCCCGAGAGTCTCGCGACTCGCGGTCATGCTCTGGCCGGCGCTGCGCGAGACATGGGCGCTGTTGGCGGCGACCTTGCTCAGCGTCTGCGACGCCGCGCTCGCAGCCTGCGACACCCCGGAGACCGTGTCGCTGAAGTGGGCGGCAAGCGCGGACACGTCGGCCGCGCGTCGCGCCGCTTCCTCGGCCCGCACCGCCGCGACATTGCTCATCGCATGCGCCATGTCGACCATCATCAACTCGATCAGACGCGTGCAGTCGGCGGCGGTCCTCGGGCCGGAGAAGCGGTTCCGCCGGCCGATCTCGGCAAAGCCGATCCGGGCCGCCGCCAGCGTGTTGATGGTATGGGCGCGCGAACTGAAGGGGGTCTGCGAGGCGCACTGCACGGCCGCGCCGAGCGAGGCCACATAATCCTTGTCGAACTTCGCCTGGAACAGAACCGCGGCGTGAGCGGCCATGCCGCTGGCAAGAGCCGGCCCATATTCTCGCAGCGCGGGAATCAGGGTGGGATCGAGCTCGGACCGCTTGTAGTGGTCGAGAAAGGCAGCCACGAAGCTGGCGTTCAGGACCGGTGCAAGGCCCCGCACCAGCGCTCGCGTGCGATCATCGACGCCGAAGATCTCAAGGCGCGAATTGATCCCCGCCGGATCGAGCACAATCTCGTTGATGGCCATGCGGCGCGCCCCCACACGCGCCGACCATCCCATGGTCATCGTTAACCAGGGGTAAAAAACAACGGCGTCGCAACCGGGAAGCCCGGCGCAACGCCGCCAAATCGGGGCGGCCCTACTCCGCCGCCGCCTGCGAATGCAGCCTGCCGCCCTTGGCGACGAGCTTGTTGAGCGCCACCAGATAGGCCTTGGCCGAGGAGACCAGCGTGTCGGGGTCGGCCCCGCGCCCGGTCACCGACGAGCCCTCCTGCGACAGACGCACCGAGACCTCGGCCTGCGCGTCGGTGCCCTCGGTCACCGCATGGACCTGATAGAGCTCCAGCACGGCCTCATGCGGCACGATCGCCTTGATCGCGTTGAAGACGGCGTCGACCGGCCCGTTGCCCTCGGCCTCCTCGGTGACGATCCGGCCCTCGACCTCGAGCTTCATCGTCGCGCGCTGCGGGCCGCGCGTGCCGGCGATCACCGTCAGCGAGACCAGCCTGACGCGGTCATGCGCCGAGGCGATGTTCTCGTCGACCAGCGCCTCGATGTCTTCGTCATAGACGTGCTTCTTGCGGTCGGTCAGCGTCTTGAAGCGGGTGAAGGCGTCCTCGAGCTGGTTGTCGCCGAGATCGTAGCCCATCTCCTTCAGCTTCGAACGGAAGGCGGCGCGGCCCGAATGCTTGCCCATCACGAGCGAGGTCTTCGACACGCCGACCGATTCCGGCGTCATGATCTCGTAGGTCTGGGTGTGCTTGAGCATGCCGTCCTGATGGATGCCGCTCTCATGGGCGAAGGCGTTACGGCCGACGATCGCCTTGTTGTACTGCACCGGGAAGGAGGTCGCGGTGGCGACGAGCTTGGAGGCGCGGTTGAGCATCTGCGCCTCGATGCCGGTCTCGTAGGGCAGCACGTCGGAGCGGGTGCGGATCGCCATCACGATCTCTTCCAGCGCGGCGTTGCCGGCGCGCTCGCCGATGCCGTTGATGGTGCACTCGATCTGGCGCGCGCCGCCCTCCAGCCCGGCCAGCGTGTTGGCCACAGCCATGCCGAGATCGTTATGGCAATGCACCGAGAAGATCGCCTTGTCCGAGTTCGGCACGCGCTCGCGCACGGTGCGGAACAGGGCGCGATATTCATCGGGCGTGGTGTAGCCGACCGTGTCGGGGATGTTGATCGTAGTCGCGCCGGCCTTGATCGCGGTCTCGACGCAGGCGCAGAGGAAGTCCATCTCGGTGCGGGTGCCGTCCTCGGCCGACCACTCGACGTCGTCGACCCAGTTGCGCGCCCGCGTCACCGAGGACTTGACCAGCTCCAGCACCTCCTCGGGCGACTTCTGCAGCTTGTATTTCATGTGCACCGGCGAGGTGGACAGGAAGGTGTGGATGCGCGGCTTGACCGCGTGCTTCACCGCCTCGCCGGCCCGGTCGATGTCCTTCTGGCCGGCGCGGGCGAGCCCGGCGACCGTCGCCCGTTTGATCCGCCGCGCGACGGCCGAGACGGCCTCGAAATCGCCGTCGGACGCGATCGGAAAACCGGCCTCGATGATGTCGACGCCCATCGCGTCGAGGAAATCGGCGACTTCGAGCTTTTCCTCGAAGGTCATGGTCGCGCCGGGGCATTGCTCGCCGTCACGCAGCGTGGTGTCGAAGATCAGCACCCGGTCCTTGGGGGAGGCCGATGCGGCGTTTGTCTGGTCGGTCATGGTCGTCTTCCTGGAGGGCTGCGCCGCGCTGCGATCTGAGGCTGGCGCTGGACTGTCTGAAGGCGGTTCTCGTCACTCCCCTGAGCGCCCAGGCATGCATGCCCGGCCGGCCCTCAGGGGCGGCTAAGGAGAAGGAGCAGACCAAGACCGGAGAAAGCGCGCATGCCGCCAGACCGCGCGGTGGCGCGGGTCCGGCTCAGGGCATGGGTGGCGGATGCGGCCACGAGCGTTCCTCTTATCGACGCAACCTGCATAACTGATTGCACCGGCCCCACGCAAGGCGCGATCAGCGAGCCGGCCCGGACCGCGCCTTGCGGATCACGAGCGGACCGGGCGGCGCGGGCCATAGGTCGATCCTGTAGAAATCGTCGCCGTCCAGCCCGTCCTCGCTCAGCGTGTCGAGCCCGGCATAGGAGATGCGGACGCGGTAGTCTCCGGGCGCGACCGGCAGGCGCGGCGCGTCGGGCAGATAATCCGTGCCGCCGAGGATGACGAGCCGGCCCGAGCGAAGAGCCAGCGAACATTCGTTGACCATGTCCCAGGCGTCGGGATCGAGTTCGGGGGCCGCGTCGAACAGCGAAACCGCGACCGGAACCGCCATGTTGCGCGCCGTGCCGACGCCGATGCTGGAGCGCCCGACAGCGAGCAGCCGCTCGATCGCCGCATCGTCCCAGAGCGCGCCGAAATCCTCGTCGACGGATTCGTCCATCAGGTAGAACTGGAAATAGTCGGCGAAGACCGAAAGCGTCAGCGTGTCCGTGGTCTGCATGATGATCGGTCTCGACGTCGAGACCGCGAAGTGTGCCGAGGCGCGCGCCGTTTGCCTAGCGCCGGGAATCGGTCATGCTCGCCAGCCGAACATCTGCAAGCGTCGATCCGGAGTTCGCCATGCGCGCCACAGCCATCCTTGCCGCCCTCGGCCTCGCGCTCGCCGCCTGCCAGACGCCGTCGGGTACGCCGCCGGCGCCCTCGCCCGAGCAGGCCGCGACCGGCGTGACGCCAAACACCTTCCGCATGCCGACGGGCTCGGGCTGCTCGGGCGAGGTCGAGCGCTTCCAGGCGGTGATGGACAACGACCTCGCCACCGGCCACACCACGAAGGGCGTCCACACCCGCGTCTCAGCCGAGATCGACACCGCGCGGAAAAGCTGCGCCGCCGGCAACGAAGGCGGCGCGATCGGCCAGATCAGGGGTACGAAGGCGAAGTTCGGCTACCCCTAACTTCAAGTTGGCAGCGGAACAAAAATGTCCTCTACTAAAACCGACGTGATGTTATCATCGCCATCGCGGAAATACCTGACAATCCCAGGAACGACGCCTGTATCCTCAGCTTCCAAAAGAGATGACCGCAAGGAATTCTTCCGATTCCGGCCAACAGAAAAACTGATCTTTTTTATCTCAGGATCTTCAATTTCATTTTGCTTGTATATATCACATCTACCATAACCTCCATCTCTATCATAATATATGATCCTAATGTTTACCTTACTTTCTTCCTCGTCAAGTGATCGCGATTGGATATCACGAATTTTTCGTTCATCGAAAGAAGCTATCGGAGATCGGCTTCGACCTTCTGCGATTTTGACGACTTTCGCAGATCGCTGGAGAGGTACTCCAATCTCAGCTATCTGCGGTCGTATCTTTCGAGTTAGTTGAGCTATATCTTTTCTCGGCAGATTTTGGATTACTTGGCCATAATCTTCTAGGTCTCTCTCTCGTGAAATAATTTCCTCAATCTCGTCTTTTAATGCCGTTAATGATGCCACAGATTCCTTTAAATCAAACAGAGCTGTATCAGGCTTTTCAAGTTGCTTATTTACAAGGCTAAGCGCTTGCTGAGTTGTAGCATTCTGGCTCTCAACAATCTTTCTTAGCTCGGCCGTCCGCTTGGTTTCCTGAGCTGATTGCTTCGTTCGCTCACGCTCACGATCCAGTTCCAACTGAGCCAGCGCCACAATACGATCGTTGCTTTCTGGCAAAAGCGTTTTAACCGCTTGCAGTAAAAACTTGAATAGGGAACCAAGCGGAATCTGTGAAACTAGACCGTGATATTTAGTTCCCTCTGTTATAATATGAGCAACAATGTCGATAGGAAAAGAACCCTTCTCAGGGGCTCTAATAATTATATCGACACCCATCTGACGGGTTATTTTTTGTGGTACGCGTCCTGTCCGTCGATAAACCTCAATCGTACTAACTAGTCTAGAAAATCTATAACTAGCCCTGCTAAATTCATAAAAATCGAGTTGTCCAGTCGATGACATGCCTCCATCATAAACAAGCGACAGTTCCAGCTTTTCTTCTGCAGCCATCGAATCCCCCATTTTTTATGAGGCTACAGCTAAAAGTTGAAGTACTGCAATTACCCTCTTAAGCCGCCAGCCCCCGCTTCTCCAGCAGGGCGTCCGGCGTCGGCATGCGGCCGCGGAACAGCGTGTAGGCTTCCGCGGCGTCGCGCGTATCGCCGGCCGAGTAAATGTAGCGCTTCAGCCTGTCCGCCAGTTCCGGCGCATAGATGTCGCCGGCTTCCAGGAAGGCGTTGAAGGCGTCGGCATCCATCACCTCCGACCAGAGATAGCTGTAATAGCCGGCCGAGTAGCCGTCGCCCGAGAAGACATGGGCGAAATGCGGCGTGCGGTGGCGCATGGTGATCTCGGCGGGCATGCCGATGCGGGCAAGCTCCGCCGCCTCGAAGGCGAGCGGATCGATCTCGCCCGGCTCCTCCAGCGAGTGGAAGGCGAGGTCGACCAGCGCCGAGGACGTGTACTCCACGGTGGAGAAGCCCTGGTTGAAGGTCTGCGCCTGCCTGATCTTGTCGATCAGCGCATCGGGGATCGGCTCGCCGGTTTCGGCATGCAGGCAGTATTCCTGCATCACCTGCTTCGTCAGGAACCAGTGCTCGTAAAGCTGCGAGGGCAGCTCTACGAAATCGCGCGAAACCGACGTGCCCGCCAGCGAACCGTAATGCACATCCGACAGCAAACCGTGCAGCGCGTGGCCGAATTCGTGGAACAGGGTGCGCGCATCGTCGATCGAAAGCAGCGCCTTCTCGCCGTCGGCCGGCTTGGCGAAATTGCAGACATTGACGATGATCGGCCGCCTCTCGCCGTCGAACTTGCGCTGCCCGCGAAAGGCGCTCATCCACGCGCCGGAGCGTTTCGACGGCCGCGCGAAATAATCGCCGAGGAACAGGCCGATATGGCGGCCGCTGGCGGCCTCGCTCACCTCGAAGATGCGGACATCCGGGTGATAGCCGGCGAGATCGCGCCGCTCCGCGAAGGCGAGCCCGAACAGCTTGCCGGCGACGTCGAAGGCGGCGGCGATGATGCGGTCGAGCTGGAGATAGGGTTTCAGCACCGCCTCGTCGAGCGCATAGGTCCGCTGGCGCACCTTCTCGGCATAGTGCCGCCAGTCGGAGGGGCGGATCGGGCCGTTCTCGCCCTCGCTCTGGGCCAGCGCCGCAAGATTGGCGGCCTCCTGCGCGGCGCGCGCCTTGGCCGGCATCCAGACCAGCTCTAGCAGAGCCCGCACATTCTCCGGCGTCTTGGCCATGGTGTCGTCGAGCTTGAAATGGGCGAAGGTGGCGAAGCCCAGCAGCTTGGCCTTCTCGGCTCGCAAGCCCACCATCTCGGCGACGATGGCGCGGTTGTCGCTCGCCCCGCCCGTCTCGCCGCGCCGGCTCCAGGCCTTGAAGGCCTCTTCGCGCAGGTCGCGGCGGGTCGAGAAGGTCAGAAACGGCTCGATGACCGAGCGCGACAAAGTCACCGCGTGCCTGCCGTCATGCCCGCGGTCTGTCGCCGCCCGCGCCATCGCCGCCCTGACGAAGTCCGGCAGGCCGGCGAGCCCGCTCTCGTCTTCGATCACCAGCGCATAATCGGCCTCGTCCTTGAGCAGGTTCTGGCCGAAATTGGTGCCCAGTTCCGCCAGCCTTTCGTTGATCGCCGCCAGACGCGCCTTGGCGTCCGCATCGAGCTGCGCGCCCGAGCGGATGAAGCCGCGATGCGTCCGCTCCAGCAACCGCATCTGCTCGGCGTCGAGGCCGAGCGTCTCGCGCTGGGCGAAGACCGCGTCGACGCGGGCGAACAGGCCCGGATCCATCATGATCGCCGACCAGTGCCGGGAGGCGACCGGCGACATGTCGCGCTCGATCGCCTGCAGCGCCGGGTTCGTGTCCGCGCCGGTGAGATTGTAGAACACGCCGCCGATCCGCGAGAGGCCGCGCCCGGCCCGCTCCAGCGCCTCGATCGTATTGGCGAAGTCGGCGGCGTCTGGATCGGCGACGATGGCGTCGATCTCCTGCCGATGCTGCGAAAAGCCGGCCTCGAAGGCCGCGCGGATATGCTCGGGCGTAATCTGCGCGAAGGGCGGCAGGCCGAACGGCGTCTCCCAGCGCGCGGCAAAAGGGTTGTCGGCCGGCAGCGGCAGGGTCTCGAAGGCGGACGAAGTTGGCGTCATGTCGGTCTCGTTCCTGCTCATATGTCCCACCCATCCCTCATCCTGAGGAGCGATCGAAGATCGCGTCTCGAAGGACGCTCCAGAGGTCTCCGGAGCCTGCTGGAGCATCCTTCGAGACGCGCTCCTGCGGAGCGCTCCTCAGAATGAGGGCTCAGATAGGCGAGGATGCCTCACTCCGCCCCGTAGATATGGGCCAGATAGCGCTTCATGAAAGGCGGCATGTCGTAGCGGTCGCAATCGGCGAGGCGGCGGATGATGACGATGTCGGAGAGTTCGGGCTCGTCCTGCCCTGCGATTCGCGCCAGCATCAGCGCGCGCGCGGCCTCCGCCCCGAGCGCAACGGAGACCGGCCGCATGAAGGCGATGCGCCCGGTCAGGATCACCGCCGTCCAGCCCTCCTCGACCCGGAGCTCGTCCAGCGTCAGCCCCGTTTCCTCGCAGAGTTCGCGCGTCACGCTGCCGGCGAGGTCGAGACTGCCGTCGGGCCGCAAATCCTCGCGGTCGGGCGTGCCGGCGGCGAAATAGACTTTGCCGGGGTTGGCGGTGTGCTCGCCCATGCGCCCGCAGAGATAGGCTCCGTCCGCCGCCCGCAGCGCCGCCATCGCAAAACCGTTGCGGACGACCGGCCCGGGATGGCCAAAATCGCGCCAGCTCATGAAGGCGGCATAGTCGGTCTCGAAATAGCCGGCCCGGAAGACGCCGTCCGTGATTGCGGCGCGGTGCTGCAGCATCACCCGGCCGTTGAACATGGCCGGCTTGCCGGCGCTGATTTTCGCCCAATGCGCCGCGATCTCGCTCGCCTGTTCGCGCGCAAACGCCCAGTCATAGGGCTCGACGATGGCCTCGACGCGCGACAGGGCGACGATCTCGCCATCGACGACGCTCACAGCAGCGCGCCCTCGCTGACGATGATGGCCGAACCGCCGATCCGGGCCGAAATCAGGCGGCCGCCGGCGACGCTGAGCTCCAGCACGATCTGCGAAGGCCGGCCCATCTCGTAGCCCTGCTCGATGACGAGGCGATGCTCGCCATCGGCGGGCTTGTCGAACGCCATCACCGCCCCGGCGAAGGCCGCGACGGCGGAGCCGGTCGCAGGGTCCTCGACCACGCCGGCGCCTGGCCAGAACATGCGGGCGTGATAGTGATGGCCGGCCTCGGCCGTCTGCCGGCAATAGACGAAGGCGTTCGGAAAGGACGCGGCGGAGAATGCCCGCTCGAACGCCTCGCCCGCCGGGCGCGATCGCGCCACGGCCTCGCGGTTCGCGACGGGCACGAGCGTGTAGGCGACGCCGCCGGAGAAGGCGCTGGCCTCGTGGCCCTCGAAGCCGATCTCGGCCAGGGCGAGCCCGAGCGCCGAAGCGAGATCGGCGCGGGGAATGACCTGCTCCAACCGCTCCGGCAGCTTCGGCAATGTGAACACCGCCCGCCCCGAGATCGCATCGGTCACAGTGACGGCGCAGGGCACCAGCCCGACCTTTTCCTCCAGCGTGATGATGTCAGCGCCCCGCCCCTCGGCATGGTCACGCAGCGCCAGCAACACCGCCGTGCCGACCGTCGGATGGCCGGCGAAGGGAAGCTCCTGCGCGGGCGTGAAAATGCGGATCGCGGCGCGGTGGGCGGCAGCGACGGCGGGAGCCACGAACACCGTCTCCGACAGGTTGAACTCGCGTGCGATCGCCTGCATCGCGGCTGTGTCGAGACCATCGGAGTCCAGCACCACGGCCAGCGGGTTGCCGGCATGCCGCCGGGTCGTGAAGACGTCGAGCGTGACGAAGCGGCGCTTCATGGCGGGCATCCCTGCGGGCAAGGGCTCAGATCGGCTCGGGCGTGAACTGATGCGACGGCGTCACGAACTCGTCCTGCGCCGCGACCGTCAGGATTTCGCGCGACCCTGCCTCCTTCGTCCGCTTCAGCAGCCCGTAGATCGAGGCCGCGGCCTTGGCGAGCGCGGCCGCGGCCGACTGCTCGCGCAGATGATGCACGAAGAACAGCGCCGCGATCGCATCGCCCGCGCCGTTGACGCTGACGTCGAGCTTTGGCGTCCGCACGCGCCACGCCCCCTGCCCGTCCGCCGCCATCATGTCGATCGAATCCTCGGGCGTCTCGTCCGTGACCAGCGACGTCACCAGCACGGTCCGCGGTCCCGCATCCCGCAGCGTCTCGACGGCGCGGTGCGCATCGGCGATCGTTCTGATCTGGATGTCGGTCAGCAGTTCGAGTTCGAACTGGTTGGGCGTCACGATGTCGGCCGCCGGCACCGCCTGCTCGCGCATGAACTCCGGAATGCCCGGCCGCACGAACACGCCGCGCCCGACATCGCCCATGACCGGGTCGCAAGCATAGATGGCCTTCGGGTTGGCCCCGCGCACGCGCTCGACGGCCGAGAGGATGGCGTGGCCGATATCGGCCGAGCCCATATAGCCCGACAGCACGCCGTCGCAGGAGGGCAGCACGCCGCGCTCGGCGATGCCCTCCATCACCTCGTCGATCATGCCGCCCTCGAAGACGCGGCCCTTCCAGGCGCCGTAGCCGGTGTGATTCGAGAACTGCACCGTATGGATCGGCCAGACCTCGACGCCGAGCCGCTGCATCGGGAAGACGGCGGAGGCGTTGCCGACATGGCCATAGGCGACATGCGACTGGATGGAGAGGATGTTCATGCTTGTCTCAGGCTGCAGCCACGATCTCGATCTCGACGAGCCAGTCATCCTGCAGGAGGCCTGCGACCATCGTCGTCACCGCAGGCTTATGCTCGCCGAGCACCGCTTGTCGATAGGCCGTGGCCGGGCCGCGCATCGAACGGTCGGCCAGAAAGGTCGTCACCTTGACGATGTTGGAGACCTCCATTCCGGCCTCTGCGAGGATCGCCTTGAGATTATTCCAGGCAGCCTCCAGTTGCGGCTCGATGCCGTCGGGCGCGCGGCCGTTCTTGTCCAGCCCCATCGTACCGCTGCTGAACAGGAACCGCGTCGGCTTGACGACCTCGACACCGTGACAATAGGGCCCGACGGGCGCGAACATGGTGGCGGGGTTATGGGCTTTGAGCATAGCTGCCTCCGAACGGGAAAGGGCGCAGCCTAGGCCGGGCGTCCTTCTCGATGCCAATCGAAAGCGGTGATGGAATCGAGGATGGCCCGCTGCCCTTACTGCGTCGGCGACGCCGTCTTGATGACCCGGTTGGCGACCAGCGTGTCAAAGACCGATTTCGCCAGCAGCGCATAGCCCTCGTCGGTGAAATGGGCGAAGTCCCATTGCAGGTTTTCGCGCTCCATCCCCGAGAAGAACTTTTCGCTATCGGCGACGATGATGCCCTTCCGCTGCGCGTAGGACCGCACCATGTCGTTGAAACGGCGCAGATGCTCATGCGCGGAGCGGCTGTCATCCTTGCCGTCCTTCATCCACCAGATCGAATTGTTGCCGTTGTCGAAATAGGCTTCCGATTCATAAGGCCAGCGTCCCACGATCGTGGATATGACGATCTTCACGTCCGGGTTGGCCGCGCGGAAGGCCGCGATGACGCGATCGACGTTGGTGAGATAGAACTTGTAAAGGATGCTGACGTCGTTGGCGGACAGCGGCTCCTTCAGATCGATCTTGGCGCTGGGGGCTGCCTCGGCGATCGTCTTGGGAAGGATGCGGTCCAGCGCCGCCGCCGCGATCGTCACCGATTTGAGATGGTGGCTCAGTCCCGGAAGGTAACTATAGGCGCTTTCATACCATGATTTCGACAGCGTCCATGCATTGGGATTATGCGGGTTATAGGTCTGGATATCGTTCCAGCCCGCATAGAGAATAACGATGTCTGGTTTGTATTTCTGAAAATCACGTTCCGCGAGAACGGCCCACTGATCGCTGACATAACCCGACACGCCGCCGTTGATCATTTCGACGCCGCCTGGATATTGCTGCTGCTTCTCGATCATTTCACGCAGCACGTTGGGATAGTTCAACAGGGCGTTGTGCCCCTGTGTCGTCGATTCGCCGATCGCAACGATCCGGAGACTGTTCGGCGTGCGTTGCACCGGCACGACCTGCTTTTGCATCCAGCCATCCTTGTTGTGATGGCTGTAGATCGTCATGTTGAGGTCGAAGCGACCGATCTTGACGTTGTAGGGGCCTTGCCCGCTGTCATAATTGGGAGCCAGCCGCCAGGCCGCCTGCGGATCGGGCACACGCGCGAAATTGATGACCTTGTTGGGGTCTTTCGCCATGGCCGCGGCCTCGTAGCGCGCCCACAGGATCCGCGCCGCCCCCTCGATCAGGCCGAGCAGCAGAAGCGCCGGAATCAACGAGAAGACTACGATCTTCCAGGCGGGCAGTCGGCTCTTCATCGTGGAATTCCCTGTGCCCGATCGTTCAGGTCTTGCGGCCGATCATGATGAACAGTCCCCCTTCGCCGCCATAGGTCGAGAACAGCATCGAGAGCTCGGCCATCCGCCTGTCGGAACTGGTCCCGGGGGAAGCATCCTCGAACAGCCGCGTCTTGGCGCTGAATTCGCCGACGATGCTGGGAATGGATGAGACGAAGTCGATCCCGGCCTCGCCGAACCACTCCAGCACCTCGTTCATGCTGTGCTTGCGCTCGACCGGGTGCAGATACTGGTCCCGGATCCAGGCGCGGCGCTTCTCGGGCGAGAGCGAGTTCCTCAGATGCGGATCGAGACCAAGCGTCCACTCGCCGCCGATCTTGTAGAGCACGCGCCTGAAATCCGTCCGCAGCCGCCCGATGCTGTTGTAGAGCCCGATCAGGATGTAGCCGCCCTTGCGAACGAGCGGAGCGATGCTGAGCAGCGCAGCCTTGGTGTCCGCCGTGTGATGCAGCACGCCGTTGCTGATCAGCACATCGACGGAGCCCGGCCTTATGCAGGGCCGGAACAGGTTCATCTGCGCGAAGCGGACGCGCGAAAGCCTGTTGCGGCGCGCAAAGCCCGCGCCGAGCTTCAGCGAGGCGAGCGTCATGTCGGCCGCATAGACGCGGGCGAGCGTCGTCGCGGCCAGATAGTTCGACAGTTGCGCCGTGCCGCAGCCGACCTCGAGGATGGTCGAGCCGGGTTCGATCTGCTCCCGCAGCATCCGCGCGAAAATCCCGCGATCGGCGCTGGCGACAAAGGATTCGACCGTGTCGAAATCATTGTAGTTCGGGAAGGGCGAGTCCTCGTAGAAAGACTGCACCGTCCCGGTCGCGGCGTTCACCGAGCCGTCGGCCTCGACGAAGGTCCGCAGGATGCCGTCGTCGAACGCATAGGACCGCCCCGACGGCGTGACGAAGGCATCGCCGCGAAACAGAAGCGGCTCCCCGGTCAGCGGGCACGCGAGAGTGTCGTCGCCGCGGAAGGGCGGTCGATCCTGAAATTCGCTCGGCGCGGAACCGTCGGCCGCCCTGTCTTCGCTCATGGCCGCTCCAGTGATGCGGTTGGATCAATCAAGTTCGAACTGACGCTCGTAACGGCTGCCGAGCGCTTCATCCTGAGCCGATTTCTCGAGGATACAGTTGCCGATCGCCAGAAACTCGATTTCCGTTCCCATGAAGCAACGATAGGCGTCTTCCGGCGAGCAGACGATTGGTTCGCCGCGTACGTTGAAGCTCGTATTCACGAGAACGGGGCAGCCCGTTGCCTCCTTGAAAGCGGAGAGCAAGGCGTGAAAGCGCGGATTGGTGTCCTCGTGCACGGTCTGGATCCGCGCCGAATAATCCACATGCGTCACAGCCGGAATGCTCGAACGCGCGACGTTGAGCTTGTCGATTCCAAACAGCGCCTTTTCCGAGTCCGTCATCGGCCGACGCAGATGCTCGCGGACGTCCGCCACGAACAGCATGTAGGGACTGTCGGCATCGAGCTCGAACCACTCGGCCACATCCTCGCGGCGCACGGCGGGCGCGAAGGGGCGGAAACTCTCGCGATACTTGACCTTGAGATTGAGCAGCTTCTGCATTTCGGGCGATCTGGGGTCGCCCAGAATCGACCGGGCCCCAAGCGCTCTCGGACCGAACTCCATACGCCCCTGAAACCAGCCGACGGCTTTGCCCGCGACCAGGGCATCGACGGTCCTGGCAAGCAGTTCGGCATCATCGACCGTCGTGAAATCGGCGCCAATCCGCGTCAGCGTCGTCTCGATCGCGTTCTGGCTGAATTCGGGCCCCAGATAGGAACCGCTCATCTCGTCGCGCAACGGCGACTTCCGCGTGCCGCCGAGCTGGAGATGGTGGGCGGCCAGCGCCGCTCCGAGCGCCCCGCCGGCATCACCCGCCGCCGGCTGCACCCAGATGTTCCTGAACACGTTCTCGCGCAGCAGTTTGCCGTTCGCGACGCAGTTCAGGGCGACGCCGCCGGCCAGGCAGAGGTTCTGGTGTCCGTCCTTGGCGAGGCTGCGGCCAAGGCGAAGAACCACCTCCTCCGTGACGGCCTGGATCGACGCAGCGAGGTCCATTTCGCGCTGGGTCAGCAACTGCTCCGGCTCGCGCGGCGGGCCGCCGAACAGTGAATCGAAGCGCTCGTTGGTCATCGTCAGGCCGGTACAATAGTTGAAATAGCTCATATCCAGACGATAGGAGCCATCCGGCTTGACGTCGATCAGGTTTTCCAGGATGAGCTTTACGTATTTCGGTTCACCATAAGGAGCGAGTCCCATGATCTTGTATTCACCTGAGTTCACTTTGAACCCGAGATAGTAAGTCATCGCCGAATACAGCAGACCGAGCGAATGCGGATACTGGATTTCCCT
>JAESGM010000656.1_pt1 | contig 19034 bp, 19 predicted proteins | sample 9269721 | NCBI WGS metagenome assembly JAESGM01 (sample SAMN15720920, study PRJNA650825) | algae metagenome | isolation source: Komarekiella atlantica HA4396-MV6 and co-occurring heterotrophs from... | place: USA: Theobald House, Kauai, HI | collected 2009-07-29 | reverse complement strand
GGCTTGCCGCGGCGCCAGATCGCCATGATGAGCGCGTCGGTGACGAGCGCCGCCGTCATCTCGGCCTTCATCGACCAGCCGACGACACGGCGCGAGAACAGGTCGATCACGGCCGCCACATAGAGCCAGCCCTCTGCGGTCCAGACATAGGTGAAGTCGGCGATCCAGCGCTGGTTGGGCCGCTCGGCAAGGAACTCCCGATCGAGCGTGTTGGGAGCGATTGCCGGCCGCTGGCCCTCATCCCTCGGCAGCCCTCGTCGGCGTGGCCTCGCGCGCAGGGCCTGCGCCCGCATCAACCGCTCGATCCGATGCAGGCCACAATCGATGCCTTCCGCCAGCACGTCTCGCCAGACACGGCGCGCGCCATAGGTTCGGTCGCTGGCTTTGAAGCTCGCATAGACCTTGGCACCAACCACATCGTCGTCCAGGGAGCACTGGCTCGGCGAGCGGGCCAGTCAGGCATGGAATCCGGAGCGGGAGACATCCAGCGCGTCGCAAAGCCATGCCACCGGCCAGATCGAACGGTGCCTCGCGATGAAAGCGAATCTCATATCGCTTCCCTCGCGAAGTAGGCTGCGGCCATTTTTAGGATGTCGCGCTCCGCCTTGAGCTTGGCGACCTCTCGCCGCAGCTTGTCGATCTCAAGCTGCTCCGGCTTCATCTGGCCGTGGCCGGGAAAGGCCTGCCCCGGATCGGCGGCGAAGTCCCGAACCCATTTGCGCAGCACGTTCTCGTGCACGTCCAGATCGCGCGACGCCGGCGCCACGCTGACCCCACGGTCCTTGATCAGCCGAACCGCCTCGATCTTGAATTCACGCCCAAACTTCCGTCGCTGCATACGCAACCTCCGGCTTCATGAAACACCAAATCTTGGTGTCCACGACACCGGCAGCAGGCCATAGTCCTTGAAGCCGACTACGTGCTCCGGGGCAATCTGCGACGCATCATCGTGCCCAAGGAAGGCGACAAAGCCGTCCACGGTAGTGCTGGAACTCTCATGAGTGCTGGGCTTGCGGCCCGTGGCTTGGGCCTCCTTCCACCAGTCCGCGAGGATGCCGGTTAGGCTGGTCTTGCCGCTGATCGTCGGGAGGGCCTTGGGCGTCTCCTTTGGCTTCCACTCAGGGAACCGCGAGGCGGCGGGGTCCGGGCTGTAGTCGCCGGCTGCGTTCTTCTTGAGGTGCTCCCCAGCCTGTCGAGCAGCAGCGCTGATGGCCTCTAGGAGTCGGGCGCGGGACGGCGGGTCGATATGCAGACCTCGCTTGCGGAGGAGCCCATCAACCGCCTCCCCGTACCACTGTTCCAGCTTGCCCGCCTCGCGGGCTTCCTGATCTAAACGGAGCCAGTGCTGCCAAGCCGTCTCAGCGCCGGGCTCGTCGGCCATCTGCTTCGTGAGTTCGGAATAGAAGATACCGGCGAGGGTAGTCACCTCGCGGTTGCTGAGGACCTGGGCCGGGGAGCGCAACGCCTTCCAGTGGGCTTCGATTTCGGCGGCCACGGAGGCGTGAACTTCGCGGGCCTTGAGAGGGTCCTTCGTCCGCAACGAACGAAGCTCCTCCAGCTTCCCAACGATGGTTCGAAGGTCCTTGGGAACGGCCTTGCGGAACCAGAAAACGCCCGTCTTAGGATGCTTGTGAGGACGCGCCATGCTCAGGACCATATGTATCACCCGATTGTATCACTCGGGCGTCCATAAGTCGTTGATTTCTGCTAAGCTCTTGAAGTTGGTAGCCTTCAAGAAATGTTGGTGCCCAGGAGAGGATTGCGCTTTTGCGAGCCAATTGCATTGAAACTAAAGGGAAATTCGGCGCGGTCAAGCGAGTTTGTTACACGGTCGCGGCTCACGGCTGCGGCCCGCTGCCGACATCATCAATTGGGCCACCGCTCTCTGCTTCTTGCCGCCAAAGAGCTTCCATCTCCCGCGCTTGACGCGAGCGATCACGGGAGGTGAATACATCCGCCTTAACCCGCCTGTTTCCCTGAGCAACGGACTGCCAGTCCTCACGCATTTTCTTCATTTGCTCAGCGATTTGCGTGAGAGGATCAGCACTTCCGAGTCGCGTGACGCCACGGATGAACCTCATATCCAGAGGGTAAACACTGCTTTCCCGCTCTGGGCTGGAAGGGTTTGAACGCCAGCTCACGGTGACAATGAAAGTCTTATCGATCAGAGGCCCAAACTTTGACAGAGACGAGTGAAGCTCCTGTCCGGGTTTGAGAACGCTCAAAGTATGCAAGGGTGGTGGTAGGTCTGAGCCCCTTAAGTCATCGATAGGCAGGGGAGGCTCGAAGGTTATCAATATATCATATGCTGTAGCGTTTCCTGTGTTGCTTACGTGCAGGTCCGCGTACTGCATTGCCCAACGATTAGATTCAATGGTAGCCACGACCTGTGGCTGAGCGCTTGCTTTGGCTAGGCGATTCGTCTCCTTGGCGAGAGTGCGCGTCACCAGCCACAAGAAGATCGTTGCTACGGCTGTGACCAGCGTCCCAATAACGCCGCCCAAATCCTTGGCAAGGGAAACCCAGGTGGCTTGATCCAACTTGCTCTCCTTTTGAAGCGAAACCCGCTGTTGGCGCCGGCTGAAAATTTGGGGTCCCGCATGCGAGAGGTCACCACGAAGCAGCGGAGCCGAGAGTTCCCCCATCGGGGGTACCGAGTGACACCATGACGCCGAGTGCGGGAGCCTCCGCTCAGGTCTTCGCGGCGGCCTCCGCTCCCTTTGCCTGCTTGATGCCCCGCTCGACGCGGGCGGTGAGAACGAACAAGAATTGGCCCAGTGCAGTGGCAAACTCCACAGACTGCGCAGCCTCCTCAGGCGTAACGTGCGGTTTCTCGGAATCAGCATGCCGTGGACGGTTCGATCCCAGCCGCACACTGTGAGCCCACTCTCCCATGCTCTTGGTGAGCACGTTGGCCTCAACCGCTTTTTCGATGCGGTTATAGACGGACCCTTCCGTAAACGAGAGATGCTTCAGCATGGCGTCCACCGCGCTGCCGGCCATCACAGCGGCGGCATCGGGAGCATGCAGGGTCTCCATCGCTTGCTGGAGGAAGCGCCGCGCTGCCGGGGGTAAATCATCGGCGGGTGTTTGGGCCGGTGGGTAAAGCGTCTCAATCTGCGCAATGCCGGTGTTGGGAGCGGGTTTCTTGCCTTTCGCAAGGATCAAGCTACCGCACGAAGCGCAACTGTAGACGGCCCACAGCTCTGGCGTTCCACCATCTGCACGGTGGGTGGAGTCTGGACTTCCGATCAGCTTGAGAGACGGGTGAGCGATAGAACAATGCGGGCAACGAGGAAGAGGAAGGTTCGCACCGAATCGCATCGAGAATCCCCGCCTTCAATCACATGGACTGTATCACTGTCGGGCGGTGCAGCCATCTCAAAGCGGGCAACCTGCCCGTCACTTCACGGTATACCCTGGCAATGCGACGCAATGTTACGCGCCATGCGTCACTTCAGGGTTGATGCTGGCGTGATGTTGCGCCCAGCGCCACGAGTCAAAACCTTGATGCGACGGAGTGCGCCATCGTGAGCAAGATCGGATACGCCCGGGTCTCCACCGCCGGACAAGACTACGAGGGTCAGGTGGAGCGGCTACCGGGTACTGCGAGAGGTGGCCTGAAACGAAAGCAAAAGGGCACCCCCTGTTTCCAGAGGATGCCCTGATGCTCTACCGGTTAGTGGAACCAGAAGAGCCACGAAGCCAAGCGGGGGTTGATTCCGCACATGACCTGAAGGCGAAAGCTTCTGCTTCCCTCCGACCGGCTGGCTTCGAGACTAAGAGCGGCGATAATCACGACGCTTCTCCATCTCCTGCGCGAGGGTCCCTTACGGTAGCCGCCTTCGCGCATTAGGCCAACGGTGGGGTTTTTGCCAATTTAGCTCGCTTTTGTGATCCCCAACACGTCGCGACTATATCGCGCGGCATCGCCGCTAGCCGACCATATGGTGGAGCTTTGAGAGTTATACAAGAGCCCCTGCCGGCGCCTCTTTCACCGCCCCGCAGCGACTGAGATGGTAACCTCACCCTTTGTCCCTCGTTGACTTGGCTTGCGGTCTCCGTAGGGTAATCTTGAAGTTGTAGCGTTGGGGGAAGTTATGCGTTGGCGTGCGGCCTCTGTAGGGCTGGCTTTATTGCTGACCCCTGTTGCCTTGCATGCACAGACCCCCGACCCCTACTTTTCGCCGGCGCAGGCAGCTTTTCTCAACCTGAAGCCGGACACGCGGCTTTGGTTTCAAGTCGTCCTGACGAGCGCTGGCCATTGGCCCGCCGTGCCAAACATTGCTTACTCGCGACGGCTTTTCGAGGCGACTAAACAGTATCAGCTTTCGCGCGGAGAGTTGCCCACAGGCATCCTGACCGAAGCCCAGGTCAGCAGCATGTTCGCTTCAGCAAGTTCCGTTCTCGATGGATGGCGTCTGCGATGGGTGCCACACCCGGTACGCGGTCGGCAGCTTTGGGTGCCGATGGGGCTTAACCTCGAAGTGAGGAAAACCGACCTCGGGGTCGAGTTGAAAGAGCCGGCCAATCGGTTCCGCATGAAGTTCAACTACATTGCCGCTGCCGGTGTGCGCACTACCTACGAGACCACGCTGCGCGAGATGGTGGGAAGCCGGGATCACATCAACTACAAGGTGCTGAAGGACGATTTCTTCGTCATCACTGGCAACCAGGGCCGCTACAATCGATACGTCCGCTATCATGCGGATGGTGACGGCATCCTCGGCTTCGACATGGGATGGTCCAGCGACGACGCTCCGGTTTACGGGAACCGGCTGGTTACGATCATCTCGGGTTCGTTATGGGCCAGTATGACCGGTGCGCCATTCCCGACGACGCAACGGGCAAGTTATCCTTGGGAGCGCAGTGAGCCCCCGGTCTCAAATGCTCCTCCATCTGCTCCGCCTCCGGCTACTCCCACATCGAGGCCGATCGAGCCGCCGAAGACGACCTTCTCCACGGGCTCAGGTTTCTTCGTGTCAAAGGCCGGACATATCGTGACGAACGCCCACGTGGTGAAGGATTGCGCAACCGTCACAGTGCGGCCGGATGGGGGCACTGCGCTTCCTGCCCAGATTCTCGCGAGGGATAGCATCAATGACTTGGCAGTCCTTAAGGTCCCGGGCCCGGTAGAAAAGACGCTGCCGCTGCGATCGAGCGTTCGGTTGGGCGAAGGAGTTGCCGCGTTTGGCTTTCCACATACCGATATCTTGGCAACGACCGGAAACTTTACGCTCGGCAACGTTACCGCACTGGCTGGCTTGGGGGACGATAGCCGGCACCTTCAGATTTCTGCTCCGGTCCAAGCAGGTAACTCTGGCGGTCCGCTTTTAGACAACTCAGGGAATGTCGTCGGCGTTGTGACCTCGAAGCTGAACGCCATCAAGATCGATAGGGAGCAAGGAGACCTCCCGCAGAACGTGAACTTCGCTGTGAAGGCGTCGCTAACAACCAGCTTCCTCGACGTGAACCAACTCACCTACGAGACCGGCACGATGGGCGAAAAGCTCGACCCCGCAGATTTGGCAGAGAAGGCGAAGAAGGCGAGCGTGTTCATCGCCTGCCGGTAGGCTCTTAGTACTACAGGGGAGGCAGATGGATCGCAGCGGCTCTATCGTTCCCTTTATTCCGCTTCGGAACGTCGGTGAGTTCATCCGCCGCATCGAATACCTGAAGGCTTTCACCGACCGGGCGGGCTACGGCTCCATCGCCTACTTCCTCGACATCGCGCTCAGCGAGGCCCGCTATCAGCCAGGAGGAGCACAGCCGCAAGGCGAAAGGTGCAAGGCCCTCTGACTTGTAGTTGCCAGAAAGCTGACTTAGCGTCAGTCCGTGGGGAGGATGCAGGGCTGAGCAGATGGGGCGTGGGAACTCCGCCGGCTTGCTGATCCTAGGGCTGATCGGGCTGGGTCTCTTCAAGTGTGGAGACACCACCAAGACCCCGACTGCGCCCTTAGTGGCCTATTCGCCGGTACCAGCAGTCAGCCACGTCGCTCCCGTGCAGACCGCATATAGTCCACCGTCAGCTCAGCCGCCCGCGACTACTCGCAGCTTGTTCGCCGAGCCGGCCACGAATAGTTACAGAGGCGAGCCCACGGCCGAAGCGAAGGGGATCAGACGAAGCCTCTATGTTCGCGGCAAAGAGGTGCCCATGCGGACCGCTCCGGATGCGAAGGCGAGAACCCTCAACCGCCTGCCGAACGGAACGGAAGTCGGAGAGCTGTCGCGCCGTGACGGGTGGGTGAAGATACGGCACCCGATATCGGCGGTCGAAGGGTGGATTACTGCGAGGCGGCTGAGTGCGGCTCCACCCCAGTCCGACCAGGGGACGACAGAGGAGCAGCAGCAACCGAAGCCGAAGAAGACTGAACGGCCGGGACTTGAGGTTCTCTCCGACGTGGCAATCATTGCCAGGCTCATCGCTCTCGACGCTGCGTCCTACTCGGGGAATTGCAGATGCCCGGAGAACACCGATAGAGCGGGTCGGCGGTGCGGTGCGAGGAGTGCGTACTCTAAACCCGGTGGCTGGGAGCCCCTATGCTATGCCCACGATGTTAAGCCGTCGATGATTGCGAGCTTCCGGGCAAGCCAGAGCAGATAGCGGCTGAGTGAGCAGAGACCGATCTCCTCCTACCCAAAAGCGTAAACACCTAGTGCTCTTCCCCTTATGCCCTATAGCAGAGACGTAATTTCATAAGTTATTGATATAATTAATTTATCTGTGTAAATACTTGCCCGCGGGACGATCGGGCGTACGCGTGGTGTGCCTCCTGCATCGCGTCTCGGGCTGCGATCTCCTGCGAGGCTGCAACGAGGATGCTGTCGTGTAGAGGCAGGGCGGTGACCCCGACTGCGTAGAGCTGGAAGAGGGCGTCGAGCAGGATGGCGCTCTCGATATTCATCAGGCGGAACCCGATGCCCGTCCCGAAGAGGTGAGCGATCGGCCTGTTATATCGGGCGATCTCCGCGAGCACGGCTTGCAGCTTGGTGCCGGATGGAAATGCCGAGGCGGTATCTGTCGGCCACCGGGTCATCGGCTGCGTTGCGAATAGCAGGGCGTTGAGCAGCTTCTTGAAGCCGTCTCGGTGTCGGCCGTCGCCGCGGATGTTATAGAGATCAGCATCGGGTCGCTGCACGTCGCACATCGCGTAGGCGAGCGACGGGAATAGCTGGCCGAAGTCGACGTTGATGACCCGCTCGCCTTCCGGGGTCTCCGCCGTGGCGATGCGCAGCCTATCGAAACGCTCGGCCTTGGGCATGGTCTCCCAGAAGCCGTCGAAAAGACGGCCACCTTGAGTCCAGACCCCGTTGTTGAAGATGCGGCGGACCGTCCTCCTAGTCGGATCAATCGGGGTCGCATCGGGACCGGAGGGCGGCAGGACGATCAACGGAGCGGCGGTGAGGTAGCGGTTGAGCCGCTGCACATCCTTGCGCAGCCTCCGCGTCGTTGCTGTGTCGGGGTAGTCCAGCGTCGGCGCAATACCGGTCTTGGGGTCCTTCCGGCCGCGCAGCACGAGGACCTCCGACACAGCGTCCCGCCTCAGGTCCGCCCACGATGGCTCGGCGCCAAGGAGCTTTAGGAACGCCAATGTAGGAACGATGGTGGTTAGTTGCCGATGCTCGCGATCGACCTTGAAGCCCTTCGTTACGGTCTCCGCCAAGCCAATCTCGGGGTCGGTCACCAGGTCCAAGGCCGTGAGGAAATGGCTGCCGTAGACAGGCGTGCTGTAGCGCTTCGCCGGCCACATGACGTTGCCATCACGAGGGACGCCGAGCAGGCCACCAGGTGCCGAAAGGCTAGACGCCACCAGGTTGCAGACGATGGCTTCGACAGCGAGCTTGAACTTGTGGCTATCCTCGACCGAGCGGCGCCGCCGTCTTAAGCCCAGGCGGGCCTCATGCGCCTCCAGCAAAGTCGCGACTCGCCGGACTGCCTCCGTGAGCGTCTGACTCCCTGCGCGTTTCTCGGGGTCAAATGAAAGAGCAGGCGGCAGCGATGGTCCGACTCCACCCTGCCGTACTGCCTTCAACATATGCTGACGCTCCTAAGTTATGCGATCTCTCGCGAATGGGCTTCGAACGCTTTTTAGCGCCGGTTCAATTTGCGCTGCCACTCTGGAATCCAACCGGGCAGTTGCGAGGGATGTGGCCCGTGTGCGGCTCGCCTGGCGGCGCGGATATCCTGAAGCGCTTCATCGGCGACCGCGTAGCAGCACTCCTCAGTCTGCCGGCCCATTACCCTCAGGACGACGCCCGACGACTTCGGGTAGGTATGCATGGCGACCGGAGCTGTCCGCCCGTTGTGCAGCGGAACCTCCCAATGCTGGTGCGACCCCGACGCCAGCCGGTGGACCGCCTTCGCGACCTGCACCACCCGAAACTCCTCTACGCGGTGGCTGCCAGCATCGTCCTCGATCAATGCGCAGACAGCGAGGTAGATGCGGAGGATGCGTTCGGGCTCAACGCCAGCTTCGTGCAGCCGAGCGAAAGCGACCCGCGCTCGATCACGTGCGGGCTTTCCCTTGAGGCGATGAGCTAGCTCCGTTCGGCCCGACGTCAGCCCCTTGAGCCAATATAGCGCCATGGCGACCTCTCGCCGTTCGCGGTTCGCCTTGATCCATCGGGCGGCGGCCTGGAGGTAGGGCTTGAGGTCTGACGCGCGGTAGGTTGGGTGCCAATGCGATCCGTGACGGGCCTTGAACTGCACGTGATAGCGACAATGCGATACCATGAGCTCCGGTTTGGTCGACTGCATGATCGGGCGTCCGCAGCCGGGGACGGCACAGATTTTTGGCATGGTTCACCGTCTGCCGGGGCCTCTAGATGTCCCAGTCGCTATGAGGCCTGCCGATATTGCGTGCGCATTGCGATGCTGCCTCTTTGACTTCAGCCATCTCTCTCTTTTCTGCTTCGGTAATTGGCCGAGATGAGCTTAACTTCAGTCCTCTCTCATTCGCGGTCAGGTCGAGTTGCCTCCATTCATTTTCGTAGCTGTATTTCGATTTCAGATTGGGGCGCATGTAGTTTCTTTTCATTCGCTCGGATCGACTGTCATTTAGCATGCCAGAGAACCAATCTTGGTCCGTGATAATGTGAATGCTGGCGCCGGCAGGCATCCGTTGCAAGGCGATATTCGCAGCTATTACCAAGGCGCGAGCATTGTAGTCGCTCGCGGCTGCGCTACCGTTTGAGGTCTGGGATCCAACTAGCGACCAGTCTCGCTTCCGGCAGACTATCGCAAAAGCGGACTGCGGGGCTGGATCAAACAGCTTGTGCCCATCCTTGTCAGAGGTCGCTATCCAGACAAGGAATTCAGCCGTGGGATGTTCTTGAGCATTTTCCATGGTCATTCTCCAATGATGGAAGCCTGAGATCGGAGGAATGATTTGGTTTTCAAGACCAGATGGCCGTCATGTCCTCCCGGAGGACATGAAGTCCCGTAATCGTCGGCTGTTTAACCCTGTCAATAGGGTAGAATTTTTTTATTCCGATGCCGTTTTCGGCGCAGCTTGGCAGATGTTGCCCACCGAGGTATGAGTTTTTGCGTGCGCAGACGCGGCGCACCGGGGCGTCGAAACCCTGAGTGGACGGTGGGTGCCTCCCGAGATGGCACCACATCCTTGACCTTTGGTCGGGGAGCCTGCGGCGTATGTCCAGGCTCACCAGCTAAAGGCCGTGGGGCGGTATCCACTCCGTTTCGAACTCCCCGATCACCAGGATCAAGGGGCTAGCTTGCGGGGGCGAACCGCGAGCCACTGCCCCGAAGGTGACACGGGGCGGAGATGGCTGAAATCAACACCGGGCTTGAACGCGAGGCGGGCGCGAGGTCGACCGAAAGGCCCACGCCTCACGACAGTTCCGGCTTCGCTGCAATCTTCGAACAGTTGGCCTACTACGCGCTGCTTCTGGTTTTGGCTGTCTTCGCGGCTGCCCTAGCCGCTCACGCCGCATCAGCACTGGGCATCTCGCTCGATCGAACGTCCGAAATCGCCGTGGCCGGCGCGATCGTCCTGGTGGCTTTTGTCGCCCTGCATCGGCATTTTGATAGCCCTCAGGGCCAGCGGCGCCGAGATATGCTGCGGGGCATAGCCAAGGGTTGGGCCTACCCGATGACGCTTCTCGTGGGGCTAGGACTGGGCTGGCAATGGAGGCACCACAACGCCCCCGACCCCGCACGGGAGCAGGCGCAGCGAATTGCCGCGTCGACCTGTGGACAGATCGCGTTCTGCCTCACGCAGGCTCAAGGCATCGCCGGAGGTCTGGACCTGGCGCAATACGTCAAGCCGAAGCCAGCCGGCACACGCTGAGCTTAGGCCGCGTCCTTCAAGCCTGCGGCTTCCAATGCGCGATAGACGCTCCCTCGGCCGATCTCGAGTTGCTGCGCAATCTCCGAAACCGTGCGCCCCGCCTTGAAGAGACGCACGGCGTCGTCTGCCTTTGCGCGAGCGGTGGGCTTCCTGCCTTTGTAGCGCCCCTCGACCTTGGCTTTCGCGATGCCCTCGCGTTGCCTCTCCTTCATGATCTCGATTTCGAACTGGGCGAAGCCGGCGAATATCGTCAGGATCAGCTTCCCGGTGGCGCTCTTGGTGTCGACTGTCTCACCGCCGAGGTTGAGCACTCGAAGGCCAGCGCCGCCGTCGTCGACAGCCTCAAGCCGCTTCACCAAATCCCACAGCCCGACTGTTGAGCGGGCGAGGCGATCGACCTTGCAGACCACCAGCGTGTCGCCGCCGCGCAGGTATTCCAAGGCCCTCTCAAGCTGAGCGCGATCGGAGAGGGATGAAACCTGCTCTCGGAATATCTTCGTGCAGCCGGCCGCCTGGAGGTCGCGCACCTGCGCTTCAAGTCCCGCCTCTTGTTCCGTGGTGGATGTCCTCGCGTAGCCCACGAGCTGACCGGCAGGGTGACATGTAGTTGACATGGTAGGCGACCCCTTAAGTGTCCATTAGGGTCTGGGAGTTGTGAGCCGAGATCGTCCAAATGTCAAGCGCGACGCTATTGGACGCGGTGTCGGATCGCGCGGTCACGTCCAGTAGGGCGGGCTCTATTGGACGCGTATTGGCGAACAAGGGGGAGGCACGGGGGGAAACGCTAATCCGCCGGCACGTGGGTGGCCTCTCGCGTGTGGGACCCCAGGTGCGGCGGAGGACAAAAATTAATCTTCAAACATAACGCTTAGCATTGACCTTGACGACCTCAATCAGCACGAGGCTAAACCAGTACAGTGTCGAATCAATGAGCATTTTACATAGCTCAGAGGCGCCATTTAACGCGTCCAATTTAAAATTCTGGCCAGATTGACTGTTATGGAATAACCTATTTCGGCACTGAACGAAGAATAGTGGCATGGAAGAGAATGAAATAGATAAAACAGATCCGTCATCGCTGAATTTTGAATTAATCCCCTTATCATTGATAACCAATTGCTCGAACTGACGCTTTGTTTCGGTGCGGAGTTCATTAGTTGATCCGCTTATGATAAAATCAATAAAAACGTCGTCATAGCCGCCAGATTTTTCGGCGCTTTTAACGAATGACCTAAATATTGATAAGTCACCATCTCTATTGTTTTCGGAAAGGGACTTAATGAAAACAAGCGCCTTCCTGTAATCGGGTTGAGACGATGCATAAACAAGAGGCAAAGCAAGAGAGACTAGTTCTATTATGCGGTATAAATATAGGAATGCCTCAACAGGCCGGTCTGCGATCCGGGACGCCAAGCATAAACAAATTTCAGCCTTCAAATCTTCCCAAAATTCTCTATTATCAACGGCCCCTTTGGTAAGAAAAGATTTTGCATCATCCAACGTAAGGTCATTCTCAAAAATACTGCTAATGATATCCTTAATCATCGAATTCGAAATTCTGCGCTTCGTCTGAGTTAAAAAACAATAGCGAGATTTTGAAAGCTGATCAGTCATTTTGTTGTGAATGTTGACGGTACCGCAAACTAAGCGAATGCACTCAAAAACAGGAACTCCTCTGTCATTCAAGCCGAAAGGATGCTCAAACGATAAATTAGAGCGAGCTTCTCTAAGTTTGCAGTGCCGAGGCATTTATTCACTCGACAAGCGTTTGCTCAAAAAAGGCTTCCTCTACTGCGCTGACATCGCAATCTAAGAAGTCTTCGATGTTTGCAAAATAAAATGCCGAAAGTTCGCGGCGGAATTTGCCGACGTTAACTTTTGATGGGTTAATTGCCTCAAACGCACTCTCAAATTTACTAATTATCGAATCAAATTCGTCTTCCTCAATATCGGAGATTATCTCTAGCGATATCTTCGTTCCGACGGTAAAGCCGATCAAATTGTTTACCTGGCGAAGCCAATCTTTCGTAATTACATTAACCGACAGGCGATCTATCTCTTTAAGAATATCAGAAAAATTGACTTTGGACGCAGATATATTCGATTCCATCACTTTTCCGACAATTATTTCGTCGAGTTTAGATTCGATAATCTTAGAATTTTGGTTATTAACGCTGTCGGTCAAAAATGCTGTGTAGGCCTCAACAATATCAGACTTCTTGAAGGCTCCGTGAATTTTTGTTCCTTCGGTCTCCTTTTCAGTTACAACTTGGATGTTCAGTTCAGAAAGGTCGATGACACCTTTCGTAAGCATCTCGACCTGATGGCGCGCTGTCATGGGTTTTTGGCCATTATTAAGCGTAATCATCCTATATAGAAGTAAGTCGTATCGCTCAGCAATTATTATGTTAATATAAATCGGCCTGCTTGCGTCAAATTTTGGATCAAGAGACGCATCATTTAAGGTGTTAAGTCTCTGCATTCCGTCAAGAATATATCCGTCCGCAATCGATTCGTTGATAAACTTCTGAAGGCGACTGACATCTGTCACCCCTGAAAACTTGGGGCTAACAAATGCTAACGTAATCGGAGGCATAATGCAGCCTGCAACGATATCTGCGCGTAGTCTGGAGTAGAATTTCTTATTTTGAGTTTTTCGTTGCTCGCCAAAACGGTCAAGCAAAGGAAACAGGCTGTCGAGCGCATAATCATAGCTAGCCATGGCCGCAGCCACAGAGCTTCTGATGACATTATCTCTTGAGCTAGAAAAAAGCCTGATCACAGCAAGACCTCATCATTCCAATAAAACCGTAAGGCAAAACAAGTCGGGACAAAAGAGGCGATTCGATTTGGAGCCCTCGCGTCCCCATATCCGCAGTGAAGCCGTTGCCCCGAACGCCCATTATCAACGCCGCAGCGTGCATACCACTTGCAGGCGCGGTAATCTCTCTATGGCGGTCGCGATAGTGCGTAAGGTTACATCGCCATAGGTGTCTGCTACGGAGGCTGCGGCCTGCCCTTGGATGGCATCCAGCACGCGCGGCGCAATGCCAGCCTCCATGCCGACCGTTTTAAAGCGGTGCCGCCAGCCATGGTTGGGCGCAACGTTTGGGTCCGACACAATGCCTCTCGCAAACTCCGCCAAGCGGTTCTTCAGGCCCCTGAGCGGCCCTAGTACAGTGCCGTCCTTGGCGGGTCTAAGGAAAAGGTGACCACCCAAAGAGGAGGCAACGAAGTTCGAGAAGCCCTGCTCAACGAGATGCGGGTGAAGCACCACCTCACGTGCCTCATTCGTCTTCACCGTGCCGGCTTCGGGCGTGATGTTGATGACCCAATGTTCTCCTTCGCGTCTGACATCCTGCTTGCGAAGCTGAGCCATCTCTCCGACACGAGCGCCGGTATAGCAGCACAGCCACGGCACCCAGCGTTTTGCGGCCTCTGTAGGTGCTCTACGTGCGGAGAGCTTGATCGCTGAAGCGGCTTCAAGGATGGCTTTTGCCTCAGCATCGGTGAAGCCTTTGGACCGGAGTTTCTGGGGCTTGCCGATCTTGATCGTGATTCCGCTTGCCGGATTAGACGGTATCTTCCGGTTCGCCACCGCCCATCCAAAAACAGTCTTGAGCCCGGCGAGATCGCTATCCTTCACCGTCTTGGCCGAGATCGGCTTACCCGTTCGCGGGTGCAGGCACGTGAGGCGATAATCCTTGAACCGGATGATATCCTCAGGAGAGACCTGAGTGGCGTCATCGCGCTTCAGGAACGCGACGAGCGAAGCCATCGTGTTGCGATAGCTCTCATAGGTGCTGGGCTTCCGGCCGGTCGCCTTGGCCTCTTTCCACCAATCCTCCACGAGTTCCTTGAGTGAGACCCTAGCGGGTAGGCTCTTGGCGGCGCTGACAGCCTGTGATTCGGGCTGGTCCCAGGCGGGGAAGCGGTTGGCCTTTGGGTCAGGCGAATAGTCTCCTTCCAGGTTCCTAGCGCGGGACGCAAAGGCATCCTTGAGGGCAAGCGCAAAGGCGTCGAGCAACAGGGCGCGGGAAGGTGCATCCACTGACGCGATCCCGCGTGCCAACAGGAGGCGGTCCACGAGCGGGCCTAACGCCTCCTCCAGGTCCACCGCCTCGCTTTCGATCCGGCTGACGAGGGCCTTGAAGCCGGCCAACTCAATGTCGGGCTCTGAGTGGTCCCGCTCCCAGCCGTTCGGAGTAAAGACAATTGCCAGCGTGCGCTCTCGCGGCGCTTCTGAAGCCCACGCCCGATAAAGTTCGCCAGCCAGCGCCGTGGCCTGACGGTGTGTCAGCGAGAGCGGCTTGGTTGCCCTGAGACCCCGCCAGACATCCTCAAGGAATGCCGCCACCGTACCTTGCCGAACCTTTGCTTCGCTGGGGTCGCGTGTCCTCAATGAGAACCGGATGGCGTTCGCTTTGGGTGAAATCGTGAGGTGGTGAATCTCAGCGCCACCCAGCGGAATCGAGAGCTTCAAGCCGCCTGCGCGAGGCCGCACATCGGCGGGAATCCGCTGCGTAAATTGGAGCTGAGAGGAGTCTCGGCGCTTCACCGAACGGACCAGCCTGTAGAGCATTGATGCACACCGTTGTAACACGGTCGCTCAAGCGTAACACTCTGGTCTGGCTTAAGTCCTTGAGGTTGGTAGCCCCTCAAGAAAAGTGGTGCCCAGGAGAGGACTCGAACCTCCACGCCCTTGCGAGCGCCAGCACCTGAAGCTGGTGCGTCTACCAATTCCGCCACCTGGGCAACGGCGGTTCGTTTACGGGGGCCGAACGCGGCTGTCAACGGGCCAAGCCGGCTTTTTGACAACGATGTGTCGGGCCGAACATCGGCGGCGTCGCGCCGCCTTCACAGCCGCGATGCGATGAACTAGGACAGGCACGACAGTTTCAGTTTTCAGCGCTTCCAAACGGAGCTTCGCGTCATCATGACGGTCCTGCCTCCCGCTTCGCAACTCGTCACGGTCTTTGGCGGCTCGGGCTTCCTCGGGCGGCATGTCGTGCGGGCGCTGGCGCGGCGCGGCTATCGCGTGCGCGCCGCTGTGCGCCGCCCGGATCTCGCCGGCTTCCTGCAGCCGCTCGGCATCGTCGGCCAGGTCACTGCGGTGCAGGCCAATCTGCGCTATCCCGATTCGGTCGCGGCCGCCGTCAAGGGCGCCGATGCGGTGATCAACCTCGTCGGCATCATGCAGGAGAAGGGCCGGCAGAATTTCTCCTCGGTGCAGGCGCAGGGCGCACGCTCGGCGGCGCAAGCCTGTGCCAGCTTCGGCGTCGACCGGCTGATTCAGGTCTCGGCGCTTGGCGCCAGCGCTGATTCGAAATCGAGCTATGCCCGCAGCAAGGCCGAGGGCGAGGCTGCGGTCCATGCCTTGGTCAAGCAGGCGATCGTCATGCGCCCCTCGGTGATGTTCGGGCCGGAGGACACCTTCTTCAACCGCTTCGCCTCGCTGGTGCGGATGCTGCCGGTGCTGCCGCTCGCCGGCGCCGAGACCAAATTCCAGCCGGTCTTCGTCGGCGATGTCGCCGAGGCGATCGCGCGCGCCGTCGACGGCAAGGTCGAAGGCGGCAAGGTCTATGAGTTCGGTGGCCCGCAGGTGAAGACGCTGCGCGAGCTGGTCGACTATGTCTGCGAAGTCACTGGCCGCAAGCGCCTGATCGCGCCGATGCCCTTCGGCCTCGCCCGCTTGCAGGGCCAGGTCCTTGAGATCGCCGACATGTTGACGCTCGGCCTGATGCCGAACGAGCTCGTCCTGACGCGCGATCAGGTCAGCCTGCTCGAGAGCGACAATGTCGTGTCCTCGACGGCCGAGAAGGAAGGCCGGACCCTGCACGGGCTCGGCATCGCCCCCGTTTCGTTCGAAGCCGAGGTCCCCGGCTATCTCTGGCGCTTCCGGAAGGCCGGCCAGTTCGCGACTGCCCGCGCCAGCTGAGACATTGTATTATCGCATTTTCTTCACGCGAACCGGTATCCACTTCGCTCGAAAATGCTCTGGCGTCGTCACGGCACCAGCACGAGCTTGCCGGCTGTGCGCCGGCTCTCCAGCGCGGCATGGGCGGCGCTGGCCTGCGCCAGCGGGAAGCTTGCGCCGGGCAGCAGCTTGAGCGCGCCTGAGGTCGCGAGCGCGAACAACTCGCCGAGCTCGCCGGCGAGGCGCTCGGGCGCCAGATGTGGCAGTAGCGAGAAGCCGGCGACGATGCGATTGCCGAAGATCAGCGCCTTCAGCGCCTCTGCATCAGGCCGGAAGTCGGCGAGCGAGAGCGGGCCATAGAGCACGAGGCGGCCGAACGGCGCGAGCAGCGCAAGGCATTGCGCCGGGACATCGCCGCCGGAGGCGTCGAAGATCAGGTCCGGGCCGGCGCCATCGGTTACGGCGCGAACCTGCTCCGGCCAGTCGGCTTGCGTGTAGTCGACGCCGGCATCGGCACCGAGCTCGCGCACCAGAGCCAGCTTCTCGGCCGAGCTCGCCATGGCGATGACCCGCTTCGCGCCGCCGCGCTTCGCCAACTGGACCAAAAGGCTGCCGACACCGCCGGCCGCGGCGCTGACCAACACGTTCTTCCCGGCTGCCGGATGGCTGCGCAGCAGATGCAGCGCGGTCAGGCCCTGGACCTGCAATGCGAGGGCGGCGGCGGAGGAGATCTCATCCGGCAGGCGCACGACGACGTCGGCTGTGACCGCGACCTGCTCGGCATAGCCGCCGCTCTGCACGCCGGCGACATAGAGCGCGGCGGCGACGCGGTCTCCGACCGCAAAGGTGGTTACGCCTTCGCCCAGCGCCGCGATGGTGCCGGCGATCTCGACGCCAGGGATGAAGGGCAAGGGCGGCGTCACGGCGTAGCGATCCTGCCGCATCAGCACCTCGAAGAAATTGACGCCGACGGCGCCGACCGCGATCAGCACCTCGCCGGGGCCGGGCGAGGGGGTGTCGATCTCGATGACCTCGAGCACTTCGGGGCCGCCGAAGCGGCTGTACTGGATAGTTTTCATGGCAGGCCTCACGCGAAGGGGATGAGCGTGGACGGCGTTCTGGGCTAGGATGGCGCGCGGTGGCTACACACCGATTTGTCCGTTGCAGACCAAGAGGTGAGCATGGCCGATCCGATGAAGCGCCTGCCGATGCTGCCGGTCGAGCGGGCGCTCAAAGTGATCTCCGGCCGCTGGAAGGCCGTGATCCTCTACCAGCTCTTCGATGGTCCCAAGCGCCTGTCGGAATTGCAGAAGCGCATTCCCGCGATCACGCAGAAGGTGCTGATCCAGCAATTGCGCGAGATGGAGGAGCATGGCCTCGTCAGCCGCGAGATCGTCGCGCAGGTTCCGGCGCGCGTCGATTATGCGGCGACGCCGCTCGGCCAGAGTCTTGCCCCGGTGATCGCGACGCTGTGCGACTGGGGCCGCCGGCATGCCGCCGATCTCGGCGAGCTCGACACGCTGTCCGAATGCCGCTACCGCCCCGGAGCGCGGTCCGAGGCGGCTTGAGCGAAGAGGCAGCCGTTCTGGCGAGGTCTCAGAGCATGCTGGGCAGGACGCGATCCGGCGGCTTGTGCCCGTCCATGAAGGTCTTGATGTTGACGATGACCTTTTCGCCCATGTCGGCGCGGCCTTCATGCGTGGCCGAGCCCATATGCGGCAGCACCACGACGCGGTGCTGGCGGGCGAGCTTGAGCAGGCGCGGATTGACCGCCGGCTCGTGCTCGAACACGTCGAGACCGGCGCCGGCGAGTTCGCCGGCCTCCAGCATGCGCGACAGCGCCGACTCGTCGACGATCTCGCCGCGCGCCGTGTTCACCAGGATGGCGTCGGGCTTCATCAGCTTGAGGCGGCGGGCCGAGAGCAGGTGATAGGTCGCCGGCGTATGCGGGCAGTTGACCGAGACGACATCCATCCGCGCCAGCATCTGGTCGAGCGAATCCCAGTAGGTCGCGTCGAGGGCCTCCTCGATGCGCGAATCGAGCCGGCGGCGGTTGTGATAGTGGATCGACAGGCCGAAGGCGGCGGCACGCTTCGCCAGCGCCTGGCCGATCCGGCCCATGCCGACGATGCCGAGGCGCTTGCCGGTGATGCGGCGGCCGAGCATCCAGTTCGGCGACCAGCCGGCCCATTCGTCATCGGTGATGATGCGGGCGCCCTCGGCGATGCGCCGGGCGACGGCGAGGATCAGGGCCATCGTCATGTCGGCGGTATCGTCGGTCAGAACGCCCGGCGTGTTGGTCACGGTGATGCCGCGCTGCACCGCGCTGGCGACGTCGATATTGTCGACGCCATTGCCGAAATTGGCGATCAGGCGCAGCTGCTCGCCGGCTTGGGCGATCAGGGCAGCATCGATCTTGTCGGTCACGGTCGGAACCAGCACGTCGGCGGTCTTCATCGCCTCGACCAGGGCAGCCTGGCTCATTGGCGTGTCGTCGAGATTGAGCCTGGCATCGAAGAGCTCGCGCATGCGAGTTTCGACCACGGCGGGCAGCTTGCGCGTGACGACGACCAGGGGCTTCTTCTTCGACATGGGCGGCTCCTTGAAGACCCCTCAGGCTCCGATATTACTGGCATTGCGCCCGGCCGGACGCGACCAGTGGCCGCACTGTCGCCTTTCCGCCTCAACCCCCCATTAACCGAGGCGCATCAGGAATTGAGTCGGACAGTTTCGACGATCGGCGGCCGTCTCGTTGTCTAGCAGCGTTGCGGCGGAACACAACCTGACCCTTTGGGGCGCAGCGCGCC
>JAESGM010000655.1_pt1 | contig 19056 bp, 17 predicted proteins | sample 9269721 | NCBI WGS metagenome assembly JAESGM01 (sample SAMN15720920, study PRJNA650825) | algae metagenome | isolation source: Komarekiella atlantica HA4396-MV6 and co-occurring heterotrophs from... | place: USA: Theobald House, Kauai, HI | collected 2009-07-29 | reverse complement strand
GGCGATGATCCCCTTCCTCGTGATGGCGACGCTGTTCAGCTACTTCGCGCTCGCCCGCCGCAAATGGCAGCAGGGAGAAGACAATGACTGATCAAGCCGCCCCTGCCCCGCGCCCGCATCTCGTCGACAAGGAGCGGGCCGGCGTGATCGACTGGTCCTCGGGACCACGCCGCTTCATCACGCTTTATCTGCCGCTCTCGCTCTTCGTGATCGTGCTGCTGTTCCCGTTCTACTGGATGGCGATCACGGCGATCAAACCGAATGGCGAATTGCTCGACTACAAGAACAACAACCCGTTCTGGGTGAAGTCGCCGACGCTGGACAATATCAATAAGCTGCTCTTCCAGACCGACTATCCGCAATGGCTGCTGACCACGATGACGGTGGCGACGGTCGCGACCGCGCTCTCGCTCTTTGCCAGCGTGCTTGCCGCCTATGCGATCCAGCGCCTGAAGTTTAAGGGCTCCGCCTATGTCGGCCTTGCCATCTACCTTGCCTATCTGGTGCCGCCCTCGATCCTGTTCATCCCGCTGGCGACGCTGATCTTCCAGTTCGGGCTGTACGACTCGCAGCTCGCGCTGATCCTGACCTATCCGACCTTCCTGATCCCGTTCTGCACCTGGCTCCTGATCGGCTACTTCAAGTCGATCCCCTACGAGCTCGAGGAATGCGCCATGATCGACGGCGCGACCCGTTTGCAGACGCTTTGGAAGATCACCTTGCCGCTGGCTCTGCCCGGGCTGATCTCGGCCGGCATCTTTGCCTTCACCCTGTCCTGGAACGAGTTCATCTACGCGCTCGCCTTCATCCAGTCGGCCGAGAAGAAGACCGTGCCGGTCGCGGTGCTGACCCAGCTCGTCGAGGGCGACGTCTACCATTGGGGCTCGCTGATGGCCGGCGCGCTGCTCGGCTCGATCCCTGTCGCGATCCTCTATTCGTTCTTCGTCGACTACTACGTCGCCTCGATGACGGGTGCGGTGAAGGAGTAGTTCCCAGCGGGCGGCCCGGCCGCCCGCCTTCCAACCAAGGCAAATCGTTGTGACCTCAATCGCCTTCGTCGGGCTCGGCGCCATGGGCGCGCCGATGGCCGAGAATCTCGTCAAGCGTCAGTTCCACGTCACCGGCTTCGACATGAGGGAGAGCGCCCGAACCGCACTCGTCGCAGCTGGGGGGCACGCTGCCGACAGCGCGGCCGCGGCGGCCAAGGACGCCGGCACGCTCGTGCTGATGGTGGTCAACGCCGCGCAGGCCCGTTCTGTCCTGTTCGACGCCGGCGCGCTCGCTGCGCTGGCGCCTGGCGCGACCGTGATCCTGATGGCGACCTGCCCTCCCGGCGAGGTCGAGGCCATCGCCGAGGCCGTGGCGAAGACGGGCCGGCACTTCGTCGATGCCCCGGTCTCGGGCGGCGTCAAGGGCGCGCAGGGCGGCACGCTCACCATCATGGTCGGCGCCCCCGCGGAGAGCTTCGCCAAGGCCAAGCCTGTGCTCGACGCCATGGGCGACAAGGTCTTCCATGTCGGGCAGAAGCCGGGCCAGGGCGCGACGGTGAAGACCGTCAATCAGCTGCTCTGCGGCGTCCATATCGCCGTCGCGGCCGAAGCGCTCTCGCTGGCGCAGAAGGCCGGCATCGACGGCGCGCTGCTGTTCGAGATCATGGGCGGCTCGGCCGCTTCGTCCTGGATGCTGAGGGATCGCGGCCCACGCATGCTCGACGACGAGCCGCCGGTCGCCAGCGCCGTCGACATCTTCGTCAAGGATCTCGGCATCGTCCTCGATGCCGGCCGCGCCGCCAAGGCGGCGCTACCGCTCGCGGCGGCCGCGCACCAGATGTTCCTCGCCGCTTCCGGCCTCGGCCATGGCGGGCGTGACGACTCGCATGTGGTGCGCGCCTACCGGGCGCTGAACCGCGCGCCGGACAATGATGCCTGAACCAGCCCTAACGCGCCGTCTTCGGCGGTGCTGTCGTGCCGCGCACGACCAGTTCCGGCGTCAGCAGCACGCGCTGTGGCGGCGCCGACGGGTCGGCGATGCGCTGGAGCAGCATCTCCGCCGATTTGCGCCCCATATCGTCCTGGAAGTTCTTCAGCGTCGTCAGCGCCGGATACCACTGCGCCGCCTCCTGCACGTCGTCGCAGCCGATCAGCGAGAAATCGGCGCCAGCCTCCAAACCGCGATGCCGCAGGCCAAGCATGGCGCCGAACGCAGTGAGATCGTTGAAACAGACCGCAGCGGTCGGCGGATTGGCCGCGTCGAGCACCTTCTGGACGCCCTTCAGCCCGTTCTCGCGCGTGCCATAGGCCGAGTAGACGATCGCCGGATCAAGCGGCAGGCCATGCTTGGCCAGCGTCTCGCAATAGCCGCGATAGCGGTTGCGGCCAGTCGAGATCAGCGGGCTCTCGCCGAGGAAGGCGATGCGGCGATGGCCGAGGCCGACCAGGTGCTCGACCGCGAGCACCGTGCCGTGCCGGTCGTCCGAGCCGACGAAGTCGAGCCCGATGCCGGGGATCTCGCGCGAGAGCTGCACCAGCGGCACCTGCGCCGCCATCAGGTGCTGCAGGGTCTCCACGGTGGTGCCGCCAGCCGGGCAGATGATCATGCCGTCGGGGCGGTATTCCTTCAGCGTGGTGAGGACGCGGTCCTGCCTTTGCAGGTTCTCGGCATAGGTGCCGAGCAGGATCGTGCGGCCATGCGCCGCCGCTGTCTCCTCGATCGCTGCGAGCAATTCGGCGAAGTAAGGGTTGGTGATGTCGTGGAAGCCGACGCCGAGGATGTTGGTCCGGTCGGTCCGGAGCGAGGCCGCGCTACGGTTGTAGCTGTAGCCCATCTCGCGCGCGATCTGCTGCACGCGCAGGCGCGTGCCATCGGCAACCAGCGGGCTTTCGCGCAAGGCGAGCGAAACGGTCGCAGTCGAGACCTCCAGCCGATCGGCGATGATCTGCAAGGTTACGCGCCCGCGTCCGCCGGGTCTCACACCCGCCTTCCCTGCCCCCGAGGGATCGCGCGAGTGTCCGTCATTCGCCATCAGTCGCTTCTCCTGAAGCCTAGAAGCCGATGCATTCAACCAGTTCTTGGCCAAATCGTTCCGCATTACCTAATTCCATCTCATATAATTCGGAGAAACTGAAGATGAGCGCGACTAAAGAATCGATCGGCTTCATCGGCGTCGGTTACATGGGTCAGGGCATGGCGAGCTGCATTCTCGCCAAAGGCTTCCCGCTTACGGTCATCGGCCACCGCAATCGCACGCCCGTCGAGGAATTGAAGACGGAGGGCGCCGCCGAAGCTGCCACGCCCAAGGCTCTGGCTGAAAAGGCGAGCATCATCTTCCTCTGCGTCACCGGCTCGCCCCAGGTCGAGCAGGTCATCAATGGCCCGGACGGCATCGCCGCCGGCGCCAGGCCCGGCACGGTGATCGTTGACTGCTCGACCTCCGACCCGGTCTCCACAATCGCTCTGGCGGAACGGCTCGCTGCCATCGGCCTGCACCTCTGCGACGCCCCACTGGGCGGAACGCCCGCCCAGGCCAAGCTCGGTCAACTCTCGACGATGATTGGCGCCGACAGCGCGGTTTTCGAGCGCATCCGCCCGGTCTGCGAGGCCTGGGCTCAGAAGATCGTCCATCTCGGCCCGGTCGGCGACGGCCACAAGATGAAGCTGCTCAACAATTTCCTCTCCCTCGGTTACGGCGCGATCTACGCGGAGGCGCTGACGCTGGCGCAGAAGGTCGGCATCACCCCGCAGACCTTCGACAGCGTCATCACCGGTGGGCGCATGGAATGCGGTTTCTACCGGACCTTCATGCAGTACGTGCTGGAGCGCGATCGGGATGCACACAAGTTCACGCTCTCCAACGCGCTGAAGGATGTCCGCTATCTGGAGAGCCTCGCCAACGCTGCCGGCGTTCCCAATCCGGTCGGCGGCGCGGTCAAGAACGTCTATGCGGCGGCTGTCGCCAGCGGCAAGGGCGAGGACTACGTGCCGATGCTCTCGGATTTCGTCGCCGGGCAGAGCAAGGTCTCGCTCGGCTGAGTCCGATGCTTGCACCGCAACGGGACGCGCCCGGACCACGACTGTGCCGAAGGGGGCCGCCTGTAGCCTATTGCGGTGCAAAACCGTCATCGTAGCCTCCATCCATGGATGGAGGCTTCAAGGACCATGCCGAGATCAGTCCAGCCGGGCCGAGCCTTCAGGCACGTGCCGGACACGCTCGCGATAGAGCAGATAGAGCCCCGACGCGATGACGATCCCGGCGCCGATGAAGGTGAAGCGATCGGGAATCTGGCCGAAGACGAACCAGCCGAGCAGGATCATCCAGACGATCTGCGAATAGATGAACGGCGCCAGGATCGTAGCCGGCGCCCGCTGGTGTGCCAGGATCAAGAGCCAATGGCCGACCGCGCCGAAGAGGCCCGTGCCGCACATCAGAAGCCAGCTCTGCCAATCCGCCGGCCATGACCAGTAGAGCGGCAGCAGCGGCAGCATGATCACGACCCCGCCGATGCCGGAATAGAACATCGTCGTCTGCGGCGAGTCGCTCGACGCCAGCATTCGCGTCGACAAGGCATAGAAGGCGTAGCAGAAGCAGCCGCAGACGCTGAGCAGCGCCGCGGGATGCAAGCCGCCAAGCCCCGGCCGCGTCACCACCAGCACGCCGAGGAAACCCACGCCGATCGCGATCAGGCGGCGCGGCCCGGCCCATTCCCCGAGCAGCGGCCCGGCTAGCAGCGCGACCAGCAAGGGCGCGGCAAACATGATCGAGACCGTCTCGGCCAGTTGCAGATACTGCAGGGCGACGAAGTTGAGCGCCGTCGAGCCGAGCAGCAGCAATGAGCGGAAACCTTGCAGCCAAGGCCGCTTCGTCCGGGTGATGCCTGGATGGCTCCAAGGATTCAGCAGGAGCGAGACCAGCGCGACGCTGACCAGATAGCGCGCCAGCACCACCTGCATAGGATGCATCGTACTGCCGAGCCATTTCGCGCAAGCGTCGAGCAAGGAAAAGCAAACGATCGCCCCGCTCATCAGGGCGATGGCGGCCAGGCGTGTCCGGCGCGTATCCGGAAGCGGAGCGGGAGCAGCCGACAAGGTCTCGTCATGCTCTGGAGGAATGACGAGACATAAATGAACCGATTTAAGGCTTCAGACCAGCCCGCCAGCGCATGCGAGTCATGCCGCTGACGCGTCCGGTGTCAGGCCGCGTCTTCGGCCTCGTCCTCGGCATCCTCGACATCGGCGCCGGCTTTGGACAGGCCCTTCGACGCCTTGCGCAGCAATTTGCGCAATTGCTTGCGCTCCTTGGCGTCGAGCTTTTCGAGCAGCTCTTCCTCGACCTGGTTCCAGACCGCATCGAGCGCAGCCGCGGTCTTCTGCCCGTTCTCGGTCAGCGCCACCTGCACCAGCCGGCCGTCGCGGCCGCCGCCTTCGCGCGTCACCAGCCCCTGCAATGAGAGCCGGCCGATCGTCTTCGACACCGTCGGCGGCTTGACCCGCAGCAGGGTCGCAAGCTCGCCCATCGTCATCGGTGCAGTCTGCAGCGACTTCAGGGCCTGTTCCTGGCCCGGGAAGAGCCCGAGCGCGTTGAGGCGCTCGCCCATCCGTGCCCTGTGGAGCCGCGCCGTCACCAGCAGAGCACGGCCGACGCTTTTTTCGAGGGACTTGGTCATGAGCCGGCCCTTGGAAAAGGTTGCGGATACTTTTCGCCGGCTGTGCAATCGCCTGCCTTCATGACAGGCCGATGACAATTGTCAGACAGGCTCTTAAATCCGTGCGATTTCCTGCTCAATCTTGGCGAGAAAGGCCGCGCGGCTCTGCGGCGTCGAACGGTTCATGTCGTAATGCGCGAGATAGGAGACCCGGGCGGCCGGGTGGCAGACCGCCCGCAAGCCGCGCTTGATCTGCCGGCGCGGCGGATCGCCCATCAGCAGGGTGCGCCAGCGGGAGCCGCCATAGCTCGTCACAGTCGTCAGCCGGCGAATGTTCCAGAGATTGGGACGGATCGAGCCGTCGACCAGCTTGAACGACACGCCCGGCAGGAAGACGCGATCGAAATAACCTTTCATGATCGCGGGGTAGCCATAGTTCCAGACCGGAAAGCAGAGGAACAGCGCTTCCGCCCGCAGCAGGCGCTCGACATAGCCGGCTACGGAACTCTGGTTGTGTGCCAGATCATGATAGCCGACACGCTCCTCGCGGCTCAGCACCGGATCGAAGCCCTCGGCATAGAGGTCGCAATCGTCGACCTCGTGCCCGGCGTGGCGCAGAGCCGAAACGAGCGTCTCATGCACCGCCGCGCCGAAGCTCTCGGGGTCGGGATGGGCGTAGAGGACCAGCGCACGCATCGCCGGGCTCAGGCGCCGACGCCGGCTTCGCCGAGGGCGTTGAACAGGAAGGTCTTGCCCGAGCGGTAGTCGTAGTTCGGGTCTTCCCAGGCGATCATCTTGCCGGGATTGAGCAGCCCCTGCGGGTCGGCCTCGCGCTTGAAGGCGAGCTGGACCTCGTCGGTCTGCTTCATCCCGCCCTCCTCCAGCGTGTAGCGGTGCGGGTTGAAGATCGGCGCGCCCATCTCCTCGTGGATCGCTATGATCTCCTCCAACCGCTCCTCGCTGGTGAAGCGCACCAGCGGCAGGCCGAAGCAGGTGATCTTGCCGTCGAAGCGGACGAATTCGAGATGGCAGGTGACCTCGTCACCGAAGCGGGCATGGATCTTGTCGACGAGATCGACCTGGTTCGGGAAGGGATAGAGCACCTGGAGATAGGTGATCGACGGGTCGACCCGCAGCGCCCGCAAGGTGGTGTGGTTCCAGCCGAGCTCGAAGGTCGGCGGCAGGCCCTTGGCCTCCTCGACCGTCAGCGTGTCGGAGCGCATCAGCAGTTGCGAGCCGCCGAAGCGGCGGGCGAAGGCGAGCATGGATTCGACCGCGAAATCCGCGACCATGATCATGACGCAGTGGCTATCGCGCGGCAGGAATTTCCTGTGGCGCAGGAAATAGTCGTGCGGCGCGGGTGCCGCGACGACCGCGAGGTTCTTCAGCGCCAGCCCGTCCTGCTCGCCGAGCGCATTGGCGAACTCGGTCGCCGCCCGCAATTCGTCGAAGCCGAGGATGACATCGACCCAGGCATAGGCCGGGCCGAGCGGCATCTCGACCTGCGTGATGATGCCGTTGGTGCCGTAGGCATGGGCGACCTTGTGCAGGTCCTCGCCCTGGAGCTCGAGGATGCGCGGCGTTCCCTCCATCGTCGCGACGCGCAGCGAGATGATGTTGCCCCAGTCGCGCAGGCCGCCCCATTTGATCGAGCCGACACCGCCCGACCCACCAGCGATGAAGCCGCCGACCGAAGCGGTGTGATAGGTCGAGGGGTGCAGCCTGATCTCCTGGCGGGAGTGGGCGCGCGTCTCCTGGTCGATCTTCGCCAGCACGGCGCCGGGCTCGGCGATGTAGCGCCCGGCCTCGATGCTCGTCACCTTGTTGAAGCCGGCAAGGTCGAGCACGATGCCGCCCGAGAGCGGCATGGCCTGGCCGTAATTGCCGGTGCCGGTACCACGCGGCGTGACGGGAATGCCGAGCGCATGCGCGGCCGAAAGCGTCTCCAGCACCTGAGCTTCGCTGGTCGGCGAGACGATGATGTCGGCGACGACATGGTCGAGCTGGCGCTTCAGCTTCGGCGAGTACCAGAAGAAGTCTCGGCTCTTCTGCTTGACCAGCGCCGGATTGTCCTCGGTGCGGATGCCGTTCAGGCGGCGCTTCAGGGCGTCGATGTCGTAGCGTGCGGTCATGCTGAGCGGCTCATCAGGTGATCGAGTTCACGGTAATCGGGCAAGCTGCGGTCGATGGCGCAGCCATCGACCAGCACGGTCCGGTCGGCCTGCGGCCTGGCGAAGAATTCGGTCCAGTCGCGGGCGCGCGTCAGGATCAGGTCGGCAGGACCGCCCGCCACGAGACGGCCAGCGCTTGAGAACCCCATGATCTCGGCCGGCGTCGTAGCAACCGCCTTTGCCCAGTCGCGGTCGGAATGGTCGAGCTGGAGGATGCGGGTGCCCTCGCGCAGCGTCTCGACGAGGTCGAGATCGCCATAGGCGTAGAACGGGTCGCGGGTGTTATCGGAGGCGATCATCACCGGTACGCCCGCCGCCTTGAGCTCATGCAGCGCAGTGACGCCGCGCCAGCGTGGCGTGCGCCTGTGTTGGCGATCCTGCAGATACATGTTGCACATCGGCAGCGAGACAACGGCGATGCCGGCCTCTTTCACCTTGGCGATGATGCGCGCCTCGTCCTGCGGCTGCTGCAACGAGAGCGAGCAGCAATGCCCCGCCAGGATCTTGCCGGGAAATCGATGGCGCAGCGCCGCATCGGCGATGTGCTCGAGCGAGCGCGCCGAGGGATCGTTGGTCTCATCGACATGGAAGTCGAGATCGAAGCCGTGCTCGATCGCCGTCCGGAACAGCGTGTCGAGCGCAGCGTCGAGCTCCGGTACCATATAGGTGACGGCGCCAAGCAGGCTGTCGCCATAGTCCGTTACCGCGCGCGTGATCGCCTGCAGATGTGCGGGGTCAGCGACCGAATCGATGCCGAACAGCGGCGAGGCCTGCAATGCGATCCGCCCGGCCCATTCGGCGCGCAACTCGGCATAGACCGGCCAGGAGATGCCGATCTGCTTGCCGAGCGAGTCGAGATGGGTGCGGATCGCCGCCGTGCCATGGGCATAGGCGCAGCGCAGGCCGAACTCCATGCGCGCCCGCACATCCCCGGCTGACCAGTTCGCCTCGCGATCGGCCGCGACCGCGCTCAGAGCGCCCATGAAGCTGCCGTCCGGATTGGGCCGGCGGGGCCAGATATGGCCCTTGTCGAGATGGGTGTGAACGTCGACCAGCCGCGGCAGCGCGAGGCCGCCGTCGAGATCGAGCGTGGGCGTGGCATCGAGCCTGGGCGTACCCGCCGGAAGGATCGAAGCAATCACGCCGTTCTCGACGGCGATGTCGAGCAGCGCGAAGCCGTCGCGATCGCTGGCCAGGCTGCCGGCCTCGATCAGACAGGACGGCGCCCTGACATTGCGCAGCACATAGCTGCCGGAGGCCGGGATTGCCGCAAAGCCGGTGGTCACGTCGCTGTCTCTCCTGCCGGCTGCCGCTGCACCTTGGTCGATACAGGCCGACTCGGACGAGAACAAGCAAGCACGACGCAGATCGACAAGGCGGCGTCGCATCCATACTTGCCGCCCGCCCGGTGATCGCGCATGAGGACCGCTTGAAGGCGCAGGACGGAGCTGGTCATGACGGCACGCATCATCGACGGCAAGGCAGCGGCGGCGGAACTCAGGGCCGAGATCGGTCGCGAGGTCGCAGCACTCAAGGCAGCCGGCAAGCCTGTGCCCGGCCTGCATGTCGTCCTCGTCGGCGAAGACCCGGCCAGCAAGGTCTATGTCGCCTCCAAGGAGAAGCTCGCTGCCGAGATCGGCATGAACTCGGTCGCCCATCGCCTGTCGGCAGAGACGACCGAAGCGGCGCTGTTCGCCAAGATCGCCGAGCTGAACGCCGATGACGGTGTCGACGGCATCCTCGTCCAGTTGCCGCTGCCCAAGCATATCGACACCGGCCGCATCATCGACGCGATCGACCCGGCCAAGGATGTCGACGGCCTGCACCCGATCAATGCCGGCCTGCTCGCCGGCGGCAAGAACGGCCTCGTACCCTGCACGCCGCTCGGCTGCATGCTGCTTCTGAAGCAGACGCTGCCTTCCCTGTCGGGGCTGGAGGCGGTCGTCATCGGCCGCTCGGAGCTGGTCGGACGCCCGGTCGCACAATTGCTGCTCCAGGCCGACTGCACCGTCAGCATCGCCCATTCGCGCACGCGCGACCTGCCCGCCGTGGTGAAGCGCGCCGATATCGTCGTCGCCGCGGTAGGGCGGCCGCGCATGGTCAAGGGCGACTGGATCAAGCCCGGCGCGACGGTGATCGATGTCGGCATCAACCGCATGCCCGATGGCAAGCTCGCCGGCGATGTTGACTATGCCGAAGCGGCTGAGGTCGCCGGCGCGATCACGCCGGTCCCCGGCGGCGTCGGCCCGATGACGATCGCCTGCCTGCTGCGCAACACGCTGACGGCCTATCGCGCGCGCCGAGGATAGGTCGGAAGCCGCCGCCGGCATTAACTATAGATTAACCAAGAAATTGTGCGGCGCCGCGTGCGGGAGCATCCTTCGGCTCTCGAACGACGCGGAGGCGCGCCATGCAGGGCACGACCATCGACATCGCCCGGCACAATGCCGACCTGTTCGACCGGGCCGAGATCGCCGAATGGTACGGCGAACAAAGTCTCTTTGCCTCCGAGGTGATGATCCTCGAACGCTTTCACCACGCCTATGCCGGCAAGCGCCTGCTCGATCTCGGCGTCGGCTCCGGCCGCACCACGGGAGCGCTGCTACCCGATGTCGCCAACTATGTCGGGATCGACAAGGCCGAGGCGATGCTCGCCGTCGCCCGGCGCCGCTTCCCGAGCGCGACCTTCCTCGACATGGATGTCCGCGCAATCGGTGAGTTCGGCCCCGGCCGCTTCGATTTCGTGTTCGGCGCTCTCGCCATCCTGAGCGCCTTCGACCATGTCGAGCGTCTCGCCGTCATCGAGGCCGTGCATCATGTGCTGGCGCCCGGCGGGGTCTTTGCCTTCTCGTTTCACAATCGTCTCTGGCGCCGCGCCGGGAGCATGCCGCTGCATGCGCGTTCCTGGCACCCGCGCGAGATCGTGAATTCGGTGCATCCGCAGAGCTGGCTCAACTATCTGCGGCTGCGGCCCTTCGCACGTGAGGAGGCCGACTACGCCATCCATGTCGACCCGGCCCATCGCTGGAGCGGGCTGTTCTATTTCATCGACCTGGCGACGCAGGAACGCCAGCTCGAAGCGGCCGGTTTCGAGATCCTCTCTCGTTTCGGCGAGGACGGCCGCCCGCTCGCAGCCGACGACGACACCAGCCGAGACGGACTCCTGAACCTCGTCTGCAAAAAGGCCGGCGCGCCACACTGACGCGCCGGCCCCGGAACTCGAGATTGGATCGCTCTCGCTTTCGCGAGAGCGGCCCGATCACATATGGATCGGGCGCTTGTCCACGGCGAGCGCCGCTTCCTTGACCGCCTCGGCCAGCGTCGGATGAGCGTGGCAGGTGCGGGCCAGATCCTCAGCCGAGCCGCCGAACTCCATCAGCACGGTCACCTCGGCGATCAGATCGCCGGCATGCGGGCCGATGATGTGGCAGCCGAGCACGCGGTCGGTCGCGGCGTCGGCGAGGAACTTGACGAAGCCGTCGGTGTGCCGCATCGCCCGCGCCCGGCCATTGGCCGTGAACGGGAACTTGCCGACCTTGTAGGCGATGCCCGCAGCCTTCAGCTCTTCCTCGGTCTTGCCGATCGCGGCAACCTCGGGGGCGGTGTAGACGATGCCCGGAATCGCGTCGTAGTTCACATGGCCGTGCTTGCCGGCCAGGATCTCGGCGACAGCGACGCCCTCATCCTCGGCCTTGTGCGCCAGCATCGGACCGCGCACCACATCGCCGATCGCGTAAATGCCCGGGACATTGGTCTGGAAGTGGTCGTCGATGACGACGCGGCCGCGCTCGGTCGCGACACCCGCCTTGTCGAGGGTCAGGCCGTCCGTGTTCGGGCGCCGGCCGATCGCGACCAGCACGATGTCGGCGTTCAGCGTCTTGGCCTCGCCGCCAGCGGCCGGTTCGACGGTGACGGTGGCCCCCTTCTTGCCGGTCTCGACCTTGGTGACCTTCGAGCCGAGATGGAAGGTGAAGCCCTGCTTCTGCAGGATGCGCTGGAACTGCTTGGCGATCTCGTCGTCCATGCCGGGCAGGATGCGGTCGAGATATTCGACCACCGTGACCTTGGCGCCGAGCCGGGCCCAGACCGAGCCGATCTCGAGGCCGATCACGCCGGCGCCGACGACCAGCAATTCCTTTGGAACGGAGGAAAGCTCGAGCGCACCGGTCGAGGTCACCACCGTCTTCTCATCGGTCGTGACACCCGGCAGCGCCGCCGATTCAGAGCCGGTGGCGATCACGATGTTCTTGGTCGTCAGTTCCTGCGTCTTGCCGTCCTCTGCGGTGACGACGACCTTGCCAGCGGCCGGGATCGAGGCCGTGCCGTGGAACGGGTCGATCTTGTTCTTCTTCAGGAGGAAGGCGACACCGTTGACATTGGCGTCGATGGTCTCCTGCTTGTGGACCAGCATCTGCTTCAGATCGAGCTTGGGCTTGCCGACGACGATGCCGAGGCTCTCAAAGGTGTGGCCGGCTTCCTCGAACATCTCGGAGGCGTGCAGCAGCGCCTTGGACGGGATGCAGCCGACGTTCAGGCAGGTGCCGCCATGCGTCTTGCGCTTCTCGACCACCGCGACCTTGAGGCCGAGCTGGGCAGCGCGGATGGCGCAGACATAGCCGCCGGGGCCGGTTCCGATGACGACGAGATCGTAGGACATGGTCTCTCTTTCAGTCTGTCTTATGAGTGTTGCGCCAACGGCGCGTTGAAGGCCCAGAGATGGCCGAAAGGATCGCGCAGGCGGCCATAGCGGGCGCCCCAGAACACGTCGCCCGCCGGCATGACGACGTCGGCGCCCGCAGCCGCGGCCCTGGCGATGGCAGCATCGACATCGGCGGGCTGCGGTAGGTTGATGCTGATCGTCATGCTGGCGCCGCTCCGCGAATTCGGCGCCATGACGTCGCCGCCGAACTCGGGAAACTCGTCATGCAGCATCACTTCGCTGCCGAACATGGCGAGATTGGCATGCATCACCCGCTCGCCATCCTCGGCCATCGCCTTGAAGGTGCACTGCGCGCCGAAAGCCTTCTCGTAGAAGACGATCGCGGCATTGCCACCCCTTACGCAGATATGCGCCTGGATTGGTGGCGGGTTGGGTCCGAAGGCCATGCTCCGTCTCCTTGCGGTCAGACCAGCAAGCGGGTCGCCATCAGCGCCAGGCCGATCGCAGCGACGAGCCAGACCAGGCTGCGCCAGTACGGGACGCCGGCGAGATAGAGCGGCAGGTAGACGATGCGGGCTACTAGCCAGAGCGCGCCGCCGATGACGCCAATGCCATCGGCTCGGCCGCTCGCGACCAACGCCACGGCCAGCACCGCAAAAGCCGGATAGGTCTCCAGATAGTTGCGCAGCGCCCGCTCGGCCCGCCCGGCGACGACGCCCTGCGGTCTTACACCTTCGTCACGCGGCCCGGCATTCCAGGCCGAGCCCAGCCCGCTGGTCGCCGCGATCGCCTGCACTCCGATATGAACGAAGAGCAGAACGACACTCGCAACGATCAGCGAGAGCATGGGCTGGCGTCCTCAGAGGTCGAGCACGAGGCGCGCCGGGTCCTCCAGGCCTTCCTTGACGCGGACGAGGAAGGTCACGGCTTCCTTGCCGTCGATGATGCGGTGGTCATAGCTGACCGCGAGATACATCATCGGGCGGATCACGATCTGGCCGCCGACGACCATCGGCCGCTCCTGGATCTTGTGCATGCCCAGGATCGCCGATTGCGGCGCGTTCAGGATCGGGGTCGACATCAGCGAGCCGTAGACGCCGCCATTCGAGATGGTGAAGGTGCCGCCCTGCATCTCCTCGATCTTGAGGGCGCCATCGCGGGCCTTCTTGCCGAACTCGCCGATCTTCTTCTCGACACCGGCGATGGAGAGCTCGTCGGCATCGCGCACCACCGGCACGACCAGGCCCTTGTCGGTGCCGACGGCGACGCCGATGTGGTAGTAGTTCTTGTAGACGATGTCGGTGCCGTCGATCTCGGCATTCACAGCCGGGATCTCCTTCAGCGCCTGCACGCAAGCCTTCACGAAGAAGCCCATGAAGCCGAGCTTCACGCCGTGCTTCTTCTCGAACACGTCCTTGTACTGGTTGCGCAGCGCCATGACGTTGGTCATGTCCACCTCGTTGAAGGTGGTCAGCATCGCGGCGTTGGTCTGGGCTTCCTTGAGGCGGCGCGCGATGGTCTGGCGCAGCTTGGTCATCTTCACGCGCTCTTCGCGCGAGGCATCGTCCGGAGCCGACGGGGCGCGGACCTGAACCGGAGCGGCGGGTGCAGCGGCAGCAACGGCCGGGCCGGTCGCGATCGCAGCCAGCATGTCGCCCTTGGTGACGCGGCCATCCTTGCCGGAGGCGGCGACCTTCGAGGGGTCGACGCCGCTCTCGGCCGCGAGCCGCGAAACGGCCGGGCCGGAATCGGCCGCCTTGGTCGCAGGGGCCGTGGCGGCCGGAGCCGGGGCAGTGGCAGCCGGCTTCGGCGCTTCGGCAGCAGCCTTGGCCGGAGCGGCAGCGGCCTTGCCGTCGCCGGCGGCGATGGTGCCGAGCAGCGCGCTGACGCCGACCGTCTCGCCTTCCTTGGCGACGATCTCGCCGAGCACGCCAGCGGCCGGCGCGTTGACTTCCAGCGTCACCTTGTCGGTCTCGAGCTCGACCAAAGGCTCGTCCGCCTTCACCACGTCGCCGGGCTTCTTGAACCACTTGCCGATGGTGGCCTCGGAGACGGATTCGCCGAGGGTCGGAACGCGGATTTCGGTCGCCATGTCAGGCCTCTTCTCGTGTCTTTTAGATCAGGCGTGGGATCAGACCGCGAAGGTCTCGTCCATGAATGCGTTGAGCTGGGCGGTGTGCTTCGACATCAGGCCGGTCGCGGTCGCGGCCGAGGCCGGGCGGCCGACATAGCGCGGCCGCTTCGACTTCGAGCCGGCATGACCCAGCACCCATTCCAGATAGGGCTCGACGAAGGTCCAGGAACCCTGGTTCTTCGGCTCCTCCTGGCACCAGACGACGTCGGCGCTCTTGAAGCGCGCCAGCTCCTGCGCCAGCGACTTCAGCGGGAACGGATAGAGCTGCTCGACGCGCATCAGGTAGACATCGTCCAGCCCACGCTTCTCGCGCTCTTCCAGCAGGTCGAAATAGACCTTGCCGGTGCAGAGCACGACGCGGCGGATCTTCGAATCCTTGACCAGCTTGGTGGTCGACTTACCGCGCTCGGCATCGTCGTGCAGCACGCGGTGGAAGGTCGAGCCCTCGGCCAGTTCGCTGAGGTCGGAAACGCAGCGCTTGTGGCGCAGCAGCGACTTCGGCGTCATCAGGATCAGCGGCTTGCGGAAGTCGCGCTTCAGCTGGCGGCGCAGGATGTGGAAATAGCTCGCCGGGGTCGAGCAGTTCGCCACCTGCATGTTGTCCTCGGCGCACATCTGCAGGAAGCGCTCGAGGCGGGCCGAGGAGTGCTCCGGACCCTGGCCCTCATAGCCGTGCGGCAGCAGGCAGACGAGGCCGGACATGCGCAGCCACTTGCGCTCGCCCGAGGAGATGAACTGGTCGAACACGACCTGCGCACCATTGGCGAAATCGCCGAACTGCGCCTCCCACATCGTCAGCGCATTCGGCTCCGACAGGGTGTAGCCGTATTCGAAGCCGAGCACCGCCTCTTCCGAGAGCATCGAGTTGATGACCTCGTAGCGAGCCTGGCCCTCGCGGATGTCGTTAAGCGAGGTATGGCGGGCCTCGGTCTCCTGGTCGATCAGCACCGAATGACGCTGCGAGAAGGTGCCGCGCTCACAATCCTGGCCGGAGAGGCGAACGGGGTTGCCGTCGAGCAGCAGCGAGCCGAAGGCCAGCGCTTCCGCCGTCGCCCAGTCGATCCCCTGCCCGCTCTCGACCGCCTTGCGGCGGTTGTCGAGGAAGCGCTGGATCGTCTTGTGGACGTTGAAACCTTCCGGAACGGAGGTGATCCGCTCGGTGATCTCCTTCAGGGTCGCTTCCGGCACGCCGGTGGCGCCGCGGCGCGGATCGTCCTCGTCGGCGCGGATCGCCTTCATGCCGGCCCAGCGGCCGTCGAGCCAATCGGCCTTGTTCGGCTTGAAGGCCTGGCCGGCGTCGAACTCGACCTCCAGCTTCTCCTTCCAGGCGGCGCGCATCTGGTCGAGCTCGCCCGGCTGGATCACGCCCTCGGCCTCGAGCTTGGCGCTGTAGAGCTCCAGCGTCGACTTGTGGCCGCGGATCTTGCGGTACATCAGCGGCTGGGTGAAGCCCGGCTCGTCGCCTTCGTTATGGCCGAAGCGGCGATAGCAGAACATGTCGATCACGACCGGCTTGTGGAACTTCTGCCGGAACTCGATCGCGATCTTGGCAGCGAAGACCACCGCTTCCGGATCGTCGCCGTTCACATGGAAGACCGGGGCCTCGACCATCTTCGCCACGTCGGACGGATAGGGCGAGGAGCGCGAATAGCGCGGATAGGTGGTGAAGCCGATCTGGTTGTTGATGATGAAGTGCAGCGAGCCGCCGGTGCGGTGGCCCTTCAGCCCGGACAGGCCGAGGCATTCGGCCACGACGCCCTGGCCGGCAAAGGCGGCGTCGCCATGGATCAGCAGCGGCAGCACCTTTGAGCGCTCGACGATGTCCCCGAACTGGTCCTGCTTGGCGCGGACCTTGCCGAGCACCACCGGGTCGACGATCTCGAGATGCGACGGGTTGGCGGTCAGCGAGACGTGGACATTGTTGCCGTCGAACTCGCGGTCGGCCGAGGCGCCGAGATGGTACTTGACGTCGCCCGAGCCCTCGACGTCGTCGGGAGCGAAGGAGCCGCCCTTGAACTCGTGGAACAGGGCGCGGTGCGGCTTGCCCAGAACCTGGGTCAGCACGTTGAGGCGGCCGCGATGGGCCATGCCGAAGACGATGTCGCGCACGCCGAGCGAGCCGCCGCGCTTGATGATCTGCTCCAGCGCCGGGATCAGCGACTCGCCGCCATCGAGGCCGAAGCGCTTGGTGCCGGTGAACTTAAGATCGAGGAACTTCTCGAAGCCTTCGGCTTCGACCAGCTTGTTCAGGATCGCCTTCTTGCCTTCGCGGGTGAAGGCGATCTCCTTGTCCGGCCCCTCGATCCGCTCCTGCAGCCAAGCCTTCTGCTCAGGGTCGGAGATGTGCATGAACTCGACGCCGAGCGTCTGGCAGTAGGTCCGCTGCAGGATCGCCGTCATCTCGCGGATGGTGGCGAACTCCAGGCCGAGCACGTTGTCGATGAAGATCTTGCGGTCGAGATCGGCCTCGGTGAAGCCGAACGCCGCCGGCGACAGCTCCTCCGGATCCTTCTGGCTCTCAATGCCCAGCGGGTCGAGCTGGGCGTGGAGATGGCCGCGCATGCGGTAGGCGCGGATCAGCATGATCGCGCGGACCGAGTCGCGCGTCGCCTGCTGGACATCGGCAGCCGACAGCGTCGCGCCGGCGGCCTTGGCCTTGGCGCCGAGCTTCTCGCCGACCGCCTTCTCGACCGCAGCCCAGTTGCCGTCGAGCGCCGAGACCAGCTCGCCGCCGGCCGGGATCGGCCAGTTCGGCTTCTTCCAGGACGCGCCCTTGGCGTTGTCGACGATCGCCTGCTTGTCGTCGTTCAGCGCGGAGAAGAAGCCCTGCCACTCCGGATCGACCGACTTGGGATCGGCCTGATAGCGGGCGTAGAGGTCCTCGATATAGGCCGCGTTGCCGCCATAGAGGAAACCCGTCTGCGCGAGAGCCTCGTTGATGTCCTGGCGAGCCATGATCGTCCTGCCTTCCTCTCCGTCATCCCGGGGCCGGCACAGCCGGAGCCCGGTATCCATAACCGCGACAGCACCCTTGCTGTCGCGACCTGTGTTCATGGGCTCCGGGCCCGCGCCTGCGGCGCGTCCCGGAATGACCCGTTCCTCAGCCCTTCAATACTTCGACCAAGGTCTTTCCAAGGCGCGCCGGCGAAGGCGAGACCCGGATGCCGGCCGCTTCCATCGCCGCGATCTTGTCTTCCGCGCCGCCCTTGCCGCCGGAGATGATCGCGCCGGCATGGCCCATGCGACGGCCGGGAGGGGCCGTGCGGCCGGCGATGAAGCCGACCATCGGCTTCTTGCGCCCGCGCTTGGCCTCGTCCTTGATGAACTGCGCCGCGTCTTCCTCGGCCGAGCCGCCGATCTCGCCGATCATCACGATCGACTTGGTCTTCTCGTCAGCGAGGAACATCTCAAGCATGTCGATGAACTCGGTGCCCTTGACCGGATCGCCGCCGATGCCGACCGCGGTGGTCTGGCCGAGGCCTTCGTTCGTGGTCTGGAACACCGCCTCATAGGTCAGCGTACCGGAGCGCGAGACGATGCCGACCGAGCCCGGCTTGAAGATGTTGGCCGGCATGATGCCGATCTTGCTCTCGCCGGCGGTGACGACGCCCGGGCAGTTCGGCCCGATCAGCCGGGTCTTCGAGCCGGAGAGCGAGCGCTTGACGCGCACCATGTCGAGCACCGGGATGCCCTCGGTGATGCAGATCACCAGCGGGATCTCGGCGTCGATCGCCTCGCAGATCGCATCCGCGGCGCCCGGCGGCGGGACGTAGACGACGGAGGCGGTAGCGCCGGTCTTGTCGCGCGCCTCGGCGACGGTGTCGAAGACGGGCAGGCCGAGATGGAGCGAGCCGCCCTTGCCCGGCGAAGTACCGCCGACCATCTGCGTGCCGTAAGCGATCGCCTGCTCGGAGTGGAAGGTGCCGTTCTTGCCGGTGAAGCCCTGGCAGATGACCTTGGTGTTCTTGTCGATCAGGATGGACATTGGTTTACCTCAAGCCTTCTTGATCGCGGCGACGATCTTCTGCGCGGCGTCGTCGAGGTCGTCGGCGGGAATGACGTTCAGGCCGGAGTCGCGGATGATCGCCTTGCCTTCCTCGACATTGGTGCCTTCGAGGCGCACGACCAGCGGCACTTCGAGGCCGACCGTCTTCACCGCCGCGATCACGCCGCGGGCGATGACGTCGCATTTCATGATGCCGCCGAAGATGTTGACCAGAATGCCCTTCACCTTCGGGTCGGCAGTGATGATCTTGAAGGCCGCCGTGACCTTCTCCTCTGTGGCGCCGCCGCCGACATCGAGGAAGTTCGCGGGCGATTCCCCATAGAGCTGGATGATGTCGAGCGTCGCCATGGCGAGGCCGGCGCCGTTGACCATGCAGCCGATCGTGCCGTCGAGCGCGATATAGGCGAGGTCGTACTTGGACGCCTCGATCTCCTTGGCGTCCTCCT
>JAESGM010000652.1_pt1 | contig 19154 bp, 15 predicted proteins | sample 9269721 | NCBI WGS metagenome assembly JAESGM01 (sample SAMN15720920, study PRJNA650825) | algae metagenome | isolation source: Komarekiella atlantica HA4396-MV6 and co-occurring heterotrophs from... | place: USA: Theobald House, Kauai, HI | collected 2009-07-29 | reverse complement strand
TCCCTTCGAATGCGCGGTCGGCGAGTTTAGCGTGATCTGCCGGATGGAGATATCGGTGCCGGGATTGCGTTCGTAAAAGCCGTTCGACCGGGTCAGTTCATAGGCCGCGCGGGTGATCGGCAGATAACCCGTCCATTGATGCCAGCTTGCCTGCACGTCGGCGCGTGAAAGGAACGCGAAGAAACGGGCGACGCCCGCATATTCCGCGTCCGGGCGTCCCCTCAGCACCCACAGGCTGCCGCCGCCGATGATCGAGTTTTGCGGCGCTCCGGCCGTATCCGGCCAGTACGGCAGCATGCCATAGCCGATCTCGAATTTCGCATTAGCGATGATGTCGGCGCGCGCCGCTGAGGAGGCGATCACAATTCCGCATTCGCTGGCGTAAAATCTATGGTCCGCCTGGTTGGTGCGGCCGCTGTAATCGAAGACCTTGGTCTTCTGCCATTCCGCGAGCGCTGCGACATGGGCGACAACTGCCGGATTGTTGATTTTCAGCTCCGCGTTGAAGCCGCCAAGCCCGTTGTCCTGCGTGGCAATCGGCAAATTGTGAAAAGCGGAAAAGTTCTCGACGTTGATCCATGACGGCCATGCGGTCGTGAAGCCGCACGGCACGTTCCGCGCGCGCAAGGCTTGCGCCGCGGTTTCGACTTCCGGCCAGGTGGCCGGCGCCTTGTCAGGATCGAGACCGGCCAGACGGAACTGGTCCTTGTTGTAATAGAGGATGGGCGTCGAGGAATTGAACGGGAAAGACAGCAGGTTGCCCCTGATGTCCGAGTAGTAGCTGGCAATCGCCGGAAGGTAGGCGTTGCGATCGAAGATCACCCGCTCGTTCCGCATCAGCTCGAAGACCGGATAGATCGAATCCTTGGCCGCCATCATCGTCGCCGTCGCGACTTCGGCCGCCTGCACGATGGCCGGATGCTGACGCGAGCGGATCGCAAACAGCGCCGCCGTCATGGTCTCGGTATAGAGGCCCTTGTAGACCGGCACGACGCGAAAGTCGGTCTGCGATGCGTTGAAATCGGCCGCAAGCTTGTCGACCTCGCGGCCAAGCTCGCCGGGCATCGCGTGCCACCATTGAATCTCGGTCGTCGCGCAAGCTGGCGCTGCGGCCAGGAACAACGCTGCGGCGGCACCGGCCAGACGGCATCCCGGCATGACAATCCCCAGCCCGATTGAGGGCAGCATCCTACCGCCTGCGGTTGTAACGGGGATACGCAAAAAACACTATGGCCGCCCCGGAGGGCGGCCATAGTGTTTCGTTCTGGGTGTTTTGCGGGAGTTGGTGGAGCCAGGCGGGATCGAACCGCCGACCTCTTGCATGCCATGCAAGCGCTCTCCCAGCTGAGCTATGGCCCCGAAACTCAGTCAGCCGCGGAGTCTGGAGAACCGCGGCGGCTGCGGCATCGGCCGCAACCCCATATCAACTCTCTTCTTCCTTCTCAATGCCGTCACCGATGATGTCGGTGACGTCATCGTCGCCTTCCTCTTCATCGGCGATGAAGGTGGCGTCGTCCATATCGTCATCATCCTCGACTTCGATATCGTCTTCGGTATCGGCGACGTCGCCGGCAGGCACTTTCTTCTTGCCCTGCTGTTCGGCGTCAGCGTCTTCGAGCGAAACGAACTCGGCAGTTTCGGTCTCGGCGACCTCGACTTCCTGCTCCTTCTGCGCGGCGACGGGTGCCTTCGCCGCCTCAGGGCGGCCGCGGGTAACGATCGGCGCGACAGGAACGACCTCACCCGTATAGGGCGAGATCACAGGATCCTTGTTCAGGTCGTAAAACTTGCGCCCGGTTGTCGGGCAGACGCGCTTGGTGCCGAGCTCTGACTTTGCCACGGTCGGGTGATCCTCGGAGGCCTTTGGAAAATGAGGGGCTTCACTTGGCCGCTTGGAAAGCCCCTGTCAATAGTGCCTGTCACATGTTTTCGGCCGGTCCCACGATTGTGTCCCGGATGACGCCCGGCCGAGCCGCATGCTAGGAGGGCGCCCGTATTTCCCCGCCCGAACCAAGGATTAACCCTTTGAACCACGCGCAGGTTTCTACCCCGCTGACCGCCCGCCTGTCGCAGGGATTGCAGGGACGCGTGCGGGTGCCCGGCGACAAGTCGATTTCCCACCGTGCGCTCATCCTGGCGGCCATGACGGTCGGAACCACCAGAATCACCGGGCTCCTGGAAGGCGCGGATGTTCTGAATACGGGGCAGGCCATGCGAATGCTGGGTGCCTGGGTGGACCGGGAGGATGAGGGCGTATGGTCGGTCCAGGGCGTTGGGGTGGGGGGCTTCCGGCAACCTGACGCCACTCTCGATTTCGGCAATTCCGGCACCGGGTGCCGCCTGGTCATGGGCGCCGCGGCCGGCTGCCCTCTCACGGTCACCTTCGACGGGGATGCATCGCTGCGCAAACGGCCCATGCGGCGCGTGCTCGATCCGCTGGAGCGCATGGGCGTGCGTGTGCTCGCGGTTGGCGAGGGTGGACGCCTCCCTCTTACCCTGCAGGGCGCACGCGATGCGATTCCGATCGTTTACGAGCCGCCTGCGGCGTCGGCGCAATTGAAATCCGCGGTGCTGCTGGCGGGGCTTGCGGCTCCGGGTGAAACCGTCGTGATCGAGAAGGAAGCGACCCGCGACCACACCGAGCGCATGCTGACGCATTTCGGCGCCGACATCCGGGTCGAGCCGCACGGCGCGCTTGGCCGCAGGATTACGCTGACGGGGCAGCCCGAACTGGTGCCGGCACCGATTGCCGTGCCGGCCGATCCCTCCTCGGCGGCGTTCCCGATGGTCGCGGCTTTGATCACATCGGGTTCGGATGTGACCGTGGAAGGCGTGATGATGAATCCGCTGCGCACCGGCCTGTTTCAGACATTGCGCGAAATGGGTGCGCGCATTGAAATACTTGCGGCGCGTCATGAGGGCGGTGAGGATGTCGCCGATCTGCGGGTTCGCTCGTCGCAATTGCAGGGCGTGGACGTGCCGGCGGCGCGTGCGCCGTCGATGATCGACGAATATCTGATCCTTGCGGTCGCAGCGTCCTTCGCCGAGGGCACCACGCGCATGCGTGGGCTCGCCGAACTGCGCGTGAAGGAATCCGACCGTCTCGCCGCGACTGCGGACATGCTGCGCGTCAACGGCGTCGACGTCAGTATCGAAGGCGACGATCTGATCGTGAATGGAAGCGGCCGCGTTCCCGGTGGCGGCGTTGTCGCGACACATATGGATCATCGCCTGGCGATGTCCGGCCTCGTCATGGGGCTGGCGAGCGAGGAACCGGTCACGGTCGACGACATGGGCTTCGTTGCAACGAGCTTTCCGGGCTTTGCCGACATGATGTGCGGCCTGGGTGCGGACTTCTCATGATCATCGCCATCGATGGTCCCGCGGCGTCCGGCAAGGGTACGCTCGCCAAGCGGCTCGCGGCGCATTATGGCTTCAGGCATCTCGACAGCGGTCTTCTTTATCGCGGCGTCGCAATGTCGGTGCTTGACGCCGGCAAGTCGCCCGATGACAAGGCGGCGGCAATCGCCGCCGCCAAGGTTTTCGATCCCGCGCGCTATGATGAAGGCGTCCTCAAAGGCGACGACGTTGCGAAGGCGGCCTCTCTGGTGGCTGCTATCCCGCAGGTGCGGGCCGAACTGGTCGCGTTCCAGCGCACCTTCGCGCAGTCGAGGCCCGGCGCCGTGATTGACGGCCGCGACATCGGGACCGTCATCGCGCCGGAGGCCGAGGTGAAAATCTTCGTGACCGCCAGCGCGGAGGAGCGCGCCCGCCGCCGCATCCTGGAACTGCAGGGACGGGGAGAAACCCCCGATCCGGAGGCGGTTCTGGCTGATATCCGGGCCCGCGACGCCCGCGACATGGGCCGCGCCACCGCCCCCCTGAAACAGGCCCCTGACGCGCACTTGCTCGATACCACCCATTTGGGTATAGACGCAGCCGTCCGGGCCGCCATCGACATTGTCGAGGCCGTCCGAGCGGGCCGAAGGCCGGCTTAACCGCCCTTCGCTGTTGGAGGATAGCCCGTCTCGCGCCGCCTCTTCCGGAGGCTCCGGCATAAACCATCGTTCCGATCGAACGGCGTATAGCGCCGACTCGTCTGTCGTGCAGGCGGTTGTCACTGGTCTTGCGGGGCCATTGGCCCGTGCGTTCGGAACGCCCTTTGTCCAACCCGGCGCACCGCACTCAGGAGATTTCATGGCTCAGGCTGCCACCGCACCGTCGCGTGAAGATTTTGCCGCGATGCTCGAAGAGTCCTTCACCTCAGGAAACCTGCAGGAAGGCTCGGTCATCAAGGGAACCGTTGTCGGCATCGAGAAGGACGTCGCCATCATCGACGTCGGACTGAAGACCGAAGGTCGCGTTGCGATCCGCGAGTTCACCGGCCCCGGCCGCGGGACCGAGATCAAGATCGGCGACGAGGTCGAGGTTTACCTGGAGCGCGTCGAGAATGCGCTCGGTGAAGCGGTTCTGTCGCGCGACAAGGCGCGCCGCGAGGAAAGCTGGGGCAAGCTGGAGCTGGCCTTCAAGAACAACGAGAAGGTCAACGGCACGATCTTCAATCAGGTCAAGGGCGGCTTCACGGTCGATCTCGACGGCGCCGTGGCGTTCCTGCCGCGCTCGCAGGTCGACATCCGTCCGATCCGCGACGTCACCCCGCTAATGAATGCGCCGCAGCCGTTCCAGATTCTCAAGATGGATCGCCGCCGCGGCAACATCGTCGTGTCGCGCCGCACGGTGCTGGAAGAGACCCGCGCCGAGCAGCGCCAGGAACTGGTGCAGAATCTCGAAGAAGGTCAGGTCATCGACGGCGTGGTCAAGAACATCACCGATTACGGCGCGTTCGTTGATCTCGGCGGCATCGACGGCCTGCTGCACGTCACCGACATTGCGTGGCGGAGAGTCAATCACCCGACCGAAGTGCTCAATATCGGCCAGTCGGTGAAGGTGAAGATCATCAAGATCAACCACGAGACGCACCGCATCTCGCTCGGCATGAAGCAGTTGCTCGACGATCCGTGGCAGGGCATCGAGGCCAAGTATCCGGTCAACGCCAAGTACAAGGGCCGCGTGACCAACATCACCGACTACGGCGCGTTTGTGGAACTGGAGCCGGGCATCGAAGGCCTGATCCACGTGTCCGAAATGTCGTGGACGAAAAAGAACGTGCATCCGGGCAAGATCGTCTCGACCTCGCAGGAGGTCGAAGTGCAGATTCTTGAAGTCGATCCGGTCAAGCGCCGCATCTCGCTCGGTCTCAAGCAGACCATGCGCAATCCGTGGGAAGTCTTCGTCGAGAAGTATCCTCCCGGCTCGATCGTGGAAGGCGAAGTCAAGAACAAGACCGAGTTCGGTCTGTTCCTCGGCCTCGACGGCGATGTGGACGGCATGGTCCATCTCTCCGATCTCGACTGGAAGCGTCCGGGCGAGCAGGTGATCGAGGAATACAAGAAGGGCGACATGGTGAAGGCGACCGTTCTCGACGTCGACGTCGAGAAGGAGCGCATCTCGCTCGGCATCAAGCAGCTCGTGGGCGGCGACCCGATGGAAGAGGGTGCGGCCGGCGAACTGAAGAAAGGCGACGTCGTGACCTGCGAAGTGACCGACGTGAAGGAAGGCGGTCTCGACGTGAAGATCGTCGGCACCGATCTGGAGACCTTCATCCGCCGTGCCGATCTCGCCCGCGACCGCGGCGACCAGCGCACCGAGCGTTTCCAGGCCGGCCAGAAGGTCGATGCCCGCGTCACCCAGTTCGATCGCAAGAGCCGCAAGGTTTCGGTGTCGATCAAGGCGCTGGAAGTGCAGGAGGAGAAGGAAGCCATCGCCCAGTATGGCTCGTCCGATTCGGGCGCGACGCTTGGCGATATTCTCGGCACCGCGCTGAAGCGCGCCACCGAGGACAAGGAAAAGGCCGAATAAGCGGTTTTCTCCTCCAATAATGCGTTGGCTTATGGACCCCCGGGACGACCGTCCCGGGGGTCCAAATTTTGTCGCGTCATTTTGCCTAAAGTCCTCCGTTCCGCACTGCCGCCCGCATCAGGCGGGTGGTGTAAGCTCAGGCACGATTCACAGGAGAGGAGCGAAACATCATGTCGCTCAATCAATCATCGCTCGATGCCGACCAGATCGTCGACCGCCGCCGCATGCGGCGGAAGCTGACCTTCTGGCGCGTCCTCGCCGTTCTCGCTCTGGTCCTCGCGATTGGCGGCATTTATTTTGTCTCACAGCGGGGCTCGATATCGGGGGTGACCGCGGGATCGATCGCGCGCATCAAGATTTCCGGCCTCATCCGCGGCAACCAGGACCGGGTCGAGGCGCTGGAACGGCTCGGCCGGTCGTCGGCGCGTGCCGTCATCGTCCACATCGACAGCCCTGGCGGGACCACGGCCGGCGCGGAACAGCTTTATGATGCGTTGATCCAGTTGAAGGCGAAGAAGCCGATGGTGGTCGTCGTGGACGGCTTGGCTGCCTCTGGCGGCTATATCGCCGCGCTCGCCTCCGACCACATCATCGCACAAAGCTCCTCACTGGTCGGGTCCATCGGCGTGCTGGTCCAGTATCCGAACTTCACCGATCTGCTGAAAACCGTGGGCGTGAAGGTCGAGGACGTCAAATCCTCGCCGCTGAAGGCGGCGCCGAACGGGTTCGAGCCCACCAGTCCGGAGGCCCGGGCAGCCCTTGCCGCCGTCGTGATGGATTCCTATGAATGGTTCCGCGGGCTGGTGAGGAACGGCCGCAAGCTCGACGGTTCCGCCCTGGAGCGCGTGACTGATGGCCGCGTCTTCACCGGCCGCCAGGCGATCGACCTGAAGCTGGTCGACCAGCTCGGAAACGAGAAGACCGCGGTGGCCTGGCTTGCAAAGACCTATCCCTGCGGCGAGTCGAAATCGACGAATTGCGTCAAGCCCGACACCCCGGTCCGCGATTTCCGGCTGAGCCCACGCTTTTCCGAGTTCTCGTTCCTGCACGTCGCGACCGTCTCCCTGCTCGATATGGCCGGCCTGACCGGCCTGTCGCGCCGCATCGAGGAAAGTGGAACCTTCGCCGCTGTCGAAAGACTCAATCTTGACGGTGTGTTAGCCCTTTGGCACCCTTCTGTGGGGAACTGAGCGGCGGACGAGGAACGGGCTGGTACAAGGGCCGGCGCCCGCCGATAAGACGAAGTCGGAACAACGACAGGCGGGCGGCGACGATGATCAAATCAGAACTGGTGGCGCATATCGCTGCCCAGAATCCGCATCTATACCAGCGCGACGTGGAGAATATCGTCAACGCCATCCTCAACGAGATCACCGCCGCGCTGGCGCGGGGTGATCGCGTTGAGCTGCGCGGTTTCGGCGCCTTCTCGGTCAAGCACCGGCCGGCCCGTACCGGGCGCAACCCGCGCACCGGCGAGCATGTCTCGGTAGAGAAGAAGTCGGTTCCGTTCTTCAAGACCGGCAAGGAAATGCGCGAGCGGCTGAACCGCGAGGACGGCGCCTGATCAGGCTCCGTGGCAGGGCGGTGCCGGCTGGCTCATTCATGCGCTAGATTGCATGCGTGAAGTCCCGGCTCGCGCCGGGCTGCATGTTGTCGCGGACCCGGAGGTGTCATGGCGCGCAAATTGCTGATCTGGCTGGTACTGGTGCCGCTGGCGGTGGTCATCCTTGCCTTCGCGATGGCCAACCGGCAACTGGTCACCATCTCCTTCGATCCCTTCAACGCCGCGCAGCCGGCTGCGTCCCTGACACTGCCGCTTTTCGTCCTGATCTTCATTCTGGTGCTGCTCGGCGTCATCATCGGCGGCATTGCCGCGTGGATGCGGCAATCGCGTTATCGCCGCGCCGCCCGCGTGCTGGAAGGCGATGTCGCAGGGCTGCGACGCGAGGTGGCGCTGCTGAACGAGCGGCTTACCTCCATTCCGCCGGATGGTTCTGCGCCGCGCGATGCCGCGCGCCTGACCTATCATCCGCCGCGGAATTGAAGTTTGATGGGGCTCCCTCGGAGCCTCCTGCATGCGCTTCGTCACCGCCGACGATATTTCCCGTGTCCTGACCTATCCTGCACTCATCGATGCGCTGGCCGATGCCTTCCGCGGCGACATCGCTGTGCCGGTTCGGCACCATCACACGGTTCCTCAGAAGGGGGCGGACGCAACGCTATTGCTCATGCCGGCCTGGACGGAAAGCAATGCGCGCTTTCTCGGTTGCAAGATCGTCACCGTCTTTCCCGACAACGTGAAGCAGAACCTCCCGTCGGTGTATGGGCAATATCTGCTGATGACCGGCGAGACCGGCGAGCCGCTGGCGCTGATCGAAGGCCGCACGCTCACCGCATGGCGCACCGCGGCGGCCTCCGCGCTCGCCTCGCGCTTTCTCTCGCGCGAGGATGCGTCGCATCTGGTCATGGTCGGCGCCGGGGCGCTGGCGCCGCATCTCGTGCAGGCGCATGCCAGTGTGCGCAAGCTCAAGCGGGTCACGGTCTGGAACCGCACCAAGTCGCGGGCGATCGCGATGGCTTTCGGTCTTGCAGTCACGGGCATCGAGACCGACGTTACCGACGATCTGGAGGAGGCGGTGCGCGATGCCGATATCGTGTCCTGCGCCACGTTGTCGTTGGAGCCTCTGATCAAGGGCGCCTGGCTGAAAAAGGGCGCGCATGTCGATCTCGTCGGCGGCTTCGCGCCGAAAATGCGCGAGGCCGACGATGTCGACACCAGGGCCGGTGCGACCAAGGAGGCGGGGGATATCGTTGTTCCGCTCAAGAAGAAGATCATTGCCCGCACCGCCATCCAGGGCGACCTGTTCGATCTGTGCAATGGGAAGGTGAAAGGCCGCACCTCGGCCTCCCAGATCACCCTGTTCAAGTCGGTTGGAACCGCCATCGAGGACCTGGCGGCGGCCATGCTCGTGTGGAGAGGGTTAAAGCCTTGAGGGCAGACAAGGCCGCCGGGAGAGGGTAGAAACCGCCCCCGAGGCAGGGGCCTGAGGCCCCGCAGGACCCCCAGAATGCCGCTATTGGTCAAGATTTGCGGGCTCAGGACCCCCGAGGCGTTGGACGCCGCCCTTGAGGCTGGCGCCGACCTTGTGGGATTCGTGTTTTTCGAGCCCTCGCCCCGGCATGTGGGCTATGCGGCGGCCCGGGCGTTGGGAGAGCGGGTCAAGGGGCGGGCGGCCAAGGTCGCGCTGACGGTGGATGCAGACGATGAAACCTTCGAGCGCATCGTCGCCGAACTGAAGCCCGACATGCTGCAGCTTCACGGCCAGGAGAGCCCGGAACAGGTGCGCGTGCTGAAGAAGAAATTCGATCTTCCGGTTATGAAGGCGCTTCCCGTCGAAACCGCCGACGATTTTTCCGCGATCGCGGCTTACGAGAAGATCGCCGACCGCCTGCTGTTCGATGCGCGCGCCCCGCGCGACGCGACGCGGCCGGGCGGGCTTGGCAAGGCCTTCGACTGGACCTTGCTGCGAAACCTCGATCCCGGCATTCCGTATATGCTGTCGGGCGGGCTCGATCCGGACAACGTCGCCGAGGCCTTGCGCATCACCCGCGCGCCCGGCGTCGATGTGTCGTCCGGTGTCGAGCGCGCGCCCGGCGAGAAAGACCCGGAAAAGATCAAGGCCTTTGTGCGCGCGGCGCGGGCCGCCGATCCCACGGCAAAGAATTCGAATGTTGCGAGTACGGTATGACGATCCAGCAGCCCAACACCTTCCGCTCCGGTCCAGATGAAAGCGGGCATTTCGGCATCTATGGCGGACGCTTCGTCGCCGAGACGCTGATGCCGCTGATCCTCGATCTGGAAAAGGCCTATGCCGAGGCGAAGAAGGATCCGGCCTTCAAGGCCGAGATGGAAAGCTATCGCAAGCATTATATCGGCCGGCCGTCGCCGCTCTATTTCGCCGAGCGCCTCACCGAGCATCTCGGCGGCGCGAAAATCTATTTCAAGCGCGAAGACCTGAACCACACCGGCGCGCACAAGGTGAACAATGTGCTGGGCCAGATCATGCTGGCGCGGCGCATGGGCAAGAAGCGCATCATCGCCGAAACCGGCGCCGGTATGCATGGCGTCGCCACCGCGACGCTGTGCGCCAAATTCGGTCTGGAATGCATCGTCTATATGGGCGAGGTCGATGTCGCGCGACAGGAGCCGAATGTGCTGCGCATGCGCGCGCTGGGTACGACGGTGCGTCCGGTGACGTCCGGGGCGAAGACGCTCAAGGATGCGATGAACGAGGCGCTGCGCGACTGGGTCACGAATGTCGAGAACACGTTCTATTGCATCGGCACCGTCGCCGGTCCGCATCCCTATCCGATGATGGTGCGCGACTTCCAGCTTGTGATCGGAGAGGAAGTGCGCGAGCAGATCAGGGAAGCGGAAGGCCGCCTGCCGGATTCATTGATTGCATGCATCGGCGGTGGCTCGAACGCGATGGGGCTGTTTCATCCCTTCCTCGACGATCCGGGTGTCGAAATTTTCGGCGTGGAAGCGGCCGGTCACGGCCTCGACAATCTGCACGCTGCCTCGATCGCCGGCGGCCGTCCGGGCGTGCTGCATGGCAACCGCACCTATCTGCTGATGGACAAGGACGGGCAGATCCAGGAAGCGCACTCCATCTCGGCTGGTCTCGATTATCCCGGCATCGGACCTGAGCATGCCTGGCTGAACGATGTCGGCCGCGTCAAATTCCTGTCGGCGACCGACAAGGAAGCGCTTGAGGCCTTCAAGCTGGTTTCAAGACTGGAGGGCATCATTCCGGCGCTCGAGACCGCGCATGCGATCGCCAAGGTTACGGAGATCGCGCCGAAAAAGCCGAAGGACCATCTGATGGTGGTCAACCTGTCCGGCCGCGGCGACAAGGATCTCACCTCCGTTGCGCAGCATCTCGGAGGGAATTTCTGATGGCCACCCGCATCGACAAGCGTTTTGCCGCGTTGAAGACCGAAGGCCGCGCCGGGCTTGTGACCTTCCTGATGGCCGGCGACCCGGATCACGAAACCTCGCTGAAGATCATCTCGGCATTGCCGAAGGCGGGCGCCGACCTGATCGAGATTGGCATGCCGTTCACCGACCCGATGGCGGACGGTCCCGCGATCCAGGCTGCGGGCCTGCGCGCGCTCAACGGCGGGGAGACGCTCACAAAGACCATCGATCTCGTGCGCCAGTTCCGCAAGACCGACGACGAAACGCCGATCGTGCTGATGGGATACTACAATCCCATCTACATCTATGGTGTCGACCGTTTCCTCACCGATGCGAAAGCCGCGGGCGTCGATGGCCTGATCGTCGTCGACTTGCCGCCGGAGGAAGACGCCGAACTCTGCCTGCCCGCGATGAAGGCCGGCGTGAACTTCATTCGCCTTGCGACGCCGACGACCGACGACAAGCGCCTGCCGGCCGTGCTCGCGAATACCTCCGGCTTTGTCTATTACGTCTCCATCACCGGCATCACCGGCGCGGCTGCGCCCGATGCCGCACGGGTGGCGCAGGCGGTGACACGCATCAAGCGTCACACCGACTTGCCTGTGGCGGTCGGATTCGGCGTGAGAGATGCGGCCCGCGCCCGCGCCATTGCTCAGGATGCCGATGCGGTGGTTGTCGGCTCCGCGCTTGTGGATGTGCTGGCGCAGAGCCTCGACAAGGACGGAAAAGCCACAAAATCGACCGTAACGGCCGTTAGCGACCTCGTGGCTTCGCTGGCCCAAGGTGTGCGCTCGGCAACGCGCGTGGCCGCAGAATAACAAAGGCTGACCCATGAACTGGATCTCGAATGTCGTCCGCCCGAAAATCCGCTCCTTCCTCAACAGGCGCGAGACGCCCGAAAATCTCTGGATCAAGTGCCCGGAGAGCGGCCAGCTCGTCTTCTACAAGGATGTGGAGGCGAACCAGTTCGTCATTCCCGGCTCCAACTATCACATGCGCATGAGCGCGACCGCGCGTCTGAAGACCATGTTCGATGGCGAGACCTGGCTCGATATCGGCGTGCCGGAGGTGCAGATCGATCCGCTGAAATTCCGTGACCAGCGCCGCTATACCGACCGCCTGAAGGATGCGCGCACCAAGACCGGCATGAATGACGCGATCAAGCTCGGCTTCGGCAAGCTCGATGGCCAGCCGGTCGTGATCGGCGTGCAGGATTTCGACTTCATGGGCGGCTCGCTCGGCATGGCGGCCGGCGAGGCGGTGGTGAAGGGATTGCAGACGGCAGCGGAGCGCGGCGCGCCCTACATCATGTTCGCCGCCTCCGGCGGCGCGCGCATGCAGGAAGGCATTCTCTCGCTGATGCAGTTGCCGCGCACGACCGTCGCCGTGGAAATGCTGCGCGAAGCGGGCAAGCCCTACATCGTTGTCCTGACCAATCCGACCACGGGCGGCGTCACGGCGTCCTATGCGATGCTTGGCGATGTGCATATCGCCGAACCGGGTGCGCTTGTCGGCTTTGCCGGCCCGCGCGTGATCGAGCAGACCATCCGCGAGAAGCTGCCGCCCGGATTCCAGCGCGCGGAATATCTGAAGGATCACGGCATGGTGGACATGGTCGTCCACCGCCACGAATTGCGCAAGACGCTGGCGACGCTATGCCATGTGTTGACCAGGACTCCGGCCACAGGCGCGAAGCGTGAGTCGCTGCTGGAACTGCCTTCGCCGGAGGGCGTGCCGGCGAGCGCTTGATGCCGTGGGGCGCTGCGCTAGCATCCTGTCATGACACCGCTCGAGGACACATTGCAGCGCCTGCTGACGCTGCATCCCAAACTGATCGACCTTTCGCTCGAGCGGATGTGGCGCATTCTCGATCGCCTCGATCATCCCGAACGTAAATTGCCGCCGGTCATCCATGTCGCCGGCACCAACGGCAAGGGTTCGACCGTTGCCTTCATGCGCGCGATTCTGGAGGCCGACGGCAAGCGCGTGCACGTCTATACCTCGCCACATCTGGTCCGCTTCAACGAGCGCATCCGGCTGGCGGCTCCTGGGGGTGGGCGGCTCGTTGACGACGCGCTGCTGGTCGAGGCGCTTGCCGAATGCGAGCGCGCCAATGCGGGAGAGAGCATCACGTTTTTCGAGATTACGACGGCCGCCGCATTGCTGCTGTTCTCGCGCCATCCGGCCGATGTCCTGTTGCTGGAAGTCGGCCTGGGCGGGCGGCTGGATTCCACCAATGTCATCGCGCATCCGCGCGTGAGCACGATCACGCCGATCTCGCATGACCATGCCGATCACCTCGGCGACACAATCGAGAAGATCGCGGCGGAGAAGTCAGGCATCATCAAGCGCGGCGTGCCGGTTGTGGTCTCGCCGCAAACGAGTGAAGCGATGCAGGTTATCGAGCGGCAGGCGGACGGGCTGCACGCTCCGCTCTACGCCTGCGGACAGGCGTGGATGACTAGCGAGGAACATGGCCGTCTGGTCTACCAGGACGACGACGGTTTGCTCGACCTGCCCGCGCCTCGACTGCCTGGACGGCATCAGTTCGTGAATGCAGGCACCGCGATTGCGAGTCTTCGCGTCGCGGGGTTCAGGTTGCCGGGTTCGGCCTATGAAGCTGGTTTGCTGAAAGCCGACTGGCCCGCGCGCATGCAGCGCCTTGCGCAGGGGCGGCTCGCCGCGCTGGCGCCTTCCGGCAGCGAAATCTGGCTCGATGGCGGCCACAATCCCGACGGCGGCCGCGCGATTGCGGCGACCCTCGCCGATCTCGAGGAACGGGTGCCGCGCCCGCTGGTGCTCATTGTGGGAATGCTGGCGACCAAGGACTTCGCCGGTTACCTGCGCAATTTCTCAGGTCTTGCGCGGCACCTATATGCGGTGCCGATACCGAAGGCCGACAAGCCATTGCCGCCGGAAGTGATCGCACAGACCGCCCGCGACTTGGGGCTGGTGGCTGAAACGTCACCCGATGTCGCTGCCGCGTTGTCAGCCGCTGGCAAGCTGCCGCTCACAATGTCGCCGCGCATCCTGATCTGCGGCTCGCTGTATCTCGCGGGCGATGTGCTGGCGCTGAACGGCACACCCCCGGAGTAGAAAGCAAAACGGCCGGCATCCCTGCCGGCCGCCTCAAAAATCCATCGCTCACGTCAGACTGCGGCGCTGATCCACTGCTCCAGCTTCGCCTTGGGCGCCGCGCCGACCTGGCGCGAGGCCAGTTCGCCGTTCTTGAAGATCATCAGGGTCGGAATCGACATGATCCCGTATTTCTGCGCAACGGCGGGGTTCTCGTCGACGTTGAGCTTGACGATTTTCACCTTCTCACCCATCGAACCCTGAATTTCCTCCAGCGCCGGCGCGATCATGCGGCAGGGGCCGCACCATTCCGCCCAGAAATCCACAACCACGGGGCCATCGGCCTTCAGGACCTGGTTTTCGAAATCGGCGTCTGTGACTTTTCCAACGGCCATCTAAGCACCTCTCGAATCGGGAAATCGTCTTGTTCTTCGGAGGGCGAACCTATGGATGCCCCCCGGCGGGGTCAAGGCAGGGTCACGGGGAGGTGAGGCGCACCAGCGCCTCGTCCAGCGCATGGCCCGGAATCTCCATCAAAACGGGGGTTTCCGTCCAGACAAGGGCGGCGCGCACGGTTCGGCCGGGAAATACCGTTTGCAGGAGCGCGCGGTAGAGCGCGAGCTGCAACAGATAATTGGGATAGGCGGTCTTCGCGTCGTCCGGATTGCCGGGTGGCGCGTGGTTGGTCTTGTAGTCGGCGATGAGGACGGCGTCCGGCGTTACCACCAGGCGGTCGACCTGGCCGGAGACGGGCAAAGGCGGGCGACCCTGCCGGGGAATGCGCCCGACGACCGGCACTTCCGCGCGGCTGCCGGTGCTGAACAGCGGCGCGAAGCGCGTATCGCCGAGGATCGAAAGCACCTGTGTGACAACGGCCTCGCATTCTGCATCGCTGAGTTTGTCGTCGGCGCTCGCCCTGCTATTCGCGCGCCGGACGTAACTGCGCGCGGGCTCGGCGCGCCGCGCGGCCGGAATGTCCGGCAGAGACTGCATCAGCCGGTGCACGATCAAGCCGCGCTGGATGGCTTTCCGGCGTGCAACGCCGCTCGCAGCTGAGACCGAACTCCGATCGTCATCCAAGGCGTCCGAGGGCGAGAGCGGCACGATTCGGCGCGGCTCGGCCGGCGCGTCATGCGTGAGCCAGTCGGGGAGAGTTGCAACCGCTGCCGCCGCGCGCGGCGCAGCAGCCTGCGCCGCTGCCGGCTGTGACTTGCGATAGCGCCAGATTTTTCCGTCGCCGTCTTCGGCGTCGATCTCGACGCTTTCTGCTTGCGCTACCAGGGCGTCCTCGATCAGCTGATACCAGCAGCCGTCCGGCTTGGGAGCCTCGTCGTTCTTCGTCGCCTGCCTTGCGATCCCGCACACGATCAGCCGGTGCTGCGCGCGAGTCATGGCAACATAGAGGAGGCGCCTGTATTCGTTCTCGCTCGCGCGCTGGACCGCATCGCGCGCTGCGGCGATAATCGCAGGGTCGCTGGCCTTGCTGCCGGCCCAGACCACGGCCTCCGTGCCATTGATATCCAGCGGAATGAGCCGCGGCGGGTGATAGCCGGCCGGCCGCGTCGTCGTGTCGGCGAGGATGACGACCGGCGCCTCGAGTCCCTTGGCACCGTGCACGGTCATCACCCGCACTTCGTCGCGGCCCTGCTCCATGTCGCGCTTCACTTCCGCCTGCGCCGCGCGCAGCCACGCAACGAACCCTTGCAACGACGGCGTCTCGCGGCTTTCGTAGTCGAGCGCGAGATTGAGGAATTCGTCGAGCGCGTCGTTCGCTTCCGGCCCGAGCCGTGACAGGAATTGCTTTCGGCCTCCGGCGGGGCCGAGCAGCCTCGCGTAGAATGTGAAGGGGCTGAGCCGTCGCGCTTCGTCGGTGAGACGCTCGATGGATTGCGCGGCGTCTGCGAACTTGCGATCGCTCGCCGCGTGTTCGAGCAGCGCGATGCGCAACGACTTCTGTCCGCGATCCCACGCGACCTGGAACAGATCCTGGTCGTCGAATCCGAAGAGCGGACTCTTCAGCACGCTCGCCAGTGCGAGATTGTCGTCCGGCAAGAGCAATGCGTCGGCGAGCGCGATCAGGTCCATGACCGCGATGTGTCCGGTCAGCACCAGGCGGTCGGCGCCGGCGACAGGGATATGCGCAGTCTTGAGCGCGCGGATGATCGCCTCGAACAAGGCCCCGCGCTGCCGCACCAGAATGAGCACGTCGCCCGGCTTCGTTCCGTTCGCCGTCGCAAGCTCGACGTTGCGTGCGATCCGGCGTGCCAGCCGCACCTGCGGGCTGGTCTCGCTCCTGGAATCGAATGGCGCTTCCCAGCCCTCCGGCTTCTCGCGCGGATCGGGCCGTGTCAGCGGCCAGATGTCGACGCAGCCGGGCGCCTTGTCTGGCAGATATTCGTGCAGGGTCGCCGTCGCGTCGCCGGTCAGCCCGGCATGCGCCTCCGGCCGTCCGAACACAGTGTCGACTGCGCCGAGAATGGCGGGTCCCGACCGGAACGATGTGCGCAGCGGCACTGGTTCGAATTTCAGGCCGGCATCCTGGAAGAACCGCGCAAACTCTCTTGCCATCTCGGCGAAGATTTTCGGATCGGCGCCCTGAAACGAGAAAATGGACTGCTTGTCGTCGCCCACCGCGAACAGCGTTCGCTTCACCGGCCGCGCGCCGGCGCCGGCGGCGAATTCGCTGGTGAGGGTGCGGATGATGTCCCATTGCTTCGGGCTCGTATCCTGCGCCTCGTCGATCAGCACGTGGTTGATGCCGAGATCGAGCTTGAACAATACCCAAGCCGCCGATGTCTTGTGGAACAGCGCCAGCGTCTTGTCGATCAGGTCGTCATAGTCGAGCAGCCCACGCCGGTTTTTTTCGGCGCGGTATCGCTGGATGATCTCGTAGGCGAGGACAAGCAGGGCATGACTTTTCTCGCGGCACAGCACCGCGTTTTTCCGCTCCAGGAGCATGCAGATGCGTTGCTGCTCGGCAAGCAATTTTCCCACAAAGGCGGAATTGGCATCAGCAATCTTCTTGGTCGCCAGCCGTGCACGGGGAGTTCCTCCGTTGGTGAGGAAAATTGACAGAAGCGTGCTGCGCCGTCCCACGTCATCAAGTTTCTGGAGGCTTGCGAAGTGGGCCGCCTGATCGCAATCAGTCTTCGATCCCTGCATCAGTATTGCGGCCGCATCCGGCCAGTCCGTTGGAGAGAACAGAGAGGCCGACAGGATACTATTGTCGATATCCTCGCCTGTTTCGGACGGCTCGAGTCCCAGGGCATGCGCCAGTTGCGCAATGGCCGCTTCGACCGATCCCGCGCGCTCGACCCATTGCAGCATGCGGTCACGTCCGCGAATGGCGTCCCGGATCACCTCTTGAAGCGTCTGGTCGGCGGCCTGTGTGATCGCAACGTGTAGCGCCCGGCCCAGCGCGCTGGCGCGGTTCGCCGCACCCTCCAGCATCACATCGAGGATCAGCTTCTCCAGCAGCTGGTGCTCTGAGGCTTCGTCCAGCACCGTGAAGCGTGCGGCGACATCGGCCTCGAACGGAAACTGATGCAGCAGTCGCGTGCAGAAGGCGTGGATGGTCTGCACCTTCAACCCGCCGGGCGTTTCCAGCGCCAGCGCGAACAGCCGTCTCGCCCGCGCCCGCATCGCAAGACCCGGCTTGGCGCCGATCTCGGTCAGCTTGCGGTCGAGCGCCGCGTCGTCGAGCGTGATCCAGGCCGCGAGATCACGGAATATCCGGCTCGCCATGTTGGCGGCGGCGGCCTTGGTGAAGGTGATGCAGAGAATTTTTGCCGGGTCTTCGCCTTTCAACAGCAGGCTGATGACGCGCTGGGTGAGCACGTGCGTCTTGCCCGAGCCGGCATTGGCACTCACCCAGGCAGAGACCTCGGGGTCGGAGGCCTTGAGCTGATCCGCGATGACCTGCGGAGGAATGCTGCGCGAGGCGGTCATTCGTCGACCTCGTCGCCTTCACCGCCAGAGGCGGACCATTCCTTCACCCGCGCCAGATGGTCGTAGTCGCTGTAGGTGCGGCCAACCCATTGCGGCCGCACGAAGGACTGATAGGGCGTTTCAATATTTTCAAACCGTGCGATCACCTCGCGCAGCCGCGCCAGCGCCTCGTCGGCCTTCTCATCAGGCGTTGCATCCTCGAATTTCTTCGCCCTCTGCTCGCCGGCGGGCTCACCTCCGCTCAGCCGCACGTAAGTCAGTTCGCTGACCGACGATCCTGCCGGGATATCCTCGAAAGCACCTTGTCGGAGCATCGCCGCTTCGAGCGTCAGTTGCGGCGCAAGGCCGGCGGCGACTTCGCGATCGCCCGGCGGCTGGCCTGTCTTGTAGTCGAGGATCGCATAAGTGCCGTCTTTGCGGCGTTCGATGCGGTCGGCGACGCCGCTCAGCGTGAAGGCTGGCGTGACGTCGAACGCGGCACGAATTTCCGAAAAAAGCGCTGCAACGTCCTTGCGCCGTTCCATCTCAAATGTAGTGACGAACCAGTATGCGATGCGCTCGAAACGAGGCCACCAATAGGCTTTCGCTTCCGGATAGTCGTCGTATGGCGCAAAGGCCTGCCGTCCAATGGCGAGCAATTCGTCGAGCGGTTTGTCCGGCCAGCTATCGGCGAAGGCGCGGCTGAAATTCCCGATAGCCTCATGGATGAGTGTGCCGCGGTCGGCCGCGCCCGGCGTGGCGTCGACGTCGTCGAGCGCCGCGAGTTTCAGGACGTGCTTTGCGTAGATCGTGTAGGGATCTCGCAGCCAGTGTTCGATCTCGGTGACGGAAAGCCGCTTTGGCCGCGCGTCCAGCGGCGGGCGCGGCGCCGGCCGTTCGGCCGGCTTTGGTTCTCCGGTCGGACGGTCGAGCAGGCGGGCCCAGATGAGATATTCCTCGCCACGCGCGATGGCCGCTTCCCAGCGCTCCTTTCCGGCAATCGCCGACAGGCGCTGCAGGAAACGCGAGGCCACCGTCGGAGCGCCGGCAAGTTTCGCCGCCCGCGTCAGGATTACCTCGCGCGCGCCGAGCGCCTGCGCGAAGTCGTGCGCCGACAGACCGATACGGCGTTCAGGCAGGTCGAGGCCAAGATGCTGGCGCATCGGACGGCTCAGCCAGGGATCGGTGCGCGGCTCGGGCGGCCAGACGCCCTCGACGAGGCCGCCCAGCACGACGCAATCGGCATCCTGCA